>JABAOH010120885.1_pt1 | contig 21172 bp, 19 predicted proteins | sample 7062181 | NCBI WGS metagenome assembly JABAOH01 (sample SAMN14538630, study PRJNA623070) | marine sediment metagenome | biome: marine biome [ENVO:00000428]; feature: marine pelagic biome [ENVO:01000023]; material: deep marine sediment [ENVO:00002113]; isolation source: pool of 5 deep marine... | reverse complement strand
CGACAACGCCGCCAACCCCCGAGATTGCCCCCGCCGCCATCTCCGCCGATGAGCTGCGTCCCGCTCCTCGAAACGCCCTGGTGGCCGACGCCCTGGTGGCCGTCTCAGCTGGGGAGGCATGGGCGATCATGGATGCCGACGCCAGCGGTTCCAACTTCATCGGGCACTTCGTCGACGGGCAGTGGGTGCACTACGAGATAACGGAATCCAGATGGGGGGCCCTCGGGCTGGCAGTGGCCCCGGAGGGGACGGTCTGGGCGGCCACCGATGTCGGGGTCTTCTCCTTCGACGGTCAGGATTGGGTGCGACAATTCCCCGGCCCCGCGGGAGGCGTGGCGATTAGTGGGGACGGCACCGTGTGGATCGGCGGCCGACGCGAGGACATGGGTGGATCCATCGACCCGCGCCTGTGGCTGGCGAGACAGGTTGGCACCTCTTGGGAGCGAGTGGACCCGGAGCCCGAAGCAGAGTTGGTGGCTGTCATCGGGACGCGCATCGCCCCGGTGCCCGGTGGTGAGGCCTGGATCGCTCAACGTCCCGGCTTCTGGGTGGAGGACGACTTGATGCATTACGACGGAGTAACCATGGAGGTTGTCCCGATCCCCGGTGTCCCAGACCCGACCCCCAACAACAACATGCCCGCCGTGCGGGTCTTCGAAATCGAGGCCGCCCCCAACGGCGATCTGTGGGTCATCGGGTATCTCAACGCAGACCCACTGCAAGCCGTACTCGCCCAATTCGTCGATGACGCTTGGAGACTCCACGACTGGCCCTTCCCCCAACCGGCGGACCTGCCTCTTGTGGTCGACATATCAGTGGGGCCCGACGGAGTGATGTGGTTCGCCTTCGGTGATGAGCTGCAATCCTTCGACGGGACCACCTGGCACGGCCATCTGCAAGGAGAAGTGCTCTCCAACGTCGACGTGGCACCCGACGGAACCGTCTGGTACAGCGACGAGGACAGTCTCCACACCCTTCTGAGCCCATAACAGCGATCACCATCGACCTAAGCCACGTAGACCGATTCCACTCCGACTGTTATCCGAGTGTTGGCTAGGTCAGCTGCGGGTGTGCGTATTGCGTTTCGCGTTTTGCGATCTGGCTACTGGCTACTGGCTACTGGCTACTGGCTTACCCTTCGGTCATGGACGCCGCCTCCTGGGACGCTCGCTATCGGGACAAGGAACTGCTGTGGACCGCGGAGCCCAACCAGTTTCTCGTCGCCGCCGTGGCCGATCTCGAGTCGGGAACGGCCCTGGACCTCGCTGCCGGCGAAGGACGCAACTCTGTGTGGCTCGCCGCACAGGGCTGGCGTGTCGATGCCGTCGACTTCTCTCCGGTCGCATTGGAGAAGGCGAAGGCTCTGGCGGAGCGTTCCGGGGTAACCGTCCAGTTCGCTTTGCGTGACCTCACCGTCTGGGAGCCGCCGCCTTACTCGTACGACCTGGCTGTCGTCACTTACCTGCATCTGCCCCGGCCCCAGCGCACCGACGTCTGGCGCGGCGCGGCGTTCGCGCTGACCGAGCGCGGGCGCCTCGTTCTGATCGGTCACGACTCCGCCAACCTGGCCGGAGGTTACGGCGGCCCCCAGGATGCCAGCGTGCTCTACACGGCCGAGGAGGCGCGAGATGTGCTCGAGGGTCTCCTCTACGTGGAGCAGGCCGAGCAGATGGTGCGCCTCGTCGAAGACGACGACGGGACCCACGAGGCGATCGACAACGTAGTGGTGGCGACCCGGCGCTAGGCCTAGTCGTTAGTCGTCAGTCCTCAGCGATCAGCGACTAGCGACTAGCGATTAGCGACTGGGCCAGCTGCGAATTGCGAATTGCGTGTTGCGATCCGGTCCTGGCTAGCGGACCCGCATTTCCTCGTAGGTGTCTTTGACGATGGCGCGGACGTCGTCGCGCAAGCGGTTGAGCTGTCCGTTGTCGAGACCATCCGTGGGGATGGGGTCGTGGATTATCAGCGTGATCCGACCACCGAAGATGAGTTTGGATCCCGGTCGCCACGCGGCATGGGCGCCGAGGATGGTGAGGGGCACCACCGGCATGGCGTTGTCGACGGCGATGCGAAAGGCCCCTTTCTTGAAGGGCATCATCTCAGCATCCCGCGACCTGGTGCCCTCGGGGAAGATCATCAGCGAGAGTCCGGAGGCGACGACGCCGGCAACTTGCTCGTTTATGGCGCGATGGGCGGCTGTGCCGGCGCCGCGATCGGTTTCCACCATCTTGATGGCTCGCATCGCCCCGCCCAGCACGGGTACCCGGAACAACTCCTTCTTGGCGAGGAACCGCACCGACACCGGTAGGCGGCCCAGGATCGCCGGGATGTCGAGATTGGAGGTGTGGTTCCCGGTGAACACGTATGAGCCGTTGCTGTCCACGCGGTCCGCACCGACGACCCGGACGCGGGCCCGCGTCGAGAACAAGAAGATCCGGCCCCAGAGGCGGATCGCCTTCGGGATCTGGGGTGATTCGGGCCAGAACCTGGCGAACACGATCATGTAGCTACCGAGCACGATGGTCGTCAGACCCACCGTGAACATGCCGAGCCCGGTGCGCAACACCGCCAAAGGGATGCGGATCATCCCGGTAGGCTACCGACGCATCCCGTTGCCCACAGTGGAGAGCGTGTGCCCGACATCCTTCTCGAGACGGCTGCTCACGTGGCCACGATCACCTTCAACCGGCCCGAGCGCAAGAACTCCTTCACGGTCGATATGTTCGACGTGCTCGGGGACAAGCTGCGCGAAGCGGCAGGCGACGACGAAGTGCGCTGCATCATCCTCACAGGAGCCGGTGACACGTTCTCGGCAGGGCTCGATCTGGCAGAGGCGGCAGGGCAGACCGACCGCCTCGACCAGCTTGCGTTCTCGTTCGAGGCCGACAGGTCGCCCGCAATCGTGCTCCAGGAGATCGACGTTCCGGTGGTGGCGGCCGTCAACGGAGCGGCCGCCGGCTACGCAGTCGGGCTGGCCATCCATGCCGACATCCGGGTGATGGCACGCCGAGCGCGGCTCGTGCCTGCCACCAAGCGGAACCTGCTCCCGGAGAGCGGTGACACGTGGTTGTTGCCCCGCCTCGTCGGGTGGGAACAGGCGGCGCGGTTCTACTTCCTCGGCGAGGACATGTCTGGAGAGGATGCCTACGCTGCCGGGGTCGTCGCGGAGCTAGCCGAGGATTCCGACGACGCGAAGCGGCGCGCTGCCGCGTTGGCGGCACAGATAGCCGCGATGCCGCCACAGGCGGTCCAGGCCGCGAAACGGCTCATGCGGGCCGGACGCAGCGACTCCTATCCGGACCACGTGCACCGGGCACTGCTGCAGCTACTGCCGATGTTCCGCACTAAGGACTTCGCCGAGGCTCTGGCGGCGTTCTTCGAGAAGCGGGAACCGCACTTCACGGGGGAATGAGAAGGCTCACCCGGGCCCAGGTCCGCCGTGCTCACATCGCTGCACAGGGGCTGGCCTCACCCCGCCCTCGAGGCACGCCCGACATTCGTCATCTGCGCAAGGCGATGAAAGCGATGGCGGTCCTGCAGATCGACTCGGTGAACGTCGTGGAGCGGGCGCACCACCTCACCCTCTTTTCCCGCATCGGGCCCTACGACCCCGAGCTCTTGTGGCGCGCATTGCGGGAGCGAGAGTTGTTCGAGTACTGGGGGCACATGGCTTCGTTCTTGCCGATCGCCGACTGGCCCCTCTTCAAGCACCGAATGGAGGCGGCCCGTGCCGACGGCTGGAAGGCGATCCGGCGCCTACGTCGCGAAGCACCCGGATACATCGAGTCCGTCTATGCGCAGCTGGTGGAGCGCGGGCCGCTGGCGACGTCGGACCTGGAGGAGCCCGGGGACCGTAAAGGACCCTGGTGGGGCTGGGCCGACGGAAAGCACGTCCTGGAGTGGCTCTTCCACTCGGGCCAGGCCACCGTGGCAGAACGACGCAACTTCACCCGTTACTACGACATCGTCGAGCGGGTGATCCCCGAGGAGCACCGCAACAGTCCGGCGGTACCGGAAGCCGACGCACACAGGCTGCTGCTGCTGCGCGCCGCGGAGAGGATGGCCGTCGGGACCGCAAAGGGGCTCGCCGACTACTTCCGGTTGCCGATCATCCCGGCGCGCCGAGCGGTGGCCGCTCTCGCCGACGAAGGAGCCTTGGTGCCCGTCGCAGTCGAGGGATGGGGTGAGCCGGCCTTCATGCACCCCGCTGCCCGCATTCCTCGGGCGGTGGATGCACGGGCCCTCATCAACCCCTTTGATCCCATCGTGTGGTTCCGCGATCGGACCGAGCGGCTCTACGGCTTCCATTACCGCATCGAGATCTACGTCCCGGCCCCGCAGCGGGTTCACGGGTACTACGTGTTCCCCTTCTTGCTCGGCGACCGACTCGTGGGCCGTGTCGACATCAAGGCCGATCGCAAAGCCGGCACCCTGCGCGTTCCCGGCGCCTTCCTCGAAGAGGGTCAAGAGGCGAAGCGGGTGGCCGCGGCGATGGCGACCGAGCTGGAGGCGATGGCGGCGTGGCTCGGTCTGTCCGATGTGGCGGTGGGCCGCAAGGGGGATCTGGCGACTGCGTTGCGAGCGGCCGTGACCTGAAGCGCGATCCGCGATACGCAATACGTCCCGGCGGCGCGTCGTATTGCGGGTTGCGTATTGCGAATTGCGTATTGCCTATCGCCTACACCCTGGCTGAGGCCCCAACTGCCGCCTCTACCATTCGAGCGACTCGAGAGAGGACTAAAGGAATGATCGATTTCCAGGACCGGGTCGCCCTCGTCACCGGAGCGGGCCGGGGCCTCGGGGCTCATCACGCCCGTCTGCTGGCGGAGCGCGGGGCGGCGGTCGTCGTCAACGATCCCGGCGTGGCGACCGACGGGACCGGCGCCGAGAGCCGGCCCGCGGACGAGGTCGTTGCCGAGATCAAGGACGCGGGCGGGGCGGCGGTCGCCGACCACGGATCTGTCACCGATCCGGAATCGGCAGCGGCGATGGTGCAGAAGGCCGTCGACGAGTTCGGCCGCGTCGACGTGGTGGTCAACAACGCCGGGATACTGCGCGACAAAGCGTTCCACAACCTCGAGTGGGAGAACCTCGGAGCGGTGCTCGACGTCCATCTGCGCGGTGCATTCCACGTCACGCAGCCCGCCTTCCGGGTCATGCGAGAGCAGGGATACGGGCGGATCGTGATGACGTCGTCGAACTCGGGGTTACTGGGCAACTTCGGCCAAGCCAACTATGGGGCGGCCAAGATGGGCCTGGTCGGCCTGATGAACGTGCTCGCAATCGAGGGAGCCAAGTACGACATCAAGGTGAACTGCATCGCTCCCATCGCCCGGACCCGAATGACGGAGGAGCTGCTGGGTCCTGTCGTGGACAAGCTCGATCCGGGGCTGGTGTCGCCGGTGGTTGCCTACCTCGCTTCGGAGGCGTGCGAGGTGACGGGCGAGGTCTACTCGGCGGCGGGGGGGACGGTCAGCCGGATGTTCGTCGGCCTCACTCCGGGCTGGTTCAAGCACCCTGAGAACGACGGCCCCCTCACCCCGGAGGACGTTGCCGACAACCTGGCCTCGATTCGCGATGAGACCGACTACATCGTGCCCGCCAACAACAAGGACGAGCTGCAGAAGATCGCTCCTCTCCTCTTCTCGTGATGGGTCGAGCCGTCCGGCCTCGGAGGTAGTTTCTCCGCGGTGGAAACGCTGACCGCTGCCGCCGCTGCTTGGATCGCTGCCGATCCGGATCCGGCGACCCGCGCCGAACTGCAGGCGATCGTCGACGCCGGCGACCACGGCGAGCTAGAACGCCGCATGGGAGCGACGCTCCGCTTCGGGACGGCGGGCATACGCGGTGCCGTCGGCGCCGGGTCGGGCATGATGAACCGGGCGGTCGTGATTCGGGCCACTGCCGGACTCGCCGCGCACCTCATCGCCGAGGGAAGGGGTGACGGGCCGGTGGTGCTCGGCTACGACGGCCGCAGCTCCAGTCCCGACTTTGCCGCCGACGCCGCGGGGGTGCTGGAGGCGGCCGGTATCCCGGTTCGCTACTTCGATTCCCATGCGCCCACGCCTCTGGTGGCGTTCGCCGCCAGGGACCTCGAGGCGACCGCAGCCGTCGTGATCACCGCGAGTCACAACCCGGCGGCCGATAACGGCTACAAGGTGTATGACAGCAACGGAGCCCAAATCATCCCTCCGGTGGACGCGGCGATAGCGGCGGCGATAGACAGCGCCCCGCCTGCGGCTGAAGTCCCGCGCCATGAGGGGGTGCTCGATGGTGAGGGGCGCCTTGCGCGGCCCATCACCGGCGCGGTGGAGCGATACCTCGAGGAGGTGCTTGCCTTTCGGGGCGCCGTGCCCCCAGGACCCTCGCCGCACATCGTTTACACCCCGTTGCATGGGGTGGGGGGCGCACTCGCCTTGCGCGCCTTCGAAGCAGCCGGTCATGGCGCCGTGTCCGTCGTGGACGAGCAGTTTCGTCCGGACGGCACGTTTCCGACGGTCGACCGGCCCAACCCCGAGGAGCCCGGGGCGCTCGACCTGGCCGAGGCGCGTGGCGAGCGGGACGGCGCCGACCTGGTGATCGCCAACGATCCTGATGCCGATCGTCTCGCCGTGAGCATCTTCACATCCGGTGGATGGCGTCGCCTCTCGGGCAACGAGATCGGGGTACTACTCGCCGACTTCGTGCTGAGGAGGTTGGGAGCAGGGTCGGGAGACCTGGTCGTCAACAGCGTGGTGTCGTCGCCGATGCTGGGCAGTGTTGCGGCCGCGCACGGTGCTCGGTTCGAGCAGACCCTGACCGGCTTCAAGTGGATCGCCAACGCCGCCCTGGACCTGGCCGGCGAAGGGTGGCGGTTCGTTTTCGGGTACGAGGAGGCTTTGGGCTTCACGGTCGGCCCCGTGGTTCGCGACAAGGATGGGATATCGGCGGCGGTCTGGTTCGCCGATCTGGCCGCCGCGGAGGCGGAGCGAGGCCGATCGGTGGGCGATCGGCTCGACGACCTCTGGGCGGAGCACGGCCTGTGGATGAGCGCACAACACTCCGTCGAGCTGGCCGGAGCCGACGGGTCGGTCGCTATCGCCGCGGCGATGGGGCGTCTGCGCACCGACCCTCCTTCAGAGGTAGCCGGCCGTCCCGTGATTCGGGCAACCGACTTCGCTTCGGGAGCGGCGGAGCGGCCGCGCTGGCAACCGGCCGCCAATGTGATCGTCCTCCATCTCGACGATGGCAGCCGCGTGCTTGCCCGGCCCAGCGGCACCGAGCCCAAGCTCAAGTTCTACGCAGACATCCGCGGCACCGACGACCCGGCTGCAGTGCGCGCTTCGGCGACGGAGCTGGCCGCTGCACTGGCCGCTGCACTCGGCCTCGCATGAGTTCCTTCACGTCCTTGGTGAGGCGTGAGCCGGCCGTGGCCGGATTCCTCGGCGCATCGACCGTGCTGTTTTCTGTTGTCGGACTGGTCCGTGGCCAGGCGTTCCTGTGGCTGTACCTTCCCGCCCTCGTCGCCTCGGTGGCCATCGTCGTGTGGATCGACAGGCGGTGGGGGCCTATCCCGGCGTCGTTGCTGTGGATGCTGGCATTGTGGGCGGTCCTCCACCTGGCCGGTGGTCTTGCTCCCAATCCCACCGGCGACACAGAGATCCTCTACGGGATGTGGCTCATCGACGGTGTCTTGCGATGGGATCAGGCAGTCCACGGCTTCGGAATAGCGGCGGCGACGGCGACTCTCATCGTTGCGGCTCGTGAAGTCGATCGCCCCATCGTGTGGGGTCTTGCGCTCGGCCAGGGCGTCGGGCTCGTCAACGAGACGGCGGAGAACGTGTTTGCCCTCTTCGTGGAGAACTCGAATGTTGGCGATTGGGTGAACACCGCGTGGGATCTGGGTTGGCACGTCATCGGCGGGGCGGCTGCCGCTCTGTGGATCGCATCCCGCGGCATCCCGGGTATTTCCCGAATGGGGAGGATCGCATGAGCCTTCCGGAGGCCACAGAGCGTGTCGTTGCCGCGGCGGGCCGTCTCGGGTTCGACGTCGATGTGCATCACTTCCCGGAGGGGACGAAGACGTCGGCCGACGCCGCGGCCGCCATCGGCTGTGAGTTGTCGGCCATAGCCAAGTCGATCGTGCTCACCCTCGACGATGCCGAGCAGGTCGTCGTGTTTGCCAGCGGAGACAAGCGAATCGACGCGGCCAAGCTCGCGTCGACCGCGGGAGCGTCCCGCGCCCGGCGGGCGACGCTCGAAGAGGCGCGCCGCGCCACGGGGTTCGCCGCCGGCGGCACGCCGCCGTTCGGCTACCCGGGGCCGGTTCGGGTGTTCGCCGACGTAGCGCTGCGGCGGCACGAAGAGGTCTGGTCTGCAGGAGGGACGCCGACGACCGTCTTTCCCATTCCGCTCGCCACGCTGGTGGCCTTGACGGAAGCGTCGTGGGTCGACGTCGCCGAGTAGTCAGCCGAGGAATTGGACTTCGGCAGCGTCGATGGAGACCGTGAGCTTCGAGCCCGGGGGGTGGGAGGTAGCCGTGGCGACTTCGACGATGGCGTCTCCGATCGCCACTGCCGTGATCCATTCCGGTCCGCGATATCGCGACGAGACGACCGGGACGGTCTCATCTCCGCCGGGCGTCACGGCGTCGCCGCGGATGAGGACCGTGACCGAGCCGGCCGTGACTCCTCGTGGTGCTGGAAGGCTGACGTCTCCGATCCGAGCGACGCCGTCACCGACCTCGGCCGTGCCTATGCCGCGGTGCCCAATGATCCTGGCCACCTCCGCCGAGCCGGGTTGGCCCCAGAGCTCATCGGGGGTCCCTTGGGCGGCAACTCGGCCTCGATCCATGACGACGACGCGGTCACCGAAGGTGAACGCCTCAGCCGTGTCGTGGGTGACGATGATCGTGGGGATGCCGGCGGCGCGGATGATCGCGCCGAGCTCGTCACCCACCTGACGGCGCAGCGCCGGGTCGAGGGAGCCGAGGGGCTCGTCGAGCAGGAGAACGCGCGGTTCGGTGACCAGCGTTCGTGCCAAAGCGACGCGTTGGGCTTGACCTCCGGAGAGCTGGTCGATGCGGCGAGGCCCGAACCCTTCGAGGCCGACGAGGTGAAGCGCCCGCGCGACGCTCTCGTCGCGTTGGGCGGCCGGCACGCCGTAGCCGACGTTCTCGGCCACGTCCAGGTGGGGGAAGAGGGCGAAATCCTGGAAAACGAGTCCGATGCGGCGCAGGTGGGTCGGGACCCCGCTCAAGTCGTCGCCGCGCAGCGTGATCGTCCCCGCCTCCAGAGGGACCAGTCCGGCGACCGCGCGCAAAAGCGTCGTCTTCCCGGAGCCACTCCTTCCGAGGAGTGCCAGGGTCTCTCGATCGCCGAGCTCCAGGTCGACCGCGTCCAGCGCAACCACGGGGCCGAACCGCACTGTCACTCGGGCAAGGCTCAGCATCAGAAGCTCCCCGCCCCGGGGGCGCGCAGCCTTTCCAGCAGCAGCACCGCGGCGGCGGTTAGCGCTACCAGGAGCAGGGACAGGGCAAGGGCTGCGGACACGTTTGCGGAACCGGGCCTTTCGAGAAGCCTGAAGATGGCCAGCGTCATCGTCTGGCCTCCGCGCCGGGCGATGAACAGCGTCGCTCCGAACTCGCCCAGGCTGATGACGAAGGCGAGGGCGGCTGCGCCCGCGAGCGCCGGCGACACCATCGGCAGGTCGATGGTGCGCCACACGCGGCGCGGCGGGGCCCCCAGCGTGCGAGCCGCTTCTCGGAGCCTGGGACTGATGGAACGGATCACCGGCACTGCCGTGCGAACCACGAACGGGACGGCAACGAGGGCGTGGGCGATGGGGACGAGCACCCACCACGTCCTCATGTCGACAGGTGCGTCGAGGGCCACCACGAATCCGAACCCGAGTGTCACGGCCGAAGAGCCGAGAGGGAGCATGATCAACGTGTCTACCCAGCGCCCGGCATGACGGGCGGCGATGACGACTGCGGCGGGCAGGGCCACCCCTAGCGCGATTGCCGCAGCCGTCAGGCCGTACAAGAGCGAATTGGCTACGGCGCCCATCGGATCCACGACGCTGGGATCGACCCCGCTCAGAGCGCGGAAAGCCCCCAGGCCTGGAGAGCCGTCCGGGGCGAAGACTCGCCACACCAAGACGGAGATCGGCAGCAGGACGATGCTCAGCGACACCGCGATCGCCGTGGCCACGAGCCACCTCTGGCCGGGTCGCGGCGGTCGAGAAGTCGCCGCGGCCGGCAACAAATGCTGGGCAATCCCAGAGCGCTCCTGGTGGCGCGCGTACAGGAGCAGTCCGGCGGTCACCCCTGCCAGTTGGACGACGGCGAGCGTGGCTGCAGTCGCCAGGTCGCCGAGCCGTGCTGCGGCGCGGTAGATCTCGACTTCGAGAGTGGCCAATCGGGGGGCGCCGAGCAGCAGGACTATGCCGAATGACGTGAAGGAGAAGAGAAAGACGATGGCGGCGGCGGCGATGATGGCCGGCCGCAGGATGGGGAGCGTGACCGTGCGAAACGTTCGCCATGGACCGGCACCCAGGGTGGCCGCGGCATCCGTCAGTGTCGGGTCGAGGTGCGCCCAGAGGCCGCCGACGGTGCGCACCACGACTGCGATGTTGAAGAAGACGTGGGCGGCAATGACGGCCCACACAGTTCCCGCCAGGTCGATGCCGAGAACCCCACCCGGCCCGATGAGAGAGAGAAAGGCGGCGGCGACCACCACGGTGGGGAGCACGAACGGGACGGTGAGCAGCGTGCGGACGAGAACCCTTCCCGGGAATGCGAAGCGTGAGACGGCATATGTCACCGGCAGGCCTATCGCCAGAGTGAGCAGGGTGGAGACGGCGGCTTGCCAGACGGTGAACCACGCCACGGAGGCGAATCCCGAATCGCGAATGACCGCGGCGGCTGCCGCCGGATCCCGGCCCAGGCCGGTAGCGATGATCGACGCCATGGGCCACAGGAAGAAGCCGACGCCGATAACGGCCGCCGGGAGCAACAGCAGCCGCGCCGGCCGAATCAGCGCAGGACGGTGCTGGTCCACTCGGCCAGCCAGCGTTCCCGGTTGTCTTCGATGACCGCGGGGTCCATCGACAGCGGTTCCTCGGGGATGAAGGTGTTCTCCACGAAGACGTCGGGGAGGGGCACGTCATCTCGAACTGGGAACACGAACATCGCGGTCGGGACCGCCTCCTGGAAGGGGACGTCGAGCATGAAGTCGATGAAGCGCCGGCCTCCGGGTGCGTTGGCGGCGCCGCGCAACAGGCCGGCGTATTCGACTTGTCGGAAGCACCCGTCGGCGACGACCGCCGTCGGCGCCGTGTCGATGGGCGGGTCGGCGAAGATGACCTCGGCGGGCGGTGAAGAGGCGTAGGACACCACGATGGGGCGGTCCCCGCCGCCGGTCCCCGAGAACGACCCGTAGTAGGCCGTGCCCCAGTCGGCGACGACGGTCACGTCGTTGGCGCGCAGGTCGCTCCAATAGTCCCGCCATGTGTAGCGCCCGTCCTCCCCGAACCTGGCGATCGTGGCGAGCATGAAAGCCAGCCCGGGTGTGGAGACCGAAGGATCCGGCACGACGAGCATTCCCCGATAGGCAGGGTCTGTGAGATCCAGCAGGGTTTCCGGGGGCGAAGGCAGCGCCGCCTTGTCGTAGTTGAGGCAGACGTCGCCGAGGTCGATCGGGGTCGCAGCATCGCCAACCAAGTGCAGGGCTCGCGGCACGTCGTCGAGCCGGGGGCTGCGGTAGGGGACGAAGAGGCGGGCCGCGGTTGCCCGTGAGAGCAACGTCGTGTCGACACCAAAGAGAACATCGGCCACGGGGTTCCCCGCCGTGAGTATCGCCTGGTTGACCACCAGCCCGGCGTCTCCGCCGCGCAGCACCTCGACCTCGAGCCCCGTCTCGGCGGTGAAGTCGGCCAGCAACTCGTCGGGGACGGCAAAGAAGTCGTGAGTGAGGATGCGCACGGTGTCGCCATCGGTACCGGAACAGGCCGTGGAAAGGAGCGCCAGAGCGAGGGCGGTGACGAAGCGTCTCATGGGTTCGACCTCCTGTGGACGGCGAGCACGACGCCGTCGGTAACGGTGATGGCAACGCTGTTCCCCATTGCCTCGTTGCTGAGTCCCCGCGTGGAACCGCGGCGGAGGCGTTCGGTCGTCAGCTCCCAACGCGTCCCGGTGATGGATATCTCGGCCGATCCGGTTGCCGGCAGGAGAGACAGCAGATCGCCGGGGGTCGTGGCGATGTCGCGGTCCCCGTCGACCCTGTAGGCGACGGCGCCGGCGGTGTGCCATTCGATGTCGATCGACCGCCAGCGCTCATCGCCGACCAGCTGCGCTATCCCGAGGAGGTGATCGAGGCGTCCCGCGCCACCGCCGACGATCACCACGCGCTGTGCCCCGCGGGTGACCGCGGCCTCCAAGGCGAGTTCGAGATCGGTTGCATCCTTGGCCGCCGGGTGGGCTTCTATCGCCGCACCCCTGCGACGTGCCCGCCGTGCGGTTTGGGGCCGGACCGAGTCGAGGTCGCCGACGATGAGGTCTACCTCGAGTCCGAGACCTGACGCCAATTCGGCACCCGAGTCGGCGGCGATGACGAAGTCGGCATGGGGGAGAGCGTCCGCGGAGGGACCGGGCCCCCCGCCGGTGAGGATCATTGTCGTCTGCTCCACGACTCCCTCCGCTGGCATTATCCAGATCAGGTCGTTTCGGGTCGGCGGCGTTTCGACCGCCCTCTCAGCTCCAGGGCTCCCCGGTGTGTAGCCCGATCGTAGGCGCGGCGCCGCAGCGACGCGTGCGGTGGCCTCGCCAAGATTGTCCTTCGAAGCCCCTTGACACATTGACATCAATATGACATCATCCCGATGTCAATCTTGACATTGAGGTGACAGGAGGCGAAGATGTTGTATTCGAAAGATGCGGTGCTGGCGCTGCACCGCTCCCGCCTGGATGAGGCGGAGGCGAGAAGGATTCGCAAGCGGGTGCAGCGGCATCCGAGGCGACTTCGGGAGTCGGCCCGGTCGGTGGTGCTGCGCTCAGCAGAAGCGCACTGAAGGAGGCACGGTGGACACGAGCATGGCGCTGAGCCGCCTCGAGGCGGCGGTAGAGCAACAGGTACTGGTCGGCGGCGGTGACAGCGAGGTAGAGGCCCTGGCGGAGACTCTGCTTGCCGCCCTGGAACCCGTCGTCAGGCAAGTGGCATTGGAGCTCGCCGAGCAGGCCGCAGTGGAGGTGTCCGCCCAGCTTGCCGCGCATGAGATCGACGTTGTCCTGGTCGAAGGCGAGCCTTCGCTGCGGGTTCGTCCCCTCGAGGAGAGCGGCGATCTCGGCTCAGAGGCCCTCGATGCGCGTATCACGCTACGGCTCCCCCCGGCCCTCAAGGAGAGGGTCGAGGTGGCCGCCGACGAGCTGGGGGAGTCGGTCAATTCCTGGTTGGTCAGGACGCTCGCCGCCCAGGCCCATGAACGGAGTAGGCGACAGTCACGGCACATCACAGGAACGATGGAGACATGAGCGATCGCGTCGAGCGCTTCCAGGTGGAGGGGACCCCCCGCATCGCCCTGCGCCTGCCCACAGGGGAGGTGCGCTTTGTCGGCGGTGATCCGGGGTGGGTTGAAGTCCGCCTGATGGGCCGTCAAGCCGCGATCGACAGGTTCCTCGTCGAGGACAGAGGCGGCGAGATCGTGATAGAACCGGCCGGCGGCGGGTTTGGTCGATTCAGCGGTGTGGATGTCGAGGTCAAGGCCGGCGATCCGGCGGCGATCCGGGCGCGCCTCGCTTCGGGCAACCTCACCGTATCCCCTCCGGCACAGTCATTGCACGTCGATTCGGCCTCGGGCAACGTGACGGCGGGGGACGTCGTCGACGGCGTGGCCGTGAAGACCGCCAGCGGCGACGTGCGGTTGGGATCAGTGGGTGGACGCGTCGAGGCGACGGCCGCTTCGGGCGACATTCACCTCGCGGCCGGCTCCGACGAGATATCAGCAAGGACTGCCTCGGGGGGTTTCTATTGCGGTGATGCCGGAGGCGGAGTGACCGCCCACTCTGCGTCGGGCGATGTGGATGTGCGGCGCTTTACAGGGGACTCTTTCAACGCCAAGACGATGTCGGGTGATGTTCGCCTGGGCGTTACCTCCGGCCGGAGGTTCTCGGTTTCTCTGCAGAGCCTCTCCGGGAAGGTGCGCACCGACTTCCCGGTGGCCTCCGGCGATGCCGGCACGCCAGAAGCGCGGCTGACGATCAAGACCGTGTCGGGTGATGTGACGGTTGGTCGCGCCGATTAGTTGCGATGGCCATGGCCGCCCGCACCGCGGGCAGCACTTCTTCGGCGAAGACGGCGTGCCCCTTGTCGCCGGCATGGAACTGGTCCGGTCCGAACAGCTCGGGATGGTCATAGAACGCGGTCGAGATCCTTCCCGATGTGGCCACCTTCACTGTGCGCGGCGACCTCGCTGCTACCCGGGCGGCGGCCGAATCGAACGCCACCGAGCGGCGGGTGAGGAAGGGCCGCAGAGTCTTGGGGAGGCGGGGTATCGACCCGAGGTCACCTACACCGAGCACGACGATGGCGCCGGCGACTTTCTCGAGTGAGGCGACGATGCGCCCCACGTCGCGCTGGTACCGATCCGGAGATGCAGCCCGGATCGAATCGTTGGCTCCCACGGAAAGGATCACGAGGTCGGGTGCCAGCCGAACGGCTTCGGCGAGTTGGCCTTCGACGACGTCGCGCGCCTTTGCCCCGCCAACGGCGAGAGAGATGAGCTCCACGCGATATGTCGCCGCGAGGGCGATGGCAACTCGGCGGATCCAAGACTTGTCGAGGTCCTCGACCCCGGGGGCGGTGATCGACGAGTCGCCCAATGCAACCAACCGCAGCGCGGGAAGGTCGGCGCCGCCGAAGAACCCGCTCGGATCCTGGTTGGGGAAGGAGGGCAGGTCGGAGCGGTGTGCGGCGCGGAGCACTTGGGCGACGAGGACGCCAGCCGCGGCCACCGGTATCGCCGGCAATGCCGCAAGTGCTCGCCGTAGGGTCCGCATCGCCGGAAGATGATATCGCCGGCACTTGACCAACCTTCCGGTCATCCCGAGGATGCATGTTGCGTTCGGCCGCGGGTGCCGGACGGGATTCGGAGGCATCGTGCGGCTCGGATTGAATCTGGGATACGCCGGGGCGCGAGTGGACGCCAGGCTCGAGATGGTGCGGGAGGCGGACCGTCTCGGCTACGACTCGGTATGGGCCGCCGAGGCCTATGGGAGCGACGCGGCCACCATGCTGGCTTGGTACGGAGCGTCGACCGAGCGGATCCGGCTGGGGGCCGGCATCTTTCAGATGCCGGCGCGGACGCCGGCCATGACCGCCATGACGGCGGTCACCCTCTCTGAGCTCTCCTTGGGCCGATTCCTGCTGGGCCTCGGCTTGTCGGGGCCGCAGGTCGTGGAAGGATGGCACGGGATGCCCTACGGCAAGCCGCTCGCCAAGACGCGGGAGTACGTCGAGATCGTCCGCAGGGCATTGCGCCGCGAGGAACGGCTCACCCACGACGGGGATCACTATCGGATTCCCTACGACGGCCCCGATGCCACCGGGCTGGGCAGGCCCCTGAAGCTCACCGTCCATCCCACCTACGACATCCCCATCTACCTCGCCTCGATAGGGCCAAAGAACGTGGCGTTGACCGCCGAGATCGCCGACGGGTGGCTTCCGTTCTGGTATAGCCCCTCCCGCGCCGGGACCGTCTTCCAGCCTCATCTCGACGCCGGGTTCGCCGCGTCCGCCGAGTCCGACAAGGCGGCGCGCTTTGACATCGCGCCATCGGTGCCGGCCGTGGTGACGGACGACGTCGACCAGGCGCGCTGGGGTATTCGGCCGGTTCTGGCGCTCTACGTGGGCGGCATGGGTGCGCGCGGCAAGAACTTCTATTTCGATCTCGCGTGCCGTTACGGGTATGAGGAGGCGGCGAGCCGCATCCAGGACCTCTACCTGAAGGGAAGGAAGGAAGAGGCCATGGCCGCCGTGCCCGATGAGTTGATAGATGAGGTCGCGTTGCTCGGTCCGCCGGAGCGGATTCGTGACGCACTCGCCGCGTGGCGTGAGTCGGGAGTGACGACGCTGCTCGTCACTGCGCAGGACTTGGCGACGATCAGGACGCTGGCGGAACTGGTTCTGTGATCACGGTCTCCGGGTCCTAGAAACGGGCCGACTAGGGCCGGTTCGCTTCCGCGTAGTCGGAGAGATGCCAGAGCACGGCGGCGGCTGCGAACGCCACGCCTGCCCAGACGGCCGCCATGATGCTGCCGAGGGCCGCGGCGGCGAAGACGAGGGCGGCCCCGGCGAATCCGGCAAGGGTGCTCAGCGCCGACAGCGGCCACGCCAGGCCGTGCGGGATGAAGCGGACGACTCGGTCGGCGAGTTGGGATCCGGTGGCCATCAGGGCGCAGGCTACCCGCGGGCGGCCGCTGGCTACTCTCGTCGGCCGTGACCTCCGTAGCCGATGCCGTCGCTGCCGGCGATCTCGACGCGTTGATCCGCCTCGTCGACGGCCTTTGCTCCGCCCGGGATTGGGGCAGCGTCGTGGAGTTGCGCGATCGGTGCCGGGAGGCGCTGGAGCAGCGGGGTCTGCAGTTGTGGCCGGCTGCCGAATACGCCGAGTATCGGCTCGCTCTCGACGCCCCCGGCGAGTATGCCGGCATGGTCGTCACGGAGGAGGCAGGCCGGTTTGCCCATGGTCCGCTGTGGGAAGTCGCCGCCAGCAACAAGCCGTGGCAGGAGCTTGCTCCCCATCTCGCTCCGGGGCCGGCGCGGGCACTGGCCGCCCACGAGCGGGTGTTGCGCGGCGAGGACCTCGAGGCAGATGACACCATCGATGGCCATGTCCTCGAGATCCCGCTTCGTCTCCAGTACTGGGAGCCCGACTACGCGGTGGCCGCGTTTCGAGCCGATGACGCAGACTTCGATGCCCCGCCCCGCTCCACCTTGGCGTCACTGACGCTCCCCGAACCCGGAGATGTGGTCGACGACGAGGAATCGATCGAGGCTCTGCTGGACGTCGGGGCCGTCTGGGCACACCAATCGAACGGTGCGGCCGAGGCGGTCGCCGTCGCCGGCGACGCCGGGCACGCTATCGCCGCACTCGGCGAGAGCCGGTGCTCGGTAGCGTCCGTCGCGGCGGGCGAGGCCCTGGCGCTGGTCGCCTGGGCAGGTGCCAGCGGCGGGGCGTACGGGCGTCGCCGGGGAAGTCCGGTGGGGCGCTTCATCGCCTGGTGGCTGGTCGCGGCTCTTGCCGATTTGGAGTGGCCCGCACCACGCCACGAGGTCGCTGAGGCCTGCGCCGCGTTGCAGTGGCACGTCTGGGAGCCCGAGGACTTCACCGGAGGCTGGTCCGCATGCGTGGCGGTCGAGTCGCCTGCCGATGGGCTTGCCTGGGCGTTGCGCGCCGTCGACACCTACCGCGAAGAGGACGCCCTGGCCGACGCCTAGACGACGATTATGCGGTGACGCCCTCGATAGTGGTTGTCGTGGTGCCAAGGGGCGCCGTTCGAGGCGAGCAGGTGGACATGAGGGTCAGCGTCACGAAAGCAACGACCACGATCAGGGTTATGGCTCCGCGGACCGCGGGACGGCGCAGCAGGGGAGGGGGCTGATCGCCCCATCCGTGGTCGTTCGGATCGACGTGCACGAGGGCGAGGGTATCGCCTCGATTCTATCGAACATATGTTCGATAGAATCGATAGACTCTCCGCTCCATGGCGCGCTACGCCGAGCTGCACTGTCACACCAACTACTCGTTCCTCGACGGGGCATCCCATCCCGGCGATCTGGTGGCGCGCGCCGCCGAACTGGAGTACGAGGCACTGGCGATCACTGATCATCACGGGTTCTACGGCGCGGCCCGGTTCCGCATCGCCGCCGCCGAGATCGGGCTCCCCACGGTGTACGGGGTGGAGATAGGGCTCCCCAGAGCCAATGGCTCTGGGGAGCTGGTTTCCAGTTTCCAGTTTCCCGAGAAGAGCCGCCAGACCAAACGGGAAACGGGAAACGGAAAACGGGAAACGGGATCCAGGAGAGGCCGAATCAGAAGGATGCACGGCTCCAAGCCGGTGGCCCTCCCGGAGACGGATCATCTCGTCCTGCTCGCTTCGGACCCGGAGGGATACTCGGCCATATCCCATCTGGTGACCCGAGCTCAATTCCGCGGCGAGAAGGATCGCCCGGTGTACGAGATGGCCGATCTCGCCGCGGCGGCCGAGCAGGGACGCCTGTTCGCTCTCAGCGGATGTCATCGCGGGGCCGTCCCCCGGGCCGCCGCACAGGGAAACCGTGCTGGTGCTCTCTCGGCTGCCGCCCGACTACGGAATCTGTTCGGAGATCGGTTCCACCTCGAGGTGTGGCACCACGGCATGCCGGAGGACGACCCTCGCAACGATTTGATGGCCGAAGTCGGGGAACGGTTGCACATCCCGCTGGTAGCTACGAACAACGTCCACTACCACGATCGGGGTGACGCCGACATTGCCGAGGTCCTTGCCGCCATCGGAGGGCGACGCAATCTCGATGAGGGATACGGACACTGGCCGGCGACCGACGCGCGCTACTTGCGCTCACCCGCGGCAATGGCGCGGCGCCTGGCTCGGTATCAGGGAGCCGTGGACCGTGCCGCCGCTCTGGGCCGCGAACTGGCCTTTGACCTCAGGCTGGTGGCTCCTCGACTTCCCGACTTCCCGATGCCGGGGGCTTTCCGTTCCGAGATGGAGTACCTGCGCCACCTGACGATGGAGGGGGCGGTGCGGTGCTACCCCGGCGACGGGCCGGGAGGAATCGATCCGGGGGCGATCGCCCGTCTCGAGCACGAACTGGGGGTGATCGAATCGCTCGGCTTCCCCGGGTACTTCCTCGTCGTGTGGGACATAGTCCAGTTCGCCCGGAGTCGAGACATCTACTGCCAGATCCGCGGCTCAGGAGCCGACTCGGCGGTGTGTCGTTGCCTCGATCTCACCCGGGTGGACCCGATCCGGCTGGGCTTGCCCTTCGAGCGATTTCTTTCCTCGGAGAGGGGGAGGCCTCCTGACATTGACGTCGATTTCGAGGCAGAGCGGCGCGAGGAAGTGATCCAATACTGCTATCAGCGCTATGGGCGGGAGAGGGCCGCCATGGTGGCCAACGTCGTTTCCTACCGCGCCCGGTCCGTGCTGCAGGACGTCGGCAAGGCTTTTGGCTTCACCCAGGCTCAGGTGAACGGGCTGACCAAGTACCTCGACACACGCAAGGCGGACTCGATCGGCGAGTTCCTCGAGCTTCCCGGGGGAGCAACCGCCGACTTCATCCTCGACGTTTGCAGGCGGATCGACGGCTTTCCCCGCCATCTCGGGATCCACTCGGGAGGGATGGTGATAGCCGACCGGCCCTTGCACGAGACCGTCCCCCTGGAGTGGGGGAGGATGGAGGATCGGACGGTGCTGCAGTGGGACAAGAACGATTGCGCCTCGATGGGGATCGTCAAGTTCGACCTGCTCGGTCTGGGGATGCTCAACGCCCTCCACCTGACGGTGGACCTGATCGCCGAAGTGCACGGCGTCGATCTGGATCTCGCCGTCATACCGCAGGAGCCCATCGTGTACGAGATGCTCACCGGTGCGGACACCGTGGGCGTGTTCCAGGTCGAATCCCGGGCTCAAATGGCGACGCTGCCGCGGATGAAGCCGAAGACCTTCTACGACTTGGCGGTGGAGGTGGCCCTGATACGCCCCGGACCCATCCAGGGGCACTCCGTTCACCCCTACCTACGGCGCCGCAATGGAGAGGAGCCGGTGCGATACCCGCATCCCCTCGCCGAGCCGATTCTGGCCAAGACGCTTGGCGTCCCCGTGTTTCAGGAGCAGCTGATGGAGCTGGCTCGGGTTTGCGCCGGCTACTCCCCAGGGCAGTCGGACCGCCTTCGCCAAGCCATGACCCACAAGCGATCTGAAGAGGAGATGGCAAAGCTGCGGGAGGAGACCTTTGCCGGAATGGCCGGGGAGGGGATAGCCGGTGCCGCCGCCGAGGAGATCTGGGAGAAGCTGCAGGGCTTTGCCTCGTTCGGATTCCCCGAGAGCCATTCGGTCTCGTTCGCCTACATCGTGTACATGTCGGCGTGGCTCAAGTACCACTGGCCGGCCGAGTTCCTCGCCGGGCTGCTCAACGCCCAGCCCATGGGCTTCTACAGCCCGAACTCCCTGGTCCAGGATGCCGCCCGGCACGGGGTGATCGTGCTCGAACCGGATGTGAACGAGTCCGACTACGACTGCACCATCGTTCCCGTGGAGGCCGATCCCGAAGATCTGGTCACCTACTACGGGATCACATGGCGCCGGGGACGAGGGCCGCGTGACGATCCGATCCGCATGGCGACAGCGGTCCGGATGGGTCTGCGCTACGTACGCAACCTGGGCGATGCCGAGATCACCCGGATCGAAGCGGCTCGATCGATCGGCGGCCCTTTTGCCTCGGTGATCGACCTGGCGCAGCGCACCGGTCTGCCCGTCGGAGGCCTAGAGGGGCTTGCCGCCTCGGGAGCCCTGACGTCACTCGGAGTGGAGCGTCGCGAAGGGCTGTGGGCTGCCGGAGCCCTCGCCGGCATGGGTCCGGGGCGCCTCCCGCTCGCTTCCGGCACCGACCCTCCGCGCTTGTTACCGATGTCGGAAGAGGAGCGGGCTCAGGCCGACCTGTGGGCGACGGGGGTCTCGATGCGGCATCCTGTGGAGTTCATCCGGGACCGGCTGTCCGCAAGCGGCTGCCTCCCTATCGCCACCGCACTTGCCGGTCGGGAACACGGAAGCCGGGCGAAGGTTGGCGGGGTGGTGACCCATCGGCAGCGGCCGATGACCGCCAAGGGCGTGATCTTCCTCAACCTCGAGGACGAGACGGGGCTCCTCAACGTGATCGTCCTTCCCGAGGTGTGGGCGGCGCAGCGGGAGGTGGCCCGGCGCAACGTCGGCTTGATCATCGAAGGGGTTCTAGAGCACCGCGACGGGGTGACCAACCTGATGGCTCGCCGCTTCTCGGCGTGGCCGGCCGAGGGGGTGAAGAGCCGCGATTGGGCTCGCGGGACCAGGTGAGGTCAAGGGTGCTGAGGGGCTCCTTGAAAAACCTTCCCAAGAGGCTCGTCTGCTTCGGTGAGTCCGTGAGTTGGGTCTTCGGTGACG
>JABAOH010152470.1_pt2 | contig 21176 bp, 27 predicted proteins | sample 7062181 | NCBI WGS metagenome assembly JABAOH01 (sample SAMN14538630, study PRJNA623070) | marine sediment metagenome | biome: marine biome [ENVO:00000428]; feature: marine pelagic biome [ENVO:01000023]; material: deep marine sediment [ENVO:00002113]; isolation source: pool of 5 deep marine... | reverse complement strand
AACGAGAGGTGCGTAGAGCCCTCAACTCACCCGCTCCTTGGTGACCTTTGCCAGGCTCATGCCGCGTACGTAGCGCAGACTCGGAAGCTCTGAAAGGAGGGCGACGATAATGGCGGCGCCGAAAGCGAGGAGGTAGGTCTGCAGGGAGATGATGGGGTCCAGGACGAACATGTCGCTGGAGTAGAGGGAGGTGAAGTAGCCCGTGAGGAGCGTGCCCACGATGAGGCCTAGGAGGGCGCCCGGCACCGCCAAGCAGGAGGGTCTCCGCCGTGATGAGTCTCCTTAGGTGGGAGTTGGGCGTGCCGAAGGTCCTCATGGTCGCCAGGTCCCGGCTCTCCTCCATGACGTTGATGGTGACGGCGTTGAAGACGATGGCCACGCCTATGGCGATCCCGAAGGCGAGGAGCAAGTAGATGAAACCGTAGTAGAGCCCCATCATCTCGTTCCAGTCGCTGATGGACTCTCGTGTGCTCTCGAAGGTAAGCACCGGGAGAAGAGCGAAGAGGCTTTCCTGCGCCTCTTCCTCAGTGACGCCGGAAGACAGCTTCAACATCACAGCCGTCGCCATGCCCTCCATTCCCAACAACTCCTGGGCCCTCCCGAGAGTCACGAAGCCAGTGGTGCCGAAATCGCTGACGAAGCCCGCTATCTGCGTGGGGCGGGAGAGGAGCTGAACCTCGTCGCCCACCTGGAACCCCTTCCTCTCGTAGACCCCCGAGAGGAGGATGCCCTCCCCCGTGTTCGTAGGCGCCCAGGAGCGATCATAGAGCCCGTACAGGCGGCTGGAGGGCTCCAGGGCCATCAGGAGTATGGACTCCCCCTGCCCATTCCTCATCAGGGATGTGGGGAGCTCTATCATGGGCTCTGCCGACGCCACCTCATCCATCGCGTCAAGGGAGCTGAGGTCCTCCACCGGCAGGGGGTACTGCAGGTAGGCCTTGAGGTCGTAGCGCTGGATGAGCTCCTGCTGAGCGTGCGTTGCCCAGTTCATGGAATCGATGAAGGAGAGGGGGACCAGGAGGACGCTGACGGCCAGGCTGAGGCCCAGGATGGTAAAGAAGGTACGGCGAGGGTTCCGGAGAACGTTCCTCGTCGAAAGCCTCCACGTCGCGGGGGCGCGGGAAGGCTTCCGCCCCCGTCGTCCCAAAATGGGCTTCCTACCCCAGACCGGCGCCGGCGGGCGCATGGCGTCAGCGGGCCCAAGCCGGGAGGCTCGCCAGGCTGGTACGATCCCTGCCATGGCGGTGAATCCGAGACTCAGACCCGTTCCTAGAGCGAGGATATCCGGTCGGAGAAGAACTTCCGCACCCCTAAGGTTAGTAGTCTCGGCGAACAGGGACGTTACTGGATAGGAGAGAAGGTATCCGAGCGAGAACCCTACCAGAGAACCGGACAATCCCAGGAAAAGGGCGTAGCCCAAGTAGTGGGACAGCATCCTTCGCTTCGAGTAGCCCAGGGCCCGGAGCATGCCGATCTGAGACCTCTGAACGTACACGAGGCGGCTCAGCAGGACGTAGGTGCTCAGGGCCACGATGATGAGGAAGAAGAGGGGTAGGACGAGGGCTACTTGGGCCAGGGCATCCACCGTTAGCCGAATGACCATGTCGCTGGGCTGATTCGCACGGGTGACCACGCCGGTTATGCCGAGGGGACTCAGCAAGGCGGTGGCGGCTTCGACTACGTCATCCCTTTCGGCATCGGGACGTACCGTCACGGCGACCTCGTTCACGGCGCCGGGTATCCCCGCGAAGGCCTGGAGATCCGGCTGGAGCAAGAAGAGGACGCCCCAGCGTCGCAGGACGTCGGGCATGTGATCTCGGAGGTTGCGGGCCGGCCACAGGTACTCGGGACTGACGGCCTTACCTGTCACCTCGTAAGGCCACTGGCCCGTCGAGTTGACCAGGTACAGGACCGACCCGAGCTCGATCCCGTGGTGCTCTGCGAAGCGCTGTTCGATGAGGGCCTCGGCCGCACCGCCAGCCGGCAACCTACCAGACTCAACACGCACATCGTTCACTGCCGCTCTGCCACTGGCGGGGACCGACAGGAGGCGTCCAACCACTGGCTCCTTCCCTTCCCCAAGGGAGAGGGGCGCCTCGATCACGACGCGGCCCTGGACCCCCTCCACACCACTAACGCCGGCAACCTCCTCGGCAATAGATGAGGGCGCGGGATTGAAGGCGATGACGAAGTCGGCGAAGCTCAGCTCCTCATACTTCTCATCGACGTAACTGCGCAGGTTCGCGTAGGCGCCGTAAACTGCCGCTAGGAGGGCAACGCCCATGACGACCATGGTGAGAACGGCCAAGAACTGACCCTTCGCCCGACGCATGTCGCGACGCAACTTCCGACCGAGGAGGGACACACTACCACCTGATGGACTCCGGGGAGATGGGGCTCTCCGCATGCTCTACCCGGACGAGTTCCCCGCTCCGGAGATACAGGATGCTGTCGGCCATCGCCCCGATGGAGCTGTTGTGGGTGACCAGCATCACCGATATCCGCTCCTCCCGGTTGAGCCGCCGAAGCAGCCCGAGAATGCCAATCCCCGTTTCGTAGTCCAACTCCCCCGTGGGCTCGTCGCACAGGAGCAGGGGAGGTCGCTTCACGAGGGCCCTGGCGATGGCCACACGCTGCTGCTCTCCGCCGCTCAGCTCGCTGGGGAAGTGGTCCATTCGCTCTCCTAGGCCCACCCTATGAAGGACGTCATCCGAAGGGAGTGGACTCTGGACCAAGCGGGCGGCGATCTCCACGTTTTCCCGGGCTGTGAGGGTGGGGATGAGGTTGAAGAACTGGAAGACGAAGCCCACCTTCTCCCGTCGAAACGTCGTGAGGCCCCTCTCGTCCAGGGATGAGAGGTCGTGCCCGTCGATAGAGATCTTCCCCTCGGTGGGGAAGTCAATGCCCCCCACGAGGTTCAGGAGGGTCGTCTTGCCGGAACCGCTGGGTCCCAGAAGTACGACGAAATCCCCCCGTGGGACCGCGAGGGTCACCCTACGAAGCGCATGAACCTTCACGGCGCCCATGTCGTAGACCTTCGAGACATCCTGCAGGTAGACTATGGCATCCTCTGGTCGAGCCTGTGTGGGGGAGACGGGCCCTTCCACCCCTGAGGAGTTTGGGATCATCGAGGTAGGATTGACAACGTACTACTCCTGACTAGCGCTTTACGATTGTAAAGACCCTGTCCTCCCAAGATGCACAGACAGAAGGCGGGGACTGAGCTGGTCTTGGACGCGAAGTAGCCCAAGGGCGAGCCCTCCTTCCTGCCCTCAACTCAAAGAGTGGCTGCGGCTCCTCACCTTCACCGGAATGCTTTTCCCCCGGTCCCAGCTATCGAAGCTCGGGGCTGAGGAATTGAACAATGTCAACAAGGAGAAGATGGAAGAGTTTGTGCAGGAGCTGAAGGCAAACCCGAGCGCTGGGAAGAAGCACAAGACCGTGACCGGGGAGTGGTCCTTCCAGGACGGAACGCCGCAGTTCCTTACGACCCTCGAGTATCCTGAGGGCGCGGCAAGCGTAGCCGCAGAACTGCCCCCCTTCGCAGGGGGGTGGGGCGCGAGTCCCGATCCCATTCAGTATTGCCTGTTTGGCCTGGCTGCGTGCTTCGCCGTGACCTTCGCTGCCACGGCTACGACGGAGGGCGTGCACCTCAGGAGGCTTCGGGTCACAGCAGAGAACTGGATGAACCTGCAGAAGCAGATGGGCGTGTCTCAGGAGGATATCATCGAGAGGGTCCGCTTCACCATCGATGCCGACGCCGACGTTCCACGAGAGCAAATGGAGGAGTTGTTGCGCCTCACTGAGGAGCGCTGTCCAGGGACGGAGTGCGTGACGCGGAGCATCCCTTTCGAAGCGCGGTTGGGCTGAACGTATCCTCTTTGAGGGGGCGTCTGTCCGGCCTCGGGCTCAGTTTTAAATATCCGACCTTGTGCATATTATGGATGGACGGCGATTACAGCCCTCCGTGGTCGGCAAGGCCACCGGGCAGTGCCGCGGAGCCCCATCCGGCGGGTCAGGCGCCGTCTAGGAGGCAAGCCGTGGCCAAGAAGCCCGAGAGGAAGCCCGAGAGGAAGCCTGAGAAGAAGCCCACCACAAAGTAACGGCCGGGATCTTGCTGGGACCTCACCTCTGCTTTTTCTTTCCTTCTTTTCCCCTCCCATCCCTACTCTCCCTTTCCAGCCTCTGCCCAAAGTCCATCAGATGTAGCTTCCAAGGGGAGCTACATACGCGGGGCCTAGGCCTCGGCGGGGCTGGGCTACGTCGAAGATGGTTTCTGGGGCGGAACAGAACGGCCTAGCTTTCTGAGGGCTTGGCGGGCCTCTCGAACAACAGCTGGCCGGGAGTCATGCAACGCTTGCTTGAGCGCTTCAATCGCCCGGGAATCCCCGATCAGCCCCAGTGCCTTTGCAGCGTGCTGGCGGACGTACCACTTCTCGTCTCCCAGGGCCTGAATCAGCGGAGCGACGGCTCTGCGGCTGGGGAGGAGTGACAGGGCGTAGGCCGCCTGCACCCGCACCCCGCCGCTTTCGTCCTCCAGGGCACGAACGAAGGCCGGTATCGCCCTCCGATCCCTAAGTCTGGCCAAGGCCGCCACGACATGAAGGCGCACGTGCATGCTGGCATCTCTGAGGGCCTCCAAGAGTGGCGGAACCGTCCCTGGATCTCCCATTAGACCCAGGGCCTCCGCGGCCGATGCTCGGCAGAAGGTGTTATAGCCCTCCCTCAGGGTTCTGAAAAGGTCTGGCATCGCGGGCTCTCCGATACTGGCTAGGGCCCGGGCACATACGTGCCTGGCTCGAGCGCCTCCGCCCCTGCCTGAGGCACGTATCAGCGGCTCAATGGCCGCCGGGTGCCTGAGCTCACCCAGTCGCACCGCTGCCCGCCTCCGTATCTCAGGATTCTTCTCCGACAGCTGATGGATAAGTGCCCCAACCTCCGGGGACACATCCGATTCCCTAGGTGTCGCCGTGCCCCTCACCCTTCTGTCATGGGTGGGGCGGACCTAGAAGGTTTCCTCCTAGGGCAGAGAACCGTACCCCCTCTCGGTCGGCCCGTCGTATGGGGTGGCTCAGGCCCAGGAACGGCTCCGCAGGTCAAGATCCACGAGCCAGCGGTGTAGAGGAAGAAGCTCGCTAGACACCTCGAGACATCGGTCCACGAACGCCGGGGTCCTGAGGACGTCCGTCCCCCGATAGTTCCTGTAGGCCCACAGCCCGCCGTAGCGTAGCCAGTTTGCCCGGGGATGGTCGGAATCGTATCCACGAGGAACACGTTTGTACTTCATCTCGCCGATCTCGTAGCGACCCCCCTTCTTGAGGGGAGCGATGGCTGCTTCGAGCTCAGGCCCCAGGACCTCATCGACGACCGCCTGCCGGTAGGCTTTCAGCATGGGCTCGGAGAACCTGTGGTGGCCGCCGTGGAGCCCCCAGCCTTCCCGATCGAACCCGATGCCGAATCCTGGGGAGTCCATCTTCCTACCGGAGCCCTCCCAGAAGGCGAACCAGATGTGGGTGTTGTAGGGCCTCTTGTCCTTGGTGAAGCGGAGGTCGCGGTAGATTCGGCCCATGGAGCCCTGGCCGTTGGTCCTCGTATCGTACTTAATCCCCGGGGAGAGGGCCTGCAGTCCCTTACCAAAGCTCACTATGAAGGACTGGGCTGGGACCACGATGTGGTCGAGGTAATCCTGCTTGTGGTCCTGAAACCACTCGCGGTTGTTGTTCTTCTCCAGCTGCTCCAGAAACTTGAGTGCCTTCGCGGGGAAGCCGGCGAAAGGGGGTGGTGCTGCCATATCGCTTTCAGACTTCGAACACAAATAAACCTTGCTGATGGCCTGAATCGCTCCCTCTGTCGATCCCGCGCGCCTCATTCCGGCGCATCTGAACCTTCCAGATAGGACCTCATAATAGGTCGATTTCTCCTACGGGCGGCTTCTACGAAGCCAGCCTTGCGGAACGCGGAAACGATTCCCGTGAAGCCTTCGAAGCCTGACAGGCCGGATCCCCGGGGCTCCACGGGGTACCCCTCCACCACGCTCGCACCGTTCCGCCTAGCGTGCTCCAAGGCCGCCTTCAGCATAGCTACCATCATTCCCTTCCTTCTGTGCTCCTTGGAGACGTAGAAGCAAACCACGGACCAGACCGGGGTCTCATCCACCCGCTTGAGGACGGGGGACCTCTCCAGACGCCCGAAGCGCTCCCGAGGGGCCACGGAGCACCAGGCCACCGGACGCCCGTCAGCGTACGCGAGAATTCCGGGAACCTCGCCGGAGTCCACGAGCTTTTTCATAGCCTTCCTGTTGCCCTTCCCCGCTTCCCTCGAGTACTCTGATGCGGTGATGCGCCACCACATGCACCAGCAGCCTCCACAGGCCCCCGATCTGCCGAAGAGCTGCTCCAGATCCTGCCATCGTTTCGGGGTCACCGGGGCAAATTCAAGGCCCTTCATTCCCAAACCTCCTCACGCAGAGGTTTCGGTCGGATTTCCGCCGGACGATTCCCTCCCCAGTCCCCTCCGTCCAGGGGGATAGAGCTCCAGGTAGGGCATCAGGGCGGCCATGATGCGGTTCTCCGCCTTCCTGAGGTGCTCCTCATAGGTGGAGCGGCTCAACCCTAGGCTCTGGGCGATGCTCTCCGTCTTGACCTGCCTAGGCGATGTGTAGTACCCGTAGCGCTGAGCCCTGACAATGGCGTTGAGCTGTTTCTCAGTGAGGTCCGAGAAGAGGCTGTTCACCCAGATACTCGACGGAAGGACCTCCAGCGGCAGCTCCCGCTTCCGAATGAGCTCCGTGGGACCCCTTGCCTCCAGGTCCCGGAACAACTCCCGGGTGTTGATCTCCTCCAAGCTGATCACGCGGAAGTAGCCCCACCCGTCCCGGAAGATGGCCGGTGGGGCGTCCGTACACCGGTGGGCGTCCCACACGTTCCAGGGGCTGTTCAGGTCGTCGCATGTGCATTTGCAGAGGAGGTAGATACGGGCCTCCTGTGCATCCACCCATCTGTCCACAGTCCTCCCGATGGCCTGAACCTCCCCCTCGATGGCCTCTAGGACTGGCTGGTCGCTGGTTGGCACCTGCAGCAGCTCCCGCCCCCAGATACACCACATCGAAATGGGAATCCCGGGAAAGCGCCCGGACATCTGAATGAAGGGGTAGTCATATTGCGTGCGGAGGGAGATCTCCCAGAGTCCCATGGCCACATAGAGCGTGTTCGGGGACATAAGGGTAGTGCCGTCATATGACGGCTCCCTGAGCCGGCTCAAAATGGTTGGGGTGAGGCACCACTACGCTGTCCCAGAGGTGATGGCAATGTGGTCTTTGGTACCGATTGGTGGTAGGCCGTTAAGGGGAAGAGGCGAGGAGGAGTTGGCGAAATTCGCCAGGCGGGAGTACGGAAGTTCGGAGATCGGCTGGTTGCTGGCTGAATATCGCCGGAGACAGGCGGGAGGTTTCTGGGCCCGCGTTCGTTCCTCAATCGTTCGTCGCCTAACCGGAAGGACCCGGCGGAGCAGAGAGCTGCGCGAGAGGGGCGTGCTCAGCGCCACGGAATTCCTCGCTGTTGAGGACGAGCCTGATGCCGGACCCTGCCCACACCCGGCATTGGAGTACCTTGGTAGCGGTGGAGGCGCGGCCTACCGAAGGTGCATGACATGCGAATCAATTCTGATTACCCAGCGAGGCCGTGAGGTGATTATACCGAGGAGCGAAAGGCGTGCGAGCGCGATAGCCAAAATCGACTGACGGAGGAATCATATGAGAGACACAGATGCTGAAGGATTGACGATTGCTAGGGTCTGGCGTGGCACAACGCCCGAGTCAAAGGCCGACGAGTACTTCGGCTACATGATGAGGACTGGGGTGAGGGACCTCAGGGCCACGGAGGGGAATACAGGGGTGTACGTCCTGCGACGCCAGGACAGGGGCAAGGCCGAATTCCTCCTCATCTCGTTGTGGGACTCCCCTGAGGCGATCGAAAGGTTCGCTGGACCCGACATTGAGAAAGCCGTATACTATCCGGAGGATGAGAAGTTCCTGCTCGAACTCCAGCCCCAGGTTACCCACTACAGTGTCCTAGAAGGACCCTAGGAGGGGGTCCGCCCGATGCTCTCCGGTGACTCACGCTATGACCTCCTGTTTATCTTCTCGACAATGAGAGGTACCGGCGACGTGGCGCGGCCAGTAGTGCTATACTGGACACCCCTCTACTTTCGGTGACCCGACCGGAAGAGGTAAGAATATCTTGCCATTCATAACGCCCATGGGAGTGAAACCCGTACCTGAAGGATACCACTCAGTGACCCCGTACTTGGTTATACAGGGGGCGGACCGATTGATTGACTTCTTGAAGCAGGCCTTCGACGCCGAAGAGACCGAACGCATGGCACGGCCCGACGGCACCATCTCCCACGCCGAAGTCCGCATCGGAGATTCCATCGTGATGATGGGCGAGCCGACGGACAGGACGGAGACGCAGCCTGGCCACCTCTACGTGTACGTGGACAACACCGACGCTACCTACCAGCGAGCCCTCAAAGCGGGAGCGGTCTCCTTGATGGAGCCGATTGACCAGTTCTACGGAGACCGGAACGCGGGCGTGAAGGACGCGTTCGGCAATACCTGGTGGATTGCCACTCACGTCGAGGACGTATCTCCTGAGGAACTGCAGAGGCGTGCGGCCGCCCACATGAGGCAGCAAGACTAGTCACTCCCGCCTCTCGACGAACCAACTTTCCCGGCGTGGCTCAGTTAGCGACTAGCTGACCGCAGACAAATAACTCGGCCTGGCGACAGTCATGGAAGGCGGCGAGCTTCTTAACCCTCGAGCCGTAACGATATAACGCCGCGTTTGATACGCAGACAGTGGGGCGACTCACAATGGAGGATCGCAGAGACTACAAAATCGACCTGGATGCGATGTTCGGATCTCTGGAGCTAATTGACGTTCCAAGCCTAGTCGCCGCATGTGAGGACGAATGGTACAATCAGACGCTCTGTCAGGTCAACGATTGCGTCGTTCGTCTGGGCGTTCTGCGGGGTGAGTTTCATTGGCACAAACACCGCAGAGAAGACGAGTTCTTCTTCGTCCTCCAAGGGAAGTTGCTCATCGATCTCGAGGGGGAGACGGTCACGTTAGAAGCTCACCAAGGCTACACGATGCCTAGAGGAGTCATGCATCGCACCAGAGCCCCCGAGCGAACAGTCCTCCTCATGGTGGAGGGGAGTTCAGTAGTGCCGACGGGCGACTGAATTGGCCGCTGGTGTTGTGCTGCTGTTTGCGACGTTCTATCCGTAGTGTCTTCCTTGCGAGACGCTTGGCGGCGATCCGCGATCCTTTGCGGGACCCCTCAACGGTAGGGCTCTCCCTGGAGGTACTTAAGCCCCGAGTCAACGACGACGGTGACCACCCGATGACCCGGGCCTAGCCTCTGGGCCTCGTGAAGGGCGGCGAACACGTTCGCTCCCGAGGATGTCCCACCGAAGATCCCCTCCTCGCGAGCGAGCCTGCGAGCGGTCCCCATGGCCTCCTCATCGGAGACAGCCACGACCTCATCCACCAGGTCCATGCGCATGATCTTGGGGATGAATCCTGGTCCGGTGCCCTCGATGCGGTGCTTCCCGATGGGGCCACCAGATAGGTTCCGTGAAGCGGCTGGCTCTAGGGCGATGCACCTCACTCCCGGAACCCTCTCCTTCAAGACCTCCGCATTGCCGGAGAAACAGCCCCCCGTGCCGGCTGCCATGACGAAGGCGTCGAGGCGCCCGCCTGTGTCCCTGAGTATCTCCTCCGCCATCTGGTGATAGGCCTCGCGATTGTCAACATTGTTCAGCTGGTCCGTCCAGAAGGTGTTCGGTTCTTCGGCCAGCGTCTTCGCCCGGTCGATCATCGCTTGGATCAGCTGGGGCGTGATCTTGCGGTCCTCACTGGGCACGATGTCCAGATGGGCTCCAAAGGCCCGCATGGTCTGCAGCTTCTCCTCCGCGAAGGCATCCGAGCTGACGAAGTGGGCCTGGTAGCCTTTGGCGGCACACACCATGGCCAGAGAGCTTCCGGTGCTCCCAGCGGTGTATTCGACGACCCGGCCTCCAGGTTGGAGGTCGCCCCTTCGTTCCGCAGCCTCAATCATGGCTAGGGCCATGCGATCCTTCATGCTCCCGGTCGGGTTCGCCCCCTCCCACTTCACCCAGAGCTCCGCACTCCCGTCCGGCGGCATCTTCGTGACCTGAATAAGTGGCGTGTTCCCTATCGAGCCGAGGACATCCAATGCCTTCACGACATACCTCCGGAGCAGAAGTCCCTACCCGGCTTATCACTCTTGTGGAAGCCTTGAAGACCAACCCGCGAGAAGTACAGGATGCCGCTTGGCTTTGCAGCAGGGGGTTGTCGATCCCGCATCCCCATAATGCGATTCGAAACGCCAAGCGCGCACCTGCGCCAGCTCATCGATGCCGGCAAGTTCCCGATAAGCTTATACCGGTGTTATTGTGTCCGCTACCACGCGGCTGCGCCGAGGAGGGGCGCTTTCCAAGCACCCAGGGCCTCGTATGAGGGGGAGGTGATACGCAACGCGAGGAATAACGCGTCTATTTGGCATTCTCGTGGGCATGGCCCTTTTGGCCCTTGCATTTGCTCAGCCGGTCTCCGCTGGAAAGCCAGAGACTCTGGTACTCAAGGAACTCGAGGAGGAATTCCCACTTGCTCCGGGGTGCGACGGCTTCGTGGTGATTCACCGCCACGTGTTCGACCTAAGAATAACGACCTACTTCAACGAGGCGGGCGACCCGACCAGGGAGGTGATCCACTTCCTTGAGAGGCTAGGGACCTACATCAACTCGGCGACCGAGGAAGTTGTATCAGGGCCCGTGACCCCCCTGAAGATCGTCATCGACTTCGAGGAAGGGACAGTGGCCTATATCGGGCGGCCATTTCACGTCACCATGCCTGGAAGGGGCGTCGTCATCCACGGTACGGGGATAGTCATCTTCGGTCCGGACGGCGAAATCATCCATGAGGGCGGCCCGCATGAGTTGCTCCACGGGGAAGTCTCTGCTTGCGATCTGTTTGAGTAGAGGTATAAGCCGATAGATACCTGGAACGGGCGAACGAACGAGGTGAGGACTGTGACAGGGCTGTGGTGCCCTCGGCGGCGGGGAAACTCCTCTCCAGCCTCGATCGGACATCAGCCCCTTACGAAACCATCCTCAAGCCAGACTGAGCGATAGCGCCATCGGTGGGGAAGCTCGTGTGGTACTACACCCGAGTGGAGTGTCTGAGTGGTCACCGCAAGCTCGAGGCCCCGGGCTATCGCTTGCAGTTGAGTCTCGAACCGGAATGGGCTGGGTAGGTCAGATCTTCTCCAGGATTGCCGAGAGGACCTCCCCAGCGTTGCTGTAGGTTCCCGCCGGCAGGTTGTCGGAGAACCAGTCCCTGTCATCAGCGGGTACGTCCGACATGTTGTTGCACGCCGCAACGACCTGTTCCCGGCTCGCGGGGTACTCGATGTGGTTCTTCAGATGCTCTAAGGATGTCGCAAATGCTCCCATGAGGGGGCACAACTAACCAACCGTATTTATTCTCTTGGCTTAGGCCACACGCCATGGGAGCGGGGACGTGGGCGTGGATCGGACCATTCCACTCATTTTTTGAGGGAAGCGTGCTGTACACGAGCCTCTGCGGAGGTATCGCGTCAGGCAACACCGCTCACCGATACCTCAGGGGGAACGCGACACTATCGCCATTGAGATTCTTGGCGCGTGGCTGATGAGGCTCATTTCCGCGCCACTAGGACGACGCTCTCCGCCCCGAACGCCTTCGTTAGCCGCTTCGTCGAGTCCGAGCTGCTCTTGGCGAAGTAGTCCAGACGTTTCAGTATCCGAGGGTTCGCGAAACCCGCATCCTCGATGGTCTGCAGGTAGACGTTCTCCACGCTCGCCCCTCCGATGCAGTCCGCCCAAAGCTGGGGGTTAAGGCCACATACTGAGGCCACGTCCTCCTGGACGACGATGTCGGCGAGCTGCAGGTGGCCACCCGGCCTCAGCACGCGATGAATCTCCTCGAAAGCCGCGGCCTTGTCGGGCACCAGGTTAAGCACGCCGTTGCTCGTCACCACGTCCACAGAGGCATCGGGAAGGGGGATCTCCGTGGCGTTCCCCTCCAGGATCTCCACGTTGCCCACCCCCATCTTGGCGATGTTTGTCCGGGCCTTCTCGATCATGGCGGGGGTGAAGTCCAGGCCGTACACCTTTCCCTTCGGACCAACCTTGAGGGAGGCGTACAAGGCATCCGTGCCAGATCCGGAGCCCACGTCAAGGACCCTATCTCCTGGCTGGATGACCTGGGATGCGAAGGGAAAGCCCACCCCCGCGAAGGATTCCACCGCTGGCGGCGGTAGCTTGGCGATCTCCTCCTCAGGATACCCGACGTACAGAAGCGCCTCCATACCCAGGGGGAAGTGGTACTCCTTGGCCGGCTCCATCGCCACCTCCGTGTACAGGTTCTGGACTGCCCTGGTGATGATGGGCGTCAGGTCAGCGGTGGCCTCGACCTGAGCCTCAGGGAGGACGTGGGAGATCTTCACCACCTCCAGGGGCAGCCGCTCCACCTCTACCGGCCTGGGAATCCAGAAGGTCCCGAACTCCATCGAGCGTGAGGTGAGGAACCCCGCCTCCTCCAGCTTCTCGAGCCTTTCCTGAGCGTCCTCGGGCGCGATGTGGAACACCTCGGCGACCTCCTGTGCCGGCACCAGGTGTCCCTGCAGCTTCTCCAGGTACTCCAAGATGTCAGCGGGGGAGCGCTTGGGCAGCCCCGGCGCAAGCCGGTCGATCTCCTCCTCGTAGGGCCCCGAGGTGAACGTCTCCCCCACCGTCACTCCCGCCTCTTCTCCCTCGATGAGGAGGCTGAGGAAGTTCACGTTCATCTGCTTCATGTCAGCCTCGAAGGCATTCCGGACCTCCGGCGTGGCCATGTCCTGGAGGAGCTGCGTTCCGTTCAGGCCCACCTCTTCCGCAAGTCGGGCCAGCTCTTGGTCCGTCTGTGGTGTGGCCTCGACCTGAAAGGCCTCCATCATTCTCCTGAAGTAACGGTGCGCCTTGTGCGGGTCTTGCCGCTCAGCTGCCTTGAAAGCCAGGCACGCCGGGTGCGTGCTTCTAGCACCGCTCTGCGAGAGGAAATCGGGGTTCATAGGCATCTTGGTCATGTCGACGGACTCACGCACCCAATCGACGGTAGACTCCTCATCCACACCGTACTCCCGCCTCCACTCGTCTATGTCATCGAAGACGCCTCCCATGCGGTAGACAACTTCTACGCTGTCTCCGTATACCTCCCGCAGGCGTCGGAGAACGGGCTCCAGTCCCCAGGACCACCAACACCAGGGGTCAGCAAAGTGCACGATCCGAATCCTTGACGATGAAGCTCCCATGCTACGTCCCCACGCCTCCCGTGAACGACCAACTCGGATAAACCTCTTTGGAGCATTCTGCCCCTCCAGTCGTCTCCCGACCTACATCATCATGAGTTCGGCATGATGAAGAAGGGCTTTTTAACCGCAACCGTGTACGCCTCGCCTGAGGGAATTAAGAGAAACGTATGGAGGAAGACATCGTGAGGGATTTCGAGGTCCAAATCGTGAGGCTAGAGCCAATGCGGGTGGCCAGCGTTAGGGCCATCAGCGAGAGCCCCGAACACGACGCTTGGGAGGAGATGCGCAGGTGGGCCGAGCCCAGGGGTCTGCTGGAGGATATCGGGGAGCACCCCGTCTTCGGCTTCAACAACCCCGACCCATCGCCCGACCAAAAGGAGTACGGTTACGAGTTCTGGATCAAGGTCGGGCGGGAGATGGAGCCAGAGGGAAAGATCGAGATGAAGGAGTTCGAAGGTGGCCTGTATGCCGTAACCCAATGCAGCCTGAAGGAGGAACTGGAGTCGGAGTTCTTCCGGAAGGAGGGCTATCTGGAGTCCTGGAAAAAGCTCCACGACTGGGTGGAGTCCAGTGAGTACAAGTTCGGAAGGCATCGGTGGCTGGAAAAGGCCCACGACCCCGGGGCTCCTGAGGGAGAACTCGTCTTGGACCTGTACGCGCCGATCGAGGGGTGAGAAAGGAGTTCCGAAGGAGGAACTCCTGAAGCGTGCATACGACCGCTTCAAGCAGCACCGCACGGTACACAAAGCTCGACTTCTCCAACCTCCGGGGCATCGGCACTCGGACGACCGACCCGCGAAAAGGCTAAGGCCCCCCTTGCCCCTTCTTCAGCGCCTTGCGATCCTTTTTGACGGAGGAGGGGACCGCTGAGCGTGGAATCGGTCTAACCACACTCGGCATCCTTGTATATCTGGTGTCTTCCGCCATTGCCAGTGCGGGGGTTGGAGCCCTGAATTTGCTCTGGGGGACACCGTCCACCCGAATCCCGGCCGGTCCGACGCCCGCTGACCTCGCCACCGCTCAGGCTGTCCTGACGATTCTTCTCCTCGTTTTTGCCTCCATAGCCCTAGCGCTCATCAGCTTCGGGCTGTACAACACGTGGCGCCGCGTCGCTTCCCGATCCGAACAGATGCCTCTGGAGGTGGTGCTGGCAGGGGGGGCCTACGTGCTAGGTATGTTCGTCTTGGCCGCCGTTCTTGTCATGTCCCTCGCCCAAGTCGCGGGCGCAGAGGTCCAGTTCGCCTTCGGGTACACTGCGGGGGCTGCCGCCTTGCTGTTGTTTCTGGGCATAGCGATCACGGGCGCGGGATTTGCGGGAAGAGCCAGAGACAGGAAGGCGCTGACGAGCCTGATCCTAGCCTCGTCCCTCGCTGGACCCGGCGTCGTCGGTGAGGCGATGGTCGCCACGGGCTACTGGGTGATCGGACCTGAATGGCTGACTTATCCAGGCATTCCCCTTCTCAACCTTAGCCTGCTCTTCGGGGCATTTGTGGCGGTTAGCACCTTCTTCCTGTGGTACGCTTTGAGGAGCCTCAGGCTGAATCCCGCAATCTACCAAAGGCTGGGCCAAGAAGGCACTCTCCACGAGTCGGCTCGATCATCCTCAGCTCGAGAGGAAAAACAGGTGTCCGGAGGTGATTCAGCATCTCACTGATGCCGTCCTTGATGGGGACGGGGGAGTCGTTGTACGGGTTTCCCTATCACAGGCCGGAGTCGGGGGTAATCGCATGAGACCACTTGGGAAGGCTACAGCGATGCTGTTATTGGTCCTTCTTCTAGGTCTAGCATCCCTCCGGCTGACGGTCCCGCGCCCCGCCGAAGCCGCATCGTCGTCCCACTACGTGACCCGTGCGCCAATACTCATCCAAGGTGATCAGGACTTCACAGCTGCCAACGGGGTCACCGGCGGCTCCGGTACCGAGGCTGACCCGTACGTCATCGAGGGTTGGGAGATCAACGCATCCGCCTCTCACGGCATATGGATTCGCAACGCCGCCTCATCTCTCATCATCCAGGACGTCTATGTCCATTCCGGGGGTGCGAACGATGGCATCCTCCTGGAGAACATCTCCTCTGCGGACTTGGTGAACCTCACTACAGCTGGGAATTGGCACGGCATCAGGGTGACAGATTCCGGCTTCGTCTCCATCGAGAAGGCCGAGGTAGAGAGCAACCACGTGGGCATCCGTATAGTCGACACACTAGTCCCTTTCATCTTCCGCAGTAACGTGACCCTCAGTGGAAGCAACGGCATCGAGATCGATTCTGCAGAGGAGGGGAGCGTGGGGGAGAACATTGTGACGTCGAACGCTGGGGACGGCCTGCACATCTCCGACTTCCCTGGGTGCGAGGTCATTGGGAATCTGGTCGCGGAAAATGGAGGTTATGGTATCAACCTTCTTTCTGCCTGCGTATCAGCGGGGGATAACGTCGTCCTCTCGAACGGTATGGTGGGAATCAGCGCTCAGGGTTCGGTCGCGATAGAGCTGGCCGACAACGAGGTCTCCCGCAACCAGGAGGACGGCATACGCGTTGTGAGTTCGGAATCGATATACGTCAGCGCCAACAAGGTCTCCTACAACATAGGAACTGGAATCATAATCGGGGGGACGCCTAACGTGACTGTGACGAGGAACAACATCATAGACAACGGGGTGCAGGCCTCCGACGATCGTGCGCTGACATGGACCTGGAGCTATCTGGGACTCTTTCATCGCGGGAACTTCTGGTCAGATTACTCGGGGAAGGATGAGTGCAGTGGCACTGGTCAGGACATCTGTCCTGAATCGGACGGATTTGGTGACATCCCCTACCAGATAGATTACGACAGTCAGGACGTTCGACCGCTGATGGAGCCTTTCGTCCTACCGGATGTAACGCCGCCAGTCATAGTCCACCTCCCGCGGCAGGCAGCGATCACGGGCGCGCCCATCATCGTCGCAGCCTCCATCAGGGACCAGTCGTCCCTGGATGACATCGATGTTTACTTCAAACGCGCAGAGGACCCGAAATTCGACGGGAGACGCATGAGTCTAACGAAGGGCGTCACGTACGAGGCACAGATTCCGGCACAGGCAGAACCGGGCGAGGTCTTGTACTTCATATTGGCAGAAGATGTGTCTGGCAACGTTGCTAGAGATCCACCCACGGGCATGCACGTGGTGGCTGTTAAGTTCGGGGTACCGCTTCGCAACTGGATCCCTATCCTCTCCGTCACTGTAGTCCTCGTCGCCGCCGTGGTGCTGGTCTACTCCTACGCCAAAAGGCAGTCTTGAGTCCGATCCAGATCCTTTCCGCCGAGGAGGGGAGGCGGCCAACCACGGGTGGCAGGCACCCGGCCCCGCCGCTAACGCCTCCGAATGTAGAAGCCCTCGCAGTCCAGAGCCGGGGGCTCGTGCACGCGATCAAGGGTTGCAGCGTTATGAATGAAGCGCTACAACGGGTGCTACTCTCTCCAGGCCGCCCAGCTCGACCAGATGAGGAGCAGGTGGACGATGATGACGGGTATGATGGTTATGAGGGATTCCGTAGCCAGCTCACCGAAGACCCCGGCGATGCCCAGGATGTTGGTGATGGTGCCGAAGATCCCAACGCCGAGACCCCCGGCATAGGCAAGCTTCTGTTCCCATGCGATCAGGGGGAGGAGGATGACGATCACGACAAGGAAGAGAGCAGCGACGTAAGCGGTGGAGACGGTGGGGCCCTCGGGCACCTGGGCGAGGGCAATCCAGAAGACCAGGACGCTGTAGACGGCGATGGCGAGCAGGCAGGCAAAGGACACCTGGCCCATCAAGCTCAACTTTGGCATTTCCATTATGCCACCGGGGGGGGAGAGGCAGGACCCCTCACTTAGCTTTTTCGCATGCGGCTTGAGACGCTTTTTTGCATAGTGCGTCCGATACCACTCATTCTGCTCGTAATTCCCACCAAAAGCCATCGAAAACTTGTCAGGCCATCGTCAGTGGGAAGATAATGTAGGCCAAGATGTTGTTGATTCCATGCACAACAACGCATGGCCAGATGCTCCGTTCCTTCACGTACAGCAGAACGAGAGCGGCAGACAGAACACCTATATCCAACGTGGGACCCAGTCCGAAGAACCTCAGGTGCACGAAGGTGAACGCCAACCACGAAGAGACGGCCGCGACCCAAACCTTCCCCGTCAACAGGATGAGCCTCTCCATCAGATAGCCCCTGTAGAAAACCTCCTCGAGGAACGTCCCGGTGACGAGCAAGCCAAGGAGCGTGGCCAGGCCGTATCCCTTGATCACGGGCTGAAGTGAACGTATGGAGCTGAGGCCAACCGACTCGAGCACGAATCCGCTCAGCATCATGGCCGCCAGGACGATGAGGTAAACCAGGGCTCCCAGCCAGAGATACCGCCATCGCCGGTGTCCCATCCCGACGCTGTCCAGCCTCTTCCCTTCGACTCTGGGGATCCAGATCAGCACCAAGGCCGCGAGCAACAACCACTCTGCGATCAAGGCAATTCCGATGTGCAGGTCACTTGGCTGTGGGGGGAGAAAGAGGTCACGAAGCGCGAACTCGAAGGCCAGTAGGAGGGTGATCCCAGCGATATAGGGCCATTTCCCGGCAAGGGAGATCGTAACGGAGGAGATGTCTCGGCGCCCGGCTCCCAGTGCTTCAGCTCCCTCCGGGTTCCTTCCTCGTCGTGATCTCGAGACAGGCCTTCCGTCATAAGGCGCTCGCGACGAAGAATAGGACGGCACCAATCGTCTTCACCACGGGACAAATCCTGAAGAAGGTGACGGACTTCCTCCCAGCTGTCAGTCCAGTCCACGCGGCCATTATGAGGAGCATGACCCCCGAGATACGATAGACGCTGGCCGATACGGGATCTTGCGGTCCGTGGAAGATGGTTATCAGGAGAACCAAAAACCCGATGAAGGCCAGGGAGAGGCCTTCAGCCACCCATTCCATCGTGATGATGGATCGATTCTCCTCTGTCAGCTCCCCGAAACCCTCCACGATGGAACGAGTGGGTACGATGTGAGCGACGCCCCAGACAATGATCAACGCCGAGCCGGCGTACAGGAGGAGGTCCGATACCATGGGTTGTCCCCTCTTCGACATGGTGCGAGGTAGAGGATAGACTAGTAACCGCCGCTCTTACTCTCTATACACGACCGAGTGGGCATGCGAAATGCCCTAACTCCATATAGACTGACGAGGGCTAACTGATATGCCGCTTTTCGAAGGCCGAGGAGCTCTCGCCGACGGGTCTCCGGCCGAGAAGGGGGTCCTCACCACCTGAAGATTGAGAAAAGGAGCTAAGTCAGCGAGGGACCGCAGCCATAATATCCCTGGCTCACCGAGGAGCCCGGGCCAGGCCAGTGCCGATCATGCTGTCTCGGGTCACTAGGGAAGCAAGCCGCTCCTCGTCCCAGCCCTCCGTCTCTGGCGGACGGCGGGGCAGGACCAGGTACCGGAGGTCCGCCGTGCTGTCCACGACCCGCACCTCTACGTCGGGGTCCAGGTTCAGCCCAAACTCCTCCAGGACCCCTCGAGGGTCCCGGATGGCACGGGCTCGGTACTCCAGGCTCTTGTACCAGGCGGGTGGCAGCCCTAGGACTGCTCGAGGGTAGCAGGAACAGAGGGTGCAGGTGACCACGTGGTGGACCCGCTCCGTGTTCTCCAAGACGGCGATAGGGGGATACTCATAGTCCACGCCGAGCTGGGCGAAGGCCTTGTGAGCGTCCGACAGGAGCAGCTCCTTGAACCCGGGGTCGCTCCAGGCCCGGCCGACGGCCCGGGCCCCGAGGGCGGGTGTGGTCGCGTCCATCTCCTCCACGGCTCTCTGAATCGCCTCTTCCGTGACTACGCCCTTCCTCTCCAGCAGGCTGAGGAGCATGGATAGGCGCATCTCTCCCGGCGCCCTTTCCTCGTCGTTTTCCGTCATCGCTTCCCCTCCTTAGCCCGCCGGGCGGGCTCTAGCCAATGCTGGTATAGGTCCACGAGGACCGCGTCCCCGCGAGCACCTCCCGCGTCCCCCCACACTTCATCCTGGCGAAACCGGACTGTGTAGAGAGGCTGCAGAGGCAGGCCGTCGCCCCCGTAGGCCGAGGACTCAGGGTTCCGGAAGGTTCCCACGAAGGTCTCCACGATCCCCGTGTGCCCCCGGACGTAACCCGGCGTCCGGCAGTGGCCCTCGGGCGCAACGTCGCGCACCCGCACCCGGTCGCCTGGACGGAACCGAACCTCAGTCGCCTCGGCCATGGACCTCTCCCTGGGCCCGCAAAACCTCTTCGCGGGTCAGAACCCCCTTCTCGATCAAGAGACCTTCGATGGCCGCTAGCCACCGCTCGTAGTAGCTCAGCTTCTCGTAGGCAGTGGGCTCGAGACCCTCGACAGCGCGCCGGAGCTCGTCCACTCGAATCAGGCCCTTGCCCCACAAAACCCGCGCTAGGGCGTCCGTCTTCTTCTCCCACGCCTCGAGTTCGTGCTCCTCTTGCGGGATGGGGGCGACCTCGGGCCACCCTCCGCGGTCATGCACGGGACGCAAGGAGACTCTTCCCCTGCGGGGGTCGAAGGTCGCCACGTTATTTAGCCGTTTAGCCTTCTTCAGGGACGCCTTTGCTTTAGACCAGGGAGAGCACCTGGCACTCGGCGAGGATTGTGGAGATGGAGACCGAAGACAGTGACAATTCGTGCCCTAATCCCATTGGAGAGGTCGTTCGGACCGCCCACAGGTGCGAGGCGAGAAATGGTTGACGCCTCGTTCTCTATCCCGGGCCCTCGACGCTGAACACCACAGGACCCCTTCCAACCCGCACTATGAACACGGGCTGGTCTTCGGAGCCAGGGGTTGTCTCACGGTGGACCGGGCTCGGGACCTCAACCCTGCTGTGCCTTCGTTGCCGACGGCTTACCCCGAGGCATCCTCATCCTTCCGACACCCCTTCCCACCCCTCCCGAAGGAGGAAGGGTATCAACGCCACGGCAGCCACAGGGTCGGCCCACCACAGTCCCGCGATTGCATTAAGGCCCAGGCCTGCGAGGAGGGTAAGGTCCTGAAGGTCGCACACCAGGGTTCCGATGGCTTCTGCCCTTAACGCCCTGGAACTCAGCTCCCTTGCGATTGACGTCTTCTTGACGTAGAGGACGGCCATTAGAAGGGCACTAGCTACAACAAGGGCGATGCCGACGAGGCTCTCCCGGGGCCTGGGCAACCAACCCAACAGGGTGGCGCTCGATTGAAACGCTATGTAGGAAGCGAGGAGGAAGAAGGTGATTCCCAGGAATCGATGGGCCCGGCGCTCCCGCGCTTCGCCCTCCTTCCCCTTCCAGTCCTGGTTCAGATGCCGGATGAGGACAGCCCCCGCGAAGATTTCGACGAAGCTATCGAGTCCGAAGGCGATGAGAGCCACGCTGCTGGCCTCGATCCCCGACCACAGCCCGACCCCTGCTTCTAGGATGTTCCACAGCTCGCCGATCCAGACGAGGTGGAGGGCGGTCCGGCGGAGGGTTGCCTGTCCTGGGAGAAGGGTCGTCATGCCAAGGGCTCTGGGCATCCATTGTGGCATGATGCAAAAGCCTTGGCCGTTCCTTACCGCCCCAGCGCATCCACGCACCTCCGAATGACGGCGAGTTATCGAGATGCCTGAGAGCCACTTCCAGGGACAATCTCACCGATGGAATGGCCAAACGCAGAGCTCGGCACTCCACACGTAGTGCTGCATTCCTTGCAGCAGCCCACGTTGCGGCGTTCTCCCTGTTCGGCGGGCTCGTCAGAGTCATCG
>JABAOH010163357.1_pt1 | contig 21179 bp, 21 predicted proteins | sample 7062181 | NCBI WGS metagenome assembly JABAOH01 (sample SAMN14538630, study PRJNA623070) | marine sediment metagenome | biome: marine biome [ENVO:00000428]; feature: marine pelagic biome [ENVO:01000023]; material: deep marine sediment [ENVO:00002113]; isolation source: pool of 5 deep marine... | reverse complement strand
TTGCTCTAGAACCTTGATGGCTCGCAGGGTATGCTTGTCTGGGAAGCAGTTCAGGGTATCTATCGTCTTGTCCTTCGGTCCATCCGGAAGTCCAGGAAGGCCCTAGCCCTGGGGGATCAGCGCCCCCCCGGGAGAACCCTCTGTCCAGTGGAACTGGACGGAAATGGATTTATCCTCCACTGTCCATTTCTAACGAGGATGCTCCTGGCCCGTCCCGATGCTGTTTGGATCTGGGGAAACCCCTCGGTGCGCGAGAAGCTGGGCTGGTACTACGAGGTGATGACTGACAGCAAGCCCTCCAAGTTCCAGATATGCAAGAAAGTGCCCGTGGAGGCAGGGTGGGAAGGGCTGAGTGGTGACCAACTGTGGCGCCTTCACGCACAGGCCTCAGTGGAATTCGAGGAAATCCATGCAGGCATCAAGGCCGATAGGGTATCCCTCTCCGACATTCCCACCCCGAGAGCGAATTTTCTGGAATTGAAGGTGGAGCTGGCTTCTCGGATGTTGACCGCCTGCACCTTTTGTGAGTGGCGGTGTGGCGTCGACAGGAGTTCGGACAAGTTCGGCGTCTGCAGGCTGACGAGTGTGAGTCGTCTGCACTCGGCCTTTCATCACATGGGTGAGGAAAGCCCCTTAATCGGAGAGAACCAGGGGGGTAGCGGGACCATCTTCTTTTCGGGATGCACCTTCCATTGCGCCTTCTGTCAGAACTACGACTGTTCCCTGGACCCGGAAAGCGGTCGAGACATCAGCCCGCGGGAACTCTCTTCCGTGATTGTCCGACTCCGTCGTGAGGGCGTTGCCAACGTGAATTTTGTCGGAGGCGACCCCATACCCAACATGCACAACGTCCTGGCAGCCCTGGCCTACACTGATGTTAACGTCCCCACCGTCTGGAACTCGAACATGTACGCCACCGAGGAGGGCATGCGGCTTCTCTTGGAGATGACGGACTTCTGGCTTCCTGACTTCAANNGCTCGGGTGAAGGACTACGTCCAGATCGCAAGCAGGAACCATCTCTTGGCGTACGAAAGCGGTGACATGATCGTGCGCCACCTGGTGATGCCGAACCACCTTGACTGCTGCACGAAGCCTGTCCTGGGATTGCTGGCGAAGGAGTTACCGGGAGTCCTGGTGAATGTGATGGATCAGTACCATCCCGCCAACGAGGTGGTTGGGAACCCCGCCAAGTGGAGGGACATCTCCAGGAGACTGACCTCCAAGGAGGTTAGGGAGGCCTGGGATTACGCCCGCGGTCTGGGACTGGACTTCGAGGCCATCTCCATAACATAGACCCTCGCCCGTCGACGCCAGCCGAGGAAGGTCTGACAAAAGACTTTTATAGCCTCCAAATACTAACGGGCCTCCCGGTGCCGCTGCCGGAGAAGGGATGGGAATGGTGTTCAGCCGTGGTAACGCAGGTTATCTTGTTCCCGGAAACCCGTGGGTCCAGGGACGCAGCCCCCTGACCTTGCGAAGCGACCGCCGTGGAATGTACCGCTACGACCCGCGCGTCGAGGAGGACCTATTTTCCCTTGGCAAGAAGCAACCTTACTCCTTCTGGTCCTCCGTCAAGTACATCTTCATCCTGTCTCTGATGCTCTGGTGGATTCCAACCTTCGGTCAGATGATAGCTGGTTACGTCGGGGGTCGCAAGGCGGGAAACCATTGGAAGGCCGCCAGCGCCGCTCTCTTCCCCGTAGCCGTGATATGGATTCTCTCCCTCTTGGCTCGAGCCACTGCGACCTTCCCCCAGCTGGCCAACCTACTGGCCCTGCCGGCCATGGCTGCCTACGGCGTGGGTCAGGCGCTGCCCATTCTGAACCCTAGCATCCATTTCCTCGTCGACTACGTCACCTCCTTCGCCGTCGCCCTCAGAGAGACGGTGAGCATGGGCCTGAACGGTTACCTCGTGACGATCATCTTCGCCTACATAGGGGGGCTCATAGCCCTTCAGACCTCTCAGGAGAGGGCGGTCCACTCTGAAGAGGATGCCATGGCCAGGGAGGCCCTGCCGCCCTTCGAGCCCCGGTATCCCCTTCTCCAGCCCCCGCAGCCCAGGCCGCGTGTCACGCTGTCGGCGGGCCCCAGGGGCTGGTACACTGGCCATGAGGAGAGGTATGACCACCTGCGGCGCATCCCCGTGGCACCCTATGCCTATGAAGAGGAGCCATTTGACTACTACGAACCGCCCAGAAGGCCCGCACAGCGCCGCCTGGAGGAGGTCTACGACCTGGAGGACGAACGCCGGAGGGGACTCGATCTTGGAAGGGAGAGGGAGCCCCCTCAGAGGAGGCGACTGAAGAGGCTGGACAGGGAAGAGCTGATAAGAAGGCTGGTGGAACGGGCCCTGCGGGACTATGACAGGACCATCGGCCGATGACCTTGCGCGATCCCACCCATGCCACGGACAGAACGAAAGGTTGATTAGCCCTCGCCTTTGTGACGGGAAGAGATGTTCTGCGTCAAGTGCGGCTCCTTGATGTACCCAGAAAGCGGGAAGCTCGTGTGTCGCCGCGAGGGGTGCGGCTTCATCCGGGAACTGACGGCGGAGGACAGCGCCCTATCGAGGGTCGTCATCGCATCCCGACATGAGCCTCCGGAACCCCTCGTCTTGGAGGAGATCGCCGAGACCCTGCCCCGGACTCGCATCGAGTGTCCCAAGTGCGGCAACTTCGAGGCCATGTGGTACATGAGGCAGACTAGGGCCTCCGACGAACCGGAGACCAGGATATACAGGTGCGTGAGGTGCAGCCACACTTGGAGGGAGTATTGAGGTCTGGGATGCGGGAGCCAGACTTTTATTACTTCCTCGTAATGAAAATATGAATAGCTTTATTATCGGCACTACCTTTCGGATGTCGAACGGGGGAGTTCCGTGTTCAGTGCTAAGATAAGATCCGAAGTGCTCAGAGAGCTCACTGACGTTATTTCCACCTTGGTGGACGAAGCCAAGCTCAACATCACCCCAGACTCCCTCTCCGTCAGAGCGGTGGACCCCGCCCACGTGGCCATGGTCGACATGGCGGTGGAGAAGAGCGCCTTCGAGGAGTTCAAGGCCGATGAGGGGGAGCTGGGGATAGATCTCGACAAGATAAAGGAGGTGCTCCGCCTCGCCAAGGCAGGGGACGTCATCAACGTTGATCATGATGAGGACCGCAACCGGCTCGTAGTCCACGTGGGCAACATAACCCGTCAGATGTCGTTGGTGGACACCGCCGGAATGTCCGATCCCAAGGTCCCCAGCCTGGACCTTCCCGCTAAGATAGTGGTGAGGACGGATGAGATTCGCCAGGGCATAAAGGCGTCTGAGAGCGTGTCCGATCACATCGCCCTCACGGCCCACTCCGATGGGTTCGAGATGATATCCGAGGGGGATGCGGATACGGTGAGGCTGGACCTGCCCAAGGACCTGCTGGACGAGCTCCAGTGCAAGGAGAAGGTGCGATCCCTCTTCCCCCTGGACTACTTCTCAAACATGGTGAAGGCGATTAGCGGGGCCTCTACCGTGAGCATCTTTCTGGGGAACGACTACCCCGTCCGGATGGAGTTCACCCTCGCGGGAGACAGCGGGAAGGCGACCTATTTGCTGGCGCCGAGAATTGAGTCCGATTAGTCAATTCTTGACATTCTCGTCTAGTCCGCCTTGTAGCATGCACGTAGTACGAGCTTCCATCCGGGGGCCCGTGCATCCTCTCCTCATGACTCGGGGCGAGCTTCTGGCCTACATCGCTGGGATACTTGACGGGGACGGGTACATCTCCCTGATGAAATCCCTTACTGCACAGGCGCTTCCCTACTACCAGGCTAAGGTGGGCGTTGTGCAGCTCTGGCCGGGGGAGGCCCTAAGGCTTATTGGGAAGTCTCTTGGCGGGACTGTCTTCGGTCCGACGCACAGGGATGGTCAACGGCCTACGGTGCGCTGGGAGATTTGGAATAAACGAGCGGCTATCATCATCTGTCGTCTACTCCCTCATCTGAGAGTGAAGCTGAGACAAGCCCAGCTCTTGCTTGAGGCGCAGAGGATCCTTGACACGCATGCCGCGGGGGAACGACGTCAAGCCAAGCTCGAGAACATCCGCATCACGATCAAGAAACTCAATCGGGGACAGGAGGGGGACGGTGAGAACTCTGTCGAAGGAAGCTCCCTGAAGCCTATAGGCAAGCCCCGGAATGATAGGGGGTCTGACGCCACCATTCTTCCCTGCCTAGCTGGTATCATGGACAGCGATGGTAATTTCAAAATCGAGAGGAAGAGGAGAGTGAAGCGCATGGTTAACCCCTTCTATCGGATCGCCATACGAGCGTCGCAGGTCCATCCTTCACCCGCCATAGAGGTCTTCGCCGAGAGGTTCGGAGGGAATGTTCGCGTTCGCAAGTCAGGAGGGGTGGGCCACCGGCCTCTTGTCTTATTGGAGTCTATATGACGCATCTGCGGAACCAGCCATCGCGGCCCTCCTCCCCTACCTCGTCATCAAGGCCCCAGAGGCCCGCCTCCTCCTGCGCCTCCGAGAGCTCAAGGCCCAGCCGAAGCGGGGAATGACTGAGTGGGCCCATCCCAACCGCTGGCACCGGGCCGTCCGGATGCGCAAGCGCTGCTGCTCCACGGCCCAAGTCCAGGAGTTCGAGCGCCTCTACCTGACCCTGCGGGCCCTCCACGCGGGCGTGGCCCCCCTTAACCTTCCTGGTTTCCCCGAGCCTAGACGCGGACGCCTGCGAGATGAGGAACTCGCCCTCCTCTGCTCCCCGTGAGCCCTATGCGAAGAATGCTACGGCATGGAAGGTCAGGAAGGCGAAGAGGGCCGCTGCCGGGATCGTTACAAGCCACGTTAGCACGATTTCCCTAACCACCCGCCACCGCACGGCGGAGAAGCGGCGGGCCGCCCCCACGCCGATGATGCTCCCGGAGACCGTCTGCGTGGTGCTGAGGGGGAAGCCCAGCTGGGAACTCGCCAATACCACCGCGGCGGCTCCCGTCTCCGCGGCGAAGCCCTGATAGGGCCGGAGCTGAGTCACCTTGAACCCCATGGTCCGCACGATGCGCCACCCACCGAAGAAGGTACCAGCGGCCAGGAAGGTGACCGCGAGGAAGCGGAGTTCCAAGGACACGTCGAAGGTCCCGGTGGCCCCGGCCTGTGTGAACACGAGGGCGGCCATCAATCCCGCGCTCTTCATGGCGTCGTTGGCCCCGTGGGAGACGGAGAAGAAGAAGGAAGAGCCAATCTGGGCCCGACCGAAGACCCGATTCACTTTCGAAGCGGAAAGCCGTCTGCCAACGTGGAGGACGATAAGTATGATGAAGGCACCGCCGAAGAAGGCGACGAGGGGGGCAGACGCCATGGGGATGAGCACCCTCTGCAGGGTGGAGCCCACCTTGACGGCCCCGAAACCTGCCGCCGCGATGCCGCCACCGATGAGGGCCCCCACGAGGACCTGAGTCTCCGAGATGGGGATGCCGCGAATGTACGTGATGACATCGAAGCCGAAGCCGCCTAAGATGATGGCCACGACGAAGGGTGCGTTGACGATCTCCGTGGGAACGATGCCCTCGCCCAGGGTCCGCGCGACGGCCTCTCCGAAAAATACGCCCACGAAGTTTCCCGCGGTGGCCAGGGCCACGGCGCTGAGCGGGCGGAGGACACGGGATCCGACCACGGTAGAGATGGCGTTGGCGGCATCCGTGAAACCGCTCCAGAAGGTCCACAGGATGAGGAGGCCAAAGGCGGAGAGGAACCACAAATCCAGGGCCGTAGAGAACCACCCGGGCTCAGCGATATTTGATGGCGATGTCGCTCAGGTGGTCCGCCACGTCCTCGCAGTAGTCCGTGGCTATCTCCATCTTCTCGTAGATGTCTTTCAGCTTGATGACGGTCAGAGCGTCATTCCCATTGAATAGGCCCGCCACGGCCTCGTTCAGGATGTCATCTGCGTCGTTCTCTAGTCGATTGATCTCCACCGCAATCGACTCTACTTGAGACCAATTCTTCCTGTTTCGAATCAGATTCACCCCTCGATCGACAAGCACGCAGGACTCGCGGATGACATCTGCAAGATTCACCATAGGCGGGGTCACCGATTTCACCTTGTACAGGTCCAGGCGGACGGCCGCCGCGTAGATCATGTCCAGGACGTTATCCATGTTGGTGGCCAGGGCGATGATGTCCTCACGATCGATTGGCGTAATGAAGGTCCTGTTCAATGCCTCGAAGATCTCGTGGACAGCCTCGTCACCCTCGTGTTCGATGTCCTTCAGCCGTGTCCTCTTCCTGGTGACATCTCGAAAGTTGTGTACTAGATCACAGAGGTCCTCCGACCCTTTGGTCAGGACGCCGCTCACCGCGCTGAGCAGGTCGTAGAATTTCTTTTCCTGGGGGATGATCCACTCTTTCAGTCCCATACGCGTCAGGGACTCGAGACAGACCCAGCCTTATAACGGCTCCCGAGGAAGATTGCTGTGCAATCTGATGTCAGAGGTAGTTCTATATAGTATAAGGAGATGGGAAGGGTGACAGCCCTAGTTTAGGAAAACTACGGAGGTGCGTGGAGCCTATGGAAGCTCGAAAGGTTCAGATGACTGGTGGGGCGACCTACACCGTCTCCTTGCCGAAACCCTGGGCCGTCGAAATGAAGCTCAAGCCAGGCGAGATGATATTCTTCGAGCAGATGGGGGACGCTCTGGTTTTGCGCGCAGAGCGGCGGGAGCGGCGGGAGCCCCGCACCAAGGTCCTCCAGGTCGAGCGGAACGATCGGCTGGAACACGTCCTCCGGAAGCTGATTGGGGCCTATGTGACCGGTTACCAGTTCATCGAACTCCGTTTCGGGGCCAGAAATGCGGCCATTGCGAGGAAGCCCGCTCGGGAATTTTCGCGGATGGTGATCGGAGCAGAGGTTGTGGAAGAGACCAGTGGCCGGGTACTCATCCAAGACCTGGCAAACCCTATGGAACTCTCTCCTGACAAGTGTTTGCGCCGCATGTATATGACCGTCCGATCAATGGCCGAAGACTCGATCGCCGCCTTGAAGGCGAGGGACTCCAAGCGGGCCGAGGACGTCCCTCCCAGAGACCAGGATGTCGACCGTCTCTACTGGATGGTCGCAAAGCAGTACCACCTTGCCGTTGCTGATCCCAGCTATATGGCTGCTTACAGCCTACGGGAGAAGCTCCACCATTTCAGCACGGTGGCCAAACTTCTCGAACGTATAGGGGACCACTCTGAGAAGATCGCCCTGGCCGTCATCCAACTGGAGGGGGAGGAACTCGATGAGGCATTTCTCGCCAAGGTAGAGGAGGCGGTTCAACACGCGCTGAGCGTGCTAGAGAGGGCGTTCACCTCTCTCATGGCCGACGACATGGACATGGCCAATGAGGCCCTAGACGGATGGGAGACGCTGGACATAAGGGTTGAGGAACTTTCCCAGAAAGTCAGCGGTGCGACAGGCGCACGACTCATGCCGCTGGCGACTGTGGTAGATAGCATCAGCCGGATTGGGGGTTATGCTTCAGACATCGCTGAGGTTTCGATAAACAACGTCGTCGGTCGGGAAGATGAGGGCAGTCGCCTCGTGCGGTGAAGATGCCGTCGTTGATGAGAAATCATCGGGAAATCATCTTCCGCCGTGTGCGCCGATCTCTGAAAACCGGACTACCTGCCTATCTCACCTAAGTCTAAGCCGCCGGCCTTGAACTGCTTCAGCAGCTGCCTCCGCATCTTCCTGTTCCCAGCTAGTCCCCTGATGGCTTTCCTGGAGGCGTTGTAGTACTTCAGCAGCTCCTTCACATCCTTCGGATCGGTCCCGCTCCCCCTGGCTATTCGGAGGATACGGGACGACTTGATGCTCTTGGGGCTCTCCTTCTCCGCATCCGTCATGGAGTCCATGATAAACCTGAACTTCCTCAGCTTCCCCTGGGTCTCCTCAATCTGCTCTTCCGAGAGTGTCCCAGGCATTCCGGGAATCATGCTGAACAGCTTGGACAGGGGCCCCATTTTCGTGAGGGCCTCCATCTGTTCATACATCTCTCGCAGGGTGAAGCGGCCAGAAAGGACCTTGCGGGCCGTCTCCTCCATCTGCTCCTGATCGAAGGCCTCCTGGGCCCGCTCTAGGAGGGACTGAATATCCCCCATGCCGAGCAGTCTAGAGATGAACCTGGGAGGGTCGAACTTCTCAAAGTCCTCGATCTTCTCGCCCACACCGACGAAGCATATGGGAGCTCCCGTTTCGGCCACAGCCCCGAGGGCCCCACCTCCCTTGGCCGTCCCGTCCAGCTTGGTGAGGATGACGGCGGTGATGCCGACGGCATCGTGGAAGGCCTTGGCCTGGGGCCCCGCCTGCTGTCCGGTGGTGCCGTCCAGGATCAGGATGTTCTCCTGGGGCTTCACCACCTTGGACACCCCCTTAATTTCCTTGATGAGGTCGTCCTCCAGGGCGTGACGACCGCTGGAGTCCACGATGACCACGTCCTGGTCTGCCAGCCTCCTCAGGCCCTCCTTGGCCAGTTTGATGGCGTTCTTCTCACCAGCGTCCCCGTAGAACGGGACATCCAATTGCTCCGCAAGCTGCTTGAGCTGGTCGTAGGCGGCGGGCCTGTGAGTGTCTGCCTGAAGGAGGCCCACCCTCAACCCCCTCCGCTGGAACCACTTGCCGAGCTTGGCCGCCGTGGTGGTCTTTCCCTGACCGTAGAGCCCGACAAGAAGAACCCTCTGCTTGCCCAACTTCAGGTCCCTGGTCTCCCCTAGGATCTTGACCAGTTCCTGGTAGATGATGTGGATGACGTGCTCCCTACCGCTCATGCCAGCCGGTGGCTTCTCAGAGAGCGCCCTCTTTTCCACCTCTCGGCTGAGCTGAAGGGCCATCTCCACCTTCACGTCGGCCTGGAGCAGGGCCCTCTGGAGGTCCTTCACGACCTCGTTCACGAGTCCCTTGTCCACGTGGGATGCCCTGGCGATCTTTCTGAGGACCTCCCTCAGGGAGCTTCCGAGCTTCTCCAGGGCCATAGGAACACCATTCGAGGGGGACTTATATTAAGCTGACGAGCCGCACGAGGCCCGTTGGTTCTCGCTGTAAAAAGAAAACAGGGAGAGGGCTAGCCTTGTCAGAAGGGATGGGATGCACTCTAACGCACTAGCCCATTCTCCCCCGTGGACTTATGCTGCACATAATATATAACTCTTTTCATAGTTATGGGGATACTGGCTACCCTCAGAGGTAACCCGATTTCTGTAGGATCATGAGGTCCTCGGTGCTGAGCTTCTCCCCTTTCTTGAACCTCTCGTAGATGATTTCCGCCTCCTTCTTGGCGCTTACCTCCTCCTTCCTGAACTTGGCGCGACGGTCTTTGGCCCTGATGCCGTGAATGATCTTATCGTAGTCGTGGACCTGGTGGATGAACTCAATGTGCTTCTGATGTCTCTCGTCGGCCAGCATCTTGGTCTTTATGAACTCCTCCTGAGCCCTGTCCGCCTGCCCCCGGGTCTCGTCTCCATGCTCGTAGAGTTCGACCATGGCGTCATGGTGTACTTGGGCTTCCTCCGCTAGACGACTGACTTCCTCGTGACAGGCCTCTGCCTTCTTCTTCGTTTCGTCCACCTTCGCCTGCTGCTGCCGGACATCTTCATCCTCTTGCAGCTGCCGTTCCCTCTTCTTGATCTCTGCCTGGAGCCTGGCGATCTGTTCGATGAGGTCCCGCTCCTTGTCCACGGCCAGGACAGAGATCTGCTGCTTGAATTCCAGGCCTCTGAGATCCCTCCTCAGCCTTTCTAGGGGAACGCTGCCCCTGGGCACCTTCTTCCTCTTCACCTTGTTGAGCTCGTCTAGGAGCTGTGAAACCTCCCTGTTCCACTTCTCCCTCTCCGCCTTGGCCTTTTGGACCTCCTCGTTGAGCCTGTCCCTCTCCTTCCTATGCCCCGCGGCCTTTTCTACGAACTCCCTCACCTGAGCGTTGAGCTCGTCCCTCCTCCGGATCCACTCCTTGGTCTTGTCGTTGAGCTGGTCTCGTTTCCGGCGATGAAGGTCGGCTTGAGTATTCGCCCTCTGCCTCTTTTCCTCAAGCTCAGACAACAAATCCGTCATGGGGGCCGGCCAGCATTTAGAATTGCAGAGTCCTTAAAACCTTTTGTCCGGCTCCTCGTCGGGATTGCCCGCTACCATCTGAGGGAAGGTAGGCGATTGACCTGGCCGATTTAGTCTTCCACGAGCCTGTAACGCCTGTAGGCCTCCTCCTTGTCGTGGAAGCAGTACTTGATGGTGTTGAAGTCTGTACGCAGGGCGGCGACATCCTTGGCCACTCTCTCAGGGTCCTCCTTCTTGACCGCGACACGATAGATCAGATCGCTCACTTCCCCCATCTCGCTCTCCTTCATCCCCAGCCTGGTCAGCTCCTGGCTTCCCAGGCGGATGCCGCTGGGGGATACGGGCGACTTATCCCCCGGCAGGAGGTTCTTGTTCGTGATGATGTTGGCCCTCTCCAGGTCCAGGGAAACCACGGCGCCACCACCTTCCCGGGAAACGTCCACCGCGATGGTATGGGACTCGGTGAATCCCAGCCTTTCCCCCAGCACCCTCATCCCCTTCTCGAAGAGGGCCTGACCGAGGGCCTTGGCGTTCCTCACGACCTGATCTGCGTACTCCTTGCCAAAGGCCTCGAACTCCGCGAGGGCGATTCCCAGGGCGGCCATGGCGTGGAGGTGGTGGTTGCTGACCACCCCCGGAAATACACCTCGGAGTAACTTCCTCTCCATCTTCTCGTCACGGGGGTTCGCCAGGAGCACGCCGTGCTGGGGACCGGGCAGCGTCTTGTGGGTGCTTCCGGACATGACCTCGGCTCCCTCCCTCAAGGGGTCCTGGAACTTGCCTCCTGCTATCAGCCCAAGGACGTGGGCCGCATCGTACCACACGTAGCAGCGTGCCTCCTGGAAGGCGTCTCGAAGCTCCTTAATGGGCGTCGGGAAGGGGAAGACGGACTGGCCGAAGAGAGCCACCTTGGGCTTCACTCGCCTTATGAGCTTGGCCGTCTCGTCGACGTCGATGTTCATGCTGTCCTGGTCCCAAGGGTAGGTGATGGCATTGACGCCCCTGACGCCAACTGCCCCGAACTTGGCCGTGCTAATGTGGGCCCCGTCGGAGAGGGCGACGGTGGTCAGGATGTCCCCAGGTTTGGTGAGGGCGAACAGGACGGCCAGGTTGGCCACGGTTCCAGAGATCGGCCTCGGGTCCGCGAAATCGCACCGAAAGATTCTCTTCAGGATATCCCCGATTCGGATCTCGACCTCGTCCACGAAGACGTTCCCCTGGTAGTACCTCTCGCCGGGGAGCCCCTCGGCATACCGGTGTCCGAAGTCGGATAGGTACATCTCCAACGCAAGGGGGCTCATGAGATTCTCTGAGGCAATCATGCAGAGGGAATCCTGGAACCAGGCGTGGTGCCTGTTCACCTGATCGACGATGAAGTCAGCATCACCATTCATCCGACCACGCGATTGGTATGACCCACACGATTAAAAACCTCTGACGGGCTGGTACATCTACATGGCTGGACGCCCTCTGACTCTCGCCGGACTGGGGGAGACCATCATATCCTGTAGGAGATGCCCACGTCTGGTGGATCACAGAGAGCGAGTGGCCAGGGAGAAGAAGAGGGCTTTCGAGGACTGGACCTACTGGGGGCGGCCTGTTCCCGGGTTTGGGGACACCAAGGCTGAATTGGTCATCGTCGGCCTAGCACCCGCAGCTCACGGAGGAAACCGCACTGGGAGGGTCTTCACGGGTGATCCCAGCGCAACATTTTTGATGAGAGGCCTTCACGAGGCTGGATTCGCCAATCAGCCTACATCCCGGAGCGCCGATGACGGTCTCCGACTCAGGAACGCCTATATGAACGCGGCTGTCCGCTGTGTCCCGCCCGACAACAAGCCCCTGCCGGAGGAGATTCGCAACTGCGCGCCATACCTTTGGGAGGAGCTCGACCTACTCCGACCTCAGGCCATCCTTACATTGGGTAGCATCGCCTATGATGCAGTCATCGCCTACCTGGCAGATCATTACGGCATAGAGAGGCGGGAGGCGAGCTTTCGTCATGGCGCGGTCTACCATTTCGGCGGTGGAGCACCATCCCTCTTCGTGTCGTACCACCCTAGCCCGCGGAACACGCAGACGGGCCTCCTGACTCGGGAGTCCTTTCAGCGGCTCTTGGAGCGCCTGGCGGAATTCCTCGGAAGGGGAAGCTAGAGACTTGAATCGGGGGAGGGGCTGCCAACATCTTTATCCGGGGCCTCGACTTGCCGTTGCGGAGGCTGACTCCTGGCCGATCCATACCTCATGGCGGTGTTCGCCATCGTCATGATCCTCACCTTCATCGGCATCGCCTACGAGAAGCTGCACAAGACCACCGCCGCCCTGGTGGGGGCGGGAGCCGCCATACTGCTGGGCGTGTCCCTGGACGTATTCCCTTACGGGACCGTCTATGACGTCCTGAGGGACGACCTCAACGTCCTCGGGGTCATCATAGGCACGGGCATCCTGGTGGACGTCACCTCCCGTTCCGGCCTGTTCCAGTTCATCGGCATAAAGATTGTCAAGGCTACTGGCGGTGACAGGATGCGACTCTTCCTCTACCTGAATCTCCTGACCTTCCTCTTCGTCAGCTTCCTCACCATAGTGCCCTCCATGCTCATCATAGTCTCTCTCACCCTCGTGGCCTGCCGAGTCTTGGATTACGACCCCAAGCCTTACCTGATTAGCGAGGCCATCGTTGCTCAGTCGGGGGCCATGACCACCTACGCCAGCAGCCTGCCAAACCTAATCATAGGGACCGCCGCCGACATTCCCTACGTCCAGTTTCTGATGGTTTCCGCTCCCTTCGCCCTAGTGAGCTTCGGCCTGGCCATCGGTCTTCTGAGGCTCTACATGCGTAGGAGCCTGGATTCGAGGGCCTCCGGGGAGAAGCTGCAGGAGATGCGCGAGAGGGTGGAGAGGTTCGACGAGTGGAGTGTCGTGAGGGATCGGGCCTTCTTCCGGCGGTCGGGCATCATCCTCCTGGGAACCATCCTGGGCTTCGCCTTCGCACGGCAGTTCGGCATCGGCCTGGATTTCATCGCCCTCGCGGGAGCCACGGCAGCCCTCCTCCTTTCCGGCATCCACACCGAGGAGGCCATCAAGCAGGTGAACTGGCCCATCGTACTCTTCTTCGTGGGTCTGTTTGCCCTCATCGCCGCCGTGGAGGCCTCTGGTTTGCTGGAGGTCGCCGCCCTGCGCCTTCTAAGCTTCACGAGGGGGGAACCGGTGGCCACCCAGACCGTCCTCCTGTGGTTCTCCGCGGGTGCCTCTGGATTCGTGGACAACATCCCCGTATCCGCCACCTTGGTCCCCATGGTGGCCAGCATGGGCCAGGCCGGCCTGAACACGGACCCCTTGTGGTGGAGCATTGTCCTTGGCTGCAACCTGGGCGGAAGCATCACCCCCATCGGCAGCATCAGTTGTGTAATCGCCCTCCACTCCTTGGAGACGGAGGCTCATAGACGCGTCTCGTGGCCCGAGTTCATGAAGATAGGCGGAACCATAGCGGTGGTCCAGGTGCTCGTGGCGACGGCCTACCTCTTCCTGCTGAGTAGCTTAAACCTCATTCCGGCTATACCTGGGTGATGACATGGAGTTAGGACGTCGGGACGTTGAGCGGGTCGTGGAGGAGCAGATGGAGGTCTTTGAGGAGGCCCTTCATGAGGAGGTGGGCCTCAGGAGGCCGGAGCCGAAGACAATCCTGCTGGCTTTGGACCAGTCCAACCAGGACCAGATGGCGGTGGACCTGGCCGCGGAGATGGCCAGGAGGCACGGGGCCAGCATCGTCGTTACAGGAGGGTTCCTTGACGATATGGAGGAGGATGCCAGGACGTATCTATCCGAGGTGAGCGAGGGTCTCAAGGAGCAAGGCGGTGACGCCCGAACCCTATGGGCTCCCGGGAAGGAGTCCTATCACAAGATTCTTCAAGCCTTGAAGGAGTCGGCGCCAGACCTCCTGATCCTTCCAGCTCCTTACTTCAGGGATATCGAGACCTTGGGAGAGGACAGCGTCGGGACGAACCTCGAAGTCATCCTGGCTCGTGCGTCGGTCCCGATACTCGTAGTCAGAGATCCCCAATTCGACGTTGGGGAGGTGCTCGGCCACATCCACCTGGCGATCTTCGACCACACCGAGGTGAGCAGGGTTTCGGCTGAGTGGTCTCTCCTCCTCGCGGAGGGCGGTCGGATGGATGTCCTCGCCTTGGTGGAGGAGGAGTTCGTGGAGCTGACAGAGGAGGCCTTGGGCCCCGTCGGCATCTCGGAGGATGAGCTCGTCAGGAGATTCAAGCGAGGCCTGGTGCCGCTGGTCTCCACCGTCCTCCGTCGTTGTGACGAGTTCGATATCCCCTGCAACGTAGACTACTTGGCAGGAGACCTCGTGGATACCATCGCGAAGCGGTGGGGAAGACGGCGTGGGATGATAGTCCTCAGGGGATACGAGGCGCACGACAGGCCTGGTGAGAAGGTGGCTAGGGACGTCATCCTCTTCTCGAGGGTACCAGTTCTCGTCGCGAAGGGAGGCTGAGCTGGGGAGGCGCTAGAAGACCGTAATCTCGCCCTTCACAAACCGGAACGTGAGATCGGAGATTCGGCTCAGACCTTCATCTACGATGGCTTCGACTTCGGACTTCACCTTGGACAGGCCTACGTTTTCCGCCATGATGAGCTGGGCCGTGGCCGCCTGGGGATAGTCGATGGGCTTCCCTATCTGTGACACGATTCGCATGTGCACTTCCTGGATGTCCCCTTGTCCCATTTCGTAGATATCCTCCGCTAGCTCCCGGGACAGGACGTTGTATAGCTTCCCAACGTGGGTGACGGGGTTCTTCCCAGCGCACGCCTCCAGGCTCATGGGTCGGTAGGGCGTGATCAAACCGTTCACCCTGTTCCCCCTACCCACAGAACCGTCGTCGCCGTTCTCCATGGAGAGGCCGGTGACGGTGAGGTAGAACACGCCGTTGTCGTAGTCGTCTCCCGTGTTGATATCCACCCCAACGTTCCTGCTGGTGTATTTCGTGCTCAGGTCGAGGACGCTATCCTCCAGCTGCTCAACCGCGTTCGCGTAGTGGTCTCTGTCAGGGATATGGCGGTCCACCATAGCGGCCGCGATGGTGAGCCCAATGCTGTTCCCCCGGCGCACCCCCATCACCTTGATATCGTGGCCTACCTCGGGCAGATCGTTCTTGAGGGGCCCATTGATGTGCCTCTCGGTCTCGATTATGAGTCTCTCCGTCTCGCTTAGGGGGGCGAAGCTCACGCCGAAAGAGGTGTCGTTGGCCAGGTGCTTCTGGGTGTCATAGAGGGCCCTGAGGTCCTGAGATCCCTTCCCTATGAGGCAGTCGATGGTAACGTCTGTGTCAACGTCCAGGCAGCTGCACGTCTCTCTAAGGTAGTCCTTTGCAGCCTTTACCGCCGTGGATCGGATGGGAAGCCTCTCTCCGTTCACGTCGGTCGTAGCCCTTCCCACCAAGATGATCTTGGCGGGCTCCAAGACGTCTCCCCCTCCGAACCGAGCTGCGGATTGACCACCCACGATCTGAAGCTCGTCGGTGTTATGGTGCAGGATCCGGCCGAAGCGGTCCAGGTACATGTTGCACAGGGATCGAGATACGGCTTCGGCTACGGCATCGGCGACGCTGTCAGGATGGCCGATGCCCTTCCTCTCCGCGATCTCGCTGAAGTGCTTCTCAATGGGCGTATGAGCGATTTCCTCTATGATGATGTTCCTGCCCACTCTGTGGCCCCCAGGGGTGCGGCACTGCAAAGCTGGGGCTTCTTATATTTCTTTCTCCGGGCCAGCTTCCTCCCCATCAGGCATGGGAACAGTATACTCCATGAAGTCACGGGCCAGGTAAGACTCAGGGAATATGTCCCGGGCCTCCTTCTCGATGGCCAGCGGGTCGCCGTACCTAGGGCTGATGTGAGTGAGGAAGAGGACTTGGGCTTCGCACCTCCTGGCCGTCTCTGCCGCCTGACGGGCGGAGGAGTGACCGTACTCATTGGCTTGGACCTCTAGGCTGGACTCCACCGTGGAGTCGTGGATCAGGACATCACAGCCTCGGGCGAAGGAATCCAGCTCTTCGTTCGGGCAGGTGTCGGAGGTGTACACCACCTTCCTTCCCCTCCTCGGAGGCCCGACCACCATCTCCGGCTGGATGACCTTCCCCTCCCAGACGACCTCATCCCCCTGCTGCAGCTTGCGGTAGAGGGGCCCCTCCGGTAGGCCCAGCTCCTTCGCCCTCTCCAAGTGGAACCTTCCTGGCCTCAGTTTCTCCTCGAGACAAAAGGCCAGGGTGGGGACTTGGTGGACGGAGCGAGCAGCCCTAATGTAGTACTCCCCACAATCCACCTCTCCACCAGGCTTTATGTCGTAGACCGCCACCTCGAAGGTGGCCTTGAAGAGGTTGATGTCCATGAGGGTCTTAACCGTGTGAACCGTTCCTGGAGGGCCGTAAATCTCCAGGGCCTCTGACCTGTCATTCAGGGCCATGGTCATCACGAGTCCGGGAAGCCCCAGGAAGTGGTCCCCGTGGAAGTGGCTGAGGAGCACCTTGGAGACCTGCATGAAGGAGAGTCTGGAGAGCATGAACTGTCGCTGGGTGCCCTCCCCGCAGTCCATCAGGATGATTTCTCCTCCCCGCTTGATGGCGATGGCCGCGACGTTCCGGTTGGGTGAGGGCATGCTTCCGCTGGTGCCGAGGAAGACGATTTCCATGGACCCCAGGTCTCAACACATGGCGAAATATACCTTTTCTGACATTTGGGGGTCGTCGAGATGGCGGAGAGACGTCCTCAGTTCAGGGCAGAACCAGTCTATTATGAGTATGTGGCTCACGGTTACGACCTGATAGCTGATTCTTATGATGAAGTTGAGGCCAGGAACTTCATAGGGCGTCGAATGCGTGAGAAAGTCCAGGATGTCCTACTGCGTACGTTTCAGCCGGGCAGTCGGGTCATCGAAATTGGCTGTGGCACTGGGATAGAAGCGTTAGCCCTTGCGTCAAATGGAGTCAGAGTATTAGCTACTGATCTGTCAGAGGAGATGGTGCAACGCGTCCGAAGCAAGACAGAAGCTCTAGGAGTGGACAACATTACAGTCCACAGTATGGCTGCACACGAGGTAGGCCGCTTGGAGGAAGAGTTCGGAAGATCGTCCTTTGATGGTGCCTACTCTCATGCGGGCGCCCTCAACATGGACCCTCGTCTCTCCGATGTTGCTGCGGGACTGAGTCGGATTCTCCGCCCCTCTGGACACTTCGTGTGCACGGTCGTTAATCAGACGTCTCTATTTGAGGCTCTGTTCTATCCCCTCTTTCTCAGGCCCCGAAAGGGATATCGTCGCCTGGGTAATGTCATTCCAACGCCGATAACTCGACTTGACGCGTTCAAGCATTATGTGGTGCCTGTGCGCTCCTATTCCCCGGGCGCCTTTCTCCGTCACTTCAGCAGGGATTTCGAACTGAGGCATTTGGAAGGACTTCAGATCTTACTGCCCCCCTGGAACCTCTCCCACTATCTAGAGCGACTCGAACCGCTGGCTAGAATCCTTGTGGCCTTGGAAGACCGGCTATCCAAACTTGCACCATTCAATCGATGGGGCAACGTGTTTCTGATGGACCTTGTGCGGTCGGAAGTATGACTGACGGGATGCCGCCAGATTGGGGGGAAGCGGTCGAGGCCTACAACTTGATGGCTCATCGGTATGACGATCTCCTAGTAGAGAATCGCATCAATAGGTACATGAGACGTCTGTCTGTCGCCCATCTTCTGGCTGCCTTTGGCTCAGGGGACTACGTCCTGGAACTCGGATGTGGCACGGGAGATGAAGCCATTGAACTGGCATCTCGGGGCGTGAGGGTCATCGCACTCGACCCTGCGGAGGAAGCGCTCCGACGGGCTCGAGAGAAGGCAGAGGAACGAGCTTTGGGAGACCGCTTGACGTTTATCCGTGGTAAGGCTCGAGATCTTCACAAATCCAGGATGAGGTCCCTGGGCCCTTTCAATGGGGGCTACGCCTCTTTCTCCTTGGCATACGAACCTGATTTAGCTGCAGTTGCACCTGCACTGGGCGCCCTTCTCCGGCCTGACGCTGTCTTCCTAGCATCACTCCCCTCTCAGTTCTGTCTTGTCGAATTCTTGATCTCGCTCGTTGCTGCTCGTCCCTATTACGCGGGGCGGCGCCTCAAGCCATGGTATGAGCACAAAGTGGGCGACACTTATGTTCCCATACGAACCTATACTCCGAAGTCCCTGGCCGGGGTCATGGCCCCTCACTTCGCACTTTCCCATGTAGAAGGCCTACCAGCCCTGGTGCCACCGTCGTACATGAACAGATGGTACGCAAGGTTATCGAGATTCGCGGACGTTCTAGAACGTCTTGATGGTGCTGTTCGCACTAGGTTCCCCTTCAAGTATTTGGGGGACCACTTCCTCGCCGAGCTGCGGAGAACACGTGAATGACTGCCCATTCCCAGCCGCTGAAGACGTCGAGTGCGTCATCGAGATTTGGTCGCAACGAGAATGGGAAAGGAAGCCAATTCCATCCCCAGAGCTAGGCCTTTGAGGCGCCGATAAATACTGAACAACCTTCCGGGGTCAAACGACACCTCTTCTGTGGGTCCGATGGATATTGTCATCGTCCTATTGAGCATCTCCTGATCGAAGTGATGATATCTCGAGACGGTCTTGTCGCTGGCGCCCAGCTGCCGCAATCGTCGTCGAGAATCGACCTCGGCGCGCACTGCGCTTATGCCATCTCGATGCACCGGTGAGTTGAGAACGATGAGACTTCCCCCAGGCTTCAGGATACGCCCAATCTCCTTCACGGCCGTGGGCAGAGAAGATGCATAGTGGAGAGATGCATTACAGACGACCGTGTCGATCGAACCATTCAGGAAGGGAGGCCGCTCAAGTTCTCCCCACACTCTCTCAAAGTGCGGTCCGTGTCGGAGGTAGACGCCCGCAGCCCAAAGTCCGATGGCGTCGTCAAGGACGGCGTCGACATCGTACACCTCATGACCGCGTCGGGCAAGGTGATGCGACAGCCAACCGACACCTCCTCCTAGATCCACGACTCGTTGGGGTTCAAGTTCTTCGAGTAAGGAAAGGAGCGCATCCATGCTCCGAGCCTTGACGCGCCATTTACCCGTGTTGCGCCTTGTTACGTCGGTCTTGGGGAGATTGAGGAGATAGTTGGTGTCTGTCGCCCCCCAGCCATCCTTTTGCCATGCATGACTGTAAGACTGGGCAAACTCCCGGAGATCTGTGACCCTCTCAGGCCGCACGAGTTGAGGAATTCCGGCGCTTACCGGAAACACTAGGTCATCCCGTCGACACAGAAGCTCCCCTTCATCTACNNGTCTTAGCCTCGAGGCTGCCCAGGCATTTTGGGCAAGCAAGGACGCCGAGAGCAGTGAGTCGCACAGCGTTCTGCATTCTCCCTCGCACCGTTTAGCCTTTTTGGAACGCACTGAGATGACGAGAACCCCGAGTTCTGGCTGGCTGCATTATACTGAGAGAATTCACGATACACAATGGTTGACTCTTTTTTACTCTCGTCGCTATGACAGAGCGGTGAAACCATGATAGTACTGGATGGTGAAGGCCTCACTCTTGAGGATGTAGTGAGGGTCTCAAGGGACTATGCAAAGGTAAGCCTATCCGATTTAGCATCGGAGAGGATGGAGGCTTCCAGACGCCTTGCAGATGACATTGGAAGGGAGGGGCGCATCGCGTATGGCATCAAGACAGGCATAGGGAAGCTGGCCAACGTGAGCATTCCAGAGGATGAGATTCGTCAGCTGCAGACTAACATCGTGCGCAGTCATTCGGCCGGTGTGGCGGAACCCTTACCCGAGGAAATCGTCAGAGCGATGATGGTTCTGAGGGCCAACGGGCTCGCCAAGGGTCTCTCAGGGGTCCGTCCCGCCATTGTGGATTTTTTGTGCGAAATGCTCAATCGCCGCGTTCATCCCATTGTCCCGAGAAAGGGCTCCGTAGGCGCCAGCGGAGACCTCGCACCCCTCGCCCACATGTCCTTGGTGATGATAGGGGAGGGTGAGGCTTTGTACCAGGGTGAACGCTTGGGAGGGGCAGAAGCGCTGGAGAGTGCTGGCCTGGAGCAGGTCGACCTCTTGGCTAAAGAAGGACTGGCCCTCATCAACGGAACCTCACTGATGGCCGGCTACGGCTGCCTTGCACTCTGGGACGCTTATGTTGTGATCAAGGACGCCCTGATTGCGGGCGCTCTGAGCTTTGAGGCATTGAAGGCTTCTTCACAGCCTTTTGACGCCAGAATTCAGGCCGCAAGACCCCATCCGGGGCAGGTAGTCGCGGCCAAGCACCTCCTTCGTATCCTGCAAGACAGCGAGATCATCCCATCCCACAAGGACTGTGGCAAGGTTCAGGACGCCTACACGCTTCGATGTATGCCTCAGGTCTTCGGGGCGTGCCTTGATGTTTTGAGCCATGCCGAAAGGGTCCTGAATGTTGAGATAAACTCCGCCACAGATAACCCCCTCCTATTCCCTAAAGATGGTGAGTCCCTGTCGTGCGGTAACTTTCACGGCCAGCCCATTTCCTTCGCCTTGGACTTCATGGCCATAGCCCTTTCGTCCCTAGGCGCCTTCATCGAAAGGAGGATAGCCCGGTTGGTCGATGGCCACCTGAGCGAACTCCCACCCTTCCTGACGACGGAGAGCGGCCTCAACTCGGGACTCATGCTGGCCCAGTACACGGCGGCCGCCTTGGCCTCTGAGAACAAAGTCCTGGCCCATCCCGCCTCAGCCGACTCCATCCCAACCTCGGCCAACCAAGAGGACTTCGTTTGCATGGGTCCCGCAGCGGGGGAGAAGCTCCTCATGGTCTTGAGAAACGTCAGGTACCTTCTGGCCATCGAATATCTTTGCGCTGCCCAGGGCCTTGAGTTCCTGAAGCCGCTGAAGCCTGGGAAGGGGGCGCTCTCAGCCTACGGGTTTCTGCGACGTTTCGTCCCTCCCGTAGAGGATGACCGTCCCATTAGTTCGGACATGGAGAGGATCTACGGCCTGCTATCCGAGGGCGAGGTCGTCAAGGAGGTTGAGGAGGCCATCGGTCCCCTTGACCTCAGGTCCTGACTGTGTACAGCCTC
>JABAOH010005499.1_pt4 | contig 21182 bp, 17 predicted proteins | sample 7062181 | NCBI WGS metagenome assembly JABAOH01 (sample SAMN14538630, study PRJNA623070) | marine sediment metagenome | biome: marine biome [ENVO:00000428]; feature: marine pelagic biome [ENVO:01000023]; material: deep marine sediment [ENVO:00002113]; isolation source: pool of 5 deep marine... | reverse complement strand
AAAGGGTCACTTCGGAGGTATTGAAGCGAAGAAACAGCGGAGCCACGTACTGAAATTCCTTTTTCAAATAAAATCAAATACTTATAAAAACATTTGCATTAAAACCCAAGAAACTCCAGTAATTCATCTGAGGGGCTCCTGGGTTTCTTCAGAACGTATGCACCGAGGGCAAATCCATTAAAGAGGTGGGGTTCCCCTGGAAGAATTGTCGGAAGGCCGGAGGTTGATACCGCCGGAAACATCCAAACGAACGGACAAAAAGCTATCCGCCTTCATCGAAGGGTATCTGCCTCTTAACCAACCCCCATCCGATCTAGGGTTTCCAGGTAGGCCTCAAGGCGGGTCCGGATTTGAACCTCTGAATAGAAGCGGGGATCTCCCATATCGGATTCGAATACCAGGGCGGGAATTCCCGTCTTCCTGGTAATGAGATCTCGGAGATCGAGGACACCGAAGGTAACTGCCTTACAGCTTCGGTTCATGAACATGATGTTTCCATTCAGGGAATATCGCCTGAACAATGCCACCGCCCGTTCCGCCCGCTCTTCGAGTTCGACATTGGAGAAGACGGCCGCATAATTTTCCGCGAGCGTGCGCATGGGACTCGATACGTCGAGGTCATAAGTCCAGGCATGGGCGTAGAGGGAGGTGAGGATTACCGCGTCACGGGCAGCCAAGAATTCGAAATGATCCCTGAATTTGAACCAGATAGGAAGGTTTTCCCAATAGAGTCGGAATCGTTCATTGGGGATAGCCCCTATGCCCTTCGAGATTTTTTCCTCCTGAATCTCCTCGATCAGGAGTTTATAATAGTCCACCGCCTCCTTTGTTCCCCGGAGGTAGACAATAATGGCCATGTGGATGAGGGCATCGAAGATACTGATGGGGGAGGGTTTTATGGAAGCAAGATCGAGAAACTCCCTGTAGAGCCTGCTGGCTTCGGCCGAGTATCCCATTACCTCCCCCAGGCGATCGTAATCGAACGTTCTACCCGTCAGCTCCTCGAGGGCCTCGATCAACTCCGCTAACTGATGTTCCACATACTTGATGATATTCTTGCGGGCTTCATTTTTTCGAATGAACTGGGGGGTATCGACGACGAAGACCGGGACCCCATACCTCCTGGAAAGGACCTGAAACCACTTGGTCAACGTAAAGCATTGGGCGTTACAGGCTAGCAAGAAATCAGGGTCCGGAATCCCTCCTATTGGGCTCTCCTGCAACTCCCGATAGCCCAAATCGCTCCTGGCATAAGCGCAAAGGTGGGTCGTATATCCCCTCTTTTCAATCTCCAAGGAGAGCCGCGGCATCATCCGTCCAGTGAGACACATAACCGCATGGTTCTCCGGGTATATGGGGATGATATCGTGCGCATAGAATAATTCCACCGGGGAAATGGCCGTGGTATAAGCGACGAACCTGCCCTCCTCGCGTGCCCTCAGGGCTCCCCCATAGTAGGTCTTGGTCAACTCCTTCATCACTTCCTTGGCTTTGGGCTTCTCCACGCATGCTCTCCCGTCACCCAATTCCTCTTTTTCCCCTATTGCCGCGCCAGGGATTCCCCAAAGGCTTGGATTCGCGTCCGTATCCCCGCGAGATGCGTGGTCTGATATTCCGTCTCCACCACAAAAATTGGGATTCCCTCCTTATCCATATTCTCAACCAAATCGGGAAGGTCGAAGTCTTGGGACTCATTAAATTTGATGTGGAGATAGATCACCCCCTCGGCCCCATTAAGGGTCACTAGGTTTAGGAGGTTTTCGAGAATCCTATCCCCTTTGTCGTAGATAGGTGAGAAGGGACCCTTGCGAAAATGGCGATCCACAATGGCATTCAGAGGGTTACCGTTTACTTGGATGTCTGGATCCACGTATCTCCATCCCACACAGAGATCATCCCCCACCACGTGCAGTCCCGATTCATCGAGGATATCCATTATTTCGGGAGGCTCCCAGACGATGCCCGAAAGGACAACTCGGATGCCTTTCACCTCCGTGTCCCTCAGATCGGTCTCCTCAATACTGGAGATGAATCTTTCCAACAAGCGGTTATGCTCTTCCTTGGGCCACCACATAGATGACTTGACGAGGTCGAAAAGCTGTCGGTTGGTGATCAAACCGGGATACCTCCTCTTCATCTCGTATAATCGCCTCAAATGGTGGCGGTTGTGATTGTATACGGCGATGCTCTCCCAGAGCCTCCCCTCGGAGATCTCTTTTCCCGTAAATGATTCCAAGCTCCTCTTCAACCGCAGCGTCTCATCCAGGAGCCACCCCCTTGCACTTGGTCTGTTAATTTGTCGGGGAAGGAGAAAACCCTCGAAATAATCCCAGCGCACATCCCTCCTCCAGATATCGGAGAGATGCTGGGCAGTATCGTCAACCTGAGGCAGAACATACCCATCGAAAAAATCCCTCTGGTATGTGAGAACCAACTCCAGGTCGCTCCTGGCCTGTGAACAGGCATTATCGGGTAAATGGGTGTTGGCCTTGAGAATGGGTTTGTTGGTCCCTAATATGGTAAAGGGCAACAGGCCTGCGGCATGGATCAACTCCTCGGGAACATCAACCAGGGTGCTCCCGATAATCTTCCTCTTATTGCGCTTTTTCCAAGCCCTCAACATCGAATAGGGGTCACGGGCTATGGATAGGAGCTCCTCCAAAATTTGACGATTCATTCTCCGTTTCCCCGAGATAAGAACACGTCCCCAATTCCTCGGAGCGGGTCTTATTCAGGGTTCCATTTCGTACTCTGGGATGAGACGCTATAGCTTCCTCTCGTCGAAGACTCGCTTTGCTTTCCCCTCACTCCTGGCGATGGTCTTGGGAGCTACCAGCCTGACTTTCGCACCTATCCCGATAATCCCCCTGATCTTCCCCTCGATCTTCCCCTGGACCTCCGCTATCTTCTCCTTTCCCGCTTCGTAAATTTCTTTCTTTGCCTCAACGTCTATATTCAGGCTGTCCAGGTATCCCTTCTTCCTCACAACGATGACGTATTGAGGTTCGATCCCCTCAGCGTCCAACAGCAGGCTCTCAATCTGGGAGGGAAATACATTCACCCCGCTGATGATCAACATATCATCGGACCTGCCATATACCTTATCCATCTTGACGAGGGTCCGACCACATTCGCATTTCTCCCTCCGCAATGTCGTGATATCTCGCGTCCGGTAACGGATAACGGGCATGGCCCGCCTCTGAAGGGCGGTAAAGACGAGCTCCCCTTTGGCTTCCAGGGGCAGCGCCTCCTCCGTCACGGGGTCGATGATCTCGGGAAGGACATGATCCTCATTGATGTGAAGGCCGTTCTGTTCGACGCAATCGAACGAGACGCCCGGCCCCATCAACTCGGTCAACCCATAGGCCTCCATAGCCTTGATGCCCAACCTTTCCTCGATCTCCTTTCTCATTTCAATGGTCCATGGCTCGGCTCCGAAAACACCCACCCGCAGGGGTAATCCCTTTACTTCAATGCCCATCTCCTCTGCCCTTTCCGCAATGGTCAAGGCATAGGAAGGGGTACAAAAGAGCGCGGTCGAGCGAAAATCCTGCATGAGAATAACCTGGCGTTCGGTCTGCCCCGATGAAGCCGGGATGATGGTCACCCCAATTTTACCCGCCCCCTGGTGAAACCCCAATCCGCCGGTAAACAAACCCATTCCGTAAGCGTTTTGACAGATATCGTTCGACCGAACCCCTGCGGCAATCAGGTTCCTTGCCATGCACTCGGCCCACTGATCCAGGTCTTCAGCCGTGTAGGGCCCCGTTATGGGTTTTCCCGTTGTGCCCGAGGAGGCGTGAATTCTCACCACCTGACTCATGGGAACGGCGCAGAGTCCAAAGGGATAGTTGTCCCGAAGATCGGTTTTTCCAGTGAAGGGAAGCTTGCTCAGGTCGTCCAGGGATTTCATATCCCCCGGCTCAAGACCCGCATCATGGAACTTATTCCCGTAGAAGGGAATTCTTTCATGAACCCATTTGACCGTCTCCTGTAAGGCCTTCAGCTGAAATCTCTGCATTTCTTCCAGCGGCATACATTCGTGTTTTTCATCCCAATACATGGCTCTCCCCCCTTCTTCTCCTCAATAGGTCAGGCAAATACTCACTTACCCGTGCATAATTTCACATGATATCAAAAAATCCCTCCTCACAAAAGGGTTTTGGCACAACTCCTAAAAGTATTTCCAGCATCTTTCGATGTGCTCATCCGGGAGCTTTCCCGAAATCAGGCTCACCCCTATGGCAAGGAAAAATGAAATGGGAAGGGCGATAAACTGGGCATCGATCACCGCCCAGGGAAACCCTGCTAATGCAGGCTTTCCGAAGAGGTATTTGGCAAAACCCAGGGCATGAGCCTCCCGAGCGTGGAAAAACCCCATCCAAATCATGCTGATCAAGAACCCGCCTAAGACGCTGGTAATCGCACCAGCCTTAGTCATTCCCTTCCAATAGAGGCCGAAAACAAAGGAGGGGAGAAAAGTGGCACCGCAGAGGCCAAAGAAGATGGCAGTAGCCACGGCGATGATGCTTGGGGAAAAGATCAAGGAAAAGACAATACATAAGAGGATGCTCAGGGCGATGCCTAAGCGGGTGACGAAAATCGTCCTCTCCCCACGCTCAATCCTCTCGCCTCTGATTCCCTTCTCATAAAAATCCCGGCCCAGGGAGGTTCCCCCCACGTGATATTGGGAACTCAGGGTCGACATCGAAGCCGCTATCATGGCTAAAAGGAATAGGGTACCGAACCAACCAGGCATGATCTCTCCTATATAGAGGGGAATCACCTTGTCTATATTTCCCTCAGCCACGGCAACCGAAATCTCTCCAAACACCTCGTAGAAAATGACGTTGGTGAGAATACCAACGGTGAAGGCAATCCCCGTCATAGACAAGATGAAAATGGAACCGATCGGGACGGCTCGGTTTAATTCCCGATCCCGCTTTACCGTCATAAAGCGGATCACCAATTGCGGTTGAGCCAAAACGCCAATACCCACACCGCAGATGATGGTGGAAATGAGAGTCCACCAATAGGGGGACCCCAACCTCGGCATTTCCGCCCAACCCCTATGACCCAGTTTGGTCATTTTTTCGGGAACGAGATGGGTCATATCCGTGAGGAATTGATGGGCAGGGGTCACTCCTCCGGCCAATATGTACGTGTATATGAGAAGGATGATCATCGTGATCAACATGATGGTTCCCTGAAAGGCATCGGTATACATTACCCCTTTTAAGCCTCCCAAAATGACGTACATTGCCAAGATAAGGGAAAAGGCCAGCAGTCCCACTGCGAAGGGGACACCGAGATAGACTTCGATAAACCGGGATATACCGATCAATACCGCCGCCGCATAAATAGGCATGAATAGGAAGATGACAATACCCGAAAAACCCTGAATAAAGGTGGACTGATAACGCCTTCCAAGAAGTTCCGGAAAGGTATGGGAATCTAAGACATGGCCCAATCTCCGGGTCCGTTTCCCCAAAATGGCGAAGGCTATGAATATCCCGAAAAAGACGTTCATCCAGGTCAACCAGAGGATTCCCATTCCAAAGAGCGATGCAGCTCCCCCGAATCCAATAATAGCAGACGTACTGATAAAGGTCGCCCCGTAGGACATCGCCATTACGTATGGATGCACCTCTCTCCCAGCGACCATGTAGTCAGTCGCCGTTGCGGTCACGCGCCATCCCCTATATCCCAAATAGGCAACGATGAGGAGATAGATGACGACAGCGAAGATGCTCCAACCCATTTTTTACCTCATTGTCTCAATACGTTTGGTGAGGCGACCGCTCAGAACTGTTCTTCGATCTGCCTCTCCTCCTTTATCCATTTTATTATCTCCAATTCATCCTCTTCCTCGATTCCCCTATTCCACATAGCGATTCCATAGATAACACAAAGGATCGTCGATAGGATACAGAATAGATAAGCCAGCCAACAACCCCATCCCGATATACCCAACATCTCCTTCGCTCCTCCATCAATGGGATTCACCCAAAACCCGGGAAATGGGGAAAAATCAGCTGATCAACTCGTACCACTTGCCTGGGTTTTCCGGTCACCCACATCTTCACGAACATCCCCCAATCCCTATCGATTCTCGAAAAAAATAGCAGAACACTCATGAGGTAGTCAACCAAAAGATTTTTGGATTTCCCCTTTTCTGTTTCTAAGCATCATGATTTCATGGAATAGAGGGGGAGGTGAAATTTCAAAAGTGGGAGGGGTGACCTCTTTGCCTATGAGAAGGCCCTGATTTTTCAAGAGGGATCGGCTAGTAGGCGCCTGGAGTTGAAGCCCTCGGTGCCGCGGATCTTTCTGGTTTCTAAAAGGTTTCTCCTCGTCCCTTTGTTCGTCAATTATGGCATAGCTGATGACCACTACAATCTATCCTTCCCCGACAAAACTGACCCAAAAATAAAGGGGGGAACGACCTTGATTCTTACCTCTACTTTAATTCCCCTTGGCAATTCGTGAAATCAAAAATCATGAAACTTTGGTCTAACCTATAGTCTAAAAATTAGTCTAAAAATTCATTGACGTCTATTAAAATGTGTGCTATCAAAGGGTCATTTTCAAAAAGTTGAGGGAGGTAGCCGTTCAGGATCTGTTAACAAGTAGTCGAGAAAGCTCCCAGAATTGATTTAACACAAGCAACCTAACTAATGGGAGGGGGGTGATCGATGGCACCATCTAAGAAAATAGGAATAATCAAACATCTTCAAAAAGGGGGAAACCTATGAAAAAGCTCGCTTTTTTGGTATTGGTAACAGTATTCATTCTATTCTTGGGTTTGATGGCATACCCAGTCATGGTACGGGATGCAACGGCAGGGCCCATCGAGCTGAGGTATAGTACGTTCTTCCCGCCAACGCACATCCAAGCCAAATTGGCGGAAGCCTGGATCAAGGAGGTAGAAAAAAGAACCAACCAACAAGTGAAAATTACCTACTTTCCTGGCGGCACTCTGGGCAAAGGCCCTGAAATCTATAGCCATGTCCTCAAAGGCGTCACCGATATCGGCTTCTGTCTTTTTGCTTATACGAGAGGCCGTTTCCCCGCTATGGAGGCCGTTGATCTCCCCTTAGGCTACCCCACCGGCACCTGTGCGACCGAGGTCGTTAACAAATTTTATCGGAAATTCAGGCCCAAGGAATTGGAGGACGTGCACCTGTTCTACCTTCACGCCCATGGACCCGGTCTCTTACATAGCAAAAAGCCCGTGAGGACCATGGCGGACGTTAAGGGAATGAAAATTAGATCCACGGGATTCAGCGCAAAGGTGGCCAAGGCACTGGGTGGCGTCGCTGTGGCCATGGGGCAGGGAGGGGCTTACGAGGCACTGCAAAAGGGAGTCGTCGAAGGCACCCTCAGCCCCATTGAGGTCTTGAAGGGTTGGAAGCAGGCTGAGGTAATTAAGTACACCACCGATTGTGTCAGCGTAGGGTACACCACGGGATTTTATGTGGTCATGAACAAGGAAAAGTGGCAGGCTCTGCCCAAGGGGGTCCAAAAGGTTATGACCACGGTGAGCAAGGAGTGGATTACAAAACATGGTGCCGCTTGGGACGACAGTGATGCGGAGGGCAGAAAGTACACGCTGAGCCTGGGAAATGAGATTATTCCCCTTTCCCCTGCGGAAAGCGAAAAATGGAGGACGGCTGCCAGACCCGTAATAGACGATTTTATTCGGGAGGCAGAAGCGAAAGGGATACCTGCGAAAAAATACGTTGCGTTTCTTGAGAACGAAATCAAGAAGTGTAAATAGGCCTGATGGAAGGATTCGGGGTTGCCAAAGGGGTCTTTTGAGCGAACGGGCAACCTCGAATCCCGCAGGAATGCGGGGGGAGGAATTTCATTACTGCGATAGCACCTCAGAGGCCCAAAAAAGGTCCTCTGAGGTTCTGTTGTTCCATTGAACTGGAATTTGGTCAGCTTCAGCTCCCTTCCCTTGTCGGACAAGGATTTGGTGCTATCTCCCCCGATGCTCAGGCCATAGAGTTCCTCCACGTTACTCTCCCGATACCTTTGTGCATTGTCAACCCTTAACCCATCGACCGACCTTTACGACCTTGGACGCATAGAGGGCATGATAGGACCTGGAAAAATGTCTCGGTTTGAAAAATTCGTAACCCGTCTATCCTGGGTGCTTGACCAGATAGCCGGGTGCAGCCTTTTGGCCATGATGGGTCTCACCGTAGCGGACGTCATCCTCCGTTCCTTCAGGCGACCGATACTGGGTACGTATGAGATTGTGGGGCTCATGGGGGCCATAGTGATTGCCTTTGCTATGCCCTATACCACACTCCAACGAGGACATGTCGCTGTGGGGATTGTGGTATCAAGCCTTTCGCCTTCGGCTCAGGCGATCATTAACCTTGTTACCCGGACTCTCAGCATCATTCTGTTTGCCCTGATAGCCTGGGAATGCTCCCGCTACGGCAACGATTTGAAGGCTGCTGGTGAGGTATCTATGACGCTGCGCCTGCCTTTTTACCCTATCCTCTACGGCATTGCCTTTGCCGCTGCCGTCGTCTGCCTCGTAATTGCAAGCCGAATCATACAATCCTTGGTTCGTGGCATCAACGACTAATATTTAGAAATGGGAGCTGAGTAAAGTGCCTTGTCCATTCATCTACCCATGAGAACTTATGAAACAGCCGACAAAGGAGTGAGTGAATGAGCCCGACTCTCGTCGGTACAATAGGCCTCGTTATTTTGATCCTAGTTCTTTTTTCCCGAATGCCGGTGGGATTTGTCATGGCCCTGTTGGGGGTTATGGGATTCAGCTACATGGTCTCCATTGGGGCAGGCCTCAGCCTCCTGGCCAAGGATATTTTGGATATATTTGGGTCATACAGTCTGACCGTTGTCCCCCTCTTTGTCCTGATGGGCCAGCTTGCCTTTCATGCCGGGATAAGCCGAAGGCTCTATGACTCCGCATATACCTTCATGGGGCACTGGCCAGGAGGGTTGGCAATGGCCACCATCGGAGCGTGTGCCGGTTTTGCGGCCATCTGCGGGTCAACTAACGCTTCGGCGGCAACAATGGCAACGGTGGCCCTGCCAGAAATGAAAAGGTATCGGTATGACATGAAACTGGCTACTGGCACCGTCGCAGCTGGGGGGAGCCTGGGGATTCTCATTCCCCCGAGTGTAATCTTCATTATATACGGGATTATGACGGAGCAATCTATTGGGAAGCTCTTCGCTTCTGGTATTCTCCCCGGCGTTCTCCTGGCAAGTCTATTCATCCTGACGATATACGTCTGGACACGCCTTCGCCCCGAGCTCGGGCCGAGGGGGCCTAGGGCGAGCCTGAAAGATAAACTGCGATCCCTTTCAGGAGTCTTGGAGATGCTCATCATATTCAGCCTCGTCATGGGAGGGCTTTTTAAAGGGTTCTTCACCCCGACAGAAGCGGGGGCAGTCGGGGCTTTTTGTACTCTCCTCCTTGCTGTAATTCGGCGCCAGATGAACTGGCGAGCATTTGTTCAGTCTCTTGCTGAAACCACACGTATTTCGTGCATGGTTCTGGTCATCGTCACCGGTGCCACGGTTTTCGGCCACTTTCTGGCCATTACTCGAATCCCCTTTGAGCTGGCAGGGTGGACACAAGGCCTCCCTTTACCGCCGTGGGGCATTATGGGAGTCATCATATTCATCTATTTGGTCGGCGGTTGTTTTATGGATTCCCTGGCATTGATCCTCTTGACCATTCCCATCTTCTTTCCAGTGGCCGTCAGTCTGGGCTATGACCCCATATGGTTTGGCGTGATCATCGTGATGGTGACGGAAATGGGGGTGATCACACCGCCAGTGGGTGTCAACGTCTACGTCGTGAGTGGCGTGGCCAAAGACGTACCCCTTGAAGTCATATTCAAAGGCATAGTCCCCCTCCTTCTGGCATTGATTCTGGCCATCATCTTGATGGTTCTGTTTCCCCAAATTGCCCTGTTTCTCCCTAGTTTTATGCGCTAAGCGTTACATTAACTAACGCACTGCAGCCCTATTGGTGTTGACAAGAAAATTCTGCTATGGTATCTTCCAAAAATTTAAGGGCCCACTAGTTAAGTTCAAACCTTGTGGTGCAATCTTAAAGAAGAGAGGAGGGTGATAAGGGGTATGGTTTGTAATGATGTTCGGTAGGCTCAGTACGTCGGCGAGGCCTTGTGCAACGCACATCACCAAGTTTAACAGAGGAGGACAAGAATCATGCGTAATATATTGACTTTGAGCATTATCGTAGCGATGGTTTGTATTGGTTTCGTGACGGGGGGATGGACTGAAGAACCCATAAAGGTAGGGGCGGTAATTAACTTGACCGGCCCAGCCTCTACCTGGGGGCAGTATCATGCCAGAGGCCACAGGGACTACTTCCGACATGTCAACGATGTGAAAAAGGGAATTGGAGGGAGAAAAATTGAATTAACCGTGGTCGATCACGCCTACATTGTTCCCGAAGCACTTAGATTTGTAAAGAAGTTTTGTACCCAGGACAAGATGGATATGATCGCCACCTGGGATGCAGGCTCTGGCATCCAGGCAAAGCCACTGGTCCAGAAGTACAAAACACCTACTATCAACTATTCAACCTATCAAGGCCTTCTCAAGCCCCCACTAGATTATATGTATCTACCTTTTGGCAGCTATGTGTTGGACTCCCATGCGGTACTGGAATATATCCGAACCACCCATGGAGTCAAGGGTAATCCCAAAGTAGGTCTCCTGACCTATAACAACACCTATGGCAAATCCATTCATGAGCCGAGCAAACAATACGCTGCCAAACATAATGTCGACATCGTAGGGATCGAGGAATTCCCGACAAAGACGATCGACCTGACTACCGAATTGCTCCGGCTGAAGGAGAGGGGGGCGGAATATGTCTTCCTGCAGATCCTTCCGGCTCACATTGTCATAGCCCTGAGATCCGCCGATCGTATTAATTACGGCGTGCCCTTTTTTGGAACGTGGACAGCTACTGACCCGGATTTCTTTGTACTTGGGAAAGGCCTTATCCGTGACCGACTGTTCATGCAATTCTCGGGAGGACTCCCTGCTGATAATACACCTGGAGTAAAGCTCATGATGGAGGTAAGAAAGTACAGCAGAGTGAAAACGTTCGATACCTCCTACTGGGAGGGTGTTGTCGTCGCCATGATTATGGAAAGGGCCTTCCAGCGAGCCAATGAACAGTCCGGGAAAATAAACCGCAAGACGATCAACAAGGCCATGGAGTCATTTCAAAACGAGGATTTCGGTGGGCTTGTTCCAAAGGTTTCCTACAGCAAGGACAACCATGAGGGTTCATTCGTGGCCAGGATTGTCCGCATTCATGAAGATGCCACCTATACGCCCCTGACGAATTTCTTCGTTCCCGGAAAAGGACAGATTAAACTAAAGTAAGATGATGAAGGCTTTCCGGGGGAAACCGAGCATTTTCAACTCCACTCAGCCCGACGATCGTCGGGCTGAGTTGGAGGTGACAGATCTCAGTTTGAGTTTTGGAGGGCTTTTGGCCATCATCCAGTTCAATCTTGCCCTCACCACAGGGGAGTTGCTGGCTATCATAGGTCCAAATGGCGCTGGCAAAACGAGTTTATTGAACTGCATTACCGGTTACTACCGGGCACAAAAGGGCAAGATCCTGTTCAATGGAGAAAACATAAGCAGGCTACCACCTCATGATATAACGAACCGGGGAATTGGAAGAACGTTTCAGAATATTGAGCTCTTTCCCAGAATGACCGTCCTCTCCAATTTACTTCTGGCCCGTCATATTCACTGCCGCTACAACCTTGGTTTGGCATCCCTTTTCTGGCCTTCCATCAGAAAAGAGGAGGTACATCATCGCCGGGTGGTAGAGGAGCTTGTCGATTTTCTCGAGATGCAGCCGATCAGGAAAGAACCGGTGGGTTCCCTGCCTTATGGACTACGAAAGAGGGTCGAACTCGGCCGAGCTCTGGCCCTGAACCCAAAGCTTCTCGTGCTCGACGAGCCCTTTGCGGGAATGACCCTTGAGGAAAAGGAAGACATGGTCCGGTTCTTGTTGGAGCTGAATGAGGCATGGGGGCAGACCATGATCCTTGTGGAACACGACATGTCCGTGGTGATGAGTATCTCCAAGCGCATCATAGTTTTGGATTTCGGGAGCAAGATAGCAGAAGGGAATCCAGAATTTATTCAACATCACCCCGAGGTTATTAAGGCTTACCTCGGTGACTCAGGAACCGCATAGCCAGGGGACGGTGACCAAGGACCTATTTTTTCCTACTTTGAAAAGCCATAAAAGGATAGAGAACGTTGACGAAGAAACGCTATCCTCCCTGCCTCAGTACACATTTCCACAGATTTTGGCCATGCAGGCAGACAGATTGGGTTCCGAAAGGATCGCTATCCGCAACAAGGCCTACGGGATATGGCAGGCCTATCACTGGCAAGATTACCTTGATTACGTCAAGCGTGTAGCTTTGGGTTTATTAGGCCTCGGACTCAAACGTGGCGAACGTGTCGGCATTATCACTGACAACCAACCGGAGTGGCTATTCAGTGAACTCGGGGCTCAAGCTGTCGGGGCCATCACTCTGAGTCTATTCAGAGCTTCGGGTCTCAAAGAGCTAACCCTTCTTTTGAACCGTATTCAAGCCGCCTTTGTGGTCGCTCAAGGTCAGGCACAGGTTGATAAGCTATTGGAATCTCGTCAGGATCTCCCGCACCTCAGGCAAGTGGTATATATTGATCCCACTGGCATGCGAATGTATGGAGGTAACCCATGGCTGCTCAGTTTTGCCGAGCTATTAGACTCCGGGCAGAGGCTGGACAGGGAACAACCCGATCGTTTCAACCGAGAGTTGTCGAAGGGTACATCAGACGAGGTAGCTCTGGTAGTTATGACCTCTGGAGCGACGGGTTCCTCGAAATTGGTGATGCTGAGCCACAGAAATATCATTGACATGGCTAGAAAGTGGCTTGAGAGCGCCCCTCTTGGTATGGGAGATAACTGGATCTCCATGACACCGCCAGCTTGGATCGTGGAACAGATGTGGGGGGTTGGAGTGGCACTCTGCGGTGGGATGATCATGAACTTTCCGGAAACCCCCGAGACCGTCGCAGACGATCTGCGGGAGATCGGGCCGAACGTGATCATTATGCCTGCACGGTTCTGGGAAGACTTGGCATCCAAGATTCGGGTGAAAATCAGCGAATCAGGGTTTATGAAACGCACCCTTTACGCGCTATCCCAGAGGATAGGAGAAGCGGTCATCGACAGGGAATGCAACAAGCAACCCGTGCCGATGTGGTTGGGATTTCTGCGCAGGATGGCTTCATGGATCATATGTAGCCCCCTTTTGGATCGAATCGGCTGCCTGCAGCTTCGAATAGCCATCACAGGCGGACAACCCATCAGTCCGGATATGATCCGTTTCTTCAGGGTCAACGGGTTAAATTTCAAACAAGCGTATGTGCTTACTGAAGCGGGGGGGGTATTTCTGGTTCAGCCGGATGGGGAAGTCAAAACGGAGACCGTTGGCACACCATTACCAAGGACGGGCGTTAAAATCGCGGAAGATCACGAGGTGCTCGTATCGAGCCCGTCCAACTTCGTCGGCTATTATCAGGAGGGCGAGGCAACGGCCAAGGTTTTAACCGACGGTTGGCTTCATACCGGAGACGCAGGATATTTTGATGATGATGGGCACCTTGTGCTTATCGGTCGCAAGGACGAGATCATACACACGGAAGATGGGCAAACCTTCTCTCCGGATTTTGTTGAAACGCGGCTCAAATTCAGTCCTTATATCAAGGAGGCTGTGGTATATGGCCAAGGCATGCCCTATCTAACCGCCATGGTCAATATAGATATGGAAAACGTGGGTGGTTGGGCCAAGAATCGTCAGATCCCCTATACGACCTATGCCGATCTCTCACAGCAACCGGCAGTTGAAGAACTGATTCACGGTGAAGTTCAACGAATCAACAATCAATTGCCCGGGCCCATGCAGCTCCGCAAGTTTCTCATCTTATACAAACTCCTCGATCCCGATGATGAAGAACTGACACGAACCGGAAAAGTGCGCAGGAAGTTTGTTTATGAACAATATCGAGAGTTGCTCGAAGCGATGTACACCGATAGGAAAGAAATGAAGGTTACAGGTAGGGTGCGCTATCGGGAAGGACAAGTGAGCACTATTGATACCAAAGTGAGAATAGTATCCCTCAATTAGGTAAGCTAAACGCTATGGAATTTTTCTTTCAGCTCCTGTTAAACGGTTTGGCAATCGGTTTTATTTATGCCATTGCCGCCTTGGGTTTCGTCATGATCTATAAATCCAGTAGTGTCCTCAATTTTGCCCACGGCGAACTGCTGACAATAGGCGCTTTTATTTTCCTGACCCTGGTGACATGGGCCAAGGTGCCCATCATCGTCGCCTTTATTCTCACTCTCATAGGAAGCTTCGCCCTTGGTTTTGTCATTGAGCGCCTTTTCTTGCGCCCCTTGATTGGTGAAGCCCTAATACAGGTTATCATGCTGACTGTGGGACTGGCTGCCATGTTCAAGGGATTGATGCTGTTTCTATTCGGCGGAAATCTGTTTAACTATCCAGCCTTTTTACCCGAATCTTTTTCCTTGCACTGGGGACCTATTTATATCCCGTCGGTATACGGCGCCTCCTTCATTATGGGCATGATCTTCCTTGTGGTATTTGGACTGTTTTTCAAGTACTCCTCCCAAGGAATTTACATGAGGTCAGTTGCCGATAACCAACCTGCTGCCCTTTCCCTGGGGGTTCATGTAAGAAGGGTGTTTGCCCTATCGTGGGCCATTGCAGCCTTGGTTTGTGCTATGAGCGGGATCGTTCTCGGAATTATCAACGGAATCAACGTCCACGACCTTAGTGCCTTAGGCCTTAAGGTCTTTCCGGTGGTTATCCTCGGGGGGCTCGACAGTGTTGCCGGGGCCATTCTGGGTGGGGTCATCATTGGCTTGCTCGAAACCTTCACGGGTGGGTATATTTCGACCTCTTTGCGAGAAGTCGTCCCCTACATTGTACTCGTTCTCATTTTACTGATTAAGCCATATGGACTCTTTGGGCTGGTGGAAATTGAGCGAGTTTAAGGTAACGTAGGCTTTTAGCTCACAGATGGCGAAGGCTAGATAGGATGCGAAAGCTGCAATTTCGCCCGTGCGGAAATTTTAAGGAACGATACGAACAAGAGCTGACCATCTTCGAGACAGATTTTGGGAGGGTCTGGCTTTGTATGGGACTTTTCGTCCTTTTTTTGATTGTTCCCTTTATAAGCAGTCCCTACACACTCTATATTGTCAATACGATGGGTATCGCTGCCATAGCCGCCATAGGGCTCAATATACTCATCGGATATACCGGTCAGATCTCCCTTGGTCACGGCGCTTTTTTCGGGGTAGGCGCTTACTCCGCTGCCATCTTGGCCACATCTGCAGGTTTTCCTTTCTGGCTTTCTGTTACTGCCGCCGGGCTCATTACCGCCTTTGTAGGAATGATCTTCGGAATTCCCTCGGTTCGTCTGAAGCACCTTTACCTCACCATTGCCACTCTGGCAGGACAGTTCATTATTGAATATGTCCTTATGCACTGGGAGAGTCTTACTGGTGGGCCGGAAGGGATCATTCTCCCCGAGGCCACCTTTTTAGGACTGAGTTTAGGTGATGATCGACGTTTTTTCTACGTTATATTCGCCTGTTTCGCCCTCATGACCTGGATTGCGGCCAATCTGGTTCGCACTCGGTATGGCCGTGCCTTTGTTGCCATTCGTGACAATGAGCGTGCCGCTGAGGGAATGGGCATCCCAATTTTTCGCTATAAACTCCTCTCTTTTGGCATAAGTTCTTTCTATGCCGGGGTCGCTGGAGGGCTCTGGGCTTACTATACAATTAGTATCACACCCGAGCCATTTACCCTATTTCTCTCCATTGAATACATTGCGATGATCATAATCGGGGGCCTGGGGAGCCTATGTGGTGCCATATTTGGTGCGATTTTCATCACTATCTTAAATGAAGTTCTAAGCCGGGCAACAGAGTTTATCATGAATATTGATGCATTGTCGAGAATTAGCCTCACCATAGCACCTCTTCGTTCATTCTTCTTTGGCTTGGCCATTGTTTTGTTTATAATATTCAAGCCACGGGGATTAGCTGAGGTTTGGCGCATCGTTCGCACAAGCTTCAAGCGGTGGCCGTTTGCTTATTAAACCATGAAAGGCGCTATTCTCCTTCAACTGAACAATATCAACGTCGTTTACTCGGATGTTATGCAGATTCTGAAAGGAATCTCGCTCACCATCTGGAAGAAACAGATCGTCTGCCTGCTGGGTAGCAATGGCGCGGGGAAGACTACAACGCTGCGTGCTGTTTCAGGGCTCCTGAAACCGGAAAACGGAAAGGTTACCGAGGGAACCATAGAATTTGACGGTCGGCCTATTCAGAATGCACCCCCCGAAACAATCACTCGTCTGGGGATTATTCAGGTATTGGAAGGGCGTGAACCATTCAAAAACCTAACGGTTGAGGAAAATCTCAGAGTGGGTACGGCAGCCCGAGGGGGACGTTACTTCAAGCGAGATCTGGATTTGGTTTATCACTACTTCCCTTCTGTGCACGCCCGAAGAAAGACGCTGGCCGGATACTGCAGCGGCGGTGAATTACAGATGCTCGCTATCGGCAGGGCCCTGATAGCGCGTCCCAGGCTTCTGCTCTTGGATGAACCCTCGTTAGGCCTCGCCCCTCTGCTGGTCACCGAGATCTTCGAAATCATTAAACGAATCAATGAGGAACAGGGAACCACGATTGTCCTGGTGGAACAGAATACGAATATGGCCCTACGGGTAGCTCACTACGGCTATGTCATGGACAGCGGGAAGATTGTCCTAGAAGGCGAAGCCAGCGAATTGAGGCAAAACCCGGATATCAAGGAGTTCTACCTGGGGATAGCAGACGTCGGCACATTGAAGACATACAAAGAAATCAAAGCTTATAGAAGGCGTAAACGCTGGCTTTAGCGATAACAACACATTTGTTGCTTAACTGGGAAAACAATCTGAGATGGATTGGGATGACCCCGCAACGATTTTCTCACCTTCTGATTCACAGCAAGGAAAATGGCGAAAATCCCTCAGGTGGGAGTGCATAGACGAGCGGAATGGAAAAAAGGGGCCAGGGAAAACCTTTCTTGGCTCAGTGGGCTACTTCCCATGCACCTTTTCTGACCATACCCATGATGAAGGCTTCTTTCGTGAGTCCGGAATGATCCTTCTTGGACATGTTGAATATTCCGGTGACACCTGGCCAGTTCCTGATATGCTTTTCTAGATAACCCTTAATCTTCTTTTTTTCGGGTCCCACGATCCTCAAGGCCTCAACGATCATCCATAGGGCATCCCACGCGCGGCCTCCGGAAGGGGTTGGTTCAATACCGAATTTCTTCACGAAAGAGTACTTATAGGCAATCAGGGCGGGCATCTGTGGGTCCTCCATGGAAAGTTTTTCCGTTAGTGTTATCCGTTGCAGGGGACATAAAACCCCCTCCGCCTTTCCTTTCGCCAACTTGAGCATCCTTTTATTCCCAAATTCAGGTCCCTGATACAAGGGCAGCTTCATTCTTAGATCCCTCAAATTACGGCAAACCTCCACTTGGGAAACCCCGTCAGACCAATTGATCACGGCTTGGCCTCCCGTCCCTCTAACCTTGGTCAGGAGCACCTTCATATTCCTCTCCTCAGGCCTATACTTCCCGTCAAAGGTGATTTCTATTCCATATTTCGGGGCCAGCTTGATCAAATCGGTCCTTCCCCCACGCCCAAATGCCGAATTTGGCGTTAGCATGGCGATTTTGGCAATCCCTCTCTTCCGCATGTGTTCATATATCGCCTCCACTGCGTGCCTATACCCTGCGACCTGAAAGACCCATGACCGCCATTTCACCCACCTGGCTAACGGTATCGAGCCGGCACAGGAGATAAAGGGAACCTTGTATTCACCTATGATCGGCATAACCGATAGGGCAATGCCGTATCGAGAGGTTCCGATAACGGCCACAACCCCGTTCTTCTCAACCACTTTCCTGAGGGCCGAAGCCGCCTTTTCTTCATCTCCCCCCGTATCATGGACGAGAACTTCCAAAGGATGCCCATCGATACCTCCTGCACCATTCACCCACTGTTCGATCATCCACACAGTTTTCCTCTGAGCATCCCCTAATACTGATGCTGGTCCTGTTAAGGCGAAGATGGTCCCCACCTTATACGGGCTTTTGGGGAGGGAAACGGAAGGAATCCCCCAAACAAAAGCGGAACCCAGAATGATCCCTAAAAACCTGATCTTCCTCCTTTTCGGTCCCCTAACCATGTCACGGCCTCGCCTCCGCTCGCTGTTCAATTCAGCCTCACCGAGACTACTTTGGAGATTCCGGGGGTTTCCATGGTTACCCCATAAAGGGTATTGGACATCTCGATGGTCCTCTTATTATGCGTTACCAGTATGAATTGGGACATGCTGGATAATTCGCTCACCAATTCTACAAAACGACCGATATTGGCGTCATCCAAAGGGGCATCTACCTCGTCCAGAAGGCAGAAGGGGGTGGGCTTGACGAGGAAAAATGAGAAGAGCAACGCAACCGCCACCAACGCCTTCTCCCCGCCCGAAAGCAGATCGATATTTTGCAACCTCTTGCCGGGTGGCTGTGCTACGATATCAATCCCCGTGGTGGAAAGATCCCTTTCATCGGTGAGCACCAAATCTCCCCTTCCCCCTTTGAACACCCTGACGAAAACTTCCTGAAATTTCTCCCTCACGGCCTCGAAGGCCTTCGAAAATTGACGGGTTGTCGTCCTATTTATCCGGGAAATGGCCCTCTTCAAGTCATCCATGGCATCTTCCAAATCCTTCTTCTGCTCCATCAGGAAATCATAGCGCTCCTTCAATTCCTCATACTCCTCGAGTGCCACGAGGTTTACTTCTCCCAACTCATCGAGGGCCGCCCGAAGTTCATTGAGCCTCCCTTCCGCGGAGTCCCGTTGAAAATCGGGAACCCTTTCCTTGACTAATTCTTCCAGGGATAGCCCGTACTTTTCCGATATCTTCCCCTCCAAATTCTCCACCGAAAGATGGACTTCTGCCAATTTGAGATTGAGCTCGTTGGTCTTTTGACCAATCTCATCCCGTTCCAGCCTTAACCGCTCATGGCCGGCCTCGCTCTCCCTCAGGATTTCGGCTAACCTCTCCCTCTGGCGTTTTTGGGCAGTCACCGTTCTCGTGAGGGATTTGAGTTCCTTCGTGCTCTCACGTCCCTGCTCTCGGAGGGCTTCCACGCGTTCCCTGGCCTCGGATAGTTCTTCCCTGACCCCCTCCACTCCCTTCAACCTCCTCGCAATCTCATCGTTTGTTCCCCTCTGGGATTCCTCCAAGTTACCGAGCACTGCTTCAATGGCCTTCATCTTCTCCTTCTGCGCTGCGGCTCTCACCTTTAAGCCGGTTACATCTCGATTGATCTCCTCCAGGGCCATAGTCTTTCCATCCATTCCCGCCTTCAATTCCCGTATCTTTTCCTCCCCCACCCGTCTCCGACCGTCGAACATGCGCAATTGGTTGGAAAGGCCCTCCAATTCTTCCCTCCCTGCTTCACCCTCGGATTGGAGTTGCCTCCCCTCAAATTCCAGGACTTCCAACCTCTGCCCCTGCCGATTCAGCTCTTGGGCTCTCTGGTCCATGTTTCTCTGGCAATCCACGAGCTCTATTTCCTGCTTGTGTCGATTCTCCTGCAAGGTCTCGAACTCGCTCTCCTTTGCCGAAATGGTGTCAGCGAGTTTCCCAATCGCTATTTCCTTGAGACGAATTTGCTCCCTCNNCCCCTGTATCTCCTCCCGTCAAACTTCCATCCCTTTGCAAAACCTCTCCATCGAGGGTCACCAACGTTCGGAAGCCGTTCCCCTCCTTCCACAACCGATGAGCCCTATCTAAACTATCGACGAGCCATATACCTTCAAGCAAGAAGGCTATCAGAGGGGAAAAGCCCTCCTTGACCTTTACAAACTGAGCAAGGGGGCCCAGCACCCCTTCTGTCTTGGATCTTCTCTCCCGCCCCATGGCTCGCATTGACCCCTTTGGGGTGACGGGGATGAATGTGGAGCGACCGCACCTGTGGTCCTTCAGGTATCGAAGGGCTTCCATCCCCTCCCTCAGCCCCTTCACCCCAATATACTGTAATCTCCGATCCAATGCGGCCTCCAAGGCCGCCTCAAATCGCCGTTCCGTCTCTATCATGTCCCCGATAAGTCCGTGGATTCCATCCAGTTCTCGCCTCTCCTTGGAGAGCATGATCGCCTTGACCCCCCTGTCGTAGCCCTCGTAGTTCTTCTCTAACTCTCTCAGGGATTCGAGCCTCGAGCCCTCTCGGTGACCCATCTCCTCCATCTTTTTCAGTTCCGATTCCTCGGCAAGAATTTTCCCACGCAAATCATCGATACCCGCTCGGATGGACTCCTTCTCCGCCTCCAGTTTCTCCATAGAGGAAGTGAGGGCATTCATCCTTTCCCGTGATTGGGATAAGAGTTTCTCCGTCTCCTCAATCGCATCCCTCGCCTCCTGCTGTTCCACCCCATTCTGCCCTATTCTCTTCTCCAGTCCTTCAATCTCTTTCCCCAAACTGGCAATTTTGTTTCTCGTAGCCGCTATTTGAGAGAGGATATCCACGAGGTTGGCCTTCTCATCCTCCAGATCGCGCATCGTGCCCTCATTTTGAGATTTGAGGGACTCCAGCTCCCGTTCCTTCTCCTGCAACCCCGCCTCTTCCGAAAGGATCTGCCGCCTTAAATCGGACCTCTCCACTTCCATCCTGGCCTTCTCACTCCTCGTTCCCTCCAGCCTTGAATTCAACTGCCCGATCTCCTCCAGGTATTGCTTCTCCAGCTGGGATAGGCGCTCCAACTCTCTGTTGAGAGCCCCAATGCCATCTTCACTTCTATTAAGCTCATTTTGAACACCGAGAACTCTCCGTTGGGCCTCATTGAGCCCCTCCTCCACCTCCCTCAGCCTCTGTCTGGTGTGTTCGATAAAGTTTTGCGTTTTCCGTAACCTTCGCGTTGCCTTCGTCCCCTCCTCCCTCAGCCCCGATAGGTCCTCATCTATT
>JABAOH010094261.1_pt1 | contig 21225 bp, 23 predicted proteins | sample 7062181 | NCBI WGS metagenome assembly JABAOH01 (sample SAMN14538630, study PRJNA623070) | marine sediment metagenome | biome: marine biome [ENVO:00000428]; feature: marine pelagic biome [ENVO:01000023]; material: deep marine sediment [ENVO:00002113]; isolation source: pool of 5 deep marine... | reverse complement strand
TGGCCAGCCCAGAGCTAGTATCGCGCCGAACTCGACATCCGGGCTGGCCAGGTCGGCTCCAGTGAGTGGTTGGGCGGCGAAATGTGGATAACAGTGGAGCTGAGCCGCGCAGCGGCTCTGGCCCTCTACCCTCAACAGCAGATACTCCATATATCAAGCCAAAGGGAATCGCGCCTAGCATAACAGGTACAAAGGCGCGAAACCCTCCCCAGAATGCCGAGGTTGATGTGGAAAATGGAACCATATTGTAGGACACCGATCAATGTGGTGCTGCTTCCCCATGGTGCAGGTAATAGTTGATTCCCATTTCCCATGACTTCATCCAGTGGTCATAGTGCTCTTGCGCGAGTTGTTTGATGTAATGAATTCCCTTCTCTCCTAACGCAGTTATGGTATAGGTGATTTGAGCCGATGTTTTACCGTTTGCAATGGCATCACATTGAATATCAATCCGAGCAACTCGATTATTGGGCTGGACGTTGACGTAAGTGGCTGAGTGCGTTTCGGTATCATAATTGATAGTCACCCAGATTGTCTCTGGATCATTTTCATCATGTTGAGTTTTCCACACTGAATTTGTTTTAGCCTCACCGTCTTCCGGGTAAACATACTCTGGATTCCAACCGGTAATCCACAGAGTTTCACCATAGGCCGTAAAAAGCGGCAGGATTTTATCCGGCGAGTCGTTTAGAGTGATAGTTGCTGTACGTGAAATATGGTTGTTTGACATGATTGATTCACTCCTCAATGAATTGATGAGCGGCACTGGTGTTATAGTCCATTTCATAGAAGTCTCTGAGAGCGTCAATGCGCTTGATCGCCGCTTCATTAAAGGGACTCTGACCTTCAAGAGCATGCAGCACGATACCTTCCAGTAGGTCGCCAAGGGACATATCATGATACTCAGCTATAGCCTTGAGTACTTTCAACATTCTTTTTTCTATCCGAACGCCGGTTTGCACACGCTCAACCTTGATCTTTTTATCATTCACGGTTAAACCTCAACTTCGTTATTTATGTACCAAGTTACCATAATACCAGGGTATTATGCAGTGAGATCGTCCGTTTGTCAAGATTTTGAGAAATTTATCAATGGCGGTGGCCACATGGTCGTCGTTGGGCGTCGACGACATCGATACGAGTGTTGATGAAACGGATGCCGGAGTCAATACCTCGGTGTCCAAGACAGGAAGCCCGGGTGCTTTCTATTTGGGTGGATAGGCGGTTGGGATTGTCCAGGGTGGTGGCTAACGGCTCCGAGCTGCCTGCCCCCTGGCCTGCCTGGCGTCAGCCAGGACAGGCCAGGAAGCAGCCCGCTTTCACCCTCGATCACACACCAAGTCTGGGCAAACTCACACGATTCTCGGGTCTGCTCCAGAGAATTGTTAGGCCGAATTACTCTTACGAATACGCTGATCTAGGATCATAGAAAATGATTTCCTCTTTGATCCTATCATGCTCGATCTTGAAGAGAGAAGCCCCCCGAATTGAATACCTTTGACCAGATTGAAGCGAGCTTCCTCCCCAAGTCCATTGCCCAGCCGCTCTTTCACCAAGGCCAAAAAAGCTCACATTTGAGAAATTGACATTCGGCAACGAGAACAATCGATCAAAATAGGATTTCAATTCAGCTTTATCGCTTATTCGGTCTCCAGAAGCAGTATCTTCGAATAAGAAATCCTCAGCATAAAGAGAAACTAGCACTTTGGCATCCAGGGCTACTAGAGCAGTTTTAGCTTGACGGAGAACATCTGTAGTCATAATGTTAACCCCTCCACACCAGAAGGATATCCCGATTAACGAAAAATGAATTCGGCCTAACGGTCTCGAGCTGAGCGGCCTGGCCAGCCAAGGGCTAGTATCACATGAAACGCTTCTCGCCGGCCTAGCCAGGTTGGCTCCAGCGAGATTGGGATGAGAAGGCCGGTACCTCCCTCACGTGATGCCTTATTATGGGCTCACCAATCAAACGCAGTCTACCTTCGTAGCTGCCAAACAAGGAGATACCGACCCATGAATAAGCATAGCACGATTTTCGTAGGACTGGACCTGGGAGACAAGTTCTCCTATCTAACAATCGTCGATCAGGATGGCGAGTTGATCGAAGAATCACGTCTGCCCGCCAGCAGGGCCTCCTTCCATCGCAGGTTCTCCACCCTTCAGCCCTGCAAGATCGGTCTGGAGGTCGGAGCTCACTCTCGCTGGACCAGCCACTTGCTCAGGGAGTTGGGCCACAATGCCTTGGTCGCCAATGCCCGCAAGCTACGAGCGATCTATCACAACCCCCGCAAGGGCGATCGCGCCGACGCCGAGACGCTCGCTCGACTGGCACGTCTCGATCCCGAACTGCTTTCCCCCATTCATCACCGATCACCTCAAGCACAAGCTTACCTGGCCGTCCTGCGATCGCGGGATGCCATCGTCCGTTGCCGCACCGTACTCATCAACCACGCTGGCGACATCGTTAAGGTTTCCGGCTCGCGCTTGCCCTCTTGCTCAGCAGACAGCTTCGCTCACAAAGTCGCTCCTGACGTCCCTGAGCCCCTCCGACCTGCTCTGGCCCCCATCCTCGACACCATCGCTTCCCTCACCCAGCAGATCAAATCCTACGACCAAAAGACCGAAGCGCTTTGCACCCAACGCTACCCAGAGACCAAGCTGCTCCGTCGGATCAGCAGAGTGGGCCCACTCACTTCCCTGGCCTTTGTCCTCACGCTTGAAAAGCCCCAGCGCTTCCGCAGAAGCCGGGAGGTCGGTCCTGCCATCGGCCTTGTCCCCCGACGCGATCAATCCGGCGATCACGATCCTCAACTGCGTATCACCAAGACGGGAAATCCCTATTTGCGTCGTCTGCTCGTCTCCTCCGCCCAATATATGCTAGGGCTTTTTGGACCGGATTGCGACCTGCGCCGCTGGGGCTTGAATCTCGCAGATCGCGGAGGTAAGAATGCTAAGAAGAGAGCTGTGGTCGCGGTTGCCAGGAAGTTAGCCGTTCTGCTTCACCGTCTTTGGAAGACCGGAGAAATCTATGATCCCTTTTATCTTGCCCGAAAACATAGCCAGGTACCCGAAGCCCTCCCCGCTGCAGCTTGAACTTGATGCTTCTATTTCTCATTGATCGGAGGTGCACTGAGAGATTTTTGAATGGGCAGACAGGGCAGGATGACTGCTTGAAATTTCCCTCCAGCCAACGCCTCGTTTGGGCGACTGCGGCTAACCACTGGGCTCTTTGGAGATACCATCAGCGAGATGGCAGCGCCCACCTGGAGAGAACACCAACGGGCACCGAGTTCAGAAAAAGAGCCCACAATGAGTGCGGATGGAAGTGAGGCGAAAGGATGGTGTTGGAGAACAGAGCGGTCAGCTCGCCACGTCGACCCTTGACAATCTAGGCCTTCTCATGGAAGTGGTTAGGCTGCATTCCGCATGCCTTGACCAAACGCAGGTGACGATACCTCAATCCTGCCGGCATTGGGAACTGAGCGATCCCGTGTACTGACCCACCTCAGGGGAGGTTTAGGACCTCCAGAAACATCATCTCGAAGCGTCGGCCATCTGCGGAATTGGCCACTCTGACCTCGGCTCCTCCTGATACCGGCTTTGTGTACCCGCTTTCTGGTCCCTCCTCCTCAACAACCTGGATGTCATATAGCTTGAACGTCGCCAGGCTTTCGTCTGTGAATATCGCAGCAGTAAGCGAATCCCAGAACTGAAATCCCCCAGTCTGCACGAATCCTAGGTTCGCGGTTAGCAAGTCATAGACGAAGCCAGCTTCAGGGGAATGGCGCTCGTCCCCCAGCATGCGGTAAAAACGTGCCGTAATCGGGGCGTCCATAGTCGCATCCAGCGGAACCAGCGTCACCGGCGCCCCCGAGTTGAAAACGATATTGGCTGCGTGCGGATCGACGTAGATGTTCCACTCGGCGAAGCGGTTGTCTATGCCAACGCCGGAAAGCCCCACATTGCCAGCCACTTCCACTGCACCTCCCATTACATAGATCATCTGGACATTCTTGACCATGTCAGGATAGGCGAGCATCGCGTCGGCCACATTCGTGAGCGGGCCTACCGCTACAATCGTCACCTTCTCAGGCGATCCATATACGATCGTGGCGATCAATTCTGGCGCACTTTGCGACGAGGCTTCTCCACCCTCAGGCAGGCGAAGACCGTAGAGGTTGTCCGCGTCCCGTCTCCATGCCAGCGGGAAACTGTGGTCACCTGCCAGCGGAGTTTCCCGACCACAGGCTACCGGAATGTCTCCAGCCTCACTCAACGCTACAAGCCCCAAAGCGTTTCGAACGCCTGGTTCGCAGTGCGCCTCGCCCGTGCCCGCGACAGTTATTGCCTTAACATCGACGTTAGGATGCTGCAGTAGGTACAGGACGGCGTGCATATCTTCGTGAGCCATATCCACATCCACAATTACGGGCTGCGGTTCGCCGAGTCCACTCACTTCCAGGACCGGCGGAGACTCTGCTTGCACGCATGCGGTCAGGAGTAGGCCTATGGAGGCGAGGGCAACTCTATGAAGTTGGGATTTCAGAAACATGCTCGATTCCTTACCTGATCCGAGAGTACGGCAATCAAGTCGGCGTCCATTCTTCTGTACCGTGAAATGCATCGGCGATTAGCCAAATGCAACCTTCTATGATGGCGCTGCTGTCAAGCCCCAATTTAGCAAATCTGTAGGACCTCCACAATAGCTACTGCGGACAACATTGCTGGAGGCTTCCCTTGGCGTCGGGCATCTCTTGCCTCGAACTACCTTCTATCCGTGCCGGTCTATGATTGACTGGTCACCCAATGCTGCTTTCGCTTTAAGGCGATCCCGGAAGCTCCTGGTGAGCGCCCCATCTAACCGTCGGTCTCTCAGAGACCCGACGGCATAACAGGCTGCTCACACAAGCCTGGTCGTCTATTTACTTCGCCTTTCCGGTCGCATTTTCAGATCAGTCTTGTCTTTAGTACGGCTCCGTTTGGTATTGCACCCGTCTCTAAGTAGCGCCACAATTCAACCAGTAGCTTTCTCGCCAAAGCCACAATCCCTATCCGCCGTATCCGGCTGCTTCCGTATCCAAATTGCTCTTCGTACCACCTTGGCAACTCGCTCTTTAGCTGATATCTCAACCATCCCCAGGCGATCTCGATCGCCAATGCTCGGACATGCCGATTACCTGATTTGCTCATCCCTCGTTCTCGTGAGCTTTTACCGCTCTCATGTGGCGTTGATGTCAGCCTAGCAAGTGCGCCCACCTCCTTGCGGTTGCGAAACTTCCGCCTACTGAAGAACTCCATTGTGTACAGCCAGGCGCAGTTCAACCCAATCCCCTTCAGCTTCAACAGCTTCCGCGCCATCTCTACACTCGCATCCTCCGAATGCCGGATCGCCTCGACTCTCTCCGCTTCCAGTTCTTTGATCTGCCCCTCTGCATGCAATAGACGCTCATGCTCCAGTTTGAGCCTTGTCATCAGTCCCGCTGGCAACTTCGAGCTATCCCACTTGCGGATCTTCTCAACCTGTTCTGGGAAATCATCTCCCACTTTCATCCGGATCCCATGCCCTGCCAGCAAACCCTTGATCCGATTGATGTGCCGAGACCGGTCCTTCTTCAAAGTAAGTAGCTCCCGGTGGAGATACCGACGATCCTCCTCTTCCACGCTAGGTACATTCACGACGCTCCAAACTTTCCGCTCATCTCTTCGATAGCGGATCAGCTTCGATAATAGCTCCTCCGCATCCATGCGGTCCGTCTTCGCCCGCTGTTGCCTTCAGTTCACTTTAACGCTGGAGGAATCCACCACCAGGTTCTGAACACCTTGCTTCTTCAGATACCGATGCAGCCAAAAACCATCCCTCCGAGCCTCATAGCAGCTGAGAACCCCTGCCTTCTCTGGTAACCCAAATCGCTTCTTCGCTCTATTTATCTCAGCCTTCAGTGCAACCAGATCGCCAGCCCGTATGGCTCGCACTCGGGGTCGCTGCGCAGGGCCGATGGTGAAACCAAGTTTCCAGTCCGCCACCCCCAACTCAAATGCCAGATACAGAATCGGTTCGAATGCGCTATACTCTAATTGACAAGTCGCTGCTGTATCCATTTCGCTCCCTCCTTTATTGGAGTTTTGTGGAGCTTATACGCAGCGGCTTGTTATTTCAATTCCCATTTCCCCCATAGCATCTAACGGCTTTGAGTTGCCTGTCCCCTGGACTGACTGGCGTCAGCCAGGACAGGCTGGCTGGCCGCCAGGCCAGGCCGTCAGGATAAACTCCGCGCCGACCCTGAGCTTGACGAAGGGGAGGCGCGTAGTCGAAGAGTCTGCTCCAGCGAATTGTTGGGCAGCACCAAAGACCACCACAGTGATCACACGCGGCGCCCGATTCACACCGTCTGGGCTCCCATACCTTCGCTTTCGTTGAACATCACAATCCTATAGCGTGCTTGGTTTTCTTTCAACTTCTGGATCGCATTGTTGACTTGTGACATGGGCATTAGTTCCACCATTGGCGCAATATTGTGGTTCTGCGCGAAAGATAGCATTGCACGCATCATGTTGGGATTTCCGATGAGAGAACCAACAATGGAGAGTTCATGGGCCACGAGGTCCGTTGAATTGAAGGCCACATCCGGGAAGCCGAGTAAGATCAGTTTTCCCCTTTTCTTCAAAGTCATGAGAAGCGCTTCCCAGGAGATGCCTGCATTTGCCGTACAGATCAGCAAGTCGAAAGAATAGTTGAACTTCCTCAAGTTGGCACTGTCAGTCGAGTCCAAGAATTGTCTTGCACCGAAGCCAAGGGCTTGATCCTTCTTCGTTGGCGAGGATGAGATTGCCATGACTTCACAGCCAAAGGCGTTTGTAAATTGGATTGCCAAGTGACCGAGTCCCCCTATACCGACAACAGCAACTTTAAGTCCAGGTATCGTCACATGCTTGTAGAGCGCCGAATATACCGTAAGACCGGCACACATAAGTACTGCGGCAAACTCGGACGGCATGGACGGAGGCACTGGATACACGAATCTATAGTCAGCGACAACAGAACTCGAGAATCCCCCGTATGGAACCATAACTGTCGTGTCTTCGATCTCCATGCAAAGCTGGGTTTCCCCTTTCTGACACCACTCACACTCACCGCAGGACCGACCCTGCCATCCAATCCCTACACGATCACCTTCCTCTAATCCGAATACCCCTGACCCTTTAGCTGATACGTGTCCAACGATCTCATGACCAGGGACAAAGGGGAAAGTCGTGATCCCATAATAATTGTCGATCGCTTGGATGTCGGTGTGACACAAGCCACAGTGTGTGACTGACACCCGAACGTCGTTTTGTCCTAGCTCAGGTGGTTCGTAGGTAAATGGCTCGAGCGGAAGACCCAATGCCTTTGCCACATACCCTCGGATAGTTGAATTAGTCATTTGTGATATCTGCCTTTCCCAGTTGCAAGTATTCGAACCCTAAAAAATGATACTTGCTGCCTAACGGCCTTGAGCTGCCTGTCCCCTGGACTGACTGGCGTCAGCCAGGACAGGCTGGCTGGCCGCCAGGCCAGGGAGCAGCCCGCTTTCACCCTCGATCATACACCAACTCCAGGCAAATTTCCCTGAATCTCGGGGGCGTTTATCCTGAGCCCTTCGACACAGCTCAGGATGAACTCCGCCAAAGGGCTCCAGCGAAATGTTAGGCCGCCAAATTAGTATGGGCAAATGTTCTCAATAACATAAATGAGACTTTGTGAACCATGGTCTCTGCTTCCTAAATAAGACAGATAGTCCAAATCTTCAGACCCAACATGTTCGATCACCTTTTTACATGCATAGGATGCATCACCTGATTTCTTGAATTCATCGAAAAACACGGTTGCAAATTGAAAAATTGGATGACCAGCATTCCCTTTCGGGAACTTATCTTTCAGAGTTTCATAAACAATGTGCGCTTCATCCTCCCAGCCTCGCAAGAAATGTAAAACCATGATTCGATACCGTGAATATGCAGCGAGGATGAAAGGTACAACGTTCAGGTTTATCCCTTTCGGGTCATTCTCAGGGGAATTGTGTATCCTCGCGCCGCTGGCGTTCGCGGATCATGCTTCGTGCTGATGCAGAAAGCCCAAACAAGCAGAGCCTAGCCGGTGACGGGTTCCACACGCACCGCACAGACTTTGTATTCTGGTATCTTGGCAACCGGATCAAGGGCTGGATTAGTAAGCACGTTGGCCGCGGCCTCGACAAAGTGAAAGGGGATGAAAACGACGCCCGGAGGAACCCGGTTTGTCAGGCGGGCCTCGGCCATGATCTGCCCTCGCCGGCTATTCACCCGCACGTGATGGCATCCGTTCAACCCGATTCGTGCGGCGTCCTGGGGGTTGATCTCTACGTAGCACGCCGGCACCTCACGATCCAGTTTGCCAATTCGGCGCGTGATGGTACCGGTGTGGAATTGAAACATAACCCGCCCTGTGGTCAGGATGAAGGGATACTCCTCGTCGGGCTCTTCAGCCGGAGGCTGATGCTTCACTGGATGGAAGAGCCCCAGGCCCCGAACGAATTCCCCCTTGTGCAGAAACGGTGTGCCGGGATGATCCGGGGTGGGGCAGGGCCACTGAAGGCTCCCCAAGCTTTCCAGCCGCTCATAAGTAATGCCCGCATAGGAGGGTGTTACCCGGTTGATCTCTGCCATGACCTCGCCCGGGGAGGCATATTCAAAGCCCTTTGCCCCCATGCGACGAGCCACTTGACAGATGATCTCCAAGTCGGTTTTGGTGTCCGGCAAAGGCTCCACGGCCTTGCGCACCCGCTGCACGCGCCGCTCGGTGTTCGTGAAGGTACCCTCTCTCTCGGCGTAGGAAGCAGCGGGCAGAACAACATGCGCCAAGCGGGCAGTCTCGCTGAGAAAGAGATCCTGCACCACCAAGAACTCAGCGCTCTTCAAGGCCGCGTCCACTTGTTTGATGTCCGGATCTGAGATGGATGGGTTCTCACCCATCACCCACATGGCCTTGACCTCACCGGACTTTAGCCCGTGTATCATCTCGGTGACGGTCAGGCCCGCCTCATCATCGAGGCTCTGCGTTCCCCAGGCCTGCTGGAACTTCTGACGCTTCTCCTCCGAGGTTACTGACTGGTAGCCAGGGAAAACGTTGGGCAGAGACCCCATATCGCAAGCGCCTTGCACATTGTTCTGACCGCGCAGAGGGTTGACGCCGGTACCGGCCTTACCCACATTGCCGGTCAGCATGGCCAGGTTGGCGCACTGCCAAACGTGCTGCAGCCCGGTCACATGCTGCGTGATGCCCATCGCATAAACGATCGCAGCCCGTTCTGCCTCGGCGTACATATGCGCAGCTTGAACCAGTTTCTCCGGCGGAACGCCGCTTATGGTCTCAACTCGTTCAGGTGAGTAGGCCGCCACCAGCTGCTTGAGCTCTTCAAACCCCTGGGTGCGGTCCCGGATGAACTCCTCGTTTGCCAACCCATCACGAATGATGACGTGCATCATCCCGTTAAGCCAGGCCACGTCGGTGCCGGGTCTTTGGCGCAGGTATAAGTCGGCGATAAGGGCGATCTGAATGGAACGCGGGTCAGCTACGATCAGGCGTTTACCCTGCTGCTGCATTCGGATCAGACGTGTGCCTATGATTGGATGCTGCTCGGTGGTGTTGGACCCGATGATCAGGACAACTTCCGCCTCCTCCATGTCAGGGAAGGCGTTGGTCATCGCCCCGGAGCCGAACGCGGTGGCCAGACCGGCCACGGTTGAGGAGTGTCAAAGCCTGGCGCAATGGTCTATGTTGTTTGTGCCGATCACTGCGCGGGCGAATTTCTGGAAGGTGTAATTCTCCTCGTTGGTGGCTTTGGCCGAGGAGAGAAAAGCGATGCTGCTGGGGCCATGTTGCTCCCTGATCTCGGTCAAGCGATGGGCAACCAGATCCAGGGCTTCGTCCCACGAGACGGGTGTCAGTCGCCCACCCCGGCGCACCAAAGGTTGGGTGAGCCGTTCCGGGTGGTAGATGAAGGCGTGAGCGTTCCACCCCTTTATGCAGAGTGCTCCTTGACTTACTGGATTGGCTTTATCCGGCAGCACATCCATAACCTCGCCGTCCAATACCTGCAAGTTGATCCCGCAGCCGACGCCACAAAATGGGCAAGTGGTAGGCACGTTTCGATAGTCAATCATGGTCTGCTTTTCTGCCCCGCATCAATGAGGGAGACCGGATCGGTTGAGCTCGCCTTCTTGTAAGTCCAGCAGTTGCGGTGGCTGTTCATCCAAAGAGGCGCCCGCTTCATAGCCGAACATCACCTTCACATCCTGTGCGATCCAGCGGTAGAGGATGGTCAAGGGGATGCCGGCGGGGCATGTTTCCTCACACTCGTGGCAGCCCACGCATTTGCCGGCCGTATGCACAGCACGGATCATGTGGTACATGGGGGGCATTGGCATTGGAAGGTAGCCCGTTTGTACCCACTTCTGATCTTCTAAGGCACAAGCCTCGCAGAAGCACTGGGGACAGACATTTCGGCAGCCATAGCACTTGATGCAATGCAGGAACTGCTTCTTCCAGAAGGCAAGTCTCTCTTCCTTACTCTGCGACAGTAGATCCTCGCCTTGTGGATTTGAAACGCCCTCGATCCGCTCCCCCACGACGATTTCAGCGTGGAGGGGGTACGGTTTCGGACAGCGGCAAAAGCTTGCTTCCGCCTGCACACAGTGTAGCCCGATGAGCTTGACATTGTCGAGCTTGATCTGGGCGTGCTTCACCATCTCCACAATACCGCGTTCCTCACACCCCCGGCATACGACGGCCAAGCTGGCATGGGGGTATTTCTTCTGAACCAGGCGCAAGATACTGGGGAGAGGCTCCTTGGGCCAGATCGCCAGCAGGTCCAATTCCTGGGGACGATCTTTGTGAAAAACGTGTGGGGAGATCCTACCTGCCGGTCCGGCCTTCAAAGCGATCACCCCGTCCACCTCAGACAAGACCCCCTCTATGGCATTGCGCAACTTTTGCGGCCGCTCGCTCATTGCATCATCTCAACGAATGGCGGCAGGTTGCGGATGGTCTCTGTGAACTCGCGCAAGATGACAGCAAATCGATCGCCCTCCGCTGCCGAAACCCAGTCCACCCGCAGGCGGGCTGGTTCAATACCTGTATACTCCAGAACTTTCTTCAGCACGGACATGCGCTTGACTGTTCGGTGGTTGCCGCTGGTGTAATGGCAGTCGCCAATGTGGCAGCCCAGAACAAGAACACCGTCGGCGCCCTCTTTAAAACAGCGCAGGATCAGTTCTGGTGAAACCCGACCGCTGCAAGGGGTACGGACGATGTTGGCGTTGGGCGGATATTTCAGACGGGACATTCCGGCCATGTCAGCACCACGGTATGAACACCAATTGCATAGGAAGCTGATGATCATTGGCTCATACATTACGCCATCTCGATTTCTGGGACTTCCAAGGAACGCATTGCTTGAATGGCACCGACTATCTCGGCCACAAGTTGATCGTCGGTGAAGTGCCGAAGACGAATGGCCTTGGAAAGGCAGGCAGCCGCACACGTGCCACAGCCCTTGCACAACGCCTCAATCACATGCGCCTTATGGGTCTCAGCCTGGAACTCGATGGCCTGGTAAGGGCAGGTCTGCACACACTCCTGACAGCCCGTACAGGTCATCTCATCCACGATGGCCGTCGCGGCTTCGATCTCGATTTCCCCCCGATCGATGAAGGAAAGCACGCGTGCCGCTGCGGCCGAACCCTGGGCGATCGAAGCTGGGATGTCTTTGGGACCCTGCGCACACCCGGCGATGAACACACCATCGGTCATGGTGGCGACCGGGTCGAGCTTCGGGTGACGTTCTACAAACCAGCCGTCGGCGTTGCACGAGATGCCGAATCTCCTGGCAACCTCATGCGCGTCGCGGCGTGGTTCCAATGCCGCCGAAAGGATGACCATGTCCAATGGGATTCGGCGTTGCTCATCGATCAGCGTGTCCTCAACCTGGACAATCAGCTTGCCCTCCTCAGAGGGGTCGTAGGCCACCTCGGTCACCTCGGCCACTTTTCCACGCACGAACGTTGTCCCCTCGTCCAGGATGCGCTGGTAGAACTCGTCGTAGTCTTTGCCAGGAGTACGGATGTCAATATAGAAGTTGTAGACTTCCGCGCCGGTGCGCTCTTTAACAAGGTGGGCGAACTTCAGGCTTTGCATGCAGCAAATAGCTGAGCAATATTTGTTGTAATTGAGATCGCGGCTCCCTACGCAGTGGATAATTCCCACGCTCTGAGGCTTGGTGACGCCGTCGCGCAGCACGACCTTGCCGCCAGTTGGCCCGGCTGCGTTGCACATGCGTTCAAACTCCAAACTGTCGAATACATTGGCCAGCCGTCCGTACCCGTACCGGGGGATGCGTCGAGCGTCAAAGAGATCGTAGCCCGTTGTCAGGATGATGTTGCCCACATGAAGCGTGAGAATCTCATCCTGCTGATTAAACCGGATGGAGCCTGTCTGGCAGGACTTCTCGCACGCCTTGCAAGTTCCTTTTTGGAAGAAGGTGCAATTTGATCGGTCGACCACCGGTTGGTTGGGCACAGCCTGGGGAAAAGGTATGTAGATGGCTTTGCGGTAACCCAACCCGGCTTCGAATACATCGTCGATGACCTTCTTGGGGCACTTCTCCACACACGTGCCGCAGCCCGTACACGAGGTCTCATCAACGTAGCGGGCCCGCTTCCGGACACTCACCGTGAAGTCGCCAACGTAGCCGCTCACCTTCTCGACTTCGCTCCAGGTCAACAGGGTGATGTTCTTGTGATTCCCGACGTCGACCATCTTTGGCGTCAGGATGCAGGCCGAACAATCCAGGGTGGGGAAGGTCTTGTCCAGTTGCGCCATGTGCCCACCGATGGAAGACTCCCGCTCCACGAGGTACACTTGGTAGCCGGAATCCGCGATTTCGAGTGCCGCTTGGATACCTGCGACGCCACCTCCAACGACCAGCACGTTGGGGTCAATAGGAACAACGAGCTTCTCCAGCGGTTGATGGTGAGCCACGCGGTGGATTGCGGCTGCCACCGCCGCTGCTGCCTTGCGAGTCGCCTGGGCTTTGTCTTCCGTAACCCAAGAAACCTGCTCGCGTATGTTGGCCATGCTGAATAGATAGGGATTCAGCCCTGCTCGGCTGCAGGTCTGGCGAAAGGTCGGTTCGTGTAGGTGGGGGCTGCAAGAAGCCACCACAATGCGTCTGAGACCCAGATCGCGGATGTCTTTCTCGATCATCTCCTGACCCGGGTTTGAGCACATGAATTTGTAGCTGCGGCTCACCACCACGTTGGGCAAGGTTCCCGCCCAGCGAGTCACTTCTTCAACATCCACCGTGCCGGCGATGTTGCTGCCACAGTGGCAGACATAGACGCCGACCTTTGTATCGTGCTCAGCCTGCGCGCTGATTTCACCCTTGCTTTCACCCACAACTCACCACTCCTCTGGGATCATGGGCATCGGCAGCGCTTCCTTGGGTGGACGTTTGTGGGCAGGTTTCCCCTCGTGAGGTGGTTCGGCGCTGATCTTGGACAGCGCAGCTTTGGCATCTGTGAATTCCCTACCAATCCCTAGGCTGCGGTGAGTCATGCCGAACGCCAACCCCATTAATTGGGTGAAGTAGAGAATGGGGATGTGGAAATCTGTGCCAAATTGGTGGTTCACGCCGGATTGATATACGTCCAAGTTCAACTGGCACATTGGGCATGGCGTGACGATGAGATCAGCACCACTGTCAGCAACCGTTTGCAGCAGCCGCCGGATCAACTCCAGCGCTTCGGATCGCATGATCTGTGTCATATGCCCGCCGCAGCACTGCGTCTTGAGAGGGAAATCCACAGCCACAGCTCCCAACCCGCGCAATAGCTTTTCCATCGAGGTGGGATTCTCCGAGTCGTCGAAGCCCCCATCAAAGCCGGGGCGGACAATCAAACAGCCATAATAGGGGGATATGCGCAGGCCATAGAGTGGACGGGATACCTCCTGGGTAATGGCCTCGTAGCCGATGTCGTTGACAATCACATCCAGCAGATGCCGCACTCGCACGCTGTCCGGATCGTAGTGCATGCCTCCCGCTGATAGGGCGATATTGACCTTTTCGGCAAGTTCTGGTGAATCGGCCATGGATCGGTTGGCATTGCATAGATTAAGGAAGCAGGCACTGCAAGGCGCAACCAGTTGATCTCCGTGGCCCTGAGCTTTGTGCTGCGCTGCCAACGCCAAATTGCGCCCGGACAGCGCATAGGCAGGTATCAGCTCTACCGAGATGTATTCTGTGGCGCCACAACAGTTCCAGTCAGTCAATTCAACGAATTCAAGGCCCAACCGAGAGGCAATGGCCATTGTCGATTGATGATAGGCGATGGCACTATGCTCCAGAGAACAGCCTGGGAGATAACTGTAGCTCACGCTACACCTTCCAGCTGCCTAGCCCTGGCAAGGATGGCTTTCAAGTTGCGTATACCGCCAATGCGTTTGGGGGTTATGCCCATCCGCCCCTTGGCCGACATCCGCAGCCCAATAGGGATCATTTTGACTATCTCCAAGGGATGGTGACTGAGGTGGTACCGGGCAGCCACGCCGAACTCAAGATTGCGCCCGTAGTTCCCCACGAAGTGAATACACGCCTGCGAGAAATCGGGGGCGTCGGCCACAGTGGATTGGGCGCAGAGTTTCTCTTGGATGGCCATGCGCTTGAGGGTGTGCATGATGCTGGGTATGTGAATATCCTGTGGACAGCGAACCCGGCAATAGTAGCAAGATAGGCAGTGCCAGGGGGTATTGCTGGTAAGCACCCGATGCTTGAGACCGGCTCTAATCATGGCGAAGAGAGTGCGGGGGGTGTGATCCATGTATTGGCCTGAGGGGCAGGATCCTCCGCACGTTCCACAGTGCAGACACAATCTAAGTCGCGTGTCGCCTGGGGTGGCGGCAATCACTTCGTCCATAAAGGTCGGCACACGGGTGGGCTTGGCACTTGTATTCATCAGATTCATCATTCCCTGGAAGCGCCGCTTTCTGGCTATCGGTGCCGTCCTTCCCGACAACAAGCTTGCACATTCGACCTTCGCCGCGGCCAAGCTGTCTTCAAAGAATCACCGAGCGCTGGTTGGGGAACCCCTCAAGAAGCTCGAATGGTCAGAGACAATGGGATTCAGACGCCAGCTTCCCACTAAGCTCCTTCTAGGCCAACGCTGGGCTTCCTACGAAGAACGTGTGGTCAGCTCGAGAGTCAACCGGCACATATACTTCGGTGTCAGGATCTAGCGTATGGACAAGACACTGGCACAGCGCGTTGAGCCCTTGATGTGCCAGTTCCACATCAGGTAGACCAGTACGCTTAGAGGCCATCCATAGCGGACAGCGATCCAGGACGTAGCACAACTCAGCGTCACGCTGTTCGACAATAAAGTGTGCGCCCATCGCTTCCAGGACACACTCCAAAGCACATGCTCCCAGGTTTCTGGCTGTTCTTGCTGGAGTGCTTCCTTTGACATGCTTTGCCAAGGTTTCGCCGAGACGCTTTCCGAAAGCCTCTATGTCCTGCGAAGCCTGGGCTTGATCACGCAATGCCCTGCAGGTCATGGCGTACTCCAACAGCACCTCGCATAGGTCAATGGCAGTTGTCTTGTCCCCCTGGGGAATCATGCTCCATAAGTGGAAGCCATGTACGGGGTCATCTGAGACATAGATAACCCGCTCGATGACTTCGCTGTAAAACATATCCGCGCTTGCGATCTTGTAGCTGCAGAGACGCGTACCAAGTGATTCAGAGGCGCTTGAAGGCATCCGACTCTCCTCGTGAACCATCGGCAGCCTGATTACAGACGCCTGATTCGGCCCAGCGATCTTCCCGCCTCAGTCCAAGGCCATATCGCCATTTTCACTGTAGCTCAGCTGAGTAACGGGCGCGGTTATAAGCAGGCAACAAATTGGTGATAAACTTCACATATCGACGCGCCGAAAAGGGCTCAGGGACTTCGGTCTCACCTTGAGGTTTCGCGGATCAGACTCTTGCTCAATTGAGCATTCCCTTCTTGGATAAGGCCCCCTCGAATGCGGGAATGGGCCCCGCCGACAATTGACCTTTCAGCCTGCTAGTTGGAGGCGCATGATCTTGCCGCCGTGAGCTGCGCTTGGGGACGAAACCCTGCCGGCTACTTCGCAAAGAAGGCGTCAAAATTGAGACCCTGGGTAGGCCTCCCATCCATGCGAGGCACGCCTGCCATATGTGCTACCACCCGCAGCAGCTGAAGTTTCACCGTCGCTAAATGTCCCTCAAAAATGCCTGATGATATAATCTTGACCGAAACTCTGTCATATGCGGTGTATTAATGCGCATCTGCTCAGAGAGGAGTCTTCCGATACCAGATAAGCGCGACACACAATCGAGTGCAACCTCGGTCTCGCGGCGTCTTAGCATCATCGTCGTGCTGACTGTCATCGCAACCTTCGTTAGCGGAATTCCAGTCGCCAGCGGGATATGGCTTCAGCTCGAGCACCTAGTCTGGTCACGCGTCGAAAGCGCTCAGACAGCAACTGTTACCCTTTATGGCGAAGAACTCCGACGCTTGGATTTCACGACAGCGCTGATTTCACAAAACCAGGCTTTGTCTAACCTTCTCTATGGGGTCAATGAAGAGGGGCTCGCCGCTCTCTTGGCTGATCTACAGGAAGCGTTTGACCTTGACCTCCTAGTCTCCGTCGCCGAGGACAGGCAAGCTGTAGGGTATGCCCCACCCGGGCTCCCCCTCCCCTGGGAGCTGCTCGCCGAACACGGCATCCCCTTCCGTACTTTTCTTAGCCTTCGCGACCCGCCGCGACTGCTAATGGTAGCCGGTAGAGAGGTCCTTCCAGCTCAGGAATGGGACGGAAGCCTTCAAGCATGGGTATTGACGGGGCTCACCGTTGACCAGGAGTTCATGACCGCGCTCACACGCAAGACTGGTGTGGAACAGAGCCTGATCGTCGGCGGTGAACGGGCTGTATCCAGCCTGCAGGGCGGATCCACCCCCTCGTTCGATCCGTCCGTGGAGGCGCTATTGTCGGAGGATGGCTCCACCTGCTGTACGAAAGCGACTCTCCAGGGCCAGGATTATTACCTGGGGCTGGCCACGCTGAATGACAGCCTGGGCCAGGTCGTTGCCCTCAGCGAGGTGGCCCTGCCCGCCAATACGATGCGGGCCAGCGGAATCCGTACCATCCTCCTGCTATTTGTTCCTGGCGTGGTGACGGCATTGGTCGGCTCCCTATTGCTGGTGCTCCTCACCCGCCGTATCATAGCCCCACTCACTTACCTGACCGGTGCCGCCCACCGGATGGCCACGGGTGATTTGGCAACCCCAATCGAACACCCCAGCAACTTGCAGGAAATCACCGATCTCACGACCGAACTTATCCATGCTCGACGCCACTTGCAACTCTCTCAGCAGACATCTCAGGTTGAGAAACGTCGGATTGAACTCCTGCTCGAGGCGATCCATGAGGGTGTGATCACATTGAATGAAGATGGCAAGGTGACTTTCTTCAGCAGCGATGCTGAACGCATTCTGGGGTACCAGGCATCTGCAGTGTTGAACAAGCCCTATACCAGTGTTTTGCGACCTGCACCTGATGCCATATTCTCTCTGGAGGAGGTACTCGAAAAGCCGGAAGGCACGCTCCCTGTCCAGCGCCTGGCGTTTCTCGACGCCCAGGATAACCCTATCACCCTGGAGATATCTGCCTCATTGCTCAACATTGCTGCCGATGAAGGCCCCATTCGCGAGCGGGTATTGGTGCTTCGCGATCTCAGCGAAGAGGAGGCGATCAGGCAGCTTCACACCAACTTCCTGGCCAATATCTCCCACGAGTTCCGCACACCCCTATCCGCTGTGACAGCAACGACCGAGCTCTTGATCGACGAGGCTCGATCCATGACCCCGGAGGAGTTCATCGAACTGGCATACACTATCCGCATGAGCACGATGGGGCTGCAAACACTCATTGACAATCTCTTGGAGAGCTCAACAATCGAGGCTGGTACCTTTCAAGTGCAATTCCGTCCCACGCACCTCGAGCAGATCATCGACAATGCCGTTGAGACCATGAACCCGCTGCTTCAGCGGCGGGATCAAAAGCTGGAGATCGAGTTGCCAGCTGACCTGCCCTCGATATGGGCAGATCCTGATCGCCTGGCGCAAGTACTGGTGAACCTGATCGCCAATGCCAGCAAATTTGGCCCTATGGGCGAACCCATTGTTCTCTCGGCACGCCCGGTGAATGGGTCGCTTTACGTGGCGGTGATGGATTCGGGGCCTGGCCTTCCCGCGGGTAGATTCTCGGATCTTTTCAAGCGCTTTGGCCTGGCCGACAGGCAGCGTGATCCGAAATACGGAATAGGCTTGGGGCTTCCTATCGTCAAAGCCATCGTCGAGGCCCATGGTGGTAATGTCGGGGCTGAAAACCGGCCCGAAGGGGGCGCCAAAGTATGGTTCACTTTGCCCATCGACCGGTAGCAAGATTTTCTAGGCTGTTCAGCCTAGGGGAAGCGTGACCCAAAATCAGAGGCTAAGAGCGTCGCGAAGAAAGAGACCAATGACAAGAATCCTTATCGTGGATGATGACCTGGCCCTGGCTGATGTGGTGGCATTCACTCTTCGACGTGCAGGTTTCGAGGTTACGCTTGCCCATGATGGAGAGTCGGCTCTTCTGCAATTCTTCAACGAGTCGCCTGACCTGATCCTCCTTGACTGGACCCTTCCCCACCTTGATGGCCTGGAGGTTTGCCTCCGCTTGCGTGCTGAATCGGAGGTGCCCATCATCATGTTGACCGTGCGCGACAGTGATGATGACGTGGTTTTGGCGCTCGAAGCGGGAGCCGACGATTATGTCTCCAAACCGTTCAGCCCCCGGCGCTTAGTAGCCCGTATTCACGCTGTGTTGAGGCGAGCAGCGGCAGAACCCGAGAAGAAACTTGAAAGTGGGTGCATCCGGCTCGACTTGGAACGCCGCGAGGTTTACTTCTCGGACGGCGCTCCCATCTCTCTGACGCGGCTGGAGACGCGTCTCATGAAAGCGTTGATCGAAAACGCGAATCATGTGATTACCACTGAGGGATTGATCGCTCGCGTATGGGGCCCTGAAGGCGCCTCTCGCGATATGGTCAAGCAACTCGTCTACCGCCTCCGCAAGAAGCTTGAACCCGATCCAAAATCACTCACCCTAATCGAATCGATCCCCAACGTGGGCTATGTGCTGAACACTCCCCCGGACAAACCCTAGCCCGCATCTTGTCACCCGCTCCTTCCCACGCCTATCCTTGACCCCAGGCTACGAATGCTCGCTTGCCGGGTCTTTCAGAATCCCTTTGCTCCAACACGAGGGATCTTGAACCACTTCTAGCATCTGGCTGCTTGCACAGACCCCATGCCAGCTATTTAACCTCATAGTTGGATATCCCAAATCCTACGAGAATCGTGCTGCCTGAAGGGGGCAAGTCCTTCCACTGGAGACGATGCATGAAGGCTGATAGGTTCTTCGGGCGTGCCAATCAAGATGGGGAGCCAGCAGGTTGGCATCGGCGGGACTGGAGAGGGCCAAGACCGGTTGGGGTTTATCCTGCGTCTCCCATGACAGGATCACGACGGCTATCTGCTATCTCACGACCACTCCGCTCCTGGTCATTTAGGCCCACCAACAGAGAGCCCACGGCCGCCCCAACCCCCTTCTCGGAGCGCCCTGGCTATATGCTGTAGGAAGTCCCCATTTGGATGCAGACCCCGGCCGGACTCAGATGTTAAAATTCGCCACTTGCTCGTAGAACTTGCAGTGCATGAGCACGTCCTCTTGCGAGGAAGCCAAGGGTGACGAAGGCGTCAAGCAAGATATGAAATGCAATTGATTTCAATAATTGGTGTTGTGGGTAGGCATAAGCGGAATGGTTGGTTTGCATCGATATCTTCTATTCATTCAAGATTGAAATCTGCCTAACGTTTGAGCTAAGCTGCCGGGGATCGTTTCTCCCCCGGCATCACCCGCTACCCAATCATACAATGGCTCAAGCCTATGTCCCCGAACGGTTCAAACGGTCAGAGCTGTCGCTTCAGTTGTCGTTCAGGAAATCGAGCACTCGTGCGTCCACGATTCGATGTTGGCTTGTGGTCATTTCGTGACTGCTCCCCGGCACCAGTTCTCCTTCGAAATACGGAATGAGCCTACGCGCCCGAGTCAATGCCTTTGCTGGGTCATATAAGACTTCGCCGTCGCCTATGAGTAGCAGCACAGGTACGTGCAATGCCTGCAGTTTCTCATCAGAGAACACACTGGGCATGATACGCGCAGTCTCGGGCGGAATTCGAAAATGCTTCAGACCGAGATACATCAAGTCAAGTGCGTACCGAGCAATCGTGTCACCGGGATCATATTTGGTTCCCAGCCAGCGCGCGAATGAGTTCACCGTGAGTCGTGTCGGGATTAAGGACATCAGCATCCCGCGCACCATGAACTGTTTACTCATCGGAAGGAAGCTTGCAAATGGAGACAGAAGAGCAAGCTTCCGAACGCGCTCCGGGGTAGTCATGGCGAAATTAAGGGCTAGCCACGCACCGTGAGACATGCCCACCAGAGAGATACGGTCGAGGTTAAGTCCGTCCAATGTCGCGCTTAACCACACAACGAAATCTGTCGCATCTCGTATTGGTTCATTGGGGATGCTCTTGTTTGGTTGACCCATAATGTCAATGGCATAGACTCGATAGTCCTTGTTGAAATCTGCGATGTTTGGCGACCACATCGTCAGTGTAGCCATATACCCATGCAAGAGCACCATCGGCTGGGCATCCTTCGGGCCAGTGACGACAACGTGCGTGGTCCCAAACCTACTTGGAATCTCGATCTCTTCATACGGAACAGTCCACAACTGCATGGCGGCGTCATACGCCGCGAGATATGCAGCTTGCCCCTCGTGTGTCTTGAAAGCAGATGTGTGAGTCATTTTTCATCCCCATTGATAAATCGGTACCTAACGAACAGCTGCCTGTCTGGTCTGTATCTCCCCATATCAGGCGATGAGAAACATGTGGTTCCTTTGCATGATGAAAGGATGAAGCCTCGATGGTCGATATCATATAGTCCTCTCGCCGCCTAACGGCTTTGAGCTGCCTGTCCCCTGGACTGACTGGCGTCAGCCAGGACAGGCTGGCTGG
>JABAOH010008960.1_pt1 | contig 21225 bp, 20 predicted proteins | sample 7062181 | NCBI WGS metagenome assembly JABAOH01 (sample SAMN14538630, study PRJNA623070) | marine sediment metagenome | biome: marine biome [ENVO:00000428]; feature: marine pelagic biome [ENVO:01000023]; material: deep marine sediment [ENVO:00002113]; isolation source: pool of 5 deep marine... | reverse complement strand
GTCGTTATGGAACGGTCTGTTGACGGCGTGCATGCATCAGACCATTACGGCGTGATGACTGTGATATCCCTCAGGCCCGAATGTGAGCGTCGATGATCGCCTCTAGCCTCTCTTTATCCCATCCCACGTAGGTGTCCCGATTCCCTACGATGAAACACGGATACCGACCGATTCCGTGTCGGATGGCCTTGTAGATCCCAGGAATAGACTGGGCATTGATGACCCGGATGTGAATCCGATGTCTATAAAGGTGCACCAACTCCTTGAGCCATTCGGAAAGCTTTGTGAGTTCCTGTTTTAGGTCATCAGGATACTCTTCCATGTCTTGGATCCGCATTTTCTTCTGGAGTCCGGTTCGATCAAATATCAAACGGCATTGACCACAATCCATATAACTCGTCAGGACCTTGGAGACGACCTCTACGCCTATGGGTTTCATCTTCGTGCCTCGCCTTAAGCTATTCAGTAGTCTAATTCAAGCACATAGACTCGAAGGGTTTCAATCACTCACCTCTTGTCAGGATTCCGCGACGCTCAGCGCCATGGGTCATGATGTCGGAGAAGTACCCCATGAGTGCTTGCCGACCTTCTTGAGAAAGATTCGCGAATTCGACACCGACATGGTAGGTTCCCTCTGGCATCGATTCAACATAGATGACTTTACCGTTCACTTTCACAAGAGACTCTCTGATGAGCATGGTTAGTTCCAGAGTTTCATTGGGATTGACTTCGGAATCAGTCTCCAGTTTAACCCCGTCTAACCCGATATCAAGAGAACGGCATTCATTCTTGACGAGATTTCTGTAATAGTAGACCGGATGATGAACGTTGAACCTGGGCTCTTTTCGCCTTTCTTTGACGACCATTGTCTTTCCCCTCAATGCTCACCTTGACCTTTTCTCGAGAACACACCTCTCCACGGGCCACCAAATGACTTTGAAGGGTGTCTTCCTCTAAGCGATGGAATAGGAACACGTCATTACAGCTTCGAGATTTTCTCATCTCATCCGTCACAGCCTTCGACTCAAAAAAAGATGCCCTGCCTTCGACCCTATCAAGAGAGGCCACTTTCTTAAGAATCTGTCCAGTAATGCCGGCTCGATCGAGTTTCACCTGAAGGAGTTCTTCAACCAACCGATAAGGTATCACATGTGGAACCGCAGGATCAATTCTATCCGACACGAGGCTGCGATGCTTCCCCATCTGAACCAGTCCTTCAACGAGATTTCTCAGATCCAAGTAGAAGGGAGAGAATCCGAAAAGAAAGAAGTCAGAAAGCCATTGCTCTTGGGCTGCCATTTCGGACAAGGTCGCCAAATGTTTCTTTCTCGTCCTTGAAATCGGGGGCGACCGCTTGAGACAGGGATAATTCGGCAAACGATCCCTATTCAAAGAAGGGGGATTCTCACTCGGCCAGAGAAACCATGCCTCGGGAAACTGAGCACAACCGATAGGCCGGGCAGGATAGACCTCACACCACTCTTCTCTCAAGAAACCACAGGGTTTCTTCAGTTCGACGGTCAAAAGGCCAACCCACGGCGTCTCGTTTCTTGGGGACCAGCCAGTCTTATAGGAGCGCTGATAGATATCGCTGGGCTTTGATTTGATCGTCCATGACTGAAGCAAAAGATCCATCAGCGTCACAGGAACACGCAGTTCCGGATCCTTGCATCCGTATCGAGGACATGAATCCGGACATCGGAATTCAGAGGCTTCGTTGCTGAGCCGAGACCGCCTCTCTAAGTATTCCTCCAGCTCAATTTTCTCCCGGCCTTTCCACTCTGAGTCATCCATTCGTGATCCCATGAGCAATTTCAAATCTCAGAGTCCTGATGCCAAATCAAATCCACCTATTCAAATGTCAAAACCTCAGAAGTCTCTTCGTGGAGTGTCCCCAGTTTTCAAATCAAGTAGTTTCTAACCTTCTGATGTTCACGGCAATTTTGAATCTCTAGATGAGGCCCACATATTCCTTCGCTCCCTCGTTTTCGCCTTTGGTGGGAAATGTGGGGAAGGGCTGTTGGCCAAATTTTCTTAGACAATCTTTGTCGAAGTCACTTCCAGAGTATTTCACTAGAAAGTGGGAAAGGAAGCTCTGAGCGCGAGTCAAGATTTTTTCGCTTACAATTCTTAGTGAGGCGTAACGGCCGCAAATCCAACTGTTTGATCCGCCGCAGGCGGAGAGTTTTGGATTTGCAGTGGAGCCGAGCTTTAGAATTGTCGAAANNATTGTCGAAAAAAGATTTCGGAGCAGCGAAGAGCGCTCCTTTTCCACTTTCATCAGACAAAATTCGAGAAAAGGGATTTCGGAACAGTTCGGGTAATGCTGACACGCTTCCACCGGAAACGTCCCTCAGGGGCGTGAGCGTCCACAAACTCAGGAAACTCTACCTCTCTTAATATTGAATTTTCAGGAAGTGAAGTGACTGAAATACCCGAAGCTCCATCAAACCATCATGCTGTGTTTGTCATTTCACGAGATGATCACATCGACCAGTTGCTTCTTTCTCAAATCAAATAGTCCCTTGTCAGTCAGTCTCAAAAAGGGCAGACCTGTGAAAGCCAAGGTCTGAACCGTCAGGTAGGGCCGCACTAAAGACGATCCGAGCTTTCTACACGCCTCATCGATTTGATCGATCTTTTGCGCAATCCCCTCCATAGAAAGATCTGAGATCACCCCTCCAATCGGTAAGGCGAGTTCTGCGATGATCTTCTCTCCGTCAATGACAACCACCCCTCCCTGGATCTCCCCCAGACGATTTATGGCCCGAGCAATATCCTCGTCAGAGACTCCCAAGCCCAGAACATTATACGTATCCCAAATGAGACTGGTGGCCAAGCCCCCCCTTTTGAGGCCGATGCCTTGGACGAACCCCAGACTCCTCTCCAGAGTCTCACTCCCCTTGTTGATCACTGCCATCTTGAGAATGTCACGACCGGGGTCAGACACGACATTGCCCTCGATGGTCCTCAATTCTTCAATAATCCCGTCGGTAATCGTTTCGTTGAGGGTCCTTACGACCTGAACCTTCACTTTCAACTCCGATGCGAGAACGCGGAAATCCTCCATGTGAACCGATGGTATTTTAATCGATTCACAGAATTCGTTCGAATAAGGAGCGGAGCCAACGTCTTTTGTGAGACCTCCCTCATGAGCCACAACCTCTCCGTCCAAGACGACCCACGTGCAATCGAATTCCCTAAGGTCCTTGATCACCAGGATATCAGCCAACTTCCCCGGTGCAATACCTCCCAGGTCTCTCATCCCATAGCGTTCTGCGGCATTAATCGAGGTCATTTGGAGGGCTCTCACAGGATCAAGGCCGAGGGATACCGCTTTTTTTGCCAGAGTGTTGACAAGGCCCTCCTCAAGCATCATTCTGGGAGACATGGTGTCGCTGACAAGGCTCATCCGCCGAAAATCGATGGGTTGATCTTTGATGGAACAGATAGCCTCAAGATCCTGTCGAATAAATCCCTCCCGGGCCATTACATACATACCCAATCTCAGCTTCTCCAACACCTCTTCGGATGTAACACTCTCATGGCATGAGGATGTTCCGGCGGCAGCATATGCCTGTAATTTGTGCCTCTTGGCTCCAGCTGCATGGCCATCCAGCACCTTGGATCGACGGAGCGCTTCCGCATATTGTTCGAGAACCCTGCGGTCCTTCTCAAGGACACGGGGCCAGTAGGTTTCGCCCACACCCACGACGCAGTCCATTCCCATCAGCTCCTGAAAATCTTCGAAACGAAAATCCCTGCTCGTCTCGAATCCCGGATAGGGGGGAACCAGGGGAGGTGCAAGAAAGTAAAATCTCATGGGCTGGCAGCGGGCGTCTGCAATAAACCAATTTAGCCCGTCGAGGCCGAGGGCATTCGTTATGGCAGACGTTTCGGTAACGACTGTGGTCGTACCCCTCGGCAACACACATCGGACGAACTCGGAACACCGACAAACAACATCCACGTGGTTATGACCGTCTATAAAACCAGGCGTGATGTACTGACCGGCCGCATCGATGACCCGGGTTTTGTCCCCAATCATTGTCTCGATCTCCTCCCCGACGTAAGCAATGCGGTTTTTTTTCACAGCCACCGATTGACCATTGAGAATTTCTCCGGTGTAAACGTTCACCAGCTTGCCGTTCCTGACCACCAGGTCGACTGACTCTCTGCCCATCACTACGTCGATCAAACCCTCTATCGCTCCCAAATCCATTCCAGAGTCCATCAATTCGCTCCTCTCCAATTTCAACCTGACAAACGTACCATTGAGCTGGTGCGAATTACAAGAAAGAGGTCGTGACGAGAGGAGTTCCCCCATTTTCAGAAGGACATGTCTCACAACCTTCAGATTTCTTTGACGATTTCTAAATCCTCAAATTGGAGTCTCCTGTCCCCTCGCCGAAGTATTACCGTGTTCCTACTTGACACCAAACCGCTCTGTAAGGCCTCCTTACGATCTCACCGGAAGTTTTTGCGAGTGGCTCGTTTCAAGGCCATTACTCCCCTGCGGCAGGACAGCATCGTAACTTACAGAACCGAGTCGGCTCTTGTTCACTCTTCCACCAATGAACATTGGAAGACTACCCCCCCGGATATTGTAACTCGGAAATTGGCCCAGGCCTCTGGGGCGAGTCGAATTTTCCGCCGGGTTGCCCAAAGGCCGGACCGGCAACCAGCAAACCATCTTATCAGGGGGAAAATTCTCCGTTTTAATCGGCTTGAAACCGTAGACGGTGTCTATGGAGAGGTCTGGCTCGAAGTGGAATTTTTCGACCATGAAACTCGCGAGATTCTCTGGTCGGAAGTGATCAGGGACCTACAAAAGGCGGATGCAGAACATACTGAGGCCGCGATAGAAGCGGTGAGTAGATCCTTGCGTCAATGTATCTTGGAGATCGTTCACCTGGTGAAAGAAACGACTGCCTCCCACCAGAAAATTCGATAAAGGATTTTTCATAGTGCCGAACTCCGGGATGCGATGAAAGTTCCCAAAGCGGCCCAGCTTCTTACAAGAACACACCCCCACCCCCCGAAATCCGTAAGCCCATGACTTCCTGCGGCAAATTCCTAACGCCTGCGAGCTTAGGACGTGGTCAGAGTCCTGAAATCGTCACTCTCACTCAGGTTCAGATAGGCGAAGAGTTCCGATCTCAGCACCTTCCAGCCTTTTCCGACCTTGCGCGCCTTGATCTGATTGGTATGGACGAGCTTTAGAAAGGTCGGTCTCGAAATCCGCAAGTATTTACATGCCTCCTGCGTTGTCAGAACCTCATCCTTTTCCCTCATGATGGCCCCTTTCCCTACTTCATTTTGGCGACAAAAAACGGGCCTCCGTGGTTTCTCGGAAAGCCCGACTCTCGTACGCAGATTTGCGTCCCTTTGGCAACCCGGCTGACCCAGCGGCTGGGTCCCGTGGCTTTCCGTCCCACCCTCGCGAGTGGTTTGGCTTTTTCGAAGACTGCGCTCGTCCCCGTTTATGCGAACACCGTGCCAACCTATTTGACAAAAAAAGTTCAATGGAATCAGGGTATTCAAGTGAACGTCTTCTGTCAGGAGTTGCCGCGTCTATGAAACCAATTCATAGCAGTTGACAATTATTGACATCAATCCAAGAGTAAGATTTACGAGCAAAAAGCATCTGGGGGAATGCCCAAAGGGACTTGGCTTTTTTCCGTTAGGCGGGAAGATTAAGAAGTCGGGAAAATTCAGTACGATTATGGTTGATTTCTAAATTCTGGTTGCTAGAATTAGTAAGATTGATACCGGTCGTATTCGACGGAATTGCGATCCGGGAACAGCCTTGGAATGGGGGTATGATGATGAAGATTAGGCTTGTGGTTGTCATAGTGATTCTGGCTCTTTTGTCTCCAACAACAGGGCTCACATCTGAGGAAGAGGTCCTTGCTGAGCTAGTCGTGAGACCCCTCGGGTTTGTTGGTTTGGTGGTCGGATCTGCTCTGTTTCTCGTCACACTTCCCGTTTCCGTTGTCGTAGGAGGAACGGACCGGATGGCCGAGACTCTCGTGAACAAGCCGTACCGATTCACATTTGAAAGGGATATGGGTGAAGGATTGAAGGACACGGCTTACCCCTCCGAGCCCTGATCGATAGAAAATTTCTTTCCGAATGGCATCGCGTGTATTTCCCCGGCAGACTCACTGACACCGGGACCTGTGGTAATCGGGAGTCTAAGACAGTCAATGTCGCTTTTCTGCCTCTCTTGTTCTTTCACATTTTTCCTCTGGTCCGCAATCCGGGCCCCGAAATAGCTAAGGCACTCTCACAAGACAGGATCGACCGGGAAAACGAGAATTGTGACACCCAAAAAGAAATGCTCCCTCTATCACTCCTTGCAGCCGCAGCTATCGCAATAGTCGCTCTTTTCGTCCGGGGATTCACCGGTTTTGGGTCCGCTCTTGTCATGACACCGCTGTTGCTCTTCTTCTTCGACATCCAGACGACAGTCGTGGCAACGGCAATCATCGAGATTCTGGGAAGTCTGTGGATCACTTTCCAGGCCAGGCAGAGCTTCGATAAGCTTTATTTGGCCATTTTGCTTCCTGTCGGCATTCTCGGAATGCTGGTGGGGGCATATGTCCTAGCCACGATCGATAGTAGTCTGCTGAAGCGAGTTTTCGGTGGTTTCACGGTCGTCTTTGCTATAAGGATTATGCTGGAGTCTCGCCGGGACGCTTTCGCTCAAAAAAAATGGCCGAGACGTTTTGGTTTTCTGGCTGGCGGTTTGAGTGGTTTGCTTGGAGGACTCTTTGGGACGGCAGGGCCACCCATTGTCGTCTTCTTAGAAAACCAACTCCAAAATAAGAATGTTGTGCGGGCAACCCTACTTGCCTATTTCCTTGCAATCGATATCTTACGCTTGATTCCCTATACACTCTCAAAGCTGATGACCCCACAGGTTTTCGTGATCAGTGTTGCCATGTTCCCTGCTTCACTTCTAGGCGCATATTTTGGCAAGAAATTTCACGCAAAAGTGAGTGAGAAGGCCTTCCGATTTGCGGTGGGTGCTCTCCTCCTAGTTACGGGGGTGCTTTTGGCATTAGGGGGTTAATCATATAAGAGGTGAGGTTTCAGTTGTCACGGAGCAAACTCCGCTATCGACGGATAAACCCTTACAATCCATCTGGGTAAACAGTAACCACGAGACCGCTTGTGGTCCAACCTCAAAGAAGATGCGGGACCTTCTGCACCGCTTGAGGCCAAGCCGGTTGATCCCAGCGAGTCTCGAATCGTCATGAGGTGAAGAGTCTTCAGGAGCCGAGATGGCCAAAGAACCGAAGATCTCGGTGGGAGTGATGGCCGCCCAGGAGCCCATCGAATTCCATCTGTTGACGAGCTTCGAGGTCAACGGTAAAATCACGCTCTCTCCGGGGGATTACAAGGTTTGTTTGGATCGAGGGAGGGTTTCTCTCCTCACCCATGAAGGCCAGTTGATTACCCGAGACCGTTTGATCAGGCTCCTTCCCAAACGCTTTCAAGAGAGTCGTTTACTCCTCAGACAGATACCCATCGGGAGAGGTTTCCACTGGGAAGGGCGGCAGGATTTGACACTGCAGGGAGAGTTCCAAGTTCAATGTTCCAAGGGAAAGGAGTTGCAAGTCATTAGCTGGCTTCCCCTGGAGATGTACCTTTCTAGTGTTATTGGTTCAGAAATGAGTGGAACAGCTCCGCTCGAATTCTTGAAGGCTCATGCCGTTATCTCCAGAAGCTGGGCGATGAGAATAATGGAGGGGAAAGGCTCCGTGTCCTTATCGCCTTCGTCAACTCCCGAGCCGACCGAAGACACAATCCTTCGGTGGACCGGTACGGAGATTCATCAGGGTTTCGACGTCTGTGCCGATGACCACTGCCAACGATACCGAGGATTTCTCGAAGAAACAGCGCGAAATACCGAATCAGCCGTTCGGGAGACACGCGGTGAAATTCTCACTTACAAAGACGAAACCTGCGACACCCGCTATAGTAAGTGCTGTGGGGGGATGACGGAAAACTTCAGCACAGCCTGGGAGGATCAAAATGTACCTTACCTGAGGGGTCTCCATGATAACGACCGGCCGTCCCCTGGCTTCTCTTTTCCCCTTTCCGAGGAGAGGAATGCAGAGGCCTGGATTACCGGTTCCCCTGAGGCCTTCTGCAAGACGAGGAACCGAGAGATCCTTGAGACGGTTCTTTCCCCATCGGACAGGACAACAAGGGATTTCTACCGATGGGAGACTTCGCACTCCCAAGACGAAATCTGCGGGATCGTTACCCAGAAAACAGGGAGACAACTTGGATGGATTCGTGATCTATTAGCCCTGGAGCGGGGTGCCTCGGGTCGGATCTCTCGCCTCCGGATCGTGGGGACAGCGCGAACACTTACCGTCGGTAAAGAACTTGAAATCCGTCGGATTCTCTCTCCAACTCACCTTTACAGCTCGGCCCTGGTTATCAAGAAGGAAGGGGAAAGAAGGGACGGTATTCCCTCAGCTTTCCGCTTGACCGGAGCGGGATGGGGTCACGGGGTCGGTCTTTGCCAGATAGGGGCTGCTGTCATGGCCACGCACGGTAGGACATACGGAGAAATCTTGCGACACTATTTCCCAAATACACACTTGAGCAAGCTTTATGGCAGCGCCGAGGTTCGTTGAAAATCCGGAACCCATATGCTAGATTTTGATTTTATGCCTCCGAGTATAAGCACGGAAAGGTGGCGTCTTCACGCGAAGACCTAAGTTTGACAAGATCGAAATATCGAAATTCGAAGCAAATCGAGCATTCGAAGGACCGAATGTCCAAAACCTCACAGATCCAGAGTCTCTTTTTCGGAATTTGGCCTTTAAGCCTTTCGTATGGGTCCCCGCCGGGACGCTTCGCTCGGATTTGGTGATCATTGTTCGGCTTTCGTGCGAACTCAGAGTCCATCTTGGAGATCTCAGTCTACCCTAGAGCAGGTCGTGATGGATCAAAGGATTCAACAAATTCTTCCCCTCGTGTCCCGGCCAGCCCGCTATGTGGGGGGGGAAAAGAACGCCCTTCAGAAACGCCCTGATCACGTCGAACTCAGGATTGCCCTGGCCTTTCCTGATGTCTACGAGGTGGCAATGTCTCATTTGGGACTGGAGATTCTCTATGGTACTCTCAACGGGAGAGAGAACATCGCTGCCGAACGGGTTTTTGCGCCATGGCCTGATGCGGAACGCCAAATGAGGGCCAGAGGGATTTCTCTCGTTTCATTGGAATCGTGTCGACCGCTCCGGGAATTCGACATCGTAGGTTTTTCCCTCCAATACGAACTCAGTTACACCAACATTTTAAACATTCTCGATCTCGGTAGGGTTCCCCTTTTCGCCAGTGACAGAAGGGACGCGTTTCCCTTAATCATAGCCGGCGGACCTGGCTCGAGCAATCCTGAGCCCATAGCAGATTTCTTCGATCTCTTCGTGATCGGAGACGGCGAGGAAGCCATTTTGGAGATCTGCGACCGCATCATAGAGGCGAAAAAAGAAGGACGATCAAAAGCATCCCTTTTAGACGAACTCTCACACGTAAGGGGAGTATATGTCCCGTCCCTTTTCCATGTGGACTACCATGAAAACGGCCGCATCAAAGGAATCCTTCCCCTCAAGGAGGGCCACCTCCGTGTCGAGAGAAGGATTGTTGAGGATCTCGATCGAGTCCCCTATCCGACGACTCCAGTCGTGCCATGGCTCAAGACGGTCCACGACCGTTTAAGCGTGGAAATCGCCCGTGGATGCAAGCGGGGCTGTCGATTCTGTCAAGCGGGTTATATCTATCGCCCCTATCGCGAACGAAGACCGGAAGTCGTTGAAAGCATCATCGAAAAATCGTTGAGCAGCACGGGCTATGAAGAACTCTCTTTCCTCTCTCTTAGCAGCGGAGACTACCATAGCATCAAAACGCTTCTCGGCAGAGTCATGAACTATTGTGAGAGAGAACAAGTTGCCGTTTCCTTCCCTTCCCTTCGGGTGGAAACGCTCAACTCAGAGATCGTTCGACAGATCAAGAGGGTTCGAAAAACCGGATTCACCCTGGCTCCGGAGGCAGCAACCGAAAGGCTCCGTCGGGTCATCAACAAGGAGATGGACGAGCAGAATCTACTCAAGACAGCCAGAAGCATCTACAAGAATGGCTGGAACCTGATTAAACTCTACTTCATGATCGGTCTCCCGACGGAAACCGATGAAGACGTAAAGGAAATGGTTCCCCTCGCCCAAAGCGTCCTCGACCAAGGCAGAGGATGCAAGAGACCTCCCCGTCTCAACGTGAGCGTATCGACCTTCGTGCCCAAGACACACACACCATTCCAATGGGAATCCCAGCTCACGCTGGAGGAGATACGTTTGAGGCAGGGGTTGCTCCACAAGGGATTGAGGACAGGAAGAATTCGGTTCAAGTGGCACGAACCCAGGATGAGTCTCCTGGAAGGGGTATTTTCCAGAGGCGACCGAAAACTGTCTCGAGTCATCCATGAGGCCTGGAAAATGGGATGCCGATTCGATGGCTGGAGCGAATCGTTCCAGTGGGAACTCTGGCGACGAGCCTTTGAAAAAACCGGAATCCACATGGAATTTTACACTCGAGGCAGGTCGTTTTCTGAAATCCTTTCTTGGAGCCATATCCAATGCGGCGTTACGGAGGAGTTTCTCAAACAGGAATGGGAGCGGTCAAGGCGAGAGACGGCGACCCGTCCTTGCCGCAAGGCGTGCACCACATGCGGTGTATGTGACGGCGAGAAAACCGGGGTGGTTTCATGGAATATGGAGGATCCGGCTCCCATCGTCGCAAAACCGTCCGGGCAAAGTGGGGAGAGGCCTTTCACGGTCATCTTAGAATTCCAGAAGGTGGGTCCTGCAAGGTTCTTGGGTCACCTCGATATGGCCAGAGCATTTCATCGCGCGGCTCGGCGCGCTGGCCTTCCCCTTCGTTACTCCCAGGGATTCCATCCTGCCCCCAAGATCAGCTTTGAAGGCGCCTTAGCTTTAGGCTTGGAGAGCATCTGCGAGGAGATGAAATGGGAACTCGACACCCCCGTGACTGATCAGTGGCTCCTTGAGGCCGTAAACGGGGAGTTACCCGAGGGGATTCGCATCAGGCGACTCTTTCACGTCTCTGGAAAGCACCGATTTCTAGACAGCCTTGGGAGGCGGGATCACTACCTCGTGGCCTTTTGCGAGGGCCTGCCAAAGGAACTTCAAAATCGCATTCACGAATTCCTCCGCTGTGACCGATGGGTTGTGCCATCGAATGGAAAGGCGTTTGAATTCGACGTGCGGCCCTGTATCGAAAAAATGGTCCTTACCCGCCCAGCTTCGATTCACCATCCTGTGACGGATGTCTGGGCCGACCTGATCAACGATGACGCCGACTTTGTGGAGGTCGTATCCCTAAGAGGAGACGCCGTCAGCATCAGAATCGATACGATCCTGAGCACGGTTCTATCCCTTTCCGAGCAAATGAAGAGCCAGATGAGAATTCTCAGACTCAAAAGGACGCAGTCCTATGGCGGGTGAGCTGATCATAAACTCCGCTTTGCAGGAAACCCGAGTCGCCCTCCTTGAGGGAGGCACGGTCGTGGAGGTTCATATCGAGAGAAAGAAAGACCGGAGCATCATGGGGAACATATATCGCGGTAGAGCGGTAAAGGTTCTTCCGGGTATGCAGGCAGCCTTCGTGGATATCGGCCTCGAGAGGGCGGCTTTCCTCTATGTGTCCGACGCTTACAGCTCCATCAGGGAATATTCACAAATGTTGGATGAGGGATTCGAGGATCAAGATGCTCTCGAATTCAATTCTGGCAATTCCCTCTTCGCCGAATCCCCGCAGATTGAGGATCTCATTTGCGAAGGTCAAGAACTTCTCGTCCAGGTTTCCAGGGAACCTCTCGGAACCAAAGGGACGCGAATCACCTCTCATATTACCCTCCCGGGGCGATACCTTGTGTTCATGCCAACTGTAGATCATGTGGGAGTCTCAAGACGCATCAGTGACGAATCGGAACGGCGTAGGCTCAGGGATATCGTTCTCGGCATGAGACCTCCGGGTGTTGGTTTCATCGTCAGAACGGCGAGCGAGGGGGCTCGAGAAGAGGAACTTAAGAATGACATGGAAATACTCACAAAAATGTGGGAGAACATCCAACGCAAAAATGAAGCTGCTGGGACGCCCAGCCTAGTTCACAGCGATCACAACATGGCTTTGAGAGCGATTCGGGATCTTATCACACCCGAAGTGAAGCGGGTCATCGTCGATTCACAGGAGGAGTATGACCAGATTATTCATTTTGTCCAGAATTACATGCCTCATCTCAAGTGTGATATCGATCTCGATGAGGGACGGACACCGATCTTCGACGTCTATGGTATTGAAACGGACTTGGACAAAGCTTTGAAGCGGAAAGTCTGGCTCAAGTCTGGAGGCTATATTCTCATTGAGATGACCGAAGCTCTGACAGCGATTGATGTCAATACGGGCAAATTTGTGGGAAAGAGGAACCTGGAAGACACGATTTTGAAGACCAATCTCGAGGCCGCCAAGGAAATCGCCTATCAGCTTCGCCTACGAAATATTGGCGGTATTATCATCATCGATTTCATCGACATGGAAAAGGAATCGAATCGAGAAATGGTCTATCAGGCCCTCGAATTGGCGTTGCAGAAAGATCGCGCGAAATCGAATATTTCGAAGATATCGGAGTTGGGGCTGGTTGAAATGACCCGGAAAAGAACAAGAGAAAGCCTCGGTCAGCTTCTGGGAGAGACGTGTCCCTACTGCGATGGCTTGGGACACATTAAATCGAAATTAACGGTTTGCTACGATGTTCTTCGGGAGATTGAGCGAGTCACTTCCGACATCGGAGGCAATACAATCATGGTCAACGTGAATCCCGAAGTGGCAGAAATGCTCTGCGACGAGGAACGAACAGGTATCGAGCACTTGGAGAAAAAACTGGGAAAGAGAATCGTCGTGCAAGAGATACCTCGATTCCATCAGGATGAATTCGAAATTGTGGAGGTATAAAAAACGCGAGAGGATAAGCGCCTCCACCTGTCTGATCCGCCTCACGCGGAGAGTCTAACACGGTATGGCCCGTCACGGTTCGGACGCTTGGAGCGAGCCTTAGATTTATCAAAAAACGTTTGGGAAAAGCGAAAAGGGAATCGGGCACTTGCGCGATTCGGGAACGGATCATAATTTCGACTCATTGCATAGTTGCATGCCTGGTTTTCGAGGAAACTCCAGTCGTCTTACGTGGAGTTTCCTGAGTTTTCGAAGCGAGACGTTTGTATTCTTATGATGTTTGACCAGAATTTCGAATCGTTATGTGGAACCCTCATATCCCTTCGCTCCCAAACTCACGCGGTGACCCAATTGGGATTCGCCGGCGGGGAATTCCTGCCCCTTCCGCGCTCTAAAGACGCGGTTTTCCCCTTCCTGCTCATCCTCAAGTGGTCCCCACCGCTTCCGCAACGTCGCTCTGGCACATGAGGGTCCACAAAACTGAGGAAACTCCAGTCGTCTTACACATTGACTTTTCGCAGAAAATGGCTTATTTTTTCAGTTTAACTTTCTCATTTTAGAGGGGTTCCCGCATGTATGCTGTATTTCAGACCGGAGGAAAGCAATACAGAGCCTCGGAGGGTGACCTTGTCCGGGTGGAGCGGCTGAATGGTCAAGTGGGCGACGAAGTCCGGATCAAAGAGGTCTTAATGGTCTCTCACGACAAGGGCCTTAAGGTCGGTACACCCCTCGTGTCCAAGGCCCAGGTTATCGGAAAGATCGTTGAGCAGGGCAGGAACCGGAAGGTAACAGTTTTCAAGCATAAGCGACGCAAGGGGTATCGTCGAAAAATCGGCCATCGCCAGGCCTATACCTGTCTTAGAATCGACAGCATAAGGCTTTGACATTTCTCACAGTTCTTAGGAGGTGCTTTTCATGGCTCATAAAAAGGCAGGTGGGAGCTCTCGGAATGGGAGAGATAGTGCTGGACAGCGTCTCGGGGTGAAACGGTTTGGGGGTCAGGTCGTCAAAGCTGGTCATATACTTGTCCGACAGCGTGGAACTAAGATTCACCCTGGAGACAACGTGGGTATGGGACGCGATTACACGCTCTTTGCCAGGATAGACGGCAGGGTTCAGTTTGAGAAAAGAGGAAAGCAGAAGACGCTCGTCAGCATCGTTACCCCCTAATGCCCTCCCTTTAGATCTCTCTAAACGTTGACCTCATGAAATTTGTCGATCATGCCAAGGCTTATGTGTGTGCCGGTAGAGGGGGGAACGGTTGTATAAGCTTTCGGAGAAAACGGCTTCAACCCAAGGGCGGCCCTGACGGTGGGGATGGGGGCAGAGGGGGAAATGTCGTCTTTGTCAGCGACAAACAGATGGTAAGTCTTCTAGATCTCTCCCATCGTTCTCGCCTCAATGCCGAGGATGGTCAACAGGGTAAGAAGAATAAGCAATCAGGCAAGGATGGGCAGGACCTGATCGTCCGGGTTCCTGTGGGCACTCTGGTAATCGACGCAACAACGGGTGATGTTTTTCAGGATCTGAACAAGGAGAATAAGCGGCTTTTGGCGGTGCGGGGAGGACGGGGAGGTCGTGGCAACGCGAAGTTCGCTACTCCCTCTGATCGAAGCCCACGGCGAGCGGAAGGGGGAGAGAAAGGAGAGGAGCGGTGGCTTAGGTTTGAACTTAAGCTCCGCGCAGACGTGGGCCTCATCGGTCTTCCAAATGCTGGAAAATCCACCCTCATTTCCAAGATCTCTTCGGCCAAGCCGCGGATTGCAGACTATCCTTTCACAACCACATCGCCGAATCTGGGAGTCGTCAGGTACGAGGACTTCAAGAGTTTTGTCGTTGCGGATCTACCGAGTCTCATCCAAAATGCCCACCAGGGTCGCGGCCTGGGGACAGGATTTCTGAAGCATGTGGAGAGAACCGTGCTCCTGGTCCACGTCCTTGATGTAACCCGCCTTCCCAATCGTGGCTTGTTTCAAGACTATGAGACCATCATGAGAGAGCTGGAGGCCTTCAACACGGGATTAAGAGAAAAACCGCAGATTGTCGCCATCAATAAAATCGACCGCCTCGAGTCCCCGAACCTCCTCAATGAGACTGAGAGGAGGTTTGCAGACATAGGCATCCGTTCCTTTCCAGTTTCTGCCCTAACCGAGCAGGGAGTCAGTTCCCTGGTTGACGAAATGGTGCGACAATTAGAAAAACCAAAGTCCATCGTCCCAGAGAGGATCCAGTGAAAAGCAAGGATCTCCGGTCCAGTCTCGTTAAAAAGGCCAGACGGATTATCGTCAAGATAGGGTCGAGCGTTCTGGTGGAAAAAGGCGTCGGCCTAGATCTCGTTTCCTTCTCTAAACTGGCCAAGCAGATTTCTCAACTCCACAGTGATTCTCGCCAGATTATCCTCGTCACCTCGGGTGCAATTGCCGCTGGAATGGAAAAACTCGAATTTCGCAAAAGACCGGATGATATCCCTCATATTCAGGCAGCTGCCGCGGTTGGCCAGACCCATTTGATGAAGATATATCAGGACTGTTTTGCCAATTATCGTAAGAGGGTAGCTCAAGTCCTCCTGACCCATGACGACCTCGGCAATCGCCGTCGATACCTCAATGCGAGAAATACGCTCTCAACGCTTTTAAATTTGGATTTTATTCCCATCGTCAATGAGAATGACACGGTCGCTGTGGAGGAGATCAAGTTCGGAGACAATGATAACCTCTCCGCACTCGTCACATCACTGGTTAGCGCGGACTTGCTCATCATCCTCTCCGACATTGAAGGGCTGTATGACCACGATCCGAAGACGGGCGAACAGGCTAGGTTGATTCATCTCGTAAAAAATATCGATCGCGAAATTGTAGATTGCGCCACAGAGACCAACAACCCCTTGTGTGTCGGGGGTATGGCCAGCAAGATCGAGGCGGCCCGGAAGGCGGTCCGATTTGGCGTTTCGACGGTTGTTGCAAACGGAAGGGCTGAAGGTATTCTCAATCGGATTCTCGATGGAGAGGTTGTCGGAACGCTCTTCCTACCTCTCGCGGATCGCTTGAGTAGCAGAAAACAGTGGATCGCCTATGGTCTCAAACCAGTTGGCCGGATCGTCGTCGATGAAGGTGCAAGAAAGGCAATCGTGTCAGGTGGAAAAAGCCTTTTGCCGACGGGTATCATTGACGTTTCGGGCGACTTCGAGAGGGGAGATGCGGTCTCCTGCTTCGAGTCCCAGGGTCTGGAGTTTGCCAGAGGATTGGTGAATTACAACTGTCATGAATTAAGGAGAATTCAAGGAAAGAAGAGTCGAGAGATTGAGGGGATTATTGGATATAAGTACAGCGATGAGATTATCCACCGGGATGATCTCGTCATTCTCTAGACCAACTCTGCGAGACTTCAAATGTCACTGAAAGAGGAAATTCAAAACATTGGACGCCGGGCCCGGAAGGCAGCGCTTCAGATGGCAAGGATCGAGACGGCTGTCAAGAACCAGGCCTTGATGCGGATGGCTGACTCGCTCCTCGCATCGCGAGAAACTCTCCGGGGGGAAAACGAAAAGGATCTCAATTCGGCTAGAGAGAAGAAGCTGTCACATGCCATGATCGATCGGCTTACACTAGGGGATTCCGCGGTCAAAGAAATGGCCAATGGACTGCGCGAAGTGGCCAACCTCGCCGATCCTGTAGGCGAGGTGGTGCGAATGTGGAAGAGACCCAATGGGCTCCAGGTCGGAAGGGTTAGAATACCACTCGGTGTGATTGGCATCGTTTACGAATCTCGACCCAATGTCACGGTAGACGCCGCCGGCCTATGTCTCAAATCAGGAAACGCCGTGATCCTCCGGGGAGGCTCCGAGGCTATTCACTCCAATAGGGCCATCTCGGCCATTCTCCAATCTGCTCTAAAGGAAAAAGGGCTACCCATCGACGCCGTCCAGCTGATCCCCAGGATCGAGAGAGAAGCCGTCTACGAGATGCTCTGCCTCGAGGACTCGATCGATGTCATTATCCCCAGAGGTGGAGAGGAGCTGATTCGTTTTGTTGTCGAGAATTCCAAGATACCGGTGATCAAACATTACAAGGGGGTCTGCCATATCTACGTGGATGAGAATGCCGATCTCAAGATGGCTGAAAAGATCTGCATCAATGCAAAGGTCCAACGACCTGGTGTTTGCAATGCCATGGAAACCCTACTGGTTCATGAAGGGGTTGCCAGCCGGTTCCTCCCCAGGATTTACAAATCCCTGGAGGAGAAGGGCGTCGAGCTCAGGGGATGCCCAAGGGCCCTGGAGGCTCTCCCCCACATCAGGGCTGCTGGACCGGACGATTGGGGGAGGGAGTATCTCGAACTTATCCTCTCCGTAAAAGTCGTTAGCAACATTGACGAGGCCATCGAACATATCGAAACCTATGGATCGATGCACACAGACGCTATCATCACAGCGAGTTACGAGAGAGCCCAGAAGTTTCTCAAGGATGTCAATTCATCATGCGTTTTCGTGAATGCCTCGACCCGCTTTAGCGACGGCCAACAGCTTGGTCTTGGAGCCGAGATCGGGATTAGCACGACCAAGCTCCACGCCTTTGGCCCCATGGGGCTCGAAGAGTTAACAACGACAAAGTTCATTGCCTATGGAGATGGCCAGATCAGAGAGTAGGATTGGCAGGATTTTCCCACAACGTCACTCACGGACAACGGTGTTCCCTAGAAACTCGGGAAAAGTCCACTGAAATAATGAAAAAGGGAGGTTCACGGTGCGCCTGGGACTTCTTGGGGGAACATTCAATCCCATCCATCTTGGACATCTGATGGGAGCCGAGGAGGCCCGGGAAAAACTTCATTTGGAAAAGATCTACTTCATCCCGGCAGCGATTCCGCCTCACAAGGACGAACGGATTCGAGCGACTCCCGCCCATCGATTGGAGATGGTTCGATTAGCCACGAGAGATAACCCAACCTTCTCGGTCTCTGACGTGGAACTATCGAGAAAGGGGAAATCCTACTCGATCGAGACCGTATACTATTTTCGCGATCGCAATCGAGGGGGAGAACTGTTTTTTATCGTCGGTATGGACTCTTTCCTTGAGATCACGACATGGAAAAATTACAAAGATCTTTTCTCTCTCTGCCATTTTGTGGTTCTCGACCGACCCAGTGCACAGCGATGCCAACTGAAGGATCTCACGCCTCGTGAGTTCTGGGCAAAATTCTCTGTAAGTGATGATGCGAGCCACTGGATATACGTTCCGTCGGGGCTCTACACCCACTTTCTGAAAAACCCGGTCATGGATATCTCATCCAGGGATATCCGCGAACGAATTCGAACGGGTAGATCGGTCCGCTACATGATGAAAGAAGAGGTGGAGGCATACTTATCCAAGAACGGATTCTACTCGGAACCTCACACGGACCATGAAGATTCCATATGATGTGAGGATTCCCCCGAGACCCCGGACGATTGTCGACCCAAAATGACATTTGCGAAAATTCCTCAGGTGATTTTTCTTCCAATTTATCCCTATTTCTGTTATATAAATTCCACTTCACCCATCCAAGGTTCGTCCGAGGAGGCATGACCGAGAGTTCCAGAGAGAAGTCGCTTACTTGTTGGAATGCTGCCCTTAAGAAGAAGGCTTCGGATATCGTTCTTTTGAAGATTAAAGGCATCGTCTCCTACGCCGACTATTTCCTCCTCTGCAGTGGAAGGTCCGACCGGCAGGTTCAGGCTATCGCTCAATCGATCGAGTCCGAGCTGGGGAAACAAGGTCATCGCCTATTGGGAATCGAGGGTAGGAGCCAGGGTCGGTGGGTGTTGATGGACTGCGGCGATGTTATTGTCCACATTTTTCAGGAATCGGTTCGACAGTTCTACGACCTTGAAGGACTGTGGATCGAGGCTCCCCGAATCGATGTCGAGCATGATCGGAGACCACGAAACATTGAGAAGAAAGGGAAACGCGTGACGTCGTGAAACAGGGAAGAATAAACCGCCGAGACATTGGAAAATTGAAGGAGATCCTCCTCGATAAACGGGAAGAGATTATCGGTGGAGTCAAACAGATTCACGCTTCCTCCCAGGAAATGGGCCAGGATGGTATTCAGGATATGGCAGACGAGGCTTCAAACCTATACACGAAACAAATCCTCATGAGCCTCAGCGAGAATCAAAGACAAGTGTTGCGTGAAATCGATGAGGCCCTCGACCGCATTACGGAGGGCACCTACGGAACGTGCGACGGCTGCGGAGACCCGATTAACTTGAAACGCCTTCAGATCAGGCCCTTCGCTAAGTATTGTGTCCAATGTCAGGATTCCATAGAAAGACAGACCAGCGATACGTCCATCGAATGACTGCAATCCGACCGCTCACGAGGGAAAACAGTGGGACTCAGGATACTCCTGTTTATCATGATCCTCATCTTTTCCCTTCTTGGATACTTAACCTACCTGAACCATGAAATTCTCATCTCAATTTTCCTCGTCCAGGGAAAACCGCTCTCGACATCTTTACCTGCGGTGATCATTATCTCGTTTGCGTCTGGAGCCTTGATCGTCTTCTTCGCGAGTCTCGTTCGAGATCTTCGAAAGGGCTGGAGGGACCTGAAGGGAGAGAAAAAGGCGAAACAAAGAGAGAATCTCCAAGAGGAGATTGTCAGGGGACTTACTTTCCTTTCAAGAGGTGACCTAAAAAGCGCCAAGGACCGCCTGACCCACGTATTAAAAGGAGATCCACGTAATCTCGACATCTATGACCAATTGAGTGATATTCATGCAAGTCAGGGAGAGCTGGAAGAAGCCATTGAGCTTCTCGAGAAGGCGCTGGCAATCGATTCACACAATGCAAGAATACTGTTGAAAAAGGCGAGGCTTTATAACCGAATCGGGAACCTGAAGCTGGCTACTGACCTGCTCGAACAAGTCCGGGCTATTGATCCGAACGCTCTGGAGCCACTCATGGAGCTGAGAGACCTCTATCGACGGCAAGAGAAATGGAAAGAGGCCCTACGTCTTCAAGAAAGAATTGCGAGGGTCTCGAAAAAGGATACCGATGTGCTCCGAGAAAAGCGTTTCCAGCTAGGACTCAAATATGAGTATGCCCAATCGCTGACGGATAACGGAGACGACGAATCTCTGGAAAAAGCCCTCAAGCTGTGCAAGGAAATGATCAAGGAGCAGAGGCAATTTGAGCCAGCCTATGTTTTACTCGGGGATATTTACCAAAAACAAAGGCGTTGGGCCGAGGCCGGTAAGATTTTAGGCAAAGGATTCCGCGTTTCCAAGGGTGCCGTTTTTCTCCTTCGCCTTGAGAGTCTCTATCTCAAAAGAGACGATTCTAAAACACTGCTAAAAATCTATCGACGAATCCTCGAGACTAATCCAGACAATCGTGACATCTCCTTTCTTTATTCGAAACTCTGCCTTAAGCTGGACATGCTCGATGAGGCGATGGACGAGCTCGTAGAACTCAAGAGGCGGGGTAACGATTTGGCTGTCATCCACGCCCTGATGGCCGAGGTCTTTGCTCGAAAGGGACAACTTGAAGAGGCAGTTCGGGAATATCAGAGGAACAGGGAGCTCATGGCTTCCCTGCAGCTGCCCTTCTCCTGCCGGTTTTGCCAAAAACAATCTTTTGAATGGACCGCCCGTTGTCCTTTCTGCAATGAGTGGAATGCCTATCTTCAGGTAGGAGAAGAGAGAATCCGCAGTGACATGCAGATATGACGGGGCATCGTCTGAGAAAGCAAAAAAGGAACTATGTTGCAAAAGTTGTTGCCCTTTCGTCTGTGTCCCCCGTTCAGCTTTCAGATGGTGCAATCCACCCATCCAGGACCACACCAAGGCGTCCCATTCCCGCTTGAATTATTTCAATACTTCGTCACAACCAACAGCTGATAGCCGACCAATGCCCCCTCCAGGGGAAACTCTTGGCCAAAGAAAAGGGACTCCCCAGACACCTGGGAGGAGGTTTCTGACGACCCCTTTGAGAAGCCTGGAGGATTTTCGGATAGGATGAGAGCTTTTATCAAAAGCCTGATCGATTTGGTACTTCCTCCACGTTGCCATCTCTGTTCCTCTCAGATTGCATCGTCCGAGCCCCATTTATTATGTCCTTCATGCTTTTCCGGAGTCACTTTCATCGGCCCGCCATTTTGCATCAAATGTGGCATTCCTTTTGCTTCTCAGACCGAC
>JABAOH010005184.1_pt1 | contig 21235 bp, 14 predicted proteins | sample 7062181 | NCBI WGS metagenome assembly JABAOH01 (sample SAMN14538630, study PRJNA623070) | marine sediment metagenome | biome: marine biome [ENVO:00000428]; feature: marine pelagic biome [ENVO:01000023]; material: deep marine sediment [ENVO:00002113]; isolation source: pool of 5 deep marine... | reverse complement strand
AGTTTTCGGGGATCAGTTCAGGGAGATTCGTGTTGTAGCGCCGTCCAGGCCAGAGTAAATGACAACCGTCGTCAAGACAGGGCTGAACCACCGTTGGTTCTACGCAACTTACCATAAGCAATTTAATTGGCAAATTTGCCCAGAGTCTAGTAGCGTATAGGTTGCATATTTCCTAAAATCTCTTTTGGTATTGCATTGTGCTGTTCAAGTATATTGCGATTTGAATTAGTGAAGTTCTCCGACTAAAGGCGGGACATTCTGGTGTATTTTCGTAAAACTTAAGGATTTGGAAAAGGCATCTACAATGAGAATAAAAAGGCTAAGTAGGAACGTAGAGTGTTTTATATATTTAGAGCAACCAGCTTGTGAGCCATAAGTCTTTGATTAACAGGAACTTAGTATTGTCTTTTCGGCGTACGTATACTATATGATTCTTTCTGCGTTTCTACTTAGTAATAAGAAGACTTTCTGGCGTGTTCGACTATGACAGGATTAATAAAAAGCAATCTTTTTATACATATTAGAAATATATTTTTACTGAGCATTTTTGTGGAAATTAGGAGGTATATTATGTTTAAGCATCTTATTCGCAGTTCTATACTTTCTTTAGTTGTTCTTGCATCTTTTACAGTTGCTACTGAACCAACTTTTCAACGGAGAACTGTTTCTGAAATCAAGGAACAATCAGTCGATCTCAGCACTGACACAGCTCATTACAAACCCATGTTTGGTGTCGGTGACCCCAACTCTCTAATAGTTAAAGGAGTGGCACGCTTTGGTGAATTGACCGTGGAACCGGGCGGAAGCAGTAAAACAGTCAATTACGAAAGCGAAGAGCAAATATATTATATTTTGGAAGGAACCGGCACCCTGATTTATGGGCAGGAAAAAGTTCCCATAAGGAAAAATGACTTTATGTATTTGCCGGTCGGCCTCGAACATGGGATCTCAAATTCCTCGGAAAAACCGATTAGGTTATTGGTAATGGGATTTAAGATTCCTGCTGGTACGAAAGTTCGACCGACTGAAAAACTGATGCTTGCTAATGCTGATGACGTGGAACTCCAGGTGTTAGGGCAGCATGGTCCGACTACACAATTTAAGCTTCTTATGGGCAATACATTTAGCCAACGCGATAAGCTCGCGGCGGCTAATCAGGTCAACAGTCTCTTTCTTATGGACTTTGCCCCCGGCGGAACTAACATCCCCCATGACCACCCTCGTGAGGAAGAAATCTATTATGTTCTAAGAAGCCACGGTGACATGGTAGCAAGTGCCGATTCAGAGGGCAATGAGATACGACATCCAACCAAGGCGGGGGATGCTTTTTTCTTTGCTCCGAAAACACTGATAGGTTTTTACAGCGGCACAAAGGAAGAAGAAGAACACGTCCAGATTATTGCAGTACGTTCAAGGTTCCCTTCTTCCGGCAGGCAATCTGGTCAATAGAACAAAAAAACGTTGTAATCCTTGATATACTAATACAGTAATGAACAATGTCTTTTATTAAAACTAATTCAAATGGTTTTTAACTTAGAATAAGAAAGGAACTGATGATATGGATAGACGTTTATTTCTTAAAAAGACGGCAGGTTTTACAGGTATGGTTTTGAGCGGCCTTGCGTTTAATCCGGCAAAAATATATTCTCGCCCTACAAACCTTAGAATAACGGATATTCGAGGTTGTACTATTGCATCTCAGTATGATTTTCCAATCATAAAAATTTATACAAATCAGGATGTTTACGGTCTTGGTGAGGTTAGGGATGCAGGTGATGTTTGTCGGGCGCTTATTCTTAAACCATGGTTAGTAGGTAAAGATCCTCTTGAAATTGAGGAAATCTTGAGGAGTATCAAGCATTTCGGTGGTCACGGACGTACCGGTGGTGGTTACAGCGCGATTGATATGGCACTGATGGACATAGCCGGCAAAGTATTGGGGGTGCCGGCTTACAGGCTTTTGGGCCGAAGGATGAGAAGAAAAATTCCCATTTACGCTGATACATATGGTGACATCGATTTAGAGAAGGTACGTAAATACACAAAAAGACGTTTAGGAAAGGGATTTAAGCATTTCAAAATTGACCTGCGTCCTTGGTACCTGAAACCTGTAGAAGGTGCCCAATCGGGAGGATATCCAACAGAGAAAGGATTGGCTGTATGGGGTGAATACGTTCAGGCGGTTAGAGATATAATCGGATATGATGTCGTTCTCGGGGCTGATCACTTTGGCAATCTGAACGTGGAGTGGGCTATAAAGCTGGGTGAATTTATGGTACAACCACAATACAAGCTGGCATATTTAGAGGATTTGATAGGTTTCCGTTCACGAAATGCGGTTAATCTTATGAAACAAATCACCGCCGGTTCACCAACACCAACCCAAGGCTATGAAGACATTTTTGCCTTTGAGGGATTCAGGCCGTTTATTGATGCAGGTGCGCTTGATATTATTCATCCTGATATGGCGACATCGGGCGGGCTCATAGAAACAAAGAAAATAGCGGATTATGCCTATATGTTCGGAATACCAACTATGATCCATCAAGCCGGAGGTCCGGTCGGGGCTATAGCTGCTGTTCATTGTGCTGCCGCCATACGGGACTTTATTAGCATAGAAAATCATTGTCTTGATATTCTCTGGTGGGATGACCTTGTAACTGGTATTGACAAGCCGCTAATACAGGATGGCAGTTATACTGTACCGGAAAAGCCAGGTTTGGGAATCGAATTGAATGATGAAGAGTGTAAAAAGTATCTCAGAGAGGAGCAGTATGTGAATAAAACCGGATATTTTGAACCAACTCCCGAGTTCGATGAACCGATGAGTTGGCAAGAGGCACAAGAAAAGGGAATAATATCTCGCCGGGCGGGATGGAGAGGTCCATGGATTCATCTCGATGAAGAAGGGAACCTGGTTAATCGAGCTGATGGCAGGTGAGCTTTTGAGAGCTTATCTCAAGAATAGTCATAAAAATTAAATGAAATTGATATAAGAATCCTGTCTTTTTACATATTGCCATTTTTGTTTCTGTGTCTCGGTCGATCGACCGAATCTTCATATACGTCTCATGAAGGCCATGCTTCACTGGGCAAGAAAAAATGATGTTACCTTCAGCGAACAACCCGTCCGGATATAGAGCCTTTCATCAGTGCTTCTATTTCTTCCCTGCTGTTATAATTAAAATCACCCGAAATAGACTGGGCTAAACAGGATGCAGCGGTTGCGAATGCCACCGCATTTTCCGGAGCGGACAATTCCGGTGTTTGCAGTGCGAAGATGAGTCCGGCACCAAACGCATCTCCTCCTCCCACTCTATCAACGATGTTTCTGATTTGATATGGATTGTATTTTCCATTTCGAACTGGCGCAAAAAAGGCCTGGTCCGATTTCGTATCATATAACATCGCACCCCAATTATTATGCGAAGCGGAAATACTTTCTCTCAAGGTAATCGCCACAGCTGAGACGTTGCCGAATTGGTTGACGATTTCCCTGGCCACCTGGGGGTATTTATCAATGGCCAATTTACCGGAATGCACATCTGTATCCTCAGCATGAATACCCAGGATGTCGGCCGCATCTTCTTCATTGGCAATCACCACATCGATAAATGGCAGAATGGCTCTCATGGTTTTTTCCGCCAATTCCCGTGGTTTCAGGGAATCATCCCATCGCCATAATTTCTTGCGGAAATTGAGATCGCAGGAGACCTTCAGATCCCCGGATTTAGCTTTTTGCACCGCGGATAGTGTCGCATCTGCAGCGGTTTTTGATAAAGAAGGTGTAATACCTGTGGTATGAAACCAGGTTCTGTCCTTGAAAATGGTCTCCCAGGGATACTGATCTGTTCGTACTTGTGAGACTGAAGAATGGGCTCGGTCATAAATCACACGGCTGGGCCTTTGATTGGTGCCTGTCTCCACAAAATACAATCCCAGCCGCCCTATATCGGCGTGCAAGATATACTGCGTATCCACACCCAATGATTTCAAGTTGGCTACGCAGGCGTCCGCAAGCGCATTCTTGGGAAGTGCGGTGACAAATACGGATTCTCCGCCCAATAGTGCAATGGAAACGGCCACATTGGCTTCTGCACCGGCGAATGTCACATTGAGTTTGCCGGGCATGACCTGCCGAAAACGCAGAAATCCTTCCGGTGCGAGCCTCGCCATAATTTCTCCGAAGGTAACTACTTTCATTTTATGATCCTCGTAAATTTTTAACCACCTGAGATGCCTGTCGTGCATTGTTCGTGATGGTCTTCCAATCGTTCTTTTGGATCACATCGCGTTTCGCAATCCATGATCCACCAACCGCCAAGATGGAAGGGAACTCTAAATAGGCCTTAAAATTATCCTGATTTAAGCCACCCAGGGGTACATACTTGAGGCCAAGATGTGTGTATGGATTGGCCATGCTTTTTAAGTAGGCCAATCCGCCTGCCGGTTCGGCTGGAAAATATTTCAAGACATTGCATCCCAATTCAATGGCACATTCTATGTCAGAAGGCGTTACAATGCCTGGACTGAACGGAAGCCCCTCTTTTTGCGCGGTTTTAACAACGTCGGGATTCAATCCTGGCGCCACGCCAAATGCGGCCCCTAATTTTGTAATTTGTTTTACTTGATCAGGGGTGAGCACCGTCCCGATCCCCACCATCATTTCCGGAACATGGTTTTTTATCTCCTGAAGTGCGTCCATGGCTGCTGGAGTACGAAGCGTCAGTTCCATAATATCCACGTTCCCCTCCAACAATGCACGGGCCAGCGGTACAGCATCTTTCACATCGTCAATGACAAGAACTGCAATCACACCCGATCGATACATCTTGTTACAGAGTACATCATTCATGTGGCTTGTTATTTTATACATGATTCTGCTCCGTGGTTGTCAATAGTCATTAAAATGTCAGGATACAATTTTAATGGTTTTTTACATATCAACATGTCTGGTTTTTATCAACAACTTAAATCTGATTTAATAATACTTTTTCCACTAACAAATATATCAAGATTAAATCCGGCTCTGTAAAAGGTGTCGCAGACGTTCCGCAATCGCAATATATCCGGTATATGTAATATAGATAGAAAAAAGGAATGACATGAGCAATCCCAGGTTGAGAATCCATCCCGCACGGTAAGGACCCATCAAGTCCTTCCGGTTCACCAGGTAAATCATTGCCCCAATGCTCAGGGGTAGTACGAATACACCGCCGATCTGGGTGACGATCTGCGCTTGAATCGGATTGAAACCCAGAATGGGAACCGTTAGCCCCACCAGGCAGGCGACAGCGCAGAGAATGCGAAACATGGGGGTGTTGGTTTCCATTTTGCCATTACGGTAGTCGGCAATCAACAATGGTGCGATCATGATAATTGGAAATAGCGAAGAGAGGCCAGCTCCCAGAGCGCCTGCGAAAAAAAACGCTTTTGCGAGCTTGCCAGCCGCCGGCTCCAATGCCTTGACCATATCCATCACTTTCTCAACCACCTGGCCTTTTTCAAACATAACTCCCGTGGCACTGGCCATAACAGCCATGCTGATGACAAACATTAGCACCGCTGCCGTAAAACTATCGCGGGTCTGTGCTGTCCGATGCTCTACAGTCCATCCTTTTGCTTTCATCAGCAGCGGGCGTACAACAAAGGTAGCCGCGGCCATAGTCGTACCAACCATGGCGGGAACCAGTACAAACGAGCCCTGGACTTGCGGTAGCCGGGGAATCAGGCCCCTGGCAAACTTACCTGGATTCGGTATAACCATCACCATGGAAACCAGAAAAACGATGCACATGAGTGTCACAAAGAACACAAGCACTTTCTCAAAAAAGGAATATCGTCCGACGAGAAGCAGACCATACAGAATCAAGACTATCAGCAAGGCTATCAGCAGCCTTGTCCAATAGGAGGAAAGCATCAGGGTGGATGTGTTTTTCTGGAACACCTCGACAATCATGGATGAACAGAGCCCGAGGATACCCATGCAAGCCCCGTATTGGGCCAGAACAACGCCTATGACCACCAGAATTGCGATGGTCCGCCCCCAAGGGAGGTGTTTCTTAAAGCTGTAGATCGCTGTTTGCCCAGTAACAACGGCATAGCGCCCGAACGCTTCCATAAGGAAGCCCATGAACAAGCAGCATAGCGCCAACAACCAGAGCAAGTCCATACCGACCATGGAGCCGGTCTTGCACATCGTGGTCACACTGCCGGTACCAATGGTGTGACCGATGCAAAAGATGCCGGGACCTACGGCCAGGAGTAAGTGCCAGGTACGGACCGGAAGGGAACGAGTGGGTGCTATTTTTCCTTTTTTCATGCTGCTGTCTGAATGCCCGAGATTGCTCACTGCGATTATCCTTTACCAATCAACAACCGATCCGTCGTCAGGATCGAAACGTGCTCGGTAGGGTCTAGGTTCACCGACCTGAGCCATGAGTTTATCTTCGTCTATGACGATCCCCAGGCCGGGATCGGTCAGGAGAGGGCGATGCCCATTTGTGACTGGAGGCAATGGCTTCGCCAGTAAATCGGTGTATTCGTTGTCTCCCCGTTCCTGAATGAGAAAGTTTGGGATCGAAGCAGCAATCTGTAGGCTGGCTGCGAGTGAGCAGGGACCTTGAGGATTGTGAGGAGCTATAGGAGAGTAGTAGGCCTCGGCCATACCTGCGATAATTTTGAGTTCGGTGATCCCCCCGGCGTAGCAGACATCCGGTTGTAGAATCATGGCGGCGCGCTTTTCGAGAATTTCACGGAATCCCCATTTGGTGAAGATGCGTTCGCCTGTGGCAAGGGGTATGTGGGTTTTCTTGGCGATCTCGGCCATCACATCGACGTTTAGCGCTTGCACGACTTCTTCGTAGAACCAGGGTTGATATGGTTCCAGCGCCTTGACGAGGAGCATGGCAGTTGGAGGTTGGACGGCTCCGTGAAAGTCGATAGCGATATCGACGCTTGGACCGTACTTGTCGCGGAGGGCTTTGAAGCGTTCAGCGACTTCTTCCACAAACTTCATACCCTCGATATATTTGAAGGGAGTTCGTGAAGCTCGTGGACCAACCTTCATCGCATTGACTCCGGTTTTCTCGCTGACCCGACCGTAAACGCGGACACGTTCACGAGTCGGACCGCCGAACAGTTTGTAAACCGGAACGCCGTAGCACTTGCCCGTGATATCCCATAGGGCTTGGTCAATGCCGGAGGAGATGGCGGTTTTGATAGGCCCACCTCGATAAAATGCGCCTCGATGGATCGCTTGCCAATGGTGGACGACAGGGCGAGGATCTTTGCCGACCAAGTAGTCAGCGACCTCAAGAGCACCCGCAGCGCAGGCTTTGGCGTCGTCTTTGAGCATCTCGCCCCAGCCGACAATTCCAGCGTCGGTGGAGATTTTCACAAAGACCCAACTATTTCTGAGAACAAACGTTTCGAGTTTAGTGATCTTGATCGATTCTCTGGAAGAAAGGGGCGCACGCCTGCCCTGGCTTGCTTCTACTCGGTGGCCCGTTTCCAGCAGGCCTGCCAAACCCGTGGCGGTTGCCGCCTGGGCCACAAATCGCCGGCGCGAGATCTTGTGTCGGTGCGTGGTACTATTCGGTTTGGTTCTCCGCGAAGTCGTGGAGTCACCTGCCTTGGAAAAATGTGAGAGCCGTCTATTCTCAGTGCTCATGGTCTTTCTCCTTGCATGACATAGCCGACACCAAGAAAATGTTCATGGCGCTCATTCTATGCCCTGGTTTTTTGTGATTGTCCTGCGTACGACTTGACACATAAGGTACTCATAACTGTTCACAGTTGCAACTGTTTTTTCTCGTGAGACTGATTGCCTACAGCCTCACAGCTGTGTCGTTGTTTCTGCGCATGAGGCTCCAATAGCCCGGATGGTCGGGTACCGAATTATGTTATCCTTCGGACAAAGGAAAAAAGCTGTCAAGGCCAGATGAAATTGTCGATCAGCGGGAGTTATAAAATGCCAGGTTTCTTCGAAAAGTCACCTCTTTTATGAGTTAAAAAACACCCTGATTTTAGGTGGCATTTTGTCATCGTTTTGACTCCACAAATGTCAAATTTGATGGTTGATGGAAGCACCAAACCTCAAATTTTGCTGAAAAATCAAAGATTTTTTGAGAAATTTTCATTTTTTTCGGATTAAGTAGACGGTGACAAAGAAATTGATCAATCATATAATTCTTTTGGGGGTACCAGAGCCACCTAGAGAAAATCCTGAGCCGATCTAACTTCTTATAGACTTATGTGTGGAGTTCGTCTGCTACTGTTAAAAAGACCAAGGGGCCTATACCTAATCAATCTGTATAAGCCCCGAATTGATGCAAAACCGCTATATCAACTGCACAATATATATTGCCAACTAAATCCCAGCTTATGGTGTTGGCCGATACAGCCGAATATCATCAAAATACATCATACCCGAACCGCCAGCCACCGGATTGTTTTTGTCACCAAAACCAATAGCAATAGTATTGACATTGGCCAGGTTCACGCCCTGGTCCACAAATGCCTGCAGGTCCATAGTCCATTGGGTCCACTTATTTATCTGTGCTGCATTTGGATTGTCGTGAGTGACTACTGCACTGCCGTTGAGAGCAACATACATCGGCTCAGCAGCATTATCCGAATTGCCTCTGAACCAGATTGACAGTATCCCTACACCCTCCTCAGTCCAGTCGCGCGGATAGGTCAGCGTCTTCTCCACCTCTGAATACATTAAGATGCTGTTGTCGTACCAGAATGGCATCGATTGGTTGCCTCCATGAACGATAGTTTCCTCGGTAAAAGAAGCAGTGCTTTCGTCACCGACAGCTGAGCCGGTTCCATTACCGGGATAGGCTGGTTCATTATCGTGGGCGGCATAGCCAAGCCCGTCATGCCATGCGAACCATATCTGGTTGTCCCCGGAATCGTAGTCCTCGAAATCGTCCACGACAAGGAAGCTGGCTGTCGTGAAGCTCCAGAGGATGCCCGGCCACGGACTATCGGGATTGGTGTTATTGACCTCGTCAACACGCCAGTAGTAGGTTTTACCCAATTCAAGCATTCCGGGGTCATAGCTCTCAGAGCCAAGGTCTCTGGTGCCTTTATACTCCGGCGAGCCGGTATCGGCACTTTTCACGGCATCTTTATCAGTGCCAAAGTATAACTCGTGTGAAGCAGCAAAGACACTCGGCGAGAAGGTAATAATCTGTGTCTGCTTTACATCCACAGCGCCATTAGCCGGATTCGGATTCCCGACGGCACCCTCAGTAGTAAAGCTCCAGACGTGGCCTTTATACGTCTCGACAATATCAAACTCATCGACCCGCCAGTAGTAGGTCTGAGCCAATTTAAGTGTGCCGGGGTCATAGGTCGTAACTCCCTGGGGAAGTCCACCAGCGGCGTTGTTCACATCGTCAAAATTGTCTCCGAAATATACGGTGTGCAGTTTAGAACCGAAACCTGCCGTCCAGCTAAGGTCTGCATCCGGGTCTACAGACATCGCAGCATCAACTGGATTGGGAAAGTATGCAGTCTTGGGAGGAATACTAAAGCTCCAGATATCGCCTTTCCAGGGACTGTTCGGCTCAGCGTCATTTACCTCATCGATTCGCCAGTAGTAAGTCGTTCCCGGAATCAGGCCATCCGGATAAGGAAATCCGGGAAAGCCGGTTACTAAGAACGTCGCAGCTTGGTTACCTCTAAATGCGCCTTCAGTACCGTCGTTCACATCGTCGAAATTATCACCTAAATACACATCATGCGAAACGGCTGACGTTCCCGGCTTCCAGGAAATGGTTACCCATGTATCCTCATGAATGGCACCATCAGCCGGATCGGGACTAAAGGCAGTTGGAAATATACCTAACATAATAGTCTGAATCTCAGCCTGTGTCAGGGCACGGTTGTAGATCCGCGCTTCGTCTATGGTACCGACAAAGGTTTCGTTGTTGGTAGAATCAACGCAACCGATCGTCACGGGGGTATCATTAGCGCTTTCCCTGAAAGTAATATTCCCAGTTGAAACTTCCTCACTATTTATATACTGTACCGCAGTACCATTATCCCAAGTCAGGGCTACGTGAGTCCACTCATTCGCATAGGGCTCAAGGAACGTATTGCCCCACCACAAACCCGTGCCCCCTCCACTAAAATCGGCTCGAAACAAGAGAGCATTAGCCGGCGTGGCCTCCCAGAACCACTTGATAGTGTCGCCAGTAGTAGTCCAGCCGAGACGTTTACCGATAATGCCCTGGTGCTCGATAGTATGACCCTGACCCTCCCAGTAGATCCAGGCGGCCAGCGTCATGGCGTTGGTACCTGCCGAGGGATCAAGGGGACCGACGACGATTCTTTCACCGGCCGTGTCAAAACGCACACCACCGCCTTTGTAGCCGGGCACCCACTCTACGGCGCCATTAAACGTTCCATCATTCCCGTTTCCCGTGATGTCGGAGGCCTCGGTTCCTTGGCCTTCATCGAATGGCCAATAGCCAATCAATTCCGCCAGAACTGAATCTGTGCAGATGCCTAATACCAACAACATGGCAACAAACCATTTCATTTTTCGAAACATGATATGACCTCCTGCAAAAAAGGTTACGATAACAAATACCATTTCACGGCTTTGGGGAGCAGAAACTGCAAACACCCTCATACACCGGCACAAGCTTCACTAATATTATCTATACCAAATTATCTACTTTCACGTCAAGTAAAATCCCTTGATAATACTGGTAAGCACACTTCTTGGGGTCCTTATGACACACCCTATAATTGTTATGAGAACACCAGAACGTGAGAAGCTTTTGGACCAGCTCCACCAGCAAATCATAGCGGATGGGCCGCGCCCTAAGCACTCCTAAAATGGCCCCATTTTCGCGAGTTGTAAAATGCCAGAATTCTTCGAAAAGTCACCTCTTTCAGGAGCTAAAAAACGCCCTGATTTCCAGGTGACAGTTTGTCTCTAAAATGTCTCCACAAATGTCAAATTTGATGATTGCTGGAAGTACTGAACCCCAAATTTTTGCCAAAAAATCAAATATTTTTTTAGGATTTTTCATAAATATCGGATTAAGTAGACGGAGGAAATAAGTGTATCAATCGTATAATTCTTTTGGGGATACTATACTACAGCGTGTAGGAGAGCTGTTTATTAAGGTATATGGGAAATTTCAGTTATTGACAAAATATCACTTGTCCAAAACGGTTGCATTAACCCAGGAACTGGGTTATAATGATAGCTGACAAACACAGTCCCCGGGAGGACGTACATGCGCAGACGAAAAGGCTTTACTTTAATAGAGCTTCTGGTAGTAATTGCTATTATCGCATTATTGATGGCAATACTGATGCCGTCACTTCAACGGGTAAAGCATCAGGCAAACGCTGTTGCCTGTCAGTCGAACCTGCGCCAATGGGGCCTTTATTTTTCCTTTTACACAGAAGAGAACAACGGCTACTTCCACGAAGGTTGGAACTCCAGTGGTGAGCGCGACGCCAGCTGGATGACTGTGCTCCGGCCGTACTACATCAACAATCAGATACTCTGCTGCTGCCCGACGGCCACGAAACCTTTCGAGCAAGGCTACCAGGTTCCATTTGCAGCCTGGACCAACGATCTCGACGAGTATGGCAGCTATGGAATCAATATATGGGCAACTAATCCGCAGCGAGGAAAGGAAGGTGGTAAACCGGCTGAATTCTACTGGAGGAGCCGCGACATCAAAGGTGCAGCTAACATACCGCTGTTCGCCGATGACCTGCATTGGGATACCCGGCCACACCACACTGATGAACCTCCGCTATTTCAGGGCCAAAGAGACGACTGGACTACTAACGCCATGAAAATGTTCTGCATGAACCGACACAGTGGATTTGTGAATGGCGCATTTGTGGATTTCTCTGCCAGAAAGATAGGACTAAAGGAGTTGTGGATCTTGAAATGGCATCGTCAGTATGACATAACAGGCCCCTGGACCCAGGCTGGCCTCGTCCAGCCATCTGACTGGCCACAGTGGATGAGAAGGTTTAAAGACTACTAAGAAAATGACCGCACCACAAAGCCAGTACATATCGAGCGCACTTGATATCTATGTGTATAACACACTTCATTACGAAAAAAATATAAGAGGTCTATAGCTGACCATTTACCTTTCCTTAAGCCTTGCATACCTCGTTACCTCAATACGCATTAAGTTCCATTTTGGGCTGGTGGCTAATTTTTGACCAGCCTGGATTGTCCAGCTTGCCCACATCAACCTCAAATTAAGACCTTTGCCTTGCTAAGTCTCAGCGATAGGATTCTCATTGTTGAGAATTCCGAGCTAATCATTTCTCCTCATAAATGATATATCTCAACGAGGATGCCTCAAAGTAAGAAGTGAGGTAACAGAGATTTTAGGATTTGACTTTGAGCTACTCATAGGTAGCCGATACGTCCTTCTATCGATGTTCCCTTGATAGATCGGCTAGACCGCGAGCACTTGGCTTTACGGTAAGAACTTCTTCGGCGCCGCAAGCTTTTCGGGTAGGTAGTGCTCGATTACGTAGTTGAGATCGTGCACCGCAAAAGCCTGTTGCTCGGCCCTGATCCCCATATCGAGCAACTGCTGGATTGCGTCCTGCCAAGGCTTGTAGTGCTGCACAAAGGGGTCGTTTTTGAGGGCATCTCGAGCCCGTTTGATATCGACCTCCTTGAGCGGGTGAGTGGGTAGCTTGTAGTCGATGATGTCCTGGGGCGTGACGCCGAGGAACTTGGCATTGGGTGCGCAAAAGTATCGGTTGATATGCGCCGCGTTACCCGATCCAACCTTCAGCGTGCGGTAGATATTAAACATGCCGTAGGGATCACAATCCACAAACGCATACACAGGCAGATTTAACTCGTCGGTCAAACGCCGGATAAAACGCCGGCAGGCACGTGTAGGCACACCACCCATAGAAACAAGAATGCAGTTGGCCTTACGCCAATAGCCGTGCTTGACCAGACGTTGAAACATACCCGCAGTCTCAATGGCGAGTAAAAATTTGGCTTTTGTCTCAAACTTCAAATGCTCCACGGAGATCGGTATCGAATATGCTCCCGAACCGAATTTTGTGCAGTCAATACGCAACTTTTTGCCTGTATCTGAGTCGCGGTCGATGACAACAAGCTTGCCAGCGACTTCACCTCCCTTTTCCTCGGGAATGAATCCAAGCTGCTCGCGGTTAACCTCGAATAGTGCTTCTATGTCGTCAATCACAGTGTCCGATTCAGGTTGCTCGTCGAAGCGTGCATCATCCCAGTTCTTGGACACGTAGTATGCCTCACGTTTAGTCATGATTTCGTCGTCTTCGATGAGGACCTTGGCCTGGGACATCATCCGTAATGTCTGGGCAAAAGTCTTGACTGTAGCGACAGTGAGCGTGCGTGTCTTCTTCTTGCCCTTGAGTTCCAGGAAGCCTCTCTTCGGGCGGTACTTCACATTGCTGAGTGAACGCAGTGGGAATGACAGGGTGGGTTTGCTCCGGCTCTGTATCTTGGAGCGAACCGAAGTAGCGGTTTGTTGTATCCGATTGGCAATCTTGCTCACGAACGGCTCCTTTCGAGGATATCTGTTAACTGTCTCACCATAGTTTTCTCTTGGCGATCGGAGAGTTCCAACATTTCCCGCAACGCGATGGCGATATGTGGGATGTATTTCTGGATAAAGGCTTTTTTACGCTCGGATTCAGCAGCCTTGCGCCGGCGTCGGATGAACTTGGCCAATTTGCGGCCACACTCTTGTAGAGCGAGTCGGATATCCTTGATGATCTCTGGATAATGGGCAATGGCCTCTTTGCTTTCCGATGTGAAGGGCACCCACACCGAAGCCATATGAACCATAATGACTAGTGGCCCGGTCGGCAGCGCTCCTGCAGACTGCTGTAGTGCATAATTGCGCCAATCCGTATTGAGCACCGAGTGGGTTATTGCGCAGGCCGATTGCTGGTAGAGCAAGGGTACTCGGTTGGCATAACGCAACACGCGAGCTAGGCCGTCAGCCTTCAGGGAACCACCATACGCCAGGCCCGCCTCTATCTGAAAAGGATTGCCACGATAAACGGCTGGTGGTCGTGTGACTGCAGTGAAGAAATCAGCTTTAATCTGCTTTTTCAGACCGGCCAGGATCAGTTCGTCACCAATTGGGGCGAGACAGTCGGTGGGCGGATTCATTATCCTGGTATGTTTAATGGCGTTAAGAAGATGGTCGGCCTCTTGTCTGGCAATGCGCGATGGACGAGAGCGCTCAGACACTTTTGCCTTCTCACAAATCATTTTTGCCACCCGGGTACTAACGCGAGAGAAATCGGAATGGAGAAATGACTGTAGAGTGCGCGCCTTAGTATCGTGGAGCATCTTGATAAGTATGCCCACTTCAACACCATAAGGGTGAGGTTTTATCTCTCTTGTCTGTTTGGGCAACTGTCTTGACGCACGTTTATATACCTTTGCATCACCATCAGGCGTTACGAACCTAAGTGAGACATGAGGATTAGCAATAGCTGTCTGCTCAAGATATTCTTCTACAGACTGGCGCCCCTTCTGAAACTTTGCCTCCAACTCGATCACCACTTTAGTGCCCCGTTGGACCGCCCACTTTACAGTCTCATCTACAATGATGCGCGGCTCGTTCTTTTTGGCATCGATCTCAAGTTTGTAGTGATGCGCAGGGTGGTCGCGAGATATCTTTGATGTGATGGCAATGGGTTTGCCAGTTGTGAGTTGCCCATACATACCAGCTGCGGATATACCGATGCCCTGCTGGCCCCGAGACATTTTGAGCCGGTGAAACTTCGAGCCGTAAAGCAGTTTGGCGAAGATTTTGGGGATCTGTTTCCTGAGTATACCTGGCCCATTGTCTTCGATGGTGACTAGAAAACGGTTTTCTTCCTTCGCAGGAGCGATGATAATTTTGACATCGGGCAGTACGCCCGCTTCTTCACACGCGTCTAAGGAGTTGTCGACTCCTTCCTTTATGGTTGTTAGCAATGCCTTGCGAGGATTGTCGAATCCAAGGAGGTGACGGTTTTTCATGAAGAATTCTGCAACTGATATCTCACGCTGTCCCAGGGCCATATCTTCGGCGGTGGAGTGACTAGGAAGTTCCTTCTTGGGAGTTTCTTCGACCGCCTTCTTGGTTGTTTTTGCTACCTTAAGCTTATTCTGCTTTGAAGCGCGGCGTTTCTTCTTCCCAACCTTTATGACGACTTTAGTCTTCTTCTTTGCCCCCGCCTTCCTGGCTTTTCCCATAGATTCGATCCTTCATTACAATGTTTGGGCCGGGCCACACGACATAACTAAATGTCGCGCTCTAGACATATAGAGACCTGACCTTTTCAGTAATACCTGATGATAATGAAAAGGAGCATATGTGTCAAGTTTGCAGTAACTATTTGTTCGTATATCGTAGGCTTGTCTTTTCGAATAAGAATCACGCTACAGAGGGATGATGGTACAGAAGGCAACCGGACCTTATTGCAGAGAAAACAACAAAGTATTTGATCAAAAGCATCTTGTCTGTTAGGCTATTCTGTGTTCTCGTTTGAGCGTTACTAACGTTATATTAAATCATTCTGGAGTTAGCCTATGTCAACGACCACAAAGAAAGAACTTATCGACAGAATTGCTGAAAATACTCAGGCTAAGCGTGTGTCGGTTAACACTACAGTTCAGAATTTCCTCGACGAGGTCATTTCCGAACTTGCCAAGGGCAACCGCTTGGAGTTCCGTGACTTTGGTGTTTTTGAAACTAAAACGCGGGCAGCCAGAACAGCACAGAATCCGAAAACTCTGGGACAAGTTCATGTTCCAGCCAAGCGAGTAGTAAAGTTCAAGGCGGGTCAGTTGATGAGGCAAAAGCTGAATGGTCGCAAGGCAAGAATTTAGCAGTCACTCCGAGACGTCTGCTCAAATTTCATGGACCAGTCTCACCAGGGTCGACTCTATCTTGAACGGATCACGGGCCGTAAGGTAAAGACAGATCCATAGAAATGTACAGGAATAAAAGATACCGATTATGTTACAGGGACTCTTACGAACGATTAGCACTGATCAGATGGAGCAAATCCATCATGCGGTGCTGCACGTCTTGGAAAAAACCGGCCTGCAGATTCGGGGACGGTTTCTATTGGAAGCGTTAGCCGACGCTGGATGTCGAGTGGATTTTGACAAACACCGGGCCTGGTTTAATCCGGACCTGGTAGAACGTCAAATCGGGGCCCAAAAAGGCCGCTACCAAAAGGTACGATCGTCCCTGTGGTATCCGTTTTGCAGTCGACTACCGGACCACGATGTGGCCTGGCCGGATGAATTTACGTTAGACTATGGCTTTGGTACGCCCTTTATCTATGACTATCCTTCAGGAACGTACCGCAAGCCCACGGCCCAAGACCAGATCGATATGATCAAACTGGGCCAGGCCATTCCGGAGGTCAAGGCCGTGAATGCCCCATTTGTCTGCGGCGACTTTGACAGCCGTATGGAGAGTCTCGAATCTGCACGCCTGCTGTTACTACATACGGATAAGCCCGGGTGGGTGGCAACCACATGCGGGCAGGAGGTCAAGTATCTGGTCGAACTAGCCCAACTGGCTGCCGATCAGAACAGCAGTGCGGTTCCATCTGAGCCGGCGATTTTTGTGAATGCATATTGCACTACGTCACCGCTCAAACTGGATACGCGTTCCTGTGATGTCTTGGCCGAGGCTCTAAAATACAAGTTTCCAGTAAACTTCGCAACTATGCCCATCCTGGGTGGCACCACCCCCGTGACACCCGCGGGCAGCGTGGTGGTGGCAGCAGCGGAACTGCTGGGGTGTATCACCGCAATGAGTCTGATTGACCCCGAGATCATGGTCTACACCACGAGTATTGCTGCCGTCTTGGACATGAGAACTACCCAGGTCTGTTATGCTGTACCCCAGGCAATTCTGACCGATGTGGCCCTACATCAGTTGTTCCGGACCAAGTACGGCCTCGTGCTCAACGTGGAACCCGCGTATGTAGAGGCCAAGTGCCCGGGTATCCAGGCGGCCTTGCTTAAGACCTATCGGCAGATGGCCTTTGCCGCAACGGTCAGTGCCTCTCTACCCATTGGACTGCTCGACAGCGCGTCGACCTTTTCCCCAACCCAGGCCATGATCGATCGTGACATCAACCTGGCACAGCACCAGTTTGCCCAGGGCATTGAGGTCAATCCCGAGACCATGTGTGTGCACCTCATTAACAAGATGGAATTCTGCGAAAAGAGTGCGTATATCCAGACAGACCATACCCTCAGGCACTTCCGGGATCTGCTGTGGGACTCCCCGCTTCTGGATCGAACCACCAAGCAAGAACGTGCTTACCCACCCGGTCGGGAAGATGAGGCACTCCTGCAAAAAGCCGACCAAGCCTGGCGGAAGTTGGTGGAAACTGCCCGGCCTGTAGAGCGTGACGAGCGTTTACGCCGTGAACTGAATCGTGTTGTGGAGGCAGCGCGCCGAGAACTGATAGTGTAAACAGGAACAGAAATATATACATTAAACATGATTGAGGTTTAACCATGGAATTTGACCACGTAGGCATCATCACCACCGAAAAGAAACCCGGCGAGGTTTTTGTGGAGGCCACGCGCGTATGGATCACTAATTGTGAAGACCATCCTTACCGTGTGGAGTGGCTGCGTTTCGAGCCCGACAGCCCCGTTACCGGCCCCCTGCGCGAGATTCCACATATCGGCTATCGCGTGGACAGCGTAGAAGCCATCACCGAGGTCTCCCGAGGCATGAAAGTCTTACTCGAGCCCTTTGATGCTGGCTTTGCCGTGGCTGGGTTCTACCAGACCCCTGACGGCGCAGTTGTCGAGTTCGTCACGTACAAGGACGAACCTTCGCCTTGGTCGTGCGCTCGCACGTGATGATGTATGCATTGTGAATAAGGAAAACTCTGTTGCAGAGTGTGAATCGCCAGAGCTTCAAACATAATGTGTGATTATCAAGATGGCATCGAACCGCTGCAACACTGCTGACCTTCCATCGAAGGTGTTTTGGAAAATCTTTTCACATACTCAATGATTATTGATTTTGCAGAGGCTTCCCACTAATTGCAAAATGCCAGAATTCCTCAAAAAGTCACTCCTTTCAGGAGCTGGAAAACACCTTGACTACAAGGTGACATCGTCACTCCGTTTTGTCACAACAAATGTTGATTTTGCCTATATCGAGTCCGAATAAATTTCAATTTTTTGAGAAAATACGAATATTTTTCTACAATTTTCATTGTGAAATCGGAAGGTGTATACGGAGGAAAAGAAATGTATCAATCATATCATTCTTTTTAGGATACGACCAGTAGTGATGCGTTATCACTTGACTACGCAGACGCAGAACAATTTAGCCTTCATGCCCCTGCGGTTTATCTCGCTTTTTCCTCTCCTTCCGCATCGCAGGAGCTTTTCTGTTTGTTTTATTATGACAGAGTGTGTTATAATGATGCTAATCATACAAGAGTGTCTCTGCGAAGTGTAAATGGGAAATCCCAGTTCAACAATTTTTGAGAGGAGATAAGCGATGAAAAAGATTATCCCTGGTTTTAAGAACGTATCGCTATCGGTACTGGCACTAATACTTATGTTGGTATATCCGGCTTCGGCATTTGAAGACAATCCTAATCTTGTCAGCTACTGGAAACTAAACGGTGACGCCAACGATACCACCGGCAGCAACCACGGCACTCTCATCGGCGATCCGACCTGGGTGAACGACCCGAATCGCGGCTGGTGCCTGAGCTTCGACGGCGACGGCGACTATGTCGATGTCGGCGATGATCCATCCCTTACGTTCACCGAAGAAATCACAGTCTCTTGCTGGATAAAGGTCCACATGTTCGACAGAAATTGGAATGCTATCATTACCAAAGGGGACGACTGGATTCTGGCCAGGACACGCGACGATAATCGAGTCGCATTTCTTTGTCTTGGCCTTACAGGAGGGGGGTGGCCGGAAGTGTATAGTGACGACGTGAACGACGAGAACTGGCATCACATCGCCGGTGTGTATGACGGCTCAAAACTCTATATGTATCAAGACGGTCTTAACGTCGATTCCAAATCGCTTCGGGGCAGTATCAACAGCAATTGGAGCCGGGTTCTTATCGGCGAAAACGGACAAGCTCCAAACCGCTACTGGAACGGCCTCATCGACGAGGTGCGTATCTACAGCCGGGCGCTGACTGCCGAGGAAATTAGCGTTTTCGCCAAGCCAGAGCCTCCTACCTCACTTCCACCACCCCCTGCTCCCAACGACGTTACGGCCACCGGTTATGACAGCCGGATCGACCTCAGATGGCAGTTTGATACAGATCCCAATTTGGAGGGCTACAACATCTATCGTGCCGATTCCGAGGAGGGCCCCTTTACCAAGCTCAATGATTCGGTACATACGGTCTATGTGTATAGCGACTTCTTGGGTTCCAATGACCAGACGTGCTATTATTATGTAAAGTCTGTTTCCATACTTGACGGTGGGGAATCTGAGCCCTCAAATATTGCTTCGGCTACCTCTTATGCGATGACAGATGAGCAGCTTCTGACTTCGGTGCAGGAAGCTGTCTTCAGGTACTTCTGGGATTACGGCCATCCTGTCAGCGGACTGGCAAGAGAAGGATATGAATTCGGTCACAGCACCGACACCTGCACATCCGGCGGTACGGGTATGGCCTTGATGGTGATGTGTATCGGGGCCGAGCGAGGATTCGTCACTCGCGCCCAGGCCGCCGACCGCGTTCTGCAGATTCTGACCTTCCTTGAGGAAGAGGCGAGCCGTTACCATGGCGCCTGGTCGCACTGGATCAACGGCGCCACGGGCGAGACAGAGACCTTCGGCATGTATGATGACGGTGGAGACCTGGTCGAGACCGCATACTTAGTACAGGGTATGCTCACGGTGCGGCAATACTTCGATGATTCGAACGACCCTGTGGAGACGGAGATTCGCAGCAGAGCCACCCAAATGTGGGAGCAGGTCGAATGGAATTGGTATCTCCAACATCAGGGCAGTCAAGTGCTTTACTGGCACTGGTCGCCGAATTACGGCTGGCGCATCAACCATGCCATTCTTGGCTACAATGAGTGTATGATCACCTATCTACTGGCGATTGCCTCACCGACGCATCCGATACCGGCCTCTTGTTATTACAACGGCTGGGCAAGTGCCGCCGGCTACGCCAACAGCAATACCTACTACGGCTATAGGCAGTGGGTAGGCCCGGAGAAAGGAGGCCCGTTGTTCTTCACCCATTATAGCCACCTGGGCTTTGACCCGCGTAACAAGAGCGATGATTTCTGCGACTATTTCGATAACAGCAGAAATATTTCTCTGATCAACCGCGCCCATTGCATCGAAAATCCTTTCGGACATGTCGGCTACAGCGACCTGGTCTGGGGCTTGACGGCCAGCTTCAATCCGTGGGGCTACAGCGCCCATTCACCGACGAACGATAACGGTACGATTTCTCCTACGGCGGCGCTCAGCGCTATGCCTTATGTCCCTGAGGAGTCCATGGCGACCTTGAAGGAGCTCTACTACACGTACGGTGCGGATTTATGGGGTCCGTTCGGCTTCTTTGACGCCTTCAATCTATCGCAGAACTGGTTTGCGCGTGGCTACGTGGCTATCGACCAGGGCCCGATTGTGATTATGATCGAAAACTTCCGCACGCAATTGTGCTGGGATTTGTTTATGGCCAATCCGGAAATCAAGCCGATGCTGGATGCCATTGGCTGGACGAGTCCTTAGAGAATAATGAACCGCATTCCCTTGGGGACACCTTCCGGCGAGACAGTACACAATCCTATGGACTCCTTTCCCTCTCCGCACCGCAGGGGCATTTTTGTTTGTTAGCCAACCAAAGCGTATCGAGTCGCGAAAAGATGCCGCCAAAATACCTTCTTTTTCACAAGTTCCAAAATGCCAGAATTCTTCGAAAAATCATCTCTTTCAGAAGCTGAAAAACACCCTGATTTCCAGGGGTGAGTAGGCCGAGGGAATTTCACCCTCAGCCCCTCCGAGAACCGGACGTGAACCTCTCAGCTCATCCGGCTCCTATCATTCAAACCATTAATAAATGGTTCTGCTACCTTCAACGACTCCTCCTGTTAAACAGTTGGTCGATTGTCGGTAGCTGAATGACCGAGCCCCTTCGCTCGGCTGCCATTACAGCAGCTTCAACGCTACTACGA
>JABAOH010001278.1_pt3 | contig 21235 bp, 19 predicted proteins | sample 7062181 | NCBI WGS metagenome assembly JABAOH01 (sample SAMN14538630, study PRJNA623070) | marine sediment metagenome | biome: marine biome [ENVO:00000428]; feature: marine pelagic biome [ENVO:01000023]; material: deep marine sediment [ENVO:00002113]; isolation source: pool of 5 deep marine... | reverse complement strand
TCTGTTGGTCTACGTGTTGATCATCTTGGGCGGCCTGGCCGGCCTGCAGGCCACGCTCACCTTGCCCGGCATCGCCGGCTTGATCCTGTCGATCGGAATGGCGGTCGACGCCAACGTGCTGATCTTCGAGCGGATCAGAGAGGAGATGGAGGGCGGCAAGACGCCGAGAACCGCGGTGGACACCGGGTTTCAGGCGGCGCTCTCTGCCATCATCGACTCGAACCTGACGACGCTGATCACCGCGATCATCCTCTACCAGTTCGGGACCGGGCCGGTGAAAGGATTCGCGGTTACGCTGTCTATCGGTATCGTAGCCTCGTTCTTCAGCGCGGTGTTCGTGGTGCGGACCTTCATGCTGATCTGGCTGGAGTCCCGTTCGCCGAGCGCCGAGCTGAGCATATAGGAAGTAAGGGAGCCGATCGATGCGGCTGTTTGCGAAAGCCAACTACAAGTTCCTCGAGCAGCGGCGCAAGGCCTACGTGGTATCGGCCGTGCTCATCGCGCTCGGTGTTCTCTCCATCGCNNACGGCGTCGATTTCACCGGCGGTACGCTGTTCCAGGTGCGCTTCGATGATGATGTGGAGGCGTCGGATGTACGTAGCGCCCTTGGGGCCGCCGGCCTCACGAACCTGCAGGTCCAGAATTTCGGTGGCGCTAGCGAGTTCCTCATCCGGATGGCCGAGTTCCTCGAGGGTGGCGACAGGGAGTTGGCCCAGCAGGTCGACCGGATCCTCGACGACCGCTTCGGCGCCGAAAGCTACACGGTAGTGCGAACCGAGGCGGTGGGTCCGCGGGTCGGCGAGGAGCTGAGACAACGCGCGGTGGGTGCTGTGTTGATCGCCTTCGTGCTCACCCTGATCTATCTCGGGTTCCGCTTCGAGTGGCGGTTCGGCCTCGCCGCGATCATCGCCACGTTCCATGACATTCTGATCGCATTTGGGGTGATCTCGATCCTGAACATCGAGATCTCATTGCCGACCGTGGCGGCCATCCTGACGATCATCGGGTACTCGCTCAACGACACGATCGTCATCTTCGATCGGATTCGCGAAAACTTGAAGAAACACCGGCGGCTAAAGTACGTAGAGATCCTCAATCTCTCGATTAACGAGACGCTGCCGCGGACCGTGATGACCAGTGGTACGACCTTCGCCGTGTTGCTCGCTCTCGCCGTATTCGGCGGTGCGGTCATCCGCGAGTTCACCATCGTGCTGATGGTCGGGGTCATCATCGGGACCTACTCGTCGATCTTCGTTGCTTCGCCGGCCCTGCTCGAGGTCGAACGCCGCTCCGGCGGTGTGCGGAGCAAGAGCGACCGCAGGAAGGTGGCGGCAGCGCGCGCCGACATGTGAGGCTGTTCGACTCTCACGCCCATCTGACCGACGAAAGCTTCGCTGAGGAGCTCGACGCCTCGCTGGCGCGTGCTGCGGAGCGAGGTGTGAGTGCGGTCGTCTCCATAGCCAGCGATCTGGACGACGCACGCGCCGCGATCCAGCTGGCGCGGGCAGCCTCCCGGCTGCGTGTCTACGCGACGGTTGGGATCCACCCGCATGAGGCGGATCGCTGGACGCCCGAGGCGGCTGCCCGGCTCGAGGAGCTTGCCGGCGCCGGGCCTGTCGTCGCCATAGGCGAAACCGGGCTCGATTTCTACTACCAGAACGCGCCGCGCCGGGAACAGAGCGAAGTCTTCCGAGCACAACTCGAGCTCGCAGGGCGCCTCGGCCTCCCCGTCGTCGTCCACTCGCGCGAGGCGGACGAGGACACCGCGGCGATGATTCAGGAGTTCAGCGGGCGCGTCGTCGGAGTGCTTCACTGCTTCACCGGTGGCGCCGAATTGCTGAACGTTGGTCTGGCGGCGGCTTGGTATGTTTCGTTCTCCGGACTGGTCACGTTCAAGAACTATCGCGACGAGGACATCGTGCGTGCGGTGCCCGGCGACCGGCTGCTGGTCGAGACCGATAGCCCGTACCTGGCACCGGTACCGATGCGGGGACGCCGGAACGAGCCGGCCTTCTTGGAGCACACCGTGCGGCGCCTGGCGGAGATCCGCGGTGAGGAACCGGCGGCGGTTGCCGAGGCGACGTTTGAAAACGCCTGCCGCTTCTATGGCTTGCCCCAGATGTCATAGTGAACAGTGAACATCGGACGTCGAACGTCCGACTTCGAGTGGCAGGATCCGGCCACCAGTGCCCGACGTCCGGAGTTCGACGCGCGACGTCCGATGCTCACTACCCACAACGCTTGATGGCTGCCCCTGCCCCGAGTAGCTTCGCTGCATGACACGCCGAATTCACATCCTTCCCGATCACGTCGCCAACCAGATTGCGGCGGGCGAGGTGGTCGAGCGGCCGGCATCTGCAGTGAAAGAGCTGGTCGAGAATTCGCTCGACGCGCGGGCCGGCTTGATTGAGGTAGACTTGCAGGCTGGCGGCAAGACGCAGCTGCGTGTGGCCGACGACGGTCACGGGATGGTGCGTGACGACGCGCTGCTCGCCATCGACCGGCACGCCACCTCGAAGATCAAGGATGACAAAGACCTGCGGAAGATTAGGAGCCTCGGGTTCCGCGGCGAAGCGCTGCCTGCCATCGCCGCCGTATCACGTTTCGAGCTCGAGACGGCCCCGGCCGAGGGCGGTGAAGGGACGCGCATAAAGATCGAGGCTGGGCGCGTCGTGGCGGTGGACGAGATTGCGAGGCGGCCGGGCACGACGGTTACGGTGCGCTCCCTGTTCTTCAACTTACCGGCCCGGGCGAAGTTCCTTCGCTCCGCGGCAGCCGAGACGCGGGCCGCTTCGGAGGCGACGATCCAGCTCTCGCTGGCCAACCTGAGCACAGCATTTCGGCTGCGGTCGAATGAGCGTGAGCTGCTAGATCTCCCACGCAGCGCTGAGCTGGCAGCTCGGGTGGGTTCGATCTGGGGAGACGAACTGGCGGCGACGCTGATCCCGATAGATCACACGTCCGACAACGTACGAGTTGCCGGGCTGATCCAGCGTCCTGCCGACACGCGGCCCGGATCGCGGCGGGTCTATCTGTTCGTGAACGGGCGCCCCTTCGTCGATCGTTTTGTCGTTCGCGCAGCCGAGGAGGGGTACCGCACGACGGTACCGCACGGCCACAAGCCGGCGCTGTTCCTCTATCTCGAACTCCCGTTGGAGGAAGTGGATGTCAACGTCCACCCAACGAAGGCCGAGGTTCGGTTTCGCAACAAGATCAAGACGGAAGCCGCGGTGACGGAGGCGGTTCGCTCGGGGCTCGAGGGGCTCGAGAGCGCGCCCAGCATCGGGCGCCATGGGGGTAACTTCCAGCTCGTCTCGCGCGGGCCGGCGAGCGGTGTGACTAGACCGCAACCTGAGGGCGCGGCGGCGAGCCAGATCGCCCTCTTCGTTCCGGGGGGTGAGCCACCTCAGGCGCCGGTCGAGGGTGAGGAGCGCGAGGCCGCCACGCCGATGGCTCGGCCGGGCGCGATGTGGCAATTGCACGACTCGTACATCCTCGCCGAGACGCGCAGCGGGCTGATCATCGTGGACCAACATTCGGCCCACGAACGCATACTCTTCGAGCGCATCATGCAGGATTACGACGAGGGTGGCGCCGCGTCACAACGCCTGCTGTTCCCAATGACGATTCGCCTCTCGCCGAGCGAGGCTCAGGCGGTTGAAGAGTTGCAGGGCATCCTTAAGCAGATCGGCTTTGAATTGGAAGGATTCGGCAGCAAGACTGTGATCATCCACGCCGTGCCTAACCCGCACCCCCGCTTCGATGCCGAGCGCTGCTTCCGCGAAATGGTCGCCGAGCTGGCTCACGGTTCACCTCTTGTCGACTCCGCGCGCAACCAGCACGAGCGCGTGGCCAAATCGTTCGCCTGTAAGGCGGCGATCAAAGCCGGGCAACCACTCTCAGGCCTCGAGATGGCCGAGTTGTTCGACCGGCTGTTCGCATCCGAGCTGCCGGGCCACGATGTCCACGGCCGGCCAACAATCCTACGCCTTTCGCTCGACGAGCTCGAGCGACGCTTTGGGCGCACGTGAGGACAAGCGCCGACGAGAAGATGAGCCCGCCTGCTTTGCCTGAAGCGATTGTCATCACAGGTCCGACCGGCACGGGCAAGAGCGCCCTCGGTGTGGAGGTCGCCGAGCGCCTGAACGGTGCCATAGTCTCGGCCGACTCCCGACAGATTTACCGCCACATGGACATTGGGACCGCCAAGCCGTCAGCAGCATTGCGCCGGCGTGTGCCGCACTACGGGCTGGACCTGCTGGACCCCGATGAGAGTTATAGTGCCGGCCGCTTCGCTCGCGACGCCTGGCGCTGGATCGAAGAGGTCGCTGAATGCGGAAAGGTCCCTGTCATCGTCGGTGGGACCGGATTCTTCATTCGCGCCCTGCTCGAGCCGTTGGGGCCGGAGCCTGAGCCGATGCCGGAACGCCTGACGCCGGTGCGTCGTTACTTGTCCAGCCTGCCCGTCGAAGAGTTGCATCGCTGGTTGAGGCGCCTCGACCCGCAACGTGCGGAGCAGCTGAGCGGAGAGGGCGGCCGCCAACGTCTCGGCCGCTCCTTGGAGGTAGTGCTACTGTCGGGACGTCGTCATTCCTGGTGGTTGCGCCGGCCGGCGCGAACGGCGCCGCTCGCCGCCTGCGTCTTCTGCCTGGTGCTGCGCCGCGAGGAGCACAACCGGCGGATCGACGAGCGCTTCGATCGAATGGTTGAGGAGGGCCTAGTCGATGAGGTTCGCGGTTTGCTGGAGCGATTCGCCGCCGACGCGCCGGGACTCAACTCGGTGGGCTACGCGGAACTCATCGCGCACCTGGGCGGTGCATATTCGCTCGAGGTCGCTGTGGAGGCGGCGAAGCGCAGCACGCGGCGCTACGCTCGGCGTCAGTCGACTTGGTTCCGCCATCAGTTGCCGGAGGACACGGTCTGGCTGGCGGCCGATCGTTCGCGGGCCGAGCTGGCCGACGAAATCGCTCGCGCCTGGCGCGATCGCACAGCGTCACTGGCCGGCTGAGCTACGCCCGCGTAGCTTGGCCCGGATGGTACTCAGTATCCAATATCCGACACTGATTTGTCATATGGCAAGTGGTCTTCAAGTAACGAGGCTCGAGTTCCATCCTCCATTGATCTTAGGACATTGGAACTTGCCCATTGATGGTTGAGAAGACCTTGACCGTCTGGTTGGTGGATATCGGATATTGGATATTCAGATGAGATTCAACTAACGAAGAGCCTGTATGAGAATCGGAATCGCCTGTTATCCGACCTACGGCGGCAGCGGCGCGGTCGCCACCGAGCTGGGGATGCGCTTGGCACAGCGCGGCCACGAGGTTCACTTCGTGTCGTACGCGCACCCGTTCCGCTTGCCTCGCTTCCTCAGGAACACATACTTCCACGAGATCGAGGTCTCTCGCTATCCGCTGTTCGAGTACCCGCCCTACTCGCTGGCTGCGACTGTGGCGATGCACGAGATCGCGACCCAGCGGCATCTCGATCTCTTCCACGTCCACTACGCCGTACCTCACGCAACGTCCGCATGGTTGGCAAAGCAGATGCTGGATGATCCCGGCGAGCTGAAGATCGTCACCACGTTGCACGGCACCGATATCACGCTGGTCGGTCAGGATCCGTCCTATCGCTCGATCGTGAAGTTCTCGATAGAACGCTCCGACAGCTTGACCGCCGTCTCTGAGTTCCTGAAACGCGAAACGATTGCGACCTTTGGGTGCGCCGGCTGCGACGTGCGTGTGATCCCCAACTTTGTCGACACCGAGATCTTCGGGCATGGTGCGGATGGACAGCGCCGCCGTAACCGCAACGCTCTGGCCGACGCGGATGAGAAGATCATCATGCATATCTCCAACTTCCGTCCGGTCAAGCGCGTCGGCGACGTCGTTCGCGTATCCGCCAGGGTGATGGAGAAAGTGCCGGCGCGTCTGATCTTCGTGGGCGACGGTCCCGATCGACACATGGCTGAGGAGACGGCTCGTAACCTGGGGATCGGCGACCGCGTCGTCTTCCTCGGCAAGCAGGAATCGGTGGCCGAGCTGCTCGCCTGCGCCGATCTGTTTCTGCTGCCCAGCGAATCGGAGTCGTTCGGGCTCTCGGCGCTGGAAGCGATGGCCAGCGAGGTTCCCGTCGTCGGCACGCGCTGCGGTGGCCTCGAGGAAGTGGTCGAGGATGGGAGCACTGGCCGTCTTCTCCCGGTGGGTGCGGTGGACGCGATGGCGGATGCGGCGATCGAGATTCTGGCGGATCCGGCACGGCAAGCGGCGATGGGCCGCGCCGGCCGGGCCGAGGCGGAAGAGGTGTACTCTGTGGAGCGCATCCTCTCGCTGTACGAGGCGTTCTACGAGGAGGTCCTTGGCAAGTGATGCCCTCGCGGTGAGTCGATGAGCGTCTACGAAGCGATCCTGCTTGGTATCGTGCAAGGGCTCACCGAGTTCTTTCCCGTATCGAGCTCGGGACACCTCGTGCTGGCAGAAGCGCTGCTTAACGTGAACCCGCCGGGCGTCGTCTTCGAGGTGATGGTCCACCTGGCCACGCTTTGCGCGGTTCTGGTTCTCTACCGGCGCCGTATAGTGGAGCTCATCCTGGGGGGAGTCCGACGCCGGCCGGCCGACCTCCGCTACTTGGGCATGCTGGGGGTGGCGTCGCTGCCCGCGGCGCTCCTGGGGACGACGCTTTCGGGCGCGATCGCCGGCGTTTTCGACCTGCCGCTCGTCGTCGCGGTCAACCTGTTGCTGACCGGTGGCGTCGTATACTCGATTCGCTGGCTCGTGGCTGATAGCGACGGGCCCGACCCCGGCTGGAAAGGGTCGTTACGGGTTGGCATCGCGCAGGCACTCGCCCTGTTGCCCGGCATATCGCGATCCGGCCTAACGGTAGCAGCGGCCCTACACGCCGGCACGAAACGCGAAACCGCTGCGGAATTCAGCTTCCTGCTTTCCGTGCCGGCGATCCTCGGGGCCGCGGCCTTTCAGATACCCAAGCTGGACGGCGCTGGGGCCGGCGTCGGGGGGGGCGAGCTCCTAGCTGCTGCCTCGAGCGCCTTTTTCGCCGGTGTGGTCGCTATCCTCCTCTTCCTGCGCTGGCTGAGCAGCGGCTGCTTCCACCGTTTCGCCTTCTACTGTTGGACGGTGGGCGGGGCTTATATCGTCTACGCACTGGTGACGACCTGAAGTGAGCAAGACGATGGAGGCGATAACCGAGTCGGTCAAGCAAAGAATCGCCGAGGCGCTGGCCGAAGACATCGGGTCGGGCGATTGGACCAGCGAGTGGTGCGTCGAGCCGGGGGTCAAAGGCCGGGGCGAGATAGTTGCCAAGGCGGAGGGTATCGTCGCCGGGCTCACCGCCGCCGGCGAGGTCTACCGGCAACTCGGCGGAGCCGAGCTGCTGCCGCTGGTCGGCGACGGCGACGAGGTGACCGTGGGGATGCCTGTCGCCCGCGTGACGGGAGAGGCGCGCGCTATTCTCACCGGCGAGCGGACCGCGCTCAACCTTCTCGGGCAGCTATCTGGTGTTGCGACTTTGACGCGGCATTATGTCACGGCAGTGGACGGTACGGGAGCGCGCATCACTGACACCAGAAAGACGACCCCGCTATGGCGCGAGCTCGAGCGAGCGGCGACACGGGCAGGCGGGGCGGTCAACCATCGTCGCGGACTCGACGCCATGGTGCTGATCAAGGAGAACCACCTGGCCTGCAGCGGTGGCATCGGGCAGGCAGTAGAACGGGTGAGAGCGTCGAACGCGATGGGCCTAGAGGTCGAGGTCGAGACGACGAACCTGCAGGAGGTGAATGCTGCGTTGGCTGCTGGGGTCGACCGGATCATGCTGGACAACATGCCGGTCGAACAAGTGAGAGAGGCGGTGAGGCTCATCGCCCGTCACGATCCGCGACCCGAGGTCGAGGCGTCGGGCGGTGTCACGCTGGCCAACGTTAGAGAGCTCGCGGAGGCGGGCGTCGACTACATCTCGGTCGGTGCGTTGACGCACTCGGCGCCCGCCCTCGATCTCTCGTTGATTCTGCGGCGGGTGGCGCCATGAGCCGCAGGGCGTCGAGCTGGGAGGGGCAAAAGCTTGCCATGCTCAGGGAGCGCTGGGACCGGCCGCACGTCCACATCTACTCCAGCATCGATAGCACGAGCACGTTGGCCGCGAAGCTGGCGGATGAGGGGGCAGCGGCCGGGACGATCGTTCTGGCGGACGAGCAGACTGGCGGCCGCGGCGTCGCGAAGCGGCGCTGGCACTCAGCCAGGGGTGCCGGGCTCTATCTCTCTCTCGTGCTCCGGCCACAGGAAGTGCCAAACCCGCTCCTGCTCCCCTTGCTCGCCGGTCTGGGAGCCGCCCGCGCGGCCCAGGGGCTGGTGAGCGGTGCCGCGGTGGGGGTCAAGTGGCCAAACGACTTGATCGTCGCCGACCGTAAGGCTGGGGGCGCCATAGCGGAGGCGTCGTGGTCCGGTGAGCGGCCCAAGTTCATCGTGCTGGGGATCGGTGTGAACGTGCACCAGAAAGCGGCGGATTTCCCCGCCGCCTTGCGGGACGTAGCGATATCGCTCGATATGGCTGCAGGCCGCAAAGTATCACGTCTCGAGCTTGCCGATCGGATCATCGACGCTATGGAGACCTCCTGCCTGAACCCGCCGGCGATCCTCGATCGCGAGGTCCTGCGTCGGTTCGACGATTATGACTGGCTGCGGGACCGGCGCTGCTCCATCGACTCGGGTAGCTCGGCGCCGCTGGTGGGCACTGCAGTGGGGATCGCGCCCGATGGTGCTCTCCTCTTCCGCCCCGATCGAGGCGCGCTCCAGCGCGTCACCGCCGGGCGCGTGGTCGTTGAGGAGCTTCCTACCCCGGACTTCTGAGATGAGCGAGCTATTGCTGACCGTTGACGTTGGAAACACAGAGACCGTGTTGGGCCTGTTCCACGAACGCAGATTGGTCCGTCACTGGCGTATCTCCACCGACGTCCGCAAAACGCCCGACGAGCTGGCCTATTTGCTCAAGCATCTGTTGCTGGAAGAGGGGGTGGAGTCAGCTGTGCGCGGTGTCATCGGCTCGGTGGTACCGGCCTTGGACCCGATAATCACAAGGGCCTTCCGGCGAGCCTTCGGCGGCGAGCCTCGTATCATCAATGACCCCGCCGTTCTGGTGGAGAACGATGGACTGCTCCCGATCCGCTTGGATGTGGACGAACCCCACACAGTTGGGGCCGACCGTATGCTGAACACCCTGGCTGCCAGCGAACTCTACGGTGTCGACATCATCGCCGTCGACCTGGGCACCGCCACGACCTTCGACTGCATTAGCGGGGACGGTGTCTTCATGGGCGGCGTCATCGCGCCCGGGCCCCGGGCCGGGATCGAGGGCCTGGCCCATAGCGCCAGCAAGCTGCCGTTCATCGACCTCGTACCCCCGGACATAGTTATCGGGCGGCGAACCGACGACTGCCTACGCTCCGGGTGCTTCTTCGCTATCGTGGATGCGATCGACGGGATGGTCAGGAGGATACAAGAAGAGTGGGGGCGACCCGGCGCCATGGTGCTCGCCACAGGCGGCCTGGCCGCCCTGATCGCTCCCCACTGTCAAACGGTTGATGCCGTCGAGCCCTATCTGACTCTCTACGGCCTCGCCATCGCCGATCGCATCCTCGGCGACGCGAGTATCGACTAACAGGCCGGCGCCCTCCGGGTCAAGCGACCCGCCGGACCTTCGATCGAATCTTCTCCAGCGCCCGGTCCGCGGTATCCGGGCTGATCAGCTTCACGATGAAGTAGATCACGGCCAGGAAGAACGCCAGCTTGATGATGGTCACCAGGAGCGCCGTCAGTAGGCTGAGGATCGGCACCAGCAGTGCTGAGGCCACCGCCAGAGCCACCAGGCCCCCCGCCAGCAAAGCTCCCAGCCTGAACATCCCTCTTAGCATTCTTCTTTCCCCTCCTATCTACATCGGCGAACCGCAGCGCCTACCCCCGGGTCACAGGGGGGCTCGCCTCTCCAACTTAATGTACGGGCTGCGCCCGGAAAAGGTTTCAGGCCCGGCTGATCCGGCGCCAGCAACTCCGGGGCCAGCCACAAGTGCAGGCTGCGGGGCGCCTTTCTGCCAGCTTGACAGTACCGCCCCTCTTTACGAATGGCATGTTTTGTGCCATTTTCTTCCGCTAGCTAGCGGAGCAAAACCGGTGAACAGCTTACTGCCGCACGTCGGCCCGTGCAGGAAGGGCCGGGTGTCTCCGGTATATGCGATCCACAACGATACCAGGGTTCGAGAGAGGAGGAAAGCACTCATGCAAATCAAGCCCCTCGCCGATCGAGTAGTCGTCAAACCGCTCGAGGAGACGGAGCAGATGAAGGGCGGCCTATATATCCCAGACACCGCCAAAGAGAAGCCCCAGCAGGGTGAAGTGGTGGCCGTCGGGCCCGGCCGAGTGAGTGACGAGGGCACGCGGATCGAGGTCGAACTGAAGACGGGCGACCGCGTGATCTACGGGAAGTACAGCGGTACCGAGGTAACCGTTGATCAAGAGGAGTATCTGATTCTGCGAGAGTCGGACGTCCTGGCGATCGTGTCGAACGGCAAGAAATGATTCACGCTCGGAGCGCAGCAGCCCCGTGACGCCGGGGCGGCTGCCCGGCTCCGGGTTGCAGGTGTCCGATTGGCGCACGTTTACGAATTCGAGAGCAGGAGCGCCCTGAAAGCTGACAGGCGGGCGCTACCAGACCGGTAACGGGATAATTAGGAGGTTCAGCAAGATGGCGAAGTTGCTTGAATTTGACGCCCAGGCGAGGAGCAAGCTGAAGGTCGGAGTAGACCAGCTGGCCAAAGCCGTCAAGGTCACGCTCGGCCCCAAGGGGCGCAACGTCGTGCTCGAGAAGAAGTTCGGCAGCCCGACGATCACCAAGGACGGCGTCACCGTCGCGAAGGAGATCGAGCTCGAAGAGCCTGTCGAGAACATGGGTGCCCAGATGGTTCGTGAGGTTGCCAGCAAGACGAGCGACGTCGCGGGCGACGGCACGACCACGGCGACCGTGATCGCCCAGGCGATCTACAACCAGGGCCTCAAGGCGGTGACCGGCGGCGTCAACCCGATGGCGCTGAAGCGCGGTATCGACAAGGCCGTCGATACGGTCGTCGAGCAGCTCAAGGACATCTCCGTCGAGACGAAGGGCAAGAAGGAGATCGCCCAGGTCGGTGCCATATCGGCGAACAACGACGCCGAGATTGGTGACATCATCGCTGAGGCGATGGAGAAGGTCGGCAAAGACGGCGTGATCACCGTCGAGGAAGCCCGCGGCATGGAGACCGAGCTGGAGACGGTCGAGGGCATGCAGTTCGACCGCGGCTATCTCTCGCCCTACTTCGTGACCGACCCCGAGAAGATGGAGGCCGACCTCGAGGACGCCTACATCCTGATCCACGACAAGAAGATCTCGACGATGAAGGACCTGCTGCCGGTCCTCGAGAAGGTCGCGCAGACCGGCAAGCCGCTGCTGATCATCGCCGAGGACGTCGAGGGTGAGGCGCTGGCCACGCTGGTCGTGAACAAGCTGCGCGGCACGCTCAAGGTCTGCGCCGTGAAGGCCCCCGGCTTCGGCGATCGCCGTAAGCAGATGCTGCAGGACATCTCTATCGTTTGCGCCGGCCAGGTGATCAGCGAAGAGGTCGGCTTCAAGCTCGAGAACGCGGTGATCGGCGACCTCGGGCAGGCGAAGCGGGTCGTCATCGACAAGGACAACACCACGATCATCGACGGTGCCGGTACCGAGGAGCAGATCCAGGGCCGGATCCAGGAGATCAAGTCGGCGATCGACAAGTCGACGTCCGACTACGATCGCGAGAAGCTGCAGGAACGGCTGGCCAAGCTGGCCGGCGGTGTGGCCGTCATCAACGTCGGCGCTGCCACCGAGACCGAGATGAAGGAGAAGAAGGCACGCGTCGAGGACGCGCTGCACGCGACCCGCGCTGCGGTGGAAGAAGGGATCGTACCCGGCGGTGGCGTTGCGCTGCTCTGGAGCCAGAAGGCGCTCGACGCGATGAAGCTGAAGAACCACGATGAGCAGATCGGCGTCGAGATCGTGCGGCGCGCCATCGAGGAGCCGACCCGCCAGATAGCGGACAACGCCGGTCAGGAAGGCTCGCTTGTCGTGGAACGCATCCGCGAGAAGAATGACCTCAACTACGGTTACAATGCTTGGACCGACAAGTACGAGGACCTGGTGAAGGCCGGTGTCATCGACCCGACCAAGGTGACGCGCTCGGCGCTGCAGAACGCCGCGTCCATCGCCAGCCTGCTCCTCACCACCGAGGCGGTGGTCGTGGAGAAGAAGGAGAAGGAAGACAAGCTTCCCGCTCCTGGTCCCGATATGGGCGGCATGTACTAAGCGCCCGGATTACGGCGGTACTCTGGGGGCCCGGCCGGTTGGTCGGGCCTCCTTTTTTTTTGACGCTCCGATGATGGGAAGTTCCATATTGGGAATGACGAACTGGTTGGGAATTCTCGAATGTCGATTCGGGGACCAGTGTAACAGGGGAGGTTGGAGGTCTAGAAGTGTTTGATCGTGCAAGAGCCTATATGACCTGGAGGACCGGCTCGTTGCCCTTGCTGGCTTGCCGGATCGTGGCGGAGTTGCCGACGGAAAGGGTTGCGGGTCACATCGCGGGGCAGCTCACGCGGTGCTGCACGTCCCCGGCGGCGAACTATGCCGAGGCGCGAGGCGCCGAGTCGCGCCGCGACTTCGTCCACAAGATGAAGGTGTGCCTGAAAGAGCTTCGCGAGACCATGGCCTGGCTCAAGCTGTTGAGAGCGCTGGAGATCCCGGGGCCGGGGGCGGTCGAGGAGGCGACCGCCGAGACCGATGAGCTCATCGCCATTTTCGTCACGAGCATCGCGACGGCCCGCCGCAAAGACACACGCCCTGGACCGTGACATAGGTAATCCTTCTATACTTCCAACCTCCCCTGTTGCACCGGTCCCCTGATCGAAATTCGAGAATTCCCAACAGAATTCCCAATTGTTCCCTGTATCATCTCTGAGGATTTGCTGGTCAAAGGGGTCGCGGCTAGATTTCGCGCATGTTCCCGCGACCCGCCCGCACCGCGACCCTTGCTGGGGGAGCCTGAGGCTGTGCCCGTCTGCGTCCACTGTGCCACGCCTCTTCCTGATGGCAGCCAGTTCTGCTCGCAGTGCGGTACGCCCGTGCCGGGCCGCAGGCCGGAGGATCCTACCTTCACGCCGCAGGGCCGTGAGATCTACGAGCGCCTCAAGGAGGCGACCGAGGGCAAGTACGAGATCATCCGGGAGCTAGGGCGCGGCGGAATGGCCGTCGTCTTCCTCGGCTACCAGAAGTCGCTCGACCGCGAGGTCGCTATCAAGGTGCTGCTCCCGCTGCTCGGCTATGATCCCGAGATCGTTGAGCGCTTCACACGAGAGGCCCGCACCCAGGGCAAGCTCGATCACCCCAACATCATCCAGGTCTACGAGATCTACAACGAGGCTGGCCTGACGTTCTTCACTGTCCCGTTCATTAGCGGCGAGAGTATGCGCGTCTTCTTGCGGGACTACCCGCAGCCACCGCTCGAAAAGGTCTTCCGGTACCTGACGCAGGCGGCGGATGCTCTCGCCTACGCGCACCGTCGCGGCGTCGTCCATCGCGATGTCAAGCCGGACAACATCCTCGTCGACAAGGAACGCGATCGAGTCATCCTCACCGACTTCGGCATCGCCAAGGCGCTCACCGCCGAGCAGACGCTCACCACGCCGGGCGATCTGCTGGGCACCCCGCAGTATATGTCGCCGGAACAGGGCGAGGGACGGCAAGACCTGGACGGGCGGGCCGATCAGTACTCGCTCGGCCTGATCGGCTACGAGATGCTCGCCGGCCAGCGGCCGTTCCTGGCGGACAACCTGGCGGAGCTGATGTACAAGCACCGCTTCGAGGAGCCGCCCAGCCTCGACGGTGATCCGACCCGACGCGCCGCGCCATCTACGCGAGGCGATCCATCGTGCGATCTGCAAGGATCGCGACGAGCGCTTCCCGACCATGGACGCCTTCCTGACGGCGCTGGAGGGACCGTGGGAGGTCGAGATGGCGGAGGAGGACGAGGAGGGCCGGACGGAGCCGATGCCGCCCCCGGGCAGCGAGGCCACGACCGTCCGCGTGCCCACGCCGCCCAGCACCCCGCGGCCGGCGGCCGTGGACGATACGGCTCCAGAGACAGCGGAGCCTCCGGCCGAGCTCGAGCCGACCCTGAAGACGCCGGAGCCCTGGGAGGCCGCCGACGAGCCGACTGTGAAGACGCCGGAGCCGCTGGCGGCCCCCGTCGGTGAGCCGCCGGCTGAGACGGAGGAGCCGCAGGAGCCCTGGTCAGTGTCGGGGCCCCAGCCCTGGGAGACGCCTGCCTCGGCCGCGGCGGAAGCCGCGGCCGAGGTGGAGGAGCCGATCGCGCCGCTCTTGGGAGAGGCACGACGGCCCGGTGTACCGCGTGCCCTGCTCTACGGCGGCGGCGCCGTGGTCGTGGCCGCAGTGGCTGCCCTAATCGTTCTCGGCCCCCTGGGGTTGGGTGGCGAGTCGATACCGTCAGAGCCGGCATCGGTGGAGCAGACGGGTCCGCCCGTTGCGGGTGGCGAGGGCACGACCGAGCAGGGGACCGAGGAGACGACGACCGGCGCCGCCGCCGGCGAAGCGGAAGGCCCGGGCGCGGGCGATGAGTCGTTGGCGGAGGGTACGCCGGCGACAGGCGGAGCGGCGGAGGCCACAGAGCCCGCTGTCAGGGAATCGCCAGGCGACCGGCCCAGCGCGCCGCCGGTCATCGGTGACACGCCGCCGGAAGTACCGACGAGCGCGGATGCTCGGGCGGTAAACGTGATGGAAGGTGCCTACCGCTGGCGGAACGCAGCGATTGCTGCTGGCGTGGCGGCGGAGTCGTTGCTCGAGTTGGACCGACGGATGGGCCGGGCCAACACCCTCATGGAGGCCGGCCGTTACAGCGAGGCCCGTTCCATCTACTCGGGCCTCGTTCCGGAGTACATGGCCTTCGCTGGAGCCGCGGCGCCTGTTGAAGTGGCCGAAGAAGAACAACCGACGCCCGCCGCCGAGGTAGAACCGCCGCAGCCGGCGGCGGATGAAGAGATGCGCGACCGAGCTGTGGAGGCTGAGCGGCAAGCCCGAACGAGTCGGCAGGCGGCCGTTGACGCGGGTGCTGCAGCGCTGTTCGGCTCCCAGCTCGGGAATCTCGATAACCTACAGCAGCAGGCGGCGCAGGCACTCCAGCAGGAACGTTTCGAGGCCGCGACCGCAGCCTTCAGCCAATTGGTGAGCGACTATGCGGAGCTTGCCACGCGGGCGACTAGCGAATGGCAGTCGCAGATGCGTCAGGCCAACGGTGAGATGCGGCAGATGAGAGACTCGGTGCTCGCCCTGGAGGCTGAGCAACGGGAGCCCGATCGCCTGGCCGGCATCGACGAGACACGCGGCGAGGCGGTGTCGCTGGCACAAGGAGGGCAGTACGCGGAGGCTGTGCCACTCTTCCGGCAGGCACGCGATGCCTACGCTCGGCTGGCGGCGGACCTGGCGGCTGCGTTGCAGGCCGAGGCTGAGGCCGCGGCGGCCGCGGCGGCGGCGGAGGAGCCGAGGCCGAGGCGGCCGCGGCGGCGGAGCCGGCTGTGGAGCCGGCCGTGGAGCCGCCGGTAGAGGAAGAGCCCACGGCGGTTCCTGCCGACGTCGCGATTAGCGGGCTGATCGAGGTGTTCCGGCAGGCTTTCGAGCAGGAGGACCTGGAGCGCATGGCCCGGGAGGTTTACGGGGCTGCGGAGGTCCCCGGCAGGGATGCGGGTTTTCTCAGGAGCGCCTTCTTTGACCGTGCGGATGACCTCCGCGCCCAGACGCAGATCCGTAGCCTGCAGGTATCGGATGACGGGAATACGGCGACCGCCGACGTCGAATTCAACACCACCTTCAGGCAAGCCCGCATGGGGACCCGGGGGAGCCTGGACGTGACGTTGCGGATGCGGTTCGTACTCGANNAACGTGCGGAGGCGCGTTAGCCCCCGAAGCTGAACTCGAGACCCGCGCTGACCAGCAGGTCGTTCTGCCACTTGGCCTCGACGGGGTCTTCCTCGAAATTGTAGATGTAGTCGCGCACATCCGCGCGCAGCCACACGCCTCGGGCCACCCCGTACTTCAGGCCGAATCCCCAGGTGCCTGCGATGTCGGTCTTTTCTTCGAAGATCTCCGTCCCGTCGTCTAACTCTCCACCACGGCTCACGAACCCGATCCCGGCGGAAACGAACACGACGAGCGGCTCCAGCGGCGGTCGGATGAGCGCAAACACCGCGTTCACGCTGCCTAGAAAGACGTTCGAACTGAAGTCATCTTCCGCCTCCGCCAAACCGAGCGGCGGGCCCGGGTCCGGGAGCAGCAGGTCCACGGACAGGTCGCTAAGCGCGTAGATGGCTTCGGCCTCGATGCCAAACCGTGGCGTTGGCCAGACGGTCAGTCGCCCGCCGAACTGGAAGGCGGTCTTTTGTCTGAAGGTGGCGGCGGCTTCGGTTGCAAACTCCTCGAGAGGGAAGATGCCGCTCAACAAGTCGGATGCCGGTAGGAACACCCCTCCGAAGCCGCTAACCGCGACCTGCGTTTGTGCAGAGAGCGATGACGGGGCCAGGGCCAGAGTGAGAGCGAGGACTACCGCACGGTAACGGCGCATGGGAAAACCTCCGTCCTTAGGGTCATCAGGCCTGTCGGCTGGGGTCCCAAGATAGCACCACCCGACGCCGATGGGAAAGTGGGACCACGCTGTCCCGCAGAACACGAAATTGACCGCCGCGGCCAGCCTGCTTATCTTGTTGTGGCTGCATTTCCTTCCCCGCACGCCCCCCTTGAAGTCCCTCAATCGCCACACTGAGAGGTGGATGCCGTGTACAAAACTACGTCTGAAGCCATCCTCGCGCTGGCCTTCGCGGCTTTGGTGGCCAGCTGCAGCAATGCTGACCCAATCGAACCGGTGGAAGACAAGAATAACGGTGGGACGGGCAACCAGACGCTTCTGGTCGTAGCCGAGGTGGATCTGGAGCTGAATACCGGCGGCTTCCTCGCCGACTTCTTCGTCGATGTCGAGGACGGATCTGGCGCTCCCGTGTCCGGGGCTGCCGTGACGATCGTGTGGAACCGCTCCACCGTGACCGTACCGGAGAGTGGCACGCCGGGTATCTACGAGGCACTTGTAACTGGGGCCGCTTCGGGAGACTTGAAGCTGGACGTCGTCAAGGACGACATGTATGTCCGCGACGTGGTGCTGGGCAACATCGGGATCCAAGCCGTCCTCGAGCCGTTGCCCGACGCGACGCTCCCGGCAAACGAGGATCTCACCGTTCGCTGGGTCTCGGATTTGAAGGCCCAGAGCGCCTCGCTCTTCTCTCCGGACTGGGATTTCGATGTGGAGGACAACGGGGAGTTCGTGGTTCCCGGCGCCCAGGTCGACCCGAGCTCTAGTACGTGGATCGAGCTAGAGCGCTACAACGAGGTGGAGATTGCTGGCGGCCTGAGCGGCTCGTATTTCAAGTTGGAGGTCGAGTACCGGGTCGAGGGCTTGGAGATAGCTGCTGCGCTCTAGGTCGAGGTCACAGTGTGATCTCGATACCGCTTGTAATCCAGATGTCGTTCTGCAGCTCCGCGTCGAGGTCGCCGCCCGGTACGGACTGCGAATAGCTGGAGATGTAATCGCGAACATCGAGGCGGATGCCGAACCGCCCACTGAAACCGTAGCGGGCACCGATCCCTGCAATCGCAGCGACGGTTGTCCCGCCATCGAGCCTTTCGTCGAAGTAACGTTGTCCCCCCTCGTCGAAGAACTCACCGCCCCGGTTCACCGCGGCCAGGCCGCCCATAAGATGGATCCCGAACGGGGTGAAGGGAGCTCGGTAGACCTCCCAGAGGACGTTGGCCCCTAGCGTGAGGACGCGGCCGGCGCCTGTCCACTCCGGCTCGGGTAGCGGCTCCCGGCGTCCGGCTGAGATCTTCACATCGCTGATCGCGTACTGAACCTCCGCCTCTAGCCATAGACTGCCGCTCAGCGTCCGGCTGAGTCGCACCCCGAAGGCGAATCCGCTCTGCTGGGCTATGCTCACATTGTCAAGATCGAGTGGGTCCAGTTTCGGTGGGTCCGAGTCGTCCGCCAGATCCGAGGTCGGAAGGTAGAACCCCGCGAACGGCGTGATGGTGGTCAGCTTCTCGTCCTGGGCAGCGGAGGTACCAGGCCAGGCGAGGACCACAAGAACGGCGCTGATCAGAGTAGTACGCATCACGGATCTTTCTCGCTGCTGTGATGTAAACTGTGGTAGAGGTGGTCCCTCGAACCGGCGCACATGGGGGAGGGGACCGACAGGCAGGGGTCGGTGGCTAAGCTAGGCAGAGACCGGCCTTTGCGCAAGGAAAAGCGCCAGCCGTCGCCACGCCTCGAGTGGAAACATTTGGCGTTGCCGGGTCGACCGGCAGGTGGTAAATTAGTAATCCCCTGTGTGCCAGCCTACGACCTCCCCGTATATAGCTCCCCCGCTGTAGGCGAGTATGGCGACATCCTGTCTCCGTTGCGCAGCTAGCCTGCCACACGAAGGCGCTACGTGTCCTGAATGTGGATCGCTGCCTCAGGCCCCCGAGTTCTACCTGGGCGCGGCGCAGCGGCCATCCATCCAAGAAGAGCTACTCGACCATCTGCGGGCGGCGACCAGCGGCGAGTTCGAGATCCTGGGTGAGATCGGCCACGGCGGGATGGCGCGCGTCTACCTGGCCCAAGAGCTCGCTCTCGATCGCCAGGTCGCCGTCAAGGTCCTATCACCCCTGTTCAGCGAGTACCCTGAGATCGTCAAGCGCTTCCAGCACGAGGCGCGGACCGCAGGTCAGCTGAACCACCCTCACATTGTACCTGTCTTCGCTGTCTATCAGGGCGACGGCCTCTCGTTCTTCACCATGCCGTTCGTCAGAGGGGCCAGCTTCCGGGAGATCATCCACGAAGATGGCCCGCTCGAGCTGGAAGAGGCGCTCGAGTTCCTGCGGCAGGCCGGGTCGGGGCTCGCCTACGCTCACCAGCATGGCGTGATTCACCGGGATGTGAAGCCCGAGAACATGATGCTGGAGGAGACGACAGGCCGGCTCGTGCTCACCGATTTCGGGCTCGCCAAAGCGCTGGGCGCGGAGTCGCTGACGGTACCTGGAGACATGATCGGCACGCCACACTACATGGCACCCGAGCAGCTGGAGGATAATACGGAGATAGATGGCCGCTGCGACGAGTACTCCCTCGCAATGGTCGCCTACGAGATGCTGGCGGGCGAGCATCCCTTCGGTGGCGGCGGGTTCCGCGAGCTTCTCATGAAGCAGCTCAACGAGGATCCCTCGCCGCTTCAGGACCGCCGCCCGGATCTTCCCGAGCACGTCTGCCACGCCATACACCGGGCACTCTCCAAGTCGCCGGACGAACGCTTCGACACGGTCGAGGAATTCGCAGGCGCGCTGCTGGGCGGCAAGCCGATTGAGCGGAGGAGCGGTGTAAGGAGTGGCAACGGCCGTAAGCGAAGCCCGGTCGACACCAAGACGGTGTGGATGCGCGATCGCCTGCTCAAGTTGCACAAACGACGCAGGCTGGTGAAGTGGACGAGCCGGGTGGCACTCAGTGCTGCCGCCACCCTCGCCATCTACTTGGGGGTCGCCACGGTGACTGGCAGTGGACCGCCCCTGGGCAGAGCGGCGAACGATCCGTCGGAGCCGACGGAGGACACCGATCTCGGCGCCGTCTCCTTTGCCGATATCGACTTAGCCGAAGCGGGAGACGCGGCCGACCTCCAAGGGCCGCCGGAACCGCCCGTTACCTCGGAGGACGACAGGTCGGAGGACTCCCCGGCTCGGGCCGGCGGAGACCAAGTGCGGCTGGCCGGCTCGGGCTCCGGCCGGCAGACGTCAGGCCGTGCAGCCGAGGCGACCACCCGCGAGGATCGGTCGACGACCCCGCCAGCGGCGGCTCAGAACGAGGAGCGGGCCGCGCCGCAGCGGCCCCCGCCGGTTGAGCCCGAGGTCTCACCTGCGCCGACGAACGATCAGGCGGCGGCGGCCGAGGACGAGGTGTCGGAGGGATCGAATCCGGAGTCGCCCGATAGCACCGCCGCAGGCGGTGCGCAGCCGGGATTCGACCAGCCGGAAGCTGGTGAACCCGTACCCCCCCGGGCGGAGGCCGAGCTCGTCACAGCGGACATGGTTGTGGAGCGCTACCGCCGCGCCTTGGAGACCGAAGACGTCGAAGAGCTTGGCCGGCTCTATGGCGGCGAGGTGCCGTCGGATGATCTGGAACTGCTGACTCGGATCTTCGACAACGCCGACGACCTGCAGGTAAGCCTGCGAAACCGGGATACCCGGTTGCAGGGCGACCTCAGGCTCGAAGATGTCGACTTCGAGATGCGTTACGTGCTGGCACGGACGGGACGGAGCAGAGACTTCACGCTCAAACTGCGACTCACCCTGGAAGAGGGCCCCGCAGGCTGGCAACTCGTCCGGCTGGACCGCCGCTAGTCGCCCAGACTTCCCCACCTGCTTGTAGAACCGCCTGAGAGCAGGTAACTTAGCTTGACTTCTCCCCCGCGACTCAAGCCCGTCGGTAGCGCGTCCGCAGGATTCGGCACGTGGTGATGAAGACCTGTCCTCACTGTCAAACAGAGCTGGCGAGCGACACCCTCTTCTGCCCGCGCTGCGCGAAGCAGGTGCCGGGCACGGGTGAGGACGACCTCCTGGCCTCATCGGCGTCGGATCCCACCGGTCTGCTCGATAGGCTGAGAACGGCGACGGCGGGTGAGTTCAAGATCGTCCGTGAGCTGGGCCGCGGCGGTATGGGGCGAGTGTATCTGGCGCACGAGCTCGCCCTCGAGAGACGCGTGGCGCTCAAGGTCTTACCGCCCTATCTGTCCGAGCAGTCGGAGGTTGTCGAGCGGTTCCAGCGCGAGGCGCGTACGGCGGGAAAGCTCAACCATCCCAACATTGTCGCCGTCTTTCAGGTCTCGGAGCGAGCCGGTATCCACTTCTTCACCATGCCGTACGTAGCGGGCCCCAGCCTCCGGCAGATCCTGAAACAGACCCCGCAGTTGAGCGTCGAGCTGTGCCGTCGCTACCTGCGGGAAGCCGCTGACGCACTCGCGTTCGCCCACGGCCGTGGCGTCGTGCACCGCGATATCAAGCCGGAGAACATGCTCCTCGAGGG
>JABAOH010010970.1_pt1 | contig 21238 bp, 18 predicted proteins | sample 7062181 | NCBI WGS metagenome assembly JABAOH01 (sample SAMN14538630, study PRJNA623070) | marine sediment metagenome | biome: marine biome [ENVO:00000428]; feature: marine pelagic biome [ENVO:01000023]; material: deep marine sediment [ENVO:00002113]; isolation source: pool of 5 deep marine... | reverse complement strand
AATATGAGGGGTTTATTTGGAGGAGGGGTATGTTTGTGTATATTATATGATATGCCTTTTGAAATTTAATCTAGAAAAACAACAAATTAAAATATTAACAGACTGCTGTAAAAATTAGCCTTGCGGATGGTGCTTGCTTGCAAGTGAAAAAGTCAACCATTGCCATATTTGATACTTTTAAGACCCGCAAGAACAAGTTCACTGGCGAGGCAAAGAGGCAGCGCGGCATCATTGCACATTTGGCTACAGAGCAGAGTCCAGATCTTCGCACCAGGACATCGATAGCACACGCCATCGCCAAACAGCACGGTATCTTATGGCAAAACATCTACTCCGGCATATTCCGCGACCTTGACGAAGTTCTTATTCCAGCAGGTGTGGTAAGAGAAGGCGGCAGGCTGCCCTTGAGGAGGGGACCAAAGGCACTCCAGCTAGAAGGAGTGCCATTCTACGAACTGACAGATACCGGTATTTTGGTAGCATCATCAATTGAGGAGCTGAGCGATAATCGTATGCACCTGCTGCGATCATACATATCATCACTGTCAGCAAGCGACTCTGATTCCAAGATAATGAAGGAGAGTATGCTATTTCTGATATTGGTGGCGCCGTCATTTGTTTCAAAGATCATCAACGAATACATATACGCCTACAGTAGTGGCACAATTGATAGCATTGCGCCGCTTGACATCAAGAAGTTGAAGTCAGTCATATCTAAGCAGATAATAGTCGAAAAAGAGCTGGTAGAAGCTGTTATCACGATGCAGCAGGACCAAAGAGAGCTTGTTACAAACTTTTTCAAAGTGCTCACTTAGCGGCCTTTGTGCCCACAGGAAGTACATTGGTATTTTTTCTGCTTGCCCTTACAGCCCTCGCAACGCCATATCGTTGCGTTCCTGCAATTTGGACAGCTGAAACTTTCTGACAGCTCTCCCGGCCTCACTTGTCTACCACAGGCGTTGCAGTTTGGCATCTCGTAAGAACCGGCATACATTGACTTGGGTGCATATCCTCGTCGGAGTATTTTTACTTTGTTAAGTTTCAAGGCTTGAAATAGGGATTTATATCATCTTGAAGTTATTATATCATGGGCATTGGAAGATTATATGGCAAGAGAGATGGCAAAAGAGCTGGATGGCAGATCGAGAATTTTATGAGTTTGTCATGCCAGCAATTGACATAATAGAAGAGGGCAACGATCTAGTAGTCACCATCGATCTCCCGGGCTTTGCCAAGAAGGATATTAATCTCAGAATTATAGGCAATATCTTGTACATAACTGCCAAGAGAGAGCAGGCAGAGCCACTTGGCACGGTCTACTACAGGCACAGGCCGCTCAAGATAGACAAAAGGGTTCTATTGCCAATATCGTTTAAGGAAGAGAAAGAAGAAAAGGTGGAAGGCAAGGCGAAATACGAAAATGGCATAGTAACACTCAGAATACCTATACCGAAATCGACAAACATTCCAATAACGTAAATGCATATTTGATTTTTTTGCCACTTTTTAATTATAGTAAGATTCTGAGATTGAAAAGCGAAAGAAGGGATTGCAGCCCAATTGATACAGGATTATGCTTTACCACATATAATACTCATCATATAACATTGCATCAGTCATTATATCTATATGTGATGTCCTAGTTTAGGAGTTACTTTCCCAGCATATATATGGTCTAAATTTTCTTTTTCAATGCCACTGCAACTGCAGCAGCAGATGCGGCAAAACCACCGTACGCAAGATAAAAGTTGTATGGCAACATTAAGGCGGATCCAATAAACAATGCAGAAGCAAGTATACTTGCTGCAAGCGCGCTATTATTTTTCTCATATCTGCCTGTGCTTCCTTTCGTTTCAAGGTATGTCTTTAACAGCGGCGCCACACTTACCGAATCCTGAATTCCCTTTGCAAACCTCTTTGCAGATATTTTTACTTCCTCAATATAGGCGTCACGTAAAAGACCCTCCTCTTCAAGTAGGCCTGCAAGTACCTTAACGAACTGGAATGTCACCTTATGGTGGTAATAGATGCCCTCAAGAATAGAAGACATACGCATATAGAGTGCAAGATTCTTTGGAAGTCTGAAAGGAAATCGGCTCATTGTTTTGTTTGCAAGGTCTACTAGAGCCTTTACCTCCATCTTGTCGACCTGCCTACCATGCAGGGATTGTATACTGAGTGCAATGCCTCGCTCAACCACGTAACGGTTCACCGTGGGCTCAAGCGTCCCAAGTTCTATCAACACGTTGACAGTCCTCTCGGGATCCTTATCTATCAGGCCAAGGTAGAGGCGGATAAGGCGGATACGGGTCTCGCTGTCAAGCCTTCCCACCATTCCAAAGTCGTATAGTATCAGGCGGCCGTCGTCTGCAACTGAAATGTTGCCTGGATGCGGATCTGCATGAAAGATATTGTGACGAAGAAGCATCTTGAAGAACAGTCTATGCACGCGCATTACAAGCTTTTCTCTGTCGATTCCTTTTTCATCCAGCCTTGGAATGTCAGTTATCTTGATACCAGGAACATATTTCATTGTAAGCACATGTCTAGTAGTCCTCTCCAAGAATATGTCCGGTATTATGACTGATGAATCGCCTGCCAGATTGCGCTTGATTGTAATCAGGTTCTCCGCCTCTATGCGATAGTCCATCTCCTCATGTACTGTCTCTATGAACTGTGCCATCATGCCTTCTGCCGAGAATCTCAGATTTGGATCGATAAACCGTGTTGCAAGAGGCAATATCTTTTTCATAATGTAAATGTCGTCTTCAATTACTCTTTCTATGTTTGGCCTGGACACCTTGACTATAACCTGTTTACCATCATACTTTGCCAAGTAGACCTGTCCAAGGCTTGCTCCAGACAGAGGAGCAGTATCAAACTCTTCAAATGCATCCTCTACACTGCCTAACTCGTTTTCAAGTACTGGCTTTACCTGTGAGAACAGTGCAGGAGGGACATCATCCTGCAATTTTGAGAGCACTTCAAGGTAGGGTAGCGGCAAAATGTCTACCCGGGTTGAAAGCCACTGACCGAGTTTGATGTATGACGGTCCAAGCTCAATGAATGTTTTGAGCACTTTACGAGCATGTCTACGGTACTTTTCCTCATTGACATTTTTGCCCTCACGCTTGACCCATTCGCGCCTGTCTCGCCGCAAATTTATTACGATAGGCAAAAGTTTGAGCACTACCTTNNCCTCTTTTTTGATCTGGGCTGGGCTCTCCGTTGAGCTTATTCACTCCTTTTCTTTTTCAGCGAGTTGGTCATGTTAAAAACAAAGTTGCCTGTAGCAGAGCCGGCGATGTATCCAGCCAGAATCGCGTCGATGACAGCGTCCCTTGTGCTCTTGCCCTCCTTTTTGCGCATATTGTAGACCGTTGTGCCGAAGCGCCTGCCGACTATTAATGCAGCTGTAGCGCCTGCTAAGTACTCTGGTGCATCCACAAGCAGGTGCCCAAGTGGGTTACCTGATGGATCCACCGTGTCCATGTGCACACTATAATGAGTATCATATTCTCTGATGTGGAGGACGCCATAGCGGTATTGTCTTATGGCTCCTTTCTTGCTGCCAAGTGGTGTCTCTTTGAGGTCAATTATCGGCCTGACGGCCTTAGGTACAATGATGTTGCCATCGCCATCAATGAACTCCACGTATCAAAGGATACGTCAATCTGATATAAAATTAACGAATAGGTTTAATCGCTAGCTGATATCTGTAAAGATATGAAAAGTGTTAGAGTAATTGAAAGTCGCAGGATCTATTCTGGTGGTATCAATATTAGAAAAGATAAATTCTCGCTAAATGGCAAGATTGTAGACAAGGAAATTGTCGTACATCAAGACTCTGTTGGGATAGTGGCGCTCAGAGATAGCAGCGTTATTCTAGTTACTCAGTACCGCCGCGCGACAAACAAAGTGCTGCTAGAGATTCCGGCAGGCAAGATAGAAAGGAATGAAACGCCAAGAGAAGCAGCAGCTCGCGAAATGGCAGAAGAGATCGGCTACGCCGGCACTCTCAGACCACTGTTGAAATCCTATCTTGCCCCAGGCTACTCTACTGAGTTGATGCATGTATTTGTTGCTACAAACCTGAGAGAAATAACAAGAGGCCTTCTCGATGACGATGAGAATATCCAGATAAAGAAGATAAAACTGAGTACAGCGATCAAGAAATGTCTCAATGGCAAGATTAATGACGCCAAGACCATTGCCGCATTGCTAGCCTATTATAACCAGTCCGACTAAATGGGACAATGTACTTTTTTCCTTGCATCATCTAGCCTATTCCTTTCAATCATCAAGTATCAGTGCTTCAAGTTGCCGATTACTGCATGCACAGGCCTTTCTACTCTGTGGCACATTATGATAACCTTCGTCCTGTCTTTCACCTATGCCACCTGTCGCCGTAACATGATGGGAAATATATAGAGCACAGACAGACTCAGGACCTGTTGTAACGACTTTATGTTGCTTGATGTCACCAAGCAGCTCCCAAGGTAAATGCTGGTAGAAAATATTTATGCAATGAACGCAAAATCTAATGTTGTATGACTTTAATCCATTATGCAGCTCGAGAGTTATCTCGAGAGATAGGCAGAAGATCACGTGAGTTTTACGAATTTGTAATGCCAGCAATAGATATGTATGAAGATGAAAATGGTCTGATTGTTAAGATTGACTTACCAGGTTTTAAGAGAGATGAGATCAGGATTAGTATTGAAGAAGATGTTCTGTCAATAAGAGCAAAAAGAATTGAACCACAGGATGAAACACTCGGCACCATACTCTATAAACAGAGACCAGTCCAAATAGATAAAAGAATATCGTTGCCTATCTCTATCAAAGAAGGAGAAAAAGTGACTGGAATGGCAACATATTTGGATGGAGTTGTTACATTGAAGATTCCTTCTTCAAGGGCAAACATTATTCCGGTAACATGATGACGAACTAACATAGTGGCACAATCTTATCGTTTCTGAAATTCTTGATATTTGTTTTCTACTAAACAACGATAGCGTTTTCTTCTTCTTCTTCTCTCCTTCTAGCTGAATTATCCTTTCNNTCTAGCTGAATTATCCTTTCGCTATAGGGTTCTGTTAACTATGTCGTAAAGTAGATGTTCAAATTTTGGCAATAGTGTCGATGATCTTTGCAAGCTCAATATCATAGTTGCTTATGCCATTGACATCATGTGTCACAAGGTCGATCCTAACGCGGTTGTAAACGTTGAACCATTCTGGATGGTGGTTCATCCTTTCTGCATTCATTGCAACTTTTGTCATAAATCCAAATGCCTGCACAAAGTCATCAAACTCAAATGTCTTGTTTATCTTGCCATTGACAACCTTCCAGTTATTAAGCCTGCCTACTTCCTGCTCTATCTCACTTTGCGACAATTTGCGATACTCGTCATCTGACATAAAATAAGTAGGACGATGTATCTAATACATCTTGCCCATCTGAAGGAACGACATCCTCTTGGCAGCTATTATAATTGCAGCTATTGCAAGTGTGATCACTATGAAAGTGATACCTACTGGGAACTCGGGCACCACAGTCAGACCTGATTGCACCATTTCGTTTGTGTCCTTTATCTTTTCTACTCGCACATTAAACGATCCCGTCGATGCAAACGTCACATCCTGAGAAGATATGCCCTCAGGAGTCGTCACTCCTCCAGAGCGTGTTACTTCATTGCCATCCTTGTCCACAAGGACTAATTCGTATGCGGCAGCAGACACAGGCGTATCAGACTTGTCAGTTATTCTGATGCCAAATGTTACTGGCTGCTGTGGGAGAATCTGTTCCGGCCATGTGAGGCCCACCTTATAATTCTCTGACTCGGCAGAGATCTGAGCCACCTTGACTTCACTATCAGGGTCGGAAGGGCTCAGCGCAAACATCGCCTTGTCCGGCGTCCTGTTCTCAGACGTCACCTTGCTAGCGATGTTTTCAAGGTTTGTCTTTGATATCGTATAGTGCACGATAGTGGCCTCCGGAGTATAGGTGTCTACTGCCACTGGAACGCTTACGCCATTTATTGTAGCATTGAGCGATTGTTTGTTAAAGTCAGATAACGCCTTTGGTATGAATACTTCTGTATGGAGCATGCCTATCCTGCTTATCATATCAGAAGTCCAATCAAAGGGCATTGAAAACTGGATTGTCTTTGTCTCTGGATCATAGTCAGAGCTGTCAATGGCGCCATAATAGTTCCTGATCTTGACCTGCTGAGTCTGGCCGCCTTCTGAGATATTGATCGCTTCTTCTCGACCTGGAGCCACCCATACATCATACTGGAGCGCAGGGTCTATCTGGGTTCTGGTAGTGCCAACAGTATGTACCTCAACAAACAGGTTATAGAGTCCAGGCTCTGTGAAAATAGGACCCTCTACCACAATTGGTCCTCCCCTGTTCCAGATCCCGCCAAATTGGGGCTCTGACTCGCCACTAGCTACTACTGTCTCAGTGTCCCTAGGGACTACTTGTATTTGCAAGTCTCCTTCAGGATCATAGAAGAAGCCTTGCCCGCCGAATTGGCCGCCCTCCGTTACAATGGGGATTTCAATACCGTTTTTTTGAAAAAAGATCCTATATGTCACTTCTTCAAAATTTTGATTTGTGTTTTCGTCAAAGAATCTTGCATTTATGAAAATAGGCTGGCTGATATCAGTTACTACTGGCGGATCAAGCTTGACAAAGAGGCTAGCCTTCTTGCCTTCAAAATCGGCTGCAGGCGGCTGGTGCCCGCCATGGGCAAATGCAGTGGGAAAAGTTGGAGTGAAAAGAAACAGGGCAGCAAAAAATGCAACAACTATCAAAAAAATAAGACAGGAAATTTTTGTACTCTCAACTTGGGACATTTTTCAAAAATCAAAATTGTAGCAGGGTATATATTGGTTATTTTTGTGGACGTACAACTCCAATACTATTAATATCGATCCGCTCAACTGACGAGCAGTTTGCAGGATGGGTAGTCTAGCCTGGTTAGGATACCTGTCTTACACACAGGTGGTCGAGAGTTCAAATCTCTCCCCATCCATTATTTATTGCTCTGCGTCTCCCTTGCCGATGCATCATGATCTAGCAGAGACGGCCTAAACAGAGTGCCCATGATTGATTCAAGACATGATAGAGATAGAGCTGCTTTTACCTGATTATTAATTTAGCAGGCTGTGTCCTCAGCTGGCAAACCTTTCCATTACTCTTACAATACATTTAGTTGTCTTGTTCAATAGATCAATCCTTGCAAACTCATTTGGAGAGTGGATTCGGGCAAACATGTAGGTGCTACCAATCGAAATACAGGGTGCCTTGAGCACTTTTGCAAAAGAGTACATCGGACCTGTGCCGGCAGAAGAGACACTTATTATCGCTGAACCAAAGATCTCTTTTGCAGCTTGTTCTACCTGCCTGACAAACGGGTCGCTAATCGGTGTCCTTGCTGCAGCCTCGCCGTGAATGAGCTTGACCTCTATGTCTGAAAAGCCGTGCTCCCTCAAGTGATTATTCAGTCGCTCAAGCTGCTTTTCCGGCACCATCCCTGGCACAAGCCGAAAGTCTATTTTGACCACTGCCTGAGACGGCAATACCGTCTTTGCACCTTCACCGGTGTAGCCGGAGTTAAAGCCGGCAATGTTGCAGGTGGGCATTCCTACAAGCGCTTTTTTTATGTCAGTGCCCTTTGTATCGGCGACAAACTTGCTGACACCATACTCTTTCTTGAACTCTTCCACATCAAAGGGCTCACTTGCAATGACTGATAGTTCTTGCTCCGTAAATGGCCTCACTTCCTTGTACCAATCTTTGATTAGTATCTTGCCGGTCTGATCGCGCATTGTATTGAGCGCATAGATAAGACGCCATGCGGGGTTTTCAATAAGCACTGCAAGACTTGAATGGGCGTCACGCACTGGGCCCTTTGCTATCAATTCAACAAATAGCAGCCCCTTCATACCTAGGCTGATTATTGGCCTGTCATTAGCATCTACATACCCAAATTCCCATATTACACCGTCGCATGAAAGCCTATTGCTGTATCTATTGAAGTACTGCTCAATATGCACACTTCCCACCTCCTCCTCGCCTTCTACCATGAACTTTACATTGCAAGGCACGTCGCCTGTATTTTTCAGGCAATATTCAACTGCCTTGATGCGCGTAATCAGTTCCCCCTTATCGTCAGCAGAGCCTCTGCCAAACACATAGTTACCCTCGACCTTCCCGCTAAATGGGTCGTTCTCCCATAGCTCGAGTGGTTCTTCTGGCTGCACATCATAGTGGTTGTAAAACAAAATAGTCTTGTTTGGATTTGACTTTGATTTTAATTCGCCATAAACAATGGGCGGAATACTCTTGTCGTCAAGGTAGAGGACTTCGGCGTTGATGCCGGCCTTGCGCATTATTTTTGCAACGAGGTTGGCGCACTCGACTAAGCCATGGTTTTTTGCAGAAATGCTTGGTTGCCTTATCAGGGTCTTGAGGTCTGTAATTAGACCTTCCATTTCAGCATCTACTATTTCGTTTATTCCACTCAATGCAGTGTGTAGAGATTTTGTAATTGAAAATAAAGGTTGCTTTTTGGATATTTGACTATTTATTTAATTTAATGACCATGATCATATACATCCTAAATTCTGATTTTTTGAACCATTAAATTAAGAGCTGCTTTTACTCCTGAGGGTCGACTTTCATTCTGATCGTGTCGGGCCCTACTACAGTAAATTGAGATGTTTCTCTTTTTGACACATCGATTACCACACTATAAAATACCCATATTCCAAAGACAAATGCAATTATTGCTGGGATTACTAGCAGCATCAAAATACCGCTTGCCATTTACACTATTGTATTATTTGACTTCTGGCAGTAAAAAGCTATCTATATATGAATCATTTATAACCAGCCTCAGATGCCTTCACTTCATGTCAAACTCGATCTTCTTTTCGCCCAAGTCGATCGCTGTAATTGGGGCTTCTGAAAAGCCAGGGGTGGGCAAGACGATCTTTTACAATATTGCCAAGCACTTCAAGGGCAAAATTTACCCAGTCACCCCATCAAACCCAACAGTGGGTGGCTTGACTGCGTACAAAAATGTACTTGATATTCCAGATTCTATAGACCTTGCAGTGGTGGCTGCGCCCAGCAAATTCACCCCTTCTGTTATGGAAGAGGTGGGCAAGAAGGGAATTAAAGGTGCAATCATTGTTTCGGCAGGTTTCAAGGAGGTAGACGAGGCTGGTGCCAAGCTAGAAAGAGAGGTTGGTGAAATTGCCAAGAAATATGACATCAAAGTAATTGGTCCAAACTGCCTTGGAATAATGAGCTTTTCAAAGGATAACATAATGAATTCCACATTCCTAAAGATCACTCCAAAATATGGTAATATTGCACTTGTATCACAGAGTGGGGCCATCTGCGCTGCAACTGTAGAAGACGCAGAAGCTCAGAACATAGGTTTTTCAAAGGTCATCAGTATGGGCAACAAGGTGGACATGGACGAAAGTGATGTCCTTGAGCTCTTGGCAGAAGACGAAGACACTAGAGTCATTGTGATGTACCTTGAAGATATCAGAAATGCAAGGCGGTTCATGGAAATTGCAAAGAAGATAACCACTGAAAGAAAAAAACCGATAATCGTGCTAAAGTCTGGCAGGACTGCAGAAGGTGCCAAGGCGGCCGCTTCACACACAGGCGCGCTGGGTGGCTCTGATGCAAATTATGAAGCGGCTTTTGCTCAGTGTGGCGTAATTAGGGTTGACACAATGGGCGAGCTATTTGATCTCGCTACTGCTTTTTCAAAGCAACCGCTACCAAATGGCAATGTTGTTATTGTATCTAATGCAGGTGGCCCAGCTATTATTTCAACTGATGCCTGTTCGAGGTTCGGATTAAAGATGGCAGATATCTCATCTATAAGAGATGAGATAGCATCTGTCATACCCGCGTACGGTTCGCCAAGGAACCCTGTAGATATTGTTGGTGATGCAGATTACCTGAGGTTTGAAAAAGTATTACATTTGACATTGGCACATCCAAATGTCGGCTCTGTCGTGACAATGTGCACCCCTTCAGCCACACTCAACTACGACGACCTTGCAAGGGTTCTTGTCAAGGTGTCGCAGCAATTTCCGAACAAGACAATACTTGCATCGCTGATGGGTCTCGCCGAAGGGATGGAAAATAGAAGGATCATGTCAGAAGGCGGCATCCCCTACTACCTATACTCAGAGCCTGCAATAAGGACACTCAAGGCAATGTATGATTTTAGGAAATGGCTCGATGAAGCTTCAAACAAGAGAACTATCCTGCAATTTGCCAAAGATACGGCTAAGGTAAAGTCAATCTTTGAAAACGTCCGCAAGAATGGAAGAAGCAACCTCCTTGAGGAGGAAGGCTATGAAGTGCTTGAGGCTTATGGCTTTCCAACCCCAAAGAGCATCTTGTGTACCAGGGAGCAAGAGTGTATGGATGCAGCAAAGCAAATAGGCTATCCTCTGGTCATGAAGATAGTTTCCCCTGACATCATCCACAAGTCAGACGCAGGCGGAGTCAAGGTGGGCATCAAGACCGATGACGAATTGAGAAATTCGTTTAGGACAATAACAGAGAATGCGCTAAAGTACAAGTCAGACGCCAAGATAAAGGGTGTACTTGTTCAGGAAATGGTCAAGTCTGCCAAGGAAACTATACTTGGGGCAAGCCAAGACCCCACATTTGGGCCAGTCATCATGTTTGGACTTGGTGGCATCTATGTTGAAGTGCTCAAGGATGTTGTATTTAGGATCGTGCCCATTGACGAGCAAGAAGCGATAAACATGGTCGAGTCTATCAAGACCATAAAGCTGCTAAAGGGCGTCAGAGGAGAAAAGTCATCCGATTTAAGAGCAATTGCGGATTCGCTCCAGCGACTCTCCCAACTCGTCGTCGACTTTCCAGAGATAAAAGAATTTGACATCAATCCGCTTTTGGTACTCGAAGAAGGAAAAGGCGCCAGAGTGGTTGACGCTAGAATAATCCTCAATTAGTAGTAGCAGCTGCTAGAGCTTCGTGCCACACTCTGCACAAAATACAGCATCAGAGTCGTTTTGGTAGCCGCAAGCAGAACACTTGCCTCCTACTGCTGCAGCAGGCTGGGTTCCAGCAGTTTTGAGCAGAACAATGTCTCCTATTTTTGAGATGCCGTCCCATGGTACTTCTTTTTCACCTATCTTGATCGTTATATGCGCGTTTCCTCCTCCACCTACCTTGCGCAGACCTATTTGCTCAACCTTTCCAATTAGCATCGCCTCACTATCGTAGGCAGACATGCCAACAAGAGATTGCATTGGAAAAAAGTTATCGCTTGTAATTGTAGTTGTGGGCGGGGGTGCGGTGGTTGTACCAATAGAGTCAGCGGAAGAAGAAGGACTCTCCTTTCCTTCTGCTCTTGAGGCGGGTACTTGAATAGAAGGCCCGGTGACGGCAGGCTCTTGCTGCTGGGGTGTCTGGGCAGGAGCATCGAACTTGCGGTATTGTGCAATTGTGGCATTACATGTCTTGCACTTGTACTCACCCTTTTCAATAAGTGTGACACCTTCTCCAAGCTCTTCATTGGGATTTTCAAATACCAATGCGGGTGAGCCTTCGTACACTTTTTCACATTTGTTGCAATAGTGTTTCACAAACCTGTCCTCTTCAAGCCTGCCAATGCCGGCCAAGAACAACTCTGGACCTCCAAGGTTTCCCTTCTTTTGCTCTTCGTCTGTTACTCTTGCAATAGCGTAACCTCCAGAGCCGCGCAGCTTCTTTTCAGTCATGTCTTCAGCAATCATGATGTGTTTGTTCATAGGCTTCGGTTGCAAGTTATTTAAATCTAGTCAATATTATCGATGAATTTTTTGATTCTTAAAATAATAAAATAATAATAATAATAGTATGTGCCAAAGACCAATTGCCCATAGGATCTGAGACGATTCCTTCGCATTAGCAGCTCACGCAGCTCACCACCGTTAATATACTGCAATCGTCAAAAGAGCTAGCGACTGCTAGTGAATGCCGTTGCAATACTGCTGTACCGGAACATTGTGGCTTCAATTGACAAGGTCTTCCTTGTATGGCAAGTCGTATTTCCCATAGTCTACATCTTTATCGCGGGTTATTCGTATTCAGCACTCATTGGGAATCAGGGGGTCCCAATGGGCGATACAACTGTACCATATCCAGCATACTTGGCTGCAGGCATGATCGGCTTTAATATGATGAACAGCAGCACAATTGCCGGCAGCATAATATGGAATGACAAGCGAAACGGTATGTTTCAACAGATACTGGTGATGCCCTTTGCAAGGATGGAGTATATTGCTGGCACCATCATCACAATCATGTTGATGGGCCTTGCAAGCGCTGGGCTTATCCTTGTGGCCGGCTCACCCACGCTAGTTGAAAGCGCCCAACCTACTCTTGTCGGATCGCTATACGTGCTCTATGCGCTTATAACGGGTGCAATATTCTTCGGCTCTATCGCAATAATTATATCAACACGGTTGAAGAGTAGCGAGGGTTTCAATGTCATAGTCAACAGCGTATTCCTTTTCTTTTCATTTGTCAGTACTGCATTTTATCCATCACAGGGAGTGCCTGGAGCTCTGAGCGCCGCATTTTATGTCAATCCACTGACATACATCGTCGATATTACAAGAGCTGGCATCTTCAACAACATAGATCTATTTACAAATATTGAAGTTGGCATCATCGCAGCTGCGACTGCAGCAGTATTCTTTCTCGCCACACTTTCGATGATGAAGATGAAGATCTAGGTCCCGTTCCCAATAACAGTTAGAAACACTTCTTCAAGTGTAGGCGGATTCATAGAGACACTTTCTATCTGGATTGCATTTTTTGAAAATAATTCAATTATCTTGACCAGCATCTCCTGAGCCTCTGCCGAGCTTATTCTTATCGTGTCTTGTGCTGTCATCTCAATTACAGAACCATCAGCTATCTGCCCGACGATCCGCATGACTGACTGCGCCATCGAATCTTTTAATTTGATCTCTACTGCCTTGACACCTCCATATTTTTGCTTCAGGCCGGCAGGCGTGTCGGTGGCAATTATCTTACCTTTATTAATTATCGCTATTTCATCGCACAAATATTCTGCTTCTTCCATGATATGAGTTGTAAAAAATACAGTCAGCCCACCTCGAACATGCTTTTTGACATAATCAAGCAATGTTCGTCTTGCAGCTGGGTCAAGACCTACTGTTGGTTCGTCTAAGAACAGCAGATCCATATCATGCATAAACTCTCTTGCAACCTGCACGCGCCTGCGTTGACCTATGGACAACTCGTCGTTTTTCATATTGCCAAATGATGCAAGCTCAAATTTTTCCATGAGCTCCCTTGCCCTATCACGTCTCTTTTCGCCAGGCATGCCCCACATGAGGCCATATAGCTCAAGTGCACGGTCTACTCTCAGATTAGCCTCAAAGCTGGGCTCCTGCAGCACAACTCCCATGCGCTTTCTAATTTCGCGGGAGGCCTTTACAACGTCTTTCCCAAAGATCTTCACTATCCCCGAGGTTGGCTTGACAAGCGTCGTAAGCACTCTTATCGTGGTAGTCTTGCCTGCGCCGTTTGGACCAAGAAAGCCAAATACTCTACCATATTCCAAATCAAATGATATTCCATCTACCGCATGCACCTCTCCATAGCTTTTGCGCAGGTCAGAAACGTGAACGCATAGTTCCATTCACAGATAGTGTTCAAAAAGTGTAATTTCTGCCTTTATCCAAATAGAGAGTCCTAGCAAACAATTCCGAAAGTACGACAGTGTATGGATGGGTGCGTGCAATTTCTTGTAATACTGTTACCGCCGACTGCGTTCAAGCGCATTGCTATAACTATAGGATCCAATTCTTGCAAAACTGTCATGGAGAGAATATTATATACATTTTCTAGATGAACTAATTTTGCGCTCTCAGTTTGTTCTCTCTCTCAAAATATATAGGCAAGTGAATAGCAATGGTTCTTTCATACTGGAGGTTCATTGCAAGCTTTGTCGTCGTCCCACGATTTTAAGGGAATGCTAGAGATCCTTCTTCGACAGCGCCCTGAGCTGAACCCAGAGCAGGTAAGAGACTTGATTGACGAAAAAAAGCGTAAGGTGGGCGCCGGCTATCTTACTGACCAAGGTGCGCTCTTTCTTGTTGCAGCCGACCTTGGTGTATCATTTGACAATGTCTCCAAGATGCAAACAGGCCTCAAGGACATTTACATAGGAGCGAAAGAGGCCACTGTCGTAGGCAGGATCATGAACATTTACCCTATTCACAGGTTCACTAAAAGGGATAGCAACGAGCAGGCTGCTACTCGCACGCTTGTGATATACGACAAGGATGCAAAGGTCAAGGTTAAGCTATGGGACAAACACACTACGATACCGGACGAAATGGGTCTGCAGGCCGGCGACGTGATTAAGATAGTCAAGGGGTACGTCAGGGCGGGTCTTGACGGCAAACCAGTGATCAACCTTGGGAATTATAGTACAATTGAGACTGCGCCTGATGATTCGTCTATTCCTACGATTGATTCTCTGACTATTACAGTTGATGCTATAAATTCTCTGCAAGACAATGCAGTCGTTTCTGGCACTGTAACTTCTAACCCGCGGGTAACTGATTTTGTCAATGCGAGAGGGGAGGCAGGCAAGTCTCTCCAGCTTCAACTGTCAAATGAGGCAGGCACTCGCTCGCTTCGAGCAGTCATCTGGAATGTTGATGAGTCGAGGGTTCCCAAGGTGTTCAGAACCGGTTCTAAAGTGCATCTGATTGGCGTTAGAGTAAAGCAGGGTAATCCACAGTATGGCAGTGGCGACTTTGAAATCCATGGCGACGAAGGCACAATGCTGCAGTTCTCAAGCTCTCAAGAAGATGTCGAGGTAATGCCCCTTCGAATTATCTCTATCGGCGAAGAAACCGGCAGAGGTAGCTTTATGTGCCTTGCAGTGGACAGAGCAGGTAGCCCGCTTATACTTACAATTGATAATTCGCTCGTCAGCTCCAAGCAGCTGAATGAAGGAGCAATGATCGAGTGTGTGCCTTCGCGCATATTTGGCAATTCAGTCACGCTATCAAAGGACGATTCATATGTTAGAGTGACAGACGAGGGCGATGACACATCCTTTCCAAACCAGTCAAAATTTGAGAAAAAGATACAGGACGTACAGGTTTCACAGGATCCTTACATCATTGAAGCAATAGTACTTCAGGCGCCTGAGACTGCAGAAGTGAACACCAAGTCAGGTGAGACCATACCTATGACGTCTACCCTGCTTGGCGATGACACAGGAGAGATTAGGCTAGTTGGATGGCGTAACCAGAGTGCTGGCGTGAACAAACTGAATGTAGGCGACAGGATAAGGCTAGCAGGTGTTACTGCAGGATCAGGGCGCGAAGGCAAAGTAGAGCTAACTCTGCGGTCCTATTCTTCAATCACTAAGCTGAGCTAGAAAGCCAAATTAAGCAATTAGGTAACCTCTCTTATGGTGCTTATTACATCAGATCCAGCTAGTAATATCATAAGGCAGGCAGAGGAGCTCAAGGCTCGGGTTCAAAGCCACTCTTCAAGAACTGACGAGAACTTCAAGGTAGGAGTAGAGATCGAGGTATGTCTTATAGATGGGAAGGGGACACCAGTTGATGCAAAACCTGTTATCGAACTACTACGAAGATATCATGATATTGACTTTGAGTACGGCATATGTCAGCTTGAATATAGGACGGAGCCGGTTTCCTTTGAGAGCCTTGCACAGCTGAATTTAGAGTTTGAAGAATTCATAGAGCACCTTGGCCTAATTGTCAACAAAGTCTACAAAAACAATGTATTTCCTGTGTTTTTAGGATCGAACCCGTCGCCTCATATTTTGAATGATGGTCTCATTACAAATAAACCGCGCTACTTGCGACTTGCAAGGTGGCAGAAGAGAATCCCTGACGTAGAAATTGACGGACAAAAATTCAAAGCACTCCATGTTGCCTCTGCTATTCAGGGCTTCCATCTCCATTTGCAGGGAAAAAACCCTAACTTTACGGCGCAAATGTTCAACCACATTCTGAATTTAATCCCTTCTGTGATATTGCTTGGAGCAAATAGCAGACTTTTCGCAGGCAGAGTGTTTTCACTCCACGAGCCAAGAATTTATCTCTATGATCAGTCGGAGCAGCAAAACTCAGGATTTCCAAGCATATCACGGTACCTAGGCGGTGTAGAAGATTACATTGACTATATTATTTCAAGGAAACCGGTGGTTGCAAAGGACTACTTTGAACTGGTAAAAGAGCGTCATGACGACGCCCGCATTAGGATCAATACAGGCTTTTATAGAGTCGAGACAAGAGTTATGTCTGTGCAACCGACCCCAAAAACGATGATGGCAATGATAGAGTTTTTCACTGGCTACCTGCACAGGGCTATCCATGAAGAACAGGATCTGCGCCCCTTGCCAGCTATCAGAGAGGAGCGGCAGGCTGTTGTAAGATCAGGTTTTAACGCCAAGACACATTTTAACATCATCGAAACAGTCAGAAGCCAGCTTGCATACGCAAGGAAAGGCATTTCCGACCTTGGAGTAAAACCAGATTTTCTAAACATACTTGAAAAGCGGGTTGAGAACAAGACTACTGCTGGCGAATACGTTGCTAGATTATGGCAAACTAAATTCAATGGATCGATAGAGCAAACCTTACCAGAGGTCATCGCAGACATCTGGGAAAGGACGAAGAACAACCAGCCTATTTACTAGTGGTCATTTGTATAGGTGGTTATATTCAAGAGAATAAATGAATAATTGTTTTGCCGCCAGCATCATCATCATCGTCATTATCATCATCTAGTTTCTTTTGGCTAATCGCTCCAAAAGCCGCGTGTAATGACGTACTGCTTTTCTGCTTCATAGATACTCCGATACACCTGTTCGTCGTCGACATAGTTGCGCAGGATCCTTGCTGCAGTGTCAGCACCAACCCCGTGGCCGGATAGCACTATTAATGCTGTCCTACCAAAGTTGTTTACAAGTGACGCTACTTTCCATGCGCGTTCAAACTTGTGGTTCTGCTCCGGAGTCAGCTTGCCACCAGTAAGGCGATTCCGAATTATTCTTGACATTTCGTCATCTGACCAAAATGTAGCGCTGACAAGGCGCGACCGGCAGTTTGGGCACGATATTTCTTCAGGCACGTCCTTTGTTTCCATTATGCGCTCCCACTTACCACACCGTATGCAGACAAGCCGATGCTTTGTCTTTTCAAGCCGTTCTTTGACAAGCTCTATAACTCCCTTCTCAATGCTCAAAGGCATGGCTCCAGCCATCTTTGTTGAATGTTCTATTATCGGCTTTGCGAGATCTGAAAATTCATTCACTTCAAGCCAGTGGATCGTAATCTTGCCCTGCTTTATATCATCAAGCACCTGCTGAGTCTGCGGTATATCATATTTATCGTGCACTAGTTCTCTTATAGATTCGGCGCTCACCGGCGTCTTCGAATATCTGTCGTAGATCATGCGTGCTACCTTTTTGTCATACACCGCTTCCTTGCTTATCATGCCAAACCTTTTGGCAACCATCCATACCTTCCAATTGATATTATGAGTGCCAGTCAGCGCAGCAATGAGGACAGGCTCAAGATCGTAGACGTCGCGTAAAGCGGCTTCAATCTTTCCTTGCGTTATTCTTGCACTTGAAGTCAGCATGATCCTATAGGCATCCGACCTTGACTCCACGATGTATCCAATCTGGGATGACAATATTGTAGATAAGAGGGATGCAATAGTATTGTTCACCTTTGATCCGAAAGCACAGTGCATTACAAGCATATTGCGGGAAGCATAGCTTTCAACTACAATGTTCTTTGAATCCGGTATCACCTTAAGCATCTTCAGTGTGCTGTCCATTATGGGTGTCGACAGCTTGATCCGACCAGTTGCAGCTTGGTTACGTATGACTCCCACCTCTTCTGCAGTCTTGAAATCAACTGGTATCATTTCGCCGACCCAGTAGGGAATGTTAATTGCAGCCCCGCGTAGAGGCTCAACGTTTACAACTAGACGCACTTCATCGACAGACAGTATGCGCCACTGCGATCCCTTGAGCACAAATACATTGCCTTTTTCGCCGTAATCGCCGACGAACTGCTGGTCAAGCGTGCCTATCCTGCGCTTGCTTATTGAATCAATGACTTCAAACTTCAGAACATAGGGTATCATTGAGGCATTCTCGAAGTAGTACTTGTACGCTTTTATCTTGCGAGTATAGGTTCGGGCTTCGCGCTCGTATTTAATGACATTGTGGCCGGCCAGTATGTCAAGGCAGCTTTCAACATCAAAGAGGCTTATATTTCTGAACGGATAAGCCCGAGCTATAATGTCGTATGCATCATCTACATTAACGGGATCGCGACTCTGCATTGCAAGTCCAACTAGATGATGAGCCATCACATCAAGCGCTCCTTCGTGTATCTTTTGCTCCTCAATTGAGCCTTTTTTCATTCGGTGAATTATTGCAAGTGATTCTATCTCATCGTCAGGATTGTTAGTCACAATCAGGCCCTTTGCAAAGCTCCTTTGGTTGTGCCTGCTCCTGCCGATCCTTTGCATCAATTTTGAAACTTGTCTAGGAGATCCATAGTGAATAACAAGATCTACTGAACCAATGTCAAGGCCCAGCTCAAGCGAGCTTGTGCAGACAACAATACCTCCCATGCCAGAACGGAGTGTGTGCTCTGTCTCTTCGCGCATCTCCTTTGAAAGCGAGCCGTGATGGACATCCACTTTGATATCACTCTGATTCTTCAGGATGGTGCCGAGGTATTCTGCCTCATCCCTTGTATTTGTAAAAAATAGGATTGTGCCCTGGATGTTGTTGGTCTTAACATATTCTGTAACAAAGTGGGCGACATTATTGAGTGATCCCTTTACAAACCTGACGTCAATATCATAGCCGCGACTTGCGGGATCAACAAGTACTGCGCTACGTCTATCAGCACCACAAATAAACTTGGCTGCCTGTTTTAGATTTCCTACTGTAGCAGAAAGCCCTATTCTCGTTATAGGCTGCGACGATACGGCTTGCAGCCGCTCAAGGCTTAGTGAAAGGTGAGCGCCGCGCTCATTAGCCACTAGCTCGTGAACTTCGTCTACTATTGCCCACTGTAGACCCTTTAGAGCCGCCAGCATCTTATCACTTGTCAGAACTATTCCAAGAGATTCAGGCGTTGTTATCAGCACATCAGGGGGATTTTCAACTATCTTCTTCCTTGCCAAAGCGGTAGTATCTCCGTGCCGAATTTCCACCCTTAGGCCTTCTGACTGCGCGTATTGTACTATACGGCGAAGAACATCATTATTGAGCGCACGTAGGGGTGTAATGTATATTGCCCTAATTGTGCCATTGGTATGCTCTTGTTGGGCAAGCATAGTAAACACGGGCAAGACAGCAGCTTCAGTTTTGCCAGAGCCTGTAGGAGCGACCAGCAGGCAGTTTATTTTCCTTGAAATGATTGGCAATACCTTGCGCTGTATTGTAGTTAGAGAAGAAAACCCTTCTTTTCTGAATTTGTTTATAATAATATCTTCTGTAGTATGATAATGATTATTATTGTCGTCCTTACTTCTCAGTGTCTGCAGCTGTTCCGGTGCGCTGCTGTTGTTGTTCTCGTTTTGCTTTTGCGCTTGATCTTTCATAAACCATCACCGCGAATAGGCCGGCAATGAACAGCCCTACGGCAACCATGACATACGAGTCAAAGTTTGCAATTGCTTCTCCACTCATAGGAGACTAAAGTCATTATACGCTCAATAAATATATTCGTATATTATTTGGCCCATGATAATAGGAATACACAAGACTAGCGTGTCGATCAGTTATATGCATTTATTGCAATTTTGGTATGTGTTGGATATGGATAGTTTTTCATCAATGTGGCGCGATACTGTCGGCATTGTATGCAGACCTTAGTCTTGATTTTCTGGATTCTGGAATTATGGGCGAGTACAAAGATGATAGAATTTTGATAAGGCGTAAAAAATTGGATAGTCGTCCATGCTATGTGAAGAAGAAGAACAACAACACTTTGATGAATGACTTACAAAGTTGATTCTACAGCTGTCTCCGTAGATAATCCACTTAATGTCAATAGAGTAACGCCTAACTTTTTTCTTGAACTAACTCAGATGAGGTTCTCTTCCCTCAAAGTGCTTCCTGATAGGTTCAATTATCTTGTTAATATGAGTTGCAGTTGAGTTCTTCAAATCCATTGGATGGATCTTTTTTGTAACAAAATCATGCTCTACATCCTTGTAGCTTGTATATGAGATACTGCCACCATATCTGGTAGGACGCTCAATTACAAACTCATCAAACTCATGGAATACTACATAACGCACTAGCTCTAGGATTGGGTTACCTACTGTAACTTCTACAGGGCAAAATGCTTTACCTATCTTGTTGCGGATCGTCTTTTCGTCATCGTGGATAAGTATCCCACTTGCTGGCTTACTCTTGCTCATCTTGCTCGATATCCTCGTATCTTCACCAGTGTCTTTATCAAGGCTGATTCGCAAAGGCTCTGAAAGGCCTGGCAGCAAATGATGATGTACAAGTACCGGGACCTTCCAGCCAAGCTTGGGAAAGATCTCCCTGACAAGCATGTGGATCTTTCGCTGATCCATGCCAGCGTGCACAATGTCAAGGTCAAGTGCCTTTATGTCAACTGACTGCATTGGTGGATACAGCAACTGTGACAAGTCAAGGTTCTTTTCAGCCTCGCTCCTGCCCATTATGGTAAGAGATCTCATCGTTCTTGCAAGCGTCATGTGCTTTGAGAAGTGCACAAAGTTCTCCCAGTAATCTGTAGTCCTTTTGTAGAGATCGCTTCCAAGCACAATATTAACGCCAGGGCAGAAGAATTTGAAAGCCTCTGTGTAATATTGGGAGACTTTCTTTATCCTGTCCCAGTCGGCTCCCATCTTGTCATTGATGTACGTGTGCCAGTCAGCTAGAAAGACGGTAGTGTTAATGCCGACCTTCATAAAGTCATTTATCTTAAATCCAGTCAAGACAAGGCTTCCAATGTGTAGCACACCAGATATTTCCAAGCCGATATAGTGCTTTGGATGAGTCTTTGTTTCTATCAGAGTACGAAGCTCGTCTGCAGTGACAATCTCCTCTGTCGGCTCACGCATTATGAATGCCAGTCGC
>JABAOH010164264.1_pt1 | contig 21244 bp, 18 predicted proteins | sample 7062181 | NCBI WGS metagenome assembly JABAOH01 (sample SAMN14538630, study PRJNA623070) | marine sediment metagenome | biome: marine biome [ENVO:00000428]; feature: marine pelagic biome [ENVO:01000023]; material: deep marine sediment [ENVO:00002113]; isolation source: pool of 5 deep marine... | reverse complement strand
TGACTCCATTTAATGCAGGCACCTGATGCCGTCATCCAGTCCGCGGATCGTCAGCGGATACATGCGATCATCCATCAGGTCTCGAGTCAGCTTGATCGAGGGTGTGTACCCCCAGCGCTCTTCAGGCTCCGGGTTTAGCCAAATCGCTTTCGGATAGGTGTTTAAAAGACGCTTGATCCAAACCGCCCCTGGTTCTTCGTTCCAGTGTTCGACGCTGCCACCCGGATACACGATTTCATAAGGACTCATGGTCGCGTCGCCGACAAAAACCAGTTTGTAATCCGCGCCGTACTTGTGCGTTATCTGGTGCGTGGGAATACGCTCGGTGTGCCGGCGCCGATTGTCCTTCCACATCGTTTCATAGATGAAATTGTGGAAGTAGAAATACTCGAGATGCTTGAATTCACTCCTGGCTGCCGAGAACATCTCTTCGCATATGCGGACGTGATCGTCCATGGATCCACCGATATCGAGGCATAACAGCACTTTGACCGCGTTGTGCCTCTCCGGAACCATGCGGATATCGAGGAGGCCCGCATTGCGCGCCGTTTTGTCGATGGTGTCCTCGAGGTCCAGCTGGTCCGCCGCGCCTTCGCGGGCAAATTTGCGAAGTTTACGCAATGCAACCTTTATATTTCGCGTTCCCAGTTCCACCTTGTCGTCCAGGTTGCGGTACTCGCGCCGGTCCCAGACCTTGACCGCGCTGCGATGCCGCGAGCCCTGCTGTCCGATACGCACGCCTTCGGGGTTGTAACCGTATGCGCCGAACGGCGAGGTCCCCGCGGTACCGATCCACTTGTTGCCTCCCTCGTGCCGGTTTTCCTGTTCTTCCAGCCGCTCGCGCAACGCTTCCATGAGCTTGTCGAATCCGCCCATGGCTTCGATCTGCTCGCGTTCTTCCTCGGTCAGCAACAATTCGGCCTGCTTTCTCAGCCAATCCTCCGGCACCTCGCCGGCGAGTTCTTTGAACGCCTCTTCAATGCCTTCAAAATGCGCTGCGAAAATCCGGTCGAAGCGGTCAAATAGCGACTCGTCCTTAACCAGTGATGCGCGTGACAGATAATAGAAATCCTCTACACTTTGAGCCGCCAAACCACTTTTCAATGCCTGGAGCAAAGTCAACAACTCCGTGATCGACGGTTTCATACCGCCTTTCTTCAGCATGAAAAAGAATTTGGTCAGCATGACAGTTACTGTTGCGGGGTATTGCGTCGGTCCAGAAATACCAGCTGTTCGAAAAGATGCACATCCTGTTCGTTCTTGAGCAACGCGCCATACAGCGGCGGAATTGCTTTGCGCCTGTCATCAGTGCGCAGGGCCTCGGGCGGGATGTCCTCGGCCAGCAGCAGCTTGATCCAGTCGAGTAGTTCGGACGTGGATGGCTTCTTCTTCAGGCCCGGCACATCGCGAACCTTGTAGAACGCCTCGAGCGCTTCCTTGAGCAGTTTCTTCTTAAGATCCGGATAATGGACGTTGACGATTTTTTCCATCGTCTCCTGATCCGGAAATTTGATGTAATGGAAGAAACAACGACGCAGGAATGCATCGGGCAGTTCCTTTTCGTTATTACTGGTTATGACGACAATCGGACGGTGCGTAGCTTCGATGAGCCGCTTCGTCTCATAAACATAAAACTCCATGCGATCGAGTTCCTGCAGCAGGTCGTTCGGAAACTCAATGTCGGCCTTGTCGATTTCGTCGATCAGCAGCACGGGTTGCACATCGGATTCGAACGCTTCCCAGATCTTGCCGCGAACGATGTAATTCGCGATATCGTGCACGCGATCATCGCCCAGCTGCGAGTCGCGCAAGCGGGCGACGGCATCATAGTCATAGAGACCCTGTTGTGCCTTGGTCGTCGATTTGATGTGCCACTCGAACAATGGCCGGTCCAGCGCGCTGGCAATTTCAAACGCAAGCTGGGTCTTGCCGGTACCCGGTTCGCCTTTGATAAGGATCGGCCGCTCGAGCGTCACCGCAGCGTTGACCGCCATCATCAGGTCATCGGTCGCGACGTAGCTCTTCGTACCCTTGAATTTTTTGTTCGACATTACTCAATCCAGCGCTGCTTGCTGCAATAAGCAGTATCCCTGCTCGACCGGACGTGCACAAGTGCCGCCCGGATTATGTTGTCCGGGGTCTGCGCGGTAGAGAAATCCGTCGCGAGAAAGTGCCTCAGCGAGGACACTTTGCCGATCTTTCGAGGCGCGTGGTAGGCCTGCGTAACGGGAAAGATCCGAAAAATGGACCGCTGTGGCGCTTTCGCAGCAGCAATACTTTCTGCCGCTGAGACCCCTAATTCGCCGGCTGCAGTGTCAGCTCATGCACGGCATCACCGGGCAGGAATGCGGTCGTGCGGCCCTGCACCCAGTCATCATGCCCGCGGCTGTAATAAGCGGACAGCGGATGCCCGCTCTGCCCGCCAGGCATATGCAAATAGCCGTTTGCCTCGTCACCGGGGGCAACCGCGAAGCGCTCCGATGCCCCGAACGTCGGTCCTTGCACCCGTGGCATATTGGAATCCCCCGGAAGCGAGTCGCGCGGCATATTCAGCCAGCGCGCCAGCATTGGCACGGCGCCGCCGAGCGGATGCCGAATTGCGGCCGTATTGCGCTCGCCCCAGGTCCGCAGATTCAAGGGGCCATCGTAATTTTCCCGGTAGTAATCAAGGTTTTCGTCAATTGCTGCGAGCAGCAGTTCCTGCCAGTTCGCATATTCCGCGGACAGGAGGTGTTCGGGTTTTTCGGTGACCATCGTCCACAGCGGCGCCTCGAACTGGTTGCTCATGCGCAGTCCGGTCTCTTCGCCGAACTTCTCGCGCACCGGCTGCATCAACATCGCGAATACGCGTTCGCGAACCGCGCTCCGAAAATCGCGCACGAGACGATAGCCGACCGAGTCTGCCGCTGCCCGCGACTGCCAGTCTTCGACCAGGCTTCTGTACTGCTGCAGTTCCCTGTCATCCTTGACCAGGTCCTCGGTCAGCGTTTCCAGCAACAGGCGCTGCCAGCGCGCAAGAAACAGCGCACGATCATCCAGCTGTATGTTGAGCATATCGGCCGGGCTGAATCGCTCTCTTGCAAACAGCCCGTCGCGGATCTGCCTTGCCCGCGCGCCCAGGTCATAGCCGCCGTTGCCGATCTTCGCCAGGGCGTCGCGGTCGACCACCCTTGCGTTCGCCGTCCAGACGCGGCCCGTTCCCGGATTCAGGATGCGTGGATATTCTTCTGCGGGCAGCCAGCCTGTCCAGCCGGCGGAATTGCTCCAGTCGGCAGGCAATGTCGGGTCATACCCGGAACGCAGCGGAATCTGCCCGGCGATTGTCCAGCCAATATTTCCGGCGGCGTCACCAACGACGAAGTTCTGCGGCGGCATGCCCATCCTGTTGGCAACCGCAATAGCCTCCTCGGCACTCGTCGTGACCTCCAGTTCCAGGCCGCGCAGGTTCACCGCTTGCGCCTTGTGCGCCAGCCAGCTGACCGCAATCATCGGATCCGTCGCATCTTCGAGTAACGGTCCCCAGATGGATTCGCGAACCAGCATTTCCTCGGCTTCCTGCCCTTTGACGAAGATTGTTTCGACATAGGTAGTGACTTTTCGCGGACCGCCGGGGGTCAGATAGGTATCAGGCGCAACACCGGGCCGCAGGATGACCGCATCGGTCCAGTCGCCATAACTGTTGGTATTTGCCCAGGCGATGTTTCCATTGCTGCCGGCAATGAGCAGGGGTACACCAGGCAGGGTAACGCCGCTGAGATCGCGCGGCATGTCACCATCGACGATCAGGCGCGCACGGTAGAAAACGTTGGGCACCGTTATTCCGAGGTGCATGTCATTCGCCACGATGGCGCGGCCCGAATCGCTAAGCGCGCCGGCAACGGCCCAGTTATTGCTGCCGACAATCAGATTATCTTCGACGCGCATCGGCGGGCAATGCCGAAATTGCCGCTGCACTTCGACGACAGCCACGTCGGAAGCGCGCGGCGCCGGCAATGCGGCCCGCGCTTCCCCTTGCATTGGTGCATCCCAGCTCGTGCCGTCCGGGTACAGGAAATCGAACAAGGCCTGCGGAAGCGCCTGCTGTGCGAATCCCCGACGCGTATCACGCTCGGCACGTTCATCGTTGAGTTCGAGGAACATGTTATAGGCAACGAGCAGCGAATCTTCCGCTTGCCAGCGCTGCGGTCTCGATCGCAGTAACAAATATTCGAACGGCCAGACATTCAGGGATTGCAGGCCCGCATTAACGCCCGCCGCATATGCCGTCACTATTTCCTTGTCTTCTGAATCGAGTCCGGCAATTGCCGCGCGTGCACGATTGCGAAATCTGTGCAAGCGGTGTCGTTTATCGAGTGTTAATGCAAGCGCGCCAAAAAGTTCCGCGAGCTCGCCTGCCGCGCGGCGCCGGCTCANNGCGGCGCCGGCTCAGGTCCATTTGAAAGTAACGGTCCTGACCGTGAACAAATCCGGTTGCGTAGGCAAGATCAGCGCGATTGGCGGCCGTTATCACCGGGATGCCGCTTGCGTCGCGTGCGATCAGTACAGTAGAGCGAATGTGATCGACACGCAGCTCGCCATCGAGTTGCGGCAGGCTGCCACGCAAAGCCAGGTAGCCGCCGAGCGTGATCAGCAAAACGACGATGACAGACCAGGTAACAAACCGTTTCAGGAGTTGCATGACTTACATCGAATTCAGGCAGACGAGGTGACGCTCATTATTTTCATCGAATTAGTTGTACCCGAGACCCCGGCCAGATCGCCGTGGGTGAATATCACCAGATCTCCTTCGTCAACAAGCTCATGTGTCAGGAGCGTCTTGAAGATATCACGGTAAAGCAACTGCGTATCCCAGTTCTCTATCTGAAAGGACACCGGGTACACACCGCGGTACAAAGTCACGCGGCGACTTGTCGCATCGTGCGGCGTGAATGCATAGATAGGGATATCCGACCTGATTCTCGACATCCAGAGCGTCGTCGAACCGGTTTCCGTCAGCGCGATTATCGCTTTGACCTTCAGATGATTTGCCGTGTACATGACCGCCATCGCGATCGCCTCGTCCACTTCCTGAAACTGGTCGTCCAATCGATGGCTCGTACGGCCGCGCGCCAGCAGGTGTTTCTCGGCTCCCTGACAGACATCGCTGACTGCCGCAACAACGGCGATCGGATACTCGCCGATAGCGGTCTCCGCCGACAGCATCACTGCGTCGGTGCCATCCATCACGGCGTTTGCAACATCGGAAACTTCGGCGCGGGTCGGGATCGGATTGTTGATCATCGATTCCATCATTTGCGTCGCGGTAATCACAACCTTGTTCTTGTGACGCGTCCGGCGAATAATGCGTTTTTGCATGCCGGTCAATTCGGCGTACCCCATTTCGACGCCGAGGTCACCGCGCGCAACCATGATGACATCCGCAGCGTCGATAATCGCATCGATGTCATCGAGTGCTTCGACACGTTCGATCTTTGCAATTACGTTTCCGGCTCCGCCGGCGGTCTCGAATAGCGCGCGGGCCTCTTCTACGTCCTCCGCATTGCGAACAAACGACACGGCGATAAAGTCCATGCCTGTTTCCGCAGCGAACTGGATGTCATCGCGATCCTTGTCGGTCAGAGCGGGTGCTGACAGACCGCCACCCTGGCGATTGATGCCCTTGTGATCTGACACCACGCCGCCAACGAGTACTGTCGTGTGCACGCGCGTACCGTCGACTTTTTTTACCTGCAACGTTATCTGTCCATCATTCAGCAGCAAAATGTCATCTGCCCGCACATCCTGATGAAGGTTTTCGTATGCCACGCCCACACCTTTTTCGTCGCCCGCATCTGATGCCAGCGCCGCATCCAGAAAGAACGTGTCGCCGTGGGCCAACGTAACCCTGCTATTCTTGAATCGTCTGACGCGTACCTTGGGACCCTGGAGATCGCCGATAACTCCCACAAACCTGCCACAGTCGGCGGCGGTCTTCTCAAGCAACTCGAGTCGCTTGCGCTGCGCGTCGTGATCGCCGTGCGAAAAGTTGAGCCTGGCGACGTCGAGGCCGGCATCAATCATTTTACGGAGTGTTGTCGCGTCGTCCGTGGCCGGTCCCAGGGTCGCGATTATCTTTGATCTGCGCAGCATGGGCGGGATTATTGCACAGCTGACCACCGGTCGCTGCGGGCATTCCCTATGTACTCGATCCGTAACGAGGTTAAGCTACTATGCCAAAGCTGCTGTTTGACCAAAGAATGTGCCAATGCTCGAACGCCGCCGTTTCCTGCAATTGATCGCCGCCGCCGCCGTGCCATCCGCCCGGGCGTCGGCGACCGGGTCGCCCGTGTACGGCCGGTTCGGAAGTCTGCAGCCCGATCCGCAAGGCATCCTCGACCTGCCGGAGAATTTCAGCTACGAGGTAATTTCCCGGCGCGGAGAGGAAATGGACGACGGGCTCCTGGTTCCTGCCAGGCATGATGGCATGGCGGCGTTCCCCGGGCGAAATGGCGAAACGCTGCTGGTATGCAATCACGAAAATCCGGCAAGGCTGCAAAACTTCGGTCCGTTCGGCGTAGCGCTGGAGCGCCTCGATAAGATTGATAAGTCGAAGATTTACGACTATGGCAAAGGCAGCAGCCCCGGCACCGGGGGAACAACGACGATCGTCTACGACACCAGGGCGCGGCAGCGCAAGCGTATCCATCTGAGTCTTGCCGGAACCGAGATCAATTGTGCCGGCGGGCCTACTCCCTGGGGCAGCTGGCTGTCTTGCGAAGAAATTTTTCGCGATCCCGGCTCGAGTTTCGAGTGGAGCGCGGTCGTCAATCGCGAGCAGAAACACGGCTACATCTTCGAAGTGCATGCGGCGGACGAGGGGCTGGCGGATCCGGTGCCACTGAAAGCCATGGGCCGTTTCGAACACGAAGCGGCCGCGATCAATCCGGCGACCGGCGTCGTTTACATGACCGAAGACCGTTACCGGAGCCTCTTTTATCGTTTCATTCCCAACGTGGCGGGCCGCCTTCAGGAAGGCGGCAGGCTGCAAGCGCTTGCGGTCAAGGGCATACCGGAATTCGACACGCGAAACTGGGTTGGCAGAGATAGGCTGCAACCGGGGACCTGGCTCGAAACGAGCTGGGTCGACCTGGAAGAACCGGACGTTGCCGAAAATGACCTGCGATTTCGCGGCCGGGAAAAAGGTGCCACCATATTCGCGCGCGGCGAAGGATTGTGTTACGCGGACGGCGCGTTTTTCATGACCGCCACCATCGGCGGCCCGTCGCGCCTCGGGCAGGTTTTCACCTATCGGCCGGGCGCCGCCGAGGGGACGCCCGGGGAAGAGCGAGATCCCGGACAGCTCGCACTACTCGCGGAATCCACTAGCGAGAGCCTGCTGCGACACGCCGATAATTTGACGATGAGTCCCTGGGGCGACCTGGTCGTCTGTGAAGACACAGCACGGCATTGCGGGCTAATTGGTTTGACGCCTGACGGTACGCAATACCCGATCGCCGACAATGCCTACACCAGTTCAGAGCTGGCAGGCGCCTGCTTCTCGCCCGATGGCTCTACGCTATTCGTCAATATCCAGGACCGCGGCTTAACGGTAGCGATCACCGGCCCGTGGCCCGTCACGAACGGCTAGTATCCAGAGCGCGCTCCTCGAGAATCGCGACTGCCGGTAACTTCTTACCCTCGACAAACTCGAGGAACGCGCCGCCGCCTGTCGAGATGTAGGATATGTCGTCGGCAACGCCGTATTTGTCTATCGCTGCCAAGGTATCGCCGCCTCCGGCGACCGAAAACGCCGAACTCGCCGCAATTGACCGCGCCAGTTTTTCCGTTCCGGCGCCAAACTGATCGAATTCGAAAACACCTAGCGGCCCGTTCCAGATAACGGTGCCCGCGCCGGCAACGATCTCGGCAAACCGTTCTGCAGTTTGCGGCCCGATGTCGAGTATCAGTTCCTCATCGCCGACATCATCGATGGCCCTGGTTGACGCCGGTGCATCCGCCGAAAATTCGCTCGCCACGACGACATCGACCGGCAGCGGAATCACGGCGCGGTCATCGCGGTCGTTGGCAAGCGCTTTGGCTGTCGCCAGCATGTCGGCTTCGTGCAGCGACTTACCCACCTCGTAGCCGGCGGCGGCGATGAAGGTGTTCGCGATGCCGCCGCCCACAATCAGTGTATCAACGATGTCTGCGAGCGCGGCCAGTACGTCGAGCTTCGTCGAGACTTTCGATCCGCCGACGATCGCGACCATCGGTCTGCGCGGATCTTCGAGCGCCTGGCCAAGCGCCGCGAGTTCCCCCGACAAAAGCGGTCCCGCGCATGCCAGCGGCGCATACCTGGCGACTCCCACCGTACTCGCCTGCTTCCTGTGCGCCGTGCCGAAAGCATCCATAACGAAGACGTCGCACAGGGCTGCCATGCGCCGTGAAAGCGCATCATCGCAAGCCTTCTCACCCTGCTGAAATCGCACGTTTTCGAGCAGACAGACCTGGCCCGGCTCGAGCTGCACGCCGTCCGCCCAGTCGTATACGAGGGGCACCTCGGTCTGCAGCAATTCCGACAGTCGCGCAGCCACGGGAGCAAGCGAGAACTCGGGCGACGGCTGTCCCTCGACGGGCCGGCCGAGATGCGACATCAGCATGACTGCGGCGCCGGCCTCGAGCGCCGCGCGAATCGTCGGCAAGGCGGCACGGATTCTCACGTCGCTGGTAATTTTGCCGTCCGCAAGTGGGACGTTGAGATCTTCACGGATGAGCACCCGCTTGCCCGCAAGATCGAGGTCGCGCATATCGATGACCGCCATGTCAGAGCGACCCTGTCGCGGACACGGGACTATTTTGCGCTGTAAAACGCGAGCGCCGTGTCGAGCATGCGATTCGAGAATCCCCACTCGTTGTCATACCAGGCACAAACCTTGACGAGGGTGCCCTGCATTACCTTCGTGAGGCCGGCATCGTAAACCGACGATGCAGGATCATGATTGAAATCGATGGACACCAGTGGTTCATCGTTGTAGTCGAGCACGCCCTTGAGATCCCCTTCGCTGGCTTCGCGTATGACCGAATTGATTTCCTCAATGCTCGTTTCGCGTTCCGCGACAAAACTCAGGTCTACGGCAGAGACATTGATTGTCGGAACTCGCATCGAAAATCCGTCGAGCCTGCCGTCGAGTTCCGGCAACACCAGCCCGACCGCAGCGGCAGCGCCGGTCTTGGTCGGAATCTGCGACATCGTCGCGGAGCGCGCACGCCGCAGATCCTTGTGGTACACGTCGGTCAGCACCTGGTCGTTCGTGTAAGCATGAATCGTCGTCATGATGCCGTGCTTCACGCCGATTTTTTCGTGCAGCGGTTTCACGAGGGGCGCCAGGCAATTCGTGGTGCACGAAGCATTGGAAATGACAGTGTGACTCGCTTTGAGGGTGTCGTGATTGACGCCGTAAACGATGGTCGCGTCCATTCCCGCGCCGCCCGGTGCCGAAATGATGACCTTTTTCGCGCCGCCATCCAGGTGCTTGGACGCGGTTTCCTTGGTCCTGAACAATCCGGTTGACTCGAATACCATCTCGACGCCGAGGTCGCCCCAGGGAAGTTGCGCAGGATCACGTTCGGCGAGCACGCGAATCTTGTCGCCGTTGACGACCATGTAATCTCCGTCGACCGAAACGGTGCCCGGAAAGCGGCCGTGTGCGGTATCACGACGGGTCAGATGCGCATTGGTGTTGGCATCGCCCAGATCGTTGACGGCAACGATCTCGATCTGCGATCGCTTGTCACCCTCATACAGCGCGCGCAGCACATTGCGACCGATGCGTCCGTAACCGTTAATGCCTACCTTGATGGTCATTTAATTCTCCCGATACTTGCTCGCCGGTATCAGCGGCTTCAATCTGCCAATAATTCCCTGGCTTGTTTTAATACGTTGTCCACAGAGAAACCGAAGTGCTCGAAAAGCTCACCGGCGGGGGCTGATTTGCCGAAGCTGTCGAGCCCGATGACACGGCCGCCGTGACCGACATACTTGTACCAGCCGTTACCGACACCGGCCTCGATGGCCAGGCGATGAGTCACGGCGGATGGCAATACCTGTTCCCGGTAGGCCTCGTTCTGGGCATCGAAGAGCTGCGTGCACGGCATGGATACGACGCGGGCATTAACGCCGTCCGCGGCGAGTGCGGCGGCTGCGCTGCTTGCCAGCGCAACCTCGGAGCCGGTGGCAATCAGGATGATGTCCGGCTGCCCCGCGGCATCGCGCAGCACATAGCCGCCGCGGCCGACGCCGGCCAGCTGCGCAGCGTCCCGCTGCTGGTGTGGCAGACCCTGTCGCGTCAGCACGAGGCTCGTGGGACCGTCCCTGCGCTCGATGGCGTCGCGCCATGCGATCGCTGTTTCTACGGCATCACAGGGCCGCCAGACGCGCATATTCGGCATGATCCGCAGACTGGCGAGGTGTTCGATCGGCTGATGCGTCGGGCCGTCCTCACCGAGGCCGATCGAGTCGTGGGTGTAGACGAATATCTGCTGCACTTCCATGAGCGCAGCCATTCGCAATGCGTTTCGCGCATAGTCCGAAAACACCAGGAAGGTGCCGGAATAGGGAATCACGCCGCCGTGCAGGCCGAGGCCATTGCAGATGGCCGACATGCCGAATTCCCGCACCCCGAAATAGAGGTAATTGCCGCCGGCGTCCTCGCCGCTGATAACGCTCGACCCGTCGTGTTTGGTCAGGTTGGAACCGGTCAGGTCAGCCGAACCTCCCGCGAGTTCCGGCAAGACCGGCGCATATTCGTTCAAGGCGACCAGCGATGCCTTGCGCGTTGCCATGTCGGCGCCCGCCGCATCGATCTTGCGAATCGCGTCTTCGGTAAATTGCTGCCAATCTTGCGGCAGCTCGCCCTTCAGGCGGCGTTCGAGTTCCCGGGCGAGCTCGGGATGCGCCTGCCGGTAGGCGGCGAACCGCTCGCTCCAGTCCTGCTCGTAACGGGCGCCGCGCTCGACGGCATTCCAGGCATCGTATATTTCCCGCGGTATTTCGAACGGCGGATGTTGCCAGCCCAGCTCGCTGCGGCTCGCCTGCACTTCCTCCTCGCCCAAAGGGGCACCATGCGTACTCGCCGTACCCTGCTTGTTGGGCGCGCCAAAGCCGATGATCGTGTTACAGCAAATCAACGAGGGACGCTGCGTGTCCGCAAGCGCCTTATCGATTGCCCCGGCAACCGCCGCGCTGTCATGCCCGTCGACATTTTCGATGACCTGCCAGCCGTAGGCTGCGAAGCGAGCGCCAGTGTCATCCGTGAACCAGCCGCTGACCTCGCCGTCGATAGAGATCTTGTTGTCGTCGTAGAGGCAGATGAGCTTGCCGAGTTTCCAGGTACCGGCCAGCGAACAGGCCTCGTGGGAAATGCCTTCCATCATGCAGCCGTCGCCGAGGAACACCCAGGTGCGGTGATTGACGATCTCGTGGCCCGGCCGGTTGAAGGTGGCGGAGAGCATTTTCTCAGCAAGCGCCATGCCGACAGCGTTCGAAACGCCCTGCCCCAGCGGCCCGGTCGTGGTTTCAATCGCCAGGTCCCGTTCGCGCTCCGGGTGTCCCGCGGTCCGGTAGCCGAACTGCCGGAAGTTGCGGATCTCGTCCATCGACAACGGGTAGCCGGAGAGATGCAGCAGACTGTAAAGCAACATCGAACCATGACCGTTCGATAGCACGAATCGATCGCGGTCCCACCACTCGGGATTTCCCGGGTTATGCTTCAGATAGTCGTTCCATAACACCTCGGCGATATCCGCCATGCCCATCGGCATGCCGGGATGGCCGGAGTTGGCCGCCTGGACGGCATCCATACTGAGTGCTCGAATTGCGTTGGCGAGTTCCCGCCGGGCCGGATGGCCGGCCGCCGTCGAACGGCTGGTTTGCTGTGACATGTATTTGTCGTGGACCTTTGCGGTCGGTTTTATCGTTAAATCAAGCGAGTTGCCGGGGCAGATGGGCAACCCTGACGCCGCGCATTTTCCCTGTTTAAGGTGCGTGCCGCAAGCGTGATCCCTCGGGGATCCGGAGCCCTTTGCAGCAGTCTCGGCTGGCGACGGTGTTCCTTCATGGCGTCATAAATTTGGTTCATGGTGCAGTGAGCGAACAGTAAGGTACAATGGCGTGTTCGTATTGCCACAAAACAAAAATCCCTATGAGCCATTCCTACTTGTTCACCTCGGAATCCGTTTCCGAGGGTCACCCCGATAAGATTTGCGACCAGATCTCCGATGCCATCCTCGACGGGATACTCGGGCAGGACACGAAGGCACGTGTCGCCTGCGAAACCCTGGTAAAGACCGGCATGGTGGTCGTCGCCGGCGAAATAACCACCGAGGCCTGGGTCGACATCGAGGAATTGGTTCGCGAAACCGTGCTCGAGATCGGTTACAACAATTCCGCGATGGGCTTCGACGGCGCCTCTTGCGCCGTCCTGAATGCGCTCGGCAAGCAGTCGCCCGATATCGCCCAGGGCGTCGACCGCGAAGACCCGCAGAGCCAGGGTGCCGGTGACCAGGGGCTCATGTTCGGCTATGCATGCAATGAGACCGATGTGCTCATGCCGGCGCCGATTACCTATGCGCACCGTCTCGTGCGCCGCCAGGCAGAAGTTCGCAAGGCGGGCTCGCTGCCGTGGCTGCGGCCGGACGCAAAGAGCCAGGTCACTTTCGCCTACGAGGAAGACAAGCCGGTCGGCATCGATGCCGTTGTCCTGTCGACCCAACACGAGGCCGATGTCGACATGGATGATCTTCACGAAGGCGTGATGGAAGAGATCATCAAGCCGATCCTGCCGGCTGAATGGCTCAGCAAGAACACCAAGTATCACATCAACCCCACCGGTCGATTCGAGATTGGCGGCCCGATGGGTGACTGCGGGCTGACCGGGCGCAAGATCATCGTTGACACCTACGGCGGCTTTGCCCGCCACGGCGGCGGTGCCTTCTCCGGCAAGGACCCGTCGAAAGTCGATCGCTCCGCCGCGTACGCCTGCCGCTATGTCGCGAAGAACATCGTTGCGGCCGGACTCGCAGAGCGCTGCGAAATCCAGGTCGCCTACGCGATCGGCGTCGCCGAACCGACTTCGATCAGCGTGCAGACTTTCGGCACCGGCAAGGTCAGCGAGGAGGAACTGACGGTTTTGATTCGTGAAAACTTCGACCTGCGGCCATACGGGATTCTGCAGATGCTCGACCTGATCCGACCGATTTACAAACCGACCGCCGCCTACGGGCATTTCGGCCGGGAAGACATTGACCTGAGCTGGGAACGCACCGACAAGGCCGAAGCCTTGCGCGGCGCGGTCGCGGCGTAGAGATTTTTTGACAAGGAGACATGCATGAGCAGCGAAGCCGTTGCGCTTAAGAAACAGGATTACAAAGTCGCGGATATCTCGCTGGCCGAATGGGGCCGCAAGGAAATCGCGATAGCGGAAACGGAAATGCCGGGCCTGATGGCCCTGCGCGAGGAATACCGTGGGCAGAAGCCGCTCGAAGGCGTGCGCCTCGCCGGTTGCCTGCACATGACGATCCAGACGGCGGTGCTGATCGAGACGCTGCGCGAGCTCGGCGCCGACATCCGCTGGTCGTCCTGCAATATTTTCTCGACCCAGGATCATGCCGCGGCGGCAATCGCTGCGGCCGGCATTCCGGTATTCGCATGGAAAGGCGAAACGGAAGACGAGTACTGGTGGTGCGTCGACCAGACGATCAACGGACCCGACGGCTGGCAGCCCAACATGGTCCTGGACGACGGTGGCGACCTGACGCTGGTGCTGCACGACAAGTACCCCGAGCTGATGAAGAAGGTGAAAGGCCTGTCGGAGGAGACGACGACCGGCGTACACCGCCTCTACGAAATGCAAAAGGAAGGCACGCTTGCTGTGCCCGGCCTTCAACGTCAACGATTCGGTCACCAAGTCCAAGTTCGACAACCTGTACGGCTGCCGCGAATCGCTGGTGGACGGCATCAAGCGGGCCACCGACGTGATGATCGCGGGCAAGATCGCCGTTGTCTGCGGCTACGGCGACGTCGGCAAGGGCTGTGCCCAGTCCCTGCGCGGCCTGGGCGCCACGGTGCTGGTCACCGAAATCGACCCGATCTGTGCTCTGCAGGCGGCGATGGAAGGCTATCGCGTCGTCAATTTTGACGACGTCTGCGACAAAGCAGACATCGTCGTCACGGCGACCGGCAACTACCACGTCGTTACCGGCGCGCACATGGAGCGCATGAAGGACCAGGCCATCGTCTGCAACATCGGCCACTTCGACAACGAGATCGACGTCGCCTACCTGCACCAGTACGAGTGGGAAAACATCAAGCCACAGGTCGATCACGTGATCTTCCCCGACGGCAAGCGAATCATATTGCTCGCGGAGGGACGTCTCGTGAATCTCGGTTGCGCGACCGGACATCCGAGCTTCGTGATGTCGAATTCGTTCACCAACCAGGTCCTGGCCCAGATCGAGCTGTGGCAAAACGGCGAGAAATACGACAAGCAGGNNCAAGGTGACCGAACTCACCGACGAGCAGGCCGAGTATATCGGCGTATCGAAGGACGGGCCGTACAAGCCCGATTACTACCGATACTGAGAATCGCTGCGCTCGCACGTCTGCCGCGGTAGCCCGATGAATGGCAAAACGCTATCATCGGGGCGTTGGGATTCGTTGTCTTGGACCCTATCTCATAATTCCGCATGGCCGCGAAGCGGCCATGCGGAATTATGAGATAGGTTCCTGTTGATCTGAGCGAGTCGAAACGCCATTCATACGTCGTCCGATCCTGTCCGGGTCCTGCACGTCACAGACCCGCATTTGTTCGCCGACTCGGAGTCGAGTCTGCGCGGAACCGTGACCCATTCATCGCTCGAGCGCGTGTTGCAACATATCGCGGAAGCCGACTGGCCCGCCGACCTCGTGGCCATGACCGGCGACCTGATCCAGGACGACAGCCGTGCCGCGTACGAACGCTTCTGTGAACTGATGTCGGCCCTGAATTTGCCGGTGTACTGCGTGCCGGGCAACCATGATGTTCGCGAACTGATGCGCGACGCGCTTTCCAGGGATCCGTTCCATTACTGTCCATCCGTGCAACACAACAACTGGCTGATCACCTGCATCGACAGCTGCCTGGATGGCGATGCCGGCGGCCGCGTAGACGATGAAGAAATGGCAAGGCTCGCGAATATACTCGAGGAAACCAGTGCCGAGCACGTCATGATCTGCCTGCACCACCCGCCGTTGCCGGTCGGCAGCAAGTGGCTCGACCAGGTAGGCCTGAGAAATGGCAAGGAGTTTCTGAGAATGATCTCACAGCCCGGGAATGTTCGCGCTGCTATATTCGGCCACGTGCACCAGGCATTCACGGAGGAATACGAGTCGATTCGGATCATCGGGACACCCTCGACCTGCCGTCAGTTCAAAGCGCGCAGTGACGAGTTTGCCCTCGACGATCATCCGCCGGGTTACCGACGATTCAGCCTGCACGCGGATGGCAGCATCGAGAACGAGCTGATCTGGCTCGACGCCGAATGAGATCAATGAAATTCATTTGCAAAGCATGGCTTGTCCTGCTCGTCGCTTATACGAGCGCACTGGCCGCGGAAAAAGGCCACCCGCTGTCGATGTGGCAAATCAATGGCGCCAGCAACAGCATCTATTTGCTGGGATCGATCCACATGTTGCGCGAGAAGGACTACCCGCTGCCTTCGGCGATCTATGATGCTTACGGGGAAGCCGAGACGCTGATCATGGAAATCGACATGGACGATATCGACCCGTTCGCAGAGCAGGCGCTGGCGACTGAATTGGGCTTGATCAAGGACGACCGCGTATTGCGCGACCTGATGGGCCCCCGGCTGTATGCAGAAGCCGAATCGATGGCGAATGAGCTGCAGATCCCGCTGCAGCTGCTGGAAAAATCAGAACCCTGGTACGCCGCGATCAACGTCGAGGTCATTATGTTGATGCGTATCGGTTTCAACCCGATGCACGGCATCGAATTTCACTTGTCAGAAATGGCCAGGCGTGACAACAAGGAAATTATCGGGCTCGAAACCACCCGCCAGCAGCTCGAATTTCTCGACAATCTTTCGCCCAGATCACAGCGCGACCTGCTGATGCAGACGCTTGCCGACAGCAAGAAGATTTCCGAAATCATGGACCAAATGGTCGAGGCCTGGTATTTCGGCGACGTCGATTTTCTCGAAAAAAGCATGCTGGCGGAAATGCAGGACTTCGACGAACTGCACGAGGTGATCGTCGTCAAACGCAACAGGAACTGGACCAACAAGATCCAGGAATTACTCAAAGAGAAAGATGATTACCTGATCATCGTGGGCGCACTGCACCTGATCGGCGAAGAAGGCGTGCCACACTTGTTATCGCAGCGCGGTCATAAAGTAATACAAATGCACCAGCCCGCCCACTAGATCTCGACCATCTCGAAGTCTTCCTTGCCGGCCCCGCAGTCGGGACAGCGCCAGGACAGCGGCACGTCGTCCCATCTCGTCCCCGGTGCGATACCGGAATCCGGATCGCCATCTTCCTCGTTGTAGACGAAGCCGCAAATCAGACACATGTAGGCCTTCATGGCGAAACAGTTTGCACCAAGGCCAATGACTGATCCAGAGGGTTTGCGTTACCTAAACGCTTCGGTAGCATGACCGCAAATCGGCTGGGGAATCAGATGAATCTGTTCGAAGAAGCAAAGAAATACATTGCGGGTGGCGTCAACTCGCCGGTCCGGGCATTTGCGGGTGTCGGCGGCGATCCGGTGTTCATCAGGAGCGCCAGTGGAGCGTGGCTGGAAACCGAGGACGGTCGCCAGTTGATCGACTATGTCGGCTCATGGGGTCCGATGGTGCTCGGGCACGCGCATCCTGCGGTCATCAATGCCGTCAAGGAGGCGGCGGATAGCGGCTTGAGTTTCGGCGCACCGACCGCGATCGAAACAGAACTCGCGCGCAAGATCTGCGAGTACATGCCGTCGATCGAGCGCGTCAGGATGGTCAGTTCGGGTACCGAAGCGACGATGAGCGCGATCCGGCTGGCCCGCGGCCATACCGGGCGGGACAAGATCATCAAGTTCGAAGGCTGTTACCACGGTCACTCGGATTCATTGCTCATCAAAGCCGGATCGGGCGCGCTTACGCTGGGTGTGCCGAGTTCTCCAGGCGTTCCCGCCGGTCTCGCCGAGCACACGATAACGCTCGAGTACAACAACGTCGAACAGGTCGAGGCGGCTTTTGGCGAGCTCGGCGAACAGATCGCCTGCGTCATCGTGGAACCAATTGCGGGCAATATGAACATGGTGCCGCCGGTCGCAGGTTTTCTCGAAAGCTTGCGCGCGAAGTGCGCTGACGCGGGCGCGTTGCTGATCCTCGACGAGGTCATGACCGGATTCCGTGTCGCACGTGGCGGCGCCCAGGAATTATTCGGGATCAAGCCGGATCTCACGACAATCGGCAAGGTCGTCGGTGGCGGCATGCCGGCGGCGGCATTCGGCGGACGCGCCGATGTCATGTCGAGCATCGCGCCGGACGGACCGGTCTACCAGGCGGGCACGCTTTCAGGAAATCCGCTCGCGATGGCGGCAGGACTGGCGACCTTGCGCGAGCTCGGGGAACCGGCTTTTTTTGAGTCGCTCGGCGAGCGAACGCGTCAACTCGTCGACGGCATTGCCGCGGAAGCAGAGTCCGCGAACATTCCTCTAGCGGTCGAATCCCGCGGCGGCATGTTCGGGCTGGTATTCACAGCCGACGGGCCGGTGCGCAGTTTCGGACAGGTCGCTGCCGCGGACATCGATCGCTTCCGGAAATTTTTCCACGGCATGCTCGAAGAAGGCGTTTACCTGGCGCCGTCTGCTTTCGAGGCGGGCTTCGTCTCGGCGGCGCATGGCGACGACGAGATCACCCGCACACTGGAGGCGGCACAAAAAGTCTTCAAGGCGCTCTAGAAAAGGGACCGAGTCGCCGCGGCCGGTTTTACGACGCGCTATCGGGGCCGCGCACGGTATCCAGCACTTGCCGCATCATTTCTAGGCGCTGCACTGCATCGTTCGCTTCGAGGCAGTTCTGTTTCTGTTCCGGTGAAATTGGCAGGATCTCGGCGAAACGGTAACCGACCCAATCCGCGTCGTCGTACCTCTTTTCCAGTGATTCGTACAGCCGGCCGAGATCGTCGAGCACCCCCGAGAGGATATCCGCGAGCGGCCGGTATTCCTCGGGCAGCGTGAGGGCCGCCTCGGTCGGCAGTATTTCAATGTCACCCACTGCCAATCCGTCCGCTTCCCGGCTGCTGGATAAAAGGCGGAATCGCTGCTCGCCGATCGCCGTGATGCCGAGTAAGCCATCGCTGCCCTGGTACCAGTCTACGATCCTCGCGAGCGTACCTATCTCATAGGTCGTGGCCGGCCCCGTTTCCTGACCGCTTTTTATCAGCAACACGCCGAACGGACTGGATTGCTTGATGCATCTGCTGACCATATCGAGATAGCGCGGCTCGAAAATTCGCAAAGGTAGCGGGCCACCGGGATACAGGACAGTACGCAATGGAAACAGCGGTACTCTCATACAGTCAGTATAGAAGCCGGCAAGCGGAAAGCGAACTGCTAATCTGATTCGAGCCGGTTTTTTTGTAACGCCATCGTCAGTTTTTGCCGGGCCGCACCGAAACTGCCGTTGCTCATGAACACCAACTGGTCTCCGGCGAGTAATTTGCTCTCGAGCGACGCGAGCAAGCCCTCGTAATCAGCAAAGGATTGCACGCGTTTGCCGAGGCCCTGAAGGCTCTTGTCGAAATCGGCCGCGAGTTCTTCGGGCCGGTAAACAAATACCAGGTCGGCATCGCTCAGGGCCGCGGGAAGCGTTTCCCTGTGTACGCCCATTTTCATGGTGTTCGATCGCGGCTCCAGCGCGACGACGATGCGCTGGCCCGGGAAGCGTTTCTTCAAGCCTGCAATCGTGCGCCGGATTGCGGTCGGGTGATGCGCAAAATCGTCGTAGATCGCTATATCCGACACGGTTGCCGTTCTCTCGAGACGGCGTCGCACGCCGGTGAAACGGGACAAGGCATCGACTGCCTGCGCAAGTTCTATCCCGGCGGATCTCGCCGCGGCGACTGCCGCGAGTGCGTTCTCCAGATTGTATGCGCCGCCAAGCTGCCACGCGGACTCCGCAGACCCGCCATCGCGATGCGTTATGCGGATGCGCCGCTCCCCGGCATCGGTGAAGCTCCCGGCCCACTCGCTGTCACCGTCTAGGCCGAAGTACTCCACGGGCGTCCAGCATCCCTGTTCGAGCATGATGGGAATATTCCTGTCATTTGCATTCGCAATGACGCGACCGTTCGACGGAAGCGTTCGCATCAGCTGATGAAACTGCCAGTAAATGGCGTCGATGTCGGAATAAATGTCCGCATGGTCGAATTCGAGATTGTTGATCACGAGCGTTTGCGGACTGTAGTGGACGAATTTTGCACGCTTGTCGAAAAATGCCGTGTCGTACTCGTCCGCCTCCACGACGAAAAACTCCGAATCGCCGAAACGGGCGGAGACCTCGAAATTCAGCCCGATACCGCCAACAAGAAATCCTGGCGCCAACCCCGCGTCCTCCAGGATCCATGCGAGCATGCTTGCCGTCGTCGTCTTGCCATGCGTGCCGGAGACGGCCATCACCTGCCGCTTGTGCAAAACGTGTTCCGCGAGCCATTGCGGCCCGGAACAATACGGAATTCGCCGATCGAGCATGGCCTCGATCGCCGCATTACCGCGGCTCATTGCATTGCCGACCACGACGTAGTCGGGTACCCGGTCCAGGTGCCCGGCGGCATATCCTTCCATGATATCGACACCCAGATTCTTCAGCTGGGTGCTCATCGGGGGATAGACGTTTTCATCGCTGCCGGTTACTTCGTGGCCGGCAGCCCTTGCGAGCGCCGCGATACCGCCCATGAATGTTCCGCAGATACCGAGGATATGTATATGCATTAGCGGAGCTAGATGCGGCCCATCATGGCCGACTGGAAGGCATATTGCAGGCTGAAAACGATCATCGCGATGACGATACCAATATACCAATGCTGTTCAATCCCCTTGGCAATGATATGGCCTTCCACTGGCACCGACCAGATGATGATGAGCGTGGCAATGATGACCGCCAGGTTGGTGCCGAGAAACGGATTCAGCATCACGTAGGCGGCAACGAACAGCAGGCTCAGGATGGAACCACAGGCAATGACGGCGGAGAGAATCGGCAGGAAGCGCTTGATATACCCTGTCGCAAAAAGTATCGCGGCATAAATGCCGATTCCCAGTAAATTAGTGACCAGTGTCAACAGGTGACTGTAGTCTTCGCCCATGTTGATAAGTGTCGCCGCGACGAACGACGCAAACTGCATGAGCAACAAGGAAAACAAAAAGACCAGCCAGGAATCCGGGATTTGCTCCGGACCCTTGCGCAGCATGATTATCTCGAAGAATGTGCGAAGAAGAAGTTGCAGGGTTCTGTCACAATACTGATATGTCCGCCCGTCATCATCTCACGATACCGGCCCCGATCGAAATCCCCGCGACCTGTTGAAATGACTGAATATCAATTCGTCGACCTCGAGAAGGACGACCGCCTGGCGATGCTCGTTCCCGAGCAGTCTCGCATTGGCGTCGATACCGAGTTCGTGCGCGAGAAGACCTTCCACGCCGAGTTGTGCCTGCTACAGCTTGCCACTCCAAACATGATCTATTGCGCGGATCCCATGGGCCTGGACGCCAGGAACGATGAACGCGCCCAGGCACTGTGGCAGCTTATTATGGCGCCCGCCTGGGTGCTGCATGCGGGACGGCAGGACCTCGAAGTCATCTACCAGACTGTGGGACGCTTGCCATCCGACGTTTTTGACACCCAGGTGGCGGCAGCGCTTCTCGGTTACCAGCCGCAGATCGGCTATGGCAACCTGGTCAAAGAGTTGTTTGACGTCGAACTCGCAAAGTCGCACACGCGAGCTGACTGGTCTCAGCGTCCCCTGCCGGCCACACTGATCGAGTACGCGGCCGAGGACGTCGAGTACCTGTTGCCGGCATACGATGCGCTGACCGAGAAGCTCGACAGGATGGGGCGTCTGCAGTGGGCGATCGAGGATTCCATGGCTCTTCTGGACGTGTCCCTGTACGAAAATGACACAGCGCGGGCAATAGACCGGCTGAAAGGAGCAAAAAATCTGCGC
>JABAOH010088643.1_pt1 | contig 21264 bp, 21 predicted proteins | sample 7062181 | NCBI WGS metagenome assembly JABAOH01 (sample SAMN14538630, study PRJNA623070) | marine sediment metagenome | biome: marine biome [ENVO:00000428]; feature: marine pelagic biome [ENVO:01000023]; material: deep marine sediment [ENVO:00002113]; isolation source: pool of 5 deep marine... | reverse complement strand
GCACAACTCCGTTCAGGATGAACCTTGACGACCAACCTGTTAGCGTGTTGCTTTAGAAAGTGAAAAGGGACGCTCTGAGCGCGAGTCAAGATTTTTCGCCAAGAATATCTTAGCACCGTGACGTCTCCAAGATTTCTCACAGAGCACACGGAGCCTCAGAGGGCACGTCCTCTGGATTGGTGAGAGGCCAATCCAGAGGAAATCAGTTGGCCTAATTTTCTTCTCAAGAAATTAGGCCAAAAGCCTGGTCCATCAGTTTTCCCACTCTGCGAACTCTGAGAGCTCGAGCTCTCCCCCGCAGATTCCTGTGGGGGAGAGCGGGCGAGAGAAACTGGTGCTTTTATGGCGGGCGTGTTCTGACCTGAGTCGTTCGATTCATGAGTTCGATGACGAGCTTGCTCACACGGTTCAGCTGTCCCAGAATCACATTTTTGTAATTCCTGTTTCCGTATTGAAAGCCGATCCGGATCAACAAGGCCGAATTCGGCTTGGGAGCCTCTAGACGATCCATAATTCTTTGGAATTATATGGGTATTTTGGGGAAAGAAAATTGTTTCACTTTTTGTCGGTTTGGGCATCTTTTTTGCTTTTGCAGCACCGGACACGAGAATGCCGGTTACAAAGAGACGAGGGGCAAAGGTGCGGAGGATTCTGGCTGTTATTGTATTTTTCTTTCTCGTTTCTACTGCTCAGGCGGCCCATCTGGATCTGGCGTGGGATCCAAATTCGGAGCCGGATCTTGGGGGTTACAAAATCTACTACGGGACGGAATCAGGGAATTATATTAATTTCATCGATGTGGGGAATGTGACATCCTATACTATGGGAAGCCTGCTGGACGGGATCACATACTACGTTGCTATCACCGCGTATGACTCGGCAGGGAATGAGAGCAATTTCTCCGGAGAAGTTTCTGGCACGGGTAGCCCGGGTGAACCTGATCCTGTCAGCACGAGTACCGGGACTGTTGGATCGTCAAGCACTGGAGGTTGCTTCGTCTCGACTGCATCGAGTCCATAACGCCAGCGCATTGTCCTTTAGTCTTTAGTTTTCCTGTTCGCATGGTACGATCTGCCCACTAACGAGGAGTCCCCACTCCTTTACCTCGCCATTTTTCTCGTTGACAAAATTGTAAACTTGTTTTACCCTTACTTTCCAATTCTTACAAAATTGTCATCAACCTGACTCCTTGGGTTTTCTGACCAATAGAGGAGCCCTTCTCCCCCAAGAGCAGTGATGAGAATCACTATTCCGAAAAAGATGCTCATTGGCAGTTCCATAATCATACTTATGGTCCTGGTCGTGAGTATTTTTTCAATCAGTACGATCTACCAGTTCAACCGGATCTCCAAAGCTTTGGTCTTCAGAAACGAGATAATCAGGTCTCAAGGAAAGAGGCTCCAGGAACTTGTTTTATCCATGCAGGAGAGTGAGAAGAAACTCGTCCTTTTGAAAAAGGAAGAATATCGGAAATTGGTGACTGATTCTTCTGAGGAATTCGCGTTGACCCTGAGTAATATGAGAGTTCTGGTAAAAGATCCTGGGGTGATTGATCAAATAGAGAAAACCGGTGGGCTTTTTGGAACGTACAGATATATTGTGGAGAATGCCATTTCCGAGGGTGGGGAGGAAGGCGTCCAGAGGCTTGAGGCCGTCTCTCCACTGAGCGAGGGTGTCGCCGATCAGATTATCGCCTCACTCGATCAGGCGCTCCTAATCAATGAAAAGAATATTGATGCCAGCCTGTCGTTGCTCGAGGCGAAAGGCAACGCAGCGGGAAGACTTGCTGTCGTCGTATGTAGCCTATCGATTTTAATTGGGGTGTTAAGTTACTTCTACTTGAGCCGAACAATTACCCGGCCCGTTCAGTTACTGGAGAAAGCAACCCACCATGTTTCAGAGGGGGAATTTGATCACCAGGTGCCAATAGACTCTCAGGACGAATTTGGAAATCTGGCACGGAGTTTCAATGAGATGGGAGCAAGGCTCAAGGAACTTGATGAGCTGAAGTCTGACTTCATTTCTCTCGTCTCCCATGAGCTTCGAACTCCCCTGAGCATCATGAGAGAGGCTGTTAGTCTTTTGAAAGACGAGGTCCTGGGGGAGATCGCTAACAAGCAGAGAGAGTTCCTGGAAATTCTTAGCCAAGAGGTTGAGCGGATGATACTCTTCGTAAACGAGCTGCTCGATCTCTCACGCCTCGAGGCTGGTCGGCTGCCGATCGAGAAGCTTCCCCTCCATATGGCAGAAATCATTGAGAAAAACCTCACCAAAATCAAACCCCTCCTCCTTGACAAGAGAATCGAGACCGAGGTTGCTATTTCCCCGCACCTTCCCGTCGTGATGGCAGACGGAATTCGGGTCGATCAAGTCTTGACCAATTTAATCGACAATGCTATCAAGTTTACCCCTACCGGAGGAAAGGTATGCATTATAGCCGATATCTCGGACGGTAAGGGGGGGGAAGATGAGAAGCACTCCCGAAGTTCCAAGAACAGAGAGAAGTTTGTCAGGGTCACTGTCTACGACAATGGTGAGGGGATAAAGGATGATGAGAAGAAATACATATTCGACAAATTCTATCAAGCTAAGGCCGGCAAACGAGGCAAGGCAAAGGGAAGTGGCCTTGGACTCAGTATTTCAAAGCGCATTATAGAGGCTCATGGGGGGAGTATATGGTTCACCAGTGCTACGGGAGAGGGAACATACTTCTACTTTACACTTCCCACCGAAAGTTAAGGAGGGCCTGATAATGGATCAGAGAAGGATAAGGGCTTTTAGTAAAGAGTGCTTATCTCTCTTTGTCACGGTTTTTCTCGTTCTTGGGGGAATCGTGATTCTCGGCCAGGGTTGCGCTGATATGGACAAATACATCCGAGAGAGTCAGAGAGAACATAAGTTGAAGCAGCAGTTGCGATTGGCTGAGGAGGAGCTCAAGAAGGGAAATCTCGTGGCCGCCAGGACGCTTTTCGACTACGTCCGAAAGGAATCGAAACGCTCGTCATTGCAAGAGAGAGCCCTCTTCTTTTCGGGATTCTCTGTGCTCCTCGACAAAGGTGATAAATACAGATGGGATCAAACTCGGAGGATTTTTCTCAGTGTGGGCGAAAGATTTCCTGGAGGAGAGTTCAGCGACATTTCCAAATATGTCGCCGCGGGCCTTTCGGACGCACTTTCAATCACGGGAAACTTGCAGACAGATATCGAGTCAATTCGGAAAGATCTTGATCTCGAAAGGTCAAATGCTAGCGAGAAAGAAAAGCTCGTTCAAAAACAGAAGAAACAGCTTCTCATGAAAACGGAAGAGATCGCAGCCTTGAAAAACTCGATTCAGAAGAAAAGTAAGGCGATCGAAAATCTGAAGTTGCAGATCAAGAAACTCGAAGAGATTCACGAAGAAATCAAGAAAAAACGAGAAGGCCTAAGCTAGATCGGGAGGGAAGGGTTCCATGACACGCGGACGTATTTTGGTCGTAGATGATGATAAGAATGTTCTCCAGGTCGTTCGGACCAGACTACAATCTGAGAACTTCGAGGTCGATGTGGCCTCCAATGGGCCCGAAGCGCTAAAGAGATGGGGCGGTAACCATTACGATGTAATGATTTTAGACATGAAGATGCCAGAAATGGATGGATTGGAGTTGATGAAGCAGGTCCGAGACTCAAAGAGCCACTTTCAGACGATTGTCCTGACAGCACACGGAACCATAGACAACGCAGTGGCGGCAATAAAGGACGGGGCCTTTGACTACATGACCAAGCCATTCGATAGCAGGGAGCTCGTTTTTCGGGTTGAGCGGGCAATGGAACAGGCTCGGTTGACGACCGAGGTCAAGGAATTGAGGGAACAGATCGAGGGGAAGTACAACTTTACCGCCTTCTGTGCCAAAAGCGCAAAGATGAGAGCCTTGTTAAACGTGCTCGAAAGGGTCATCGAAAGCGATTCAACGGTCTTGATTGAGGGAGAGAGCGGAACCGGGAAAGAGCTAATGGCCAGGGTCATTCACTACGAGGGACGGAGAAAGGACCAGAAGTTTGTGACCGTGGATTGCGGAGCAACGCCCGAAAACCTCCTTGAGAGCGAGTTATTCGGCCATATCAAAGGGGCGTTTACGAGTGCCAATTACACAAAAAAGGGATTGTTTGAAGTGGCTCATCAGGGGACCATCTTCCTCGATGAGATCAGCAATATTAGTGCGGAAATGCAGACTCGACTCCTTAGGGTTTTGCAGGAAGGCGAGATCAAGCCCGTGGGTGACGTGCGAGTAAAAAAGGTAGACTGTCGGGTCATTGCGGCGACGAATAGGAATTTGAAGGAACTTGTCAAGCAGGAAAATTTCCGAGAAGACCTCTTCTATCGTTTGAGCGTACTGAATATTGTCATCCCGCCCATGAGAGAGAGAAAGGATGACATCCCCCTTCTGGCTAACCAGTTCCTCAAGGAATTTTCGAGAAAAATGGAAAAGCGGATTGTGGCCATTGATAGAGATGTGATGACCATGTTCCTGCAATACCACTGGCCGGGCAACGTCCGAGAACTGAGGAACGTGGTCGAGGCAGCGGTTGTTATGGCAAAGAAAGAATATTTGACTCGAAACGACCTTATTCTTACCGATTTCCAAAGGCCTCTGGAAGAGAAACCCTACGGTGCAGCTGCCGATCGGACGACTGTGCTCCGGGAGCATGAACGGGAGCTAGTTATTGACGCCTTAAAAAAATGCAACTGGGTCCAGAAAGACGCGGCAGAAATGCTGGGGATCAGTGGCCGGGTGATCAACTACAAGATAAAGAAGCTCGGCATATCCATTCCAAAGAGACGGACGGCGGTTTAGAGGAGTGATCCAGTCATTTAGTGGGTTTCAGCGGCTGCCTACATCGGTTTAATTAGAGTCTCAACCGAAACTCCGCAATTTCAAATGCCAAAAGGGGGTCAAAAGGTAGAATGTCAGAACCTCAAGATACACAGAGGAGGAATTTCCTCAGTTTTGTGGATATTCATGTCCCTGAGGGACGTTTGCACAGGTATGGAGTCAGTACTTGCCCGGGCCGTTACCCTATTCCTTTAGAACACTTTGATCAAACTCTTATAACAGCAATTCACCAGAAAGTTGAAAGGGACGCTCTGAGCGCGAATCAAGATGTTTTCGGCTACAATTCTTAGGGAGGCGTAACGGCCGCAAATTCAACTGTCTGAGCCCGCCTTTGGCGGGCGAGTTTTGGATTTGCAGTGGAGCCGAACTTAACTTTAGAATTGTCGAAAAAAGATTTTGAGCAGCGAAGAGCGCTCCCTTTTCGCTTTCATCAGAGAAAAGTCGAGAAAAGGTCGTTGGGCTCCTGCTCGCTCCCACCTGTCCCGCTGACGGTGCCAAGAGAGTCAAGCGGAGAGCAAGGGAGCGAATGGATATGAGCCGTCCAGCACGGAATTCAAGATTGTGTTGAAACGTGAGGGGGTTTGAAATTCCCTTCTTTGAAAACTGAGAGAACTCCTCACACAGAGGAAGTGAGAAAATGGGTCGGCGACTGGACGCCCTGGTTTGTCGTCAATTGTCTCCGTGTTATTTGACTTTTAGCATTCATTTGAAGTTTGGGTTTTGACATTTGTCATTCTCTTTCCTGCCCTCATGTCAGCTGCAAACACAGAAGAACCAATTCTTTTCGAGTCGGGTGGTCTTCAGCTCGAGGGGCTTTTGTGGAGGGGAAAACCAGGCGGAGAGGCCTGCATCCTCTGCCATCCCCACCCACAGTATGGTGGGAGTATGCACAACAATGTGGTCGGGGCGATGGCAACCGCTCTCCAGGGTGAAGGGGTTTCAACCCTTAGGTTCAATTTCAGAGGTGTCGGCAATAGCCACGGACGATTTGGGAATGGTTTGGAAGAGCGGCTGGACGTCGAGGCTGCCATTGATGCCATTGAGACCCAGATGAGTCCTGGAGAAATTCATGTTGGGGGATACTCTTTCGGTGCCCAGGTGGGTCTCTTCGTGGCGTCAGTCGACAGCAGAGTGGACGGCCTTGTCGGTGTCGCACCTCCCCTTTCACTATACGATTTCGGTTTTCTCAGGAAATCGACCCAAGAGAAGCTTCTTATCGCAGGGGCTGAAGACCTCTTCTGCCCACCCGGCCGGCTGCGGGAATGGTTCGACTCCCTGAAGGAACCAAAGACTCTCGAGATTATTCCTCAGGCCGACCACTTTTTTCGGAATCATGAGGATGCCCTTAAGAGCGCAGTCAGGGCATACTTTCGTCTCCGTTCATCATGACGGATTGAACAGCCGGTCGGCAAACCACCCAAGGCGATACCAACGAGTGTATAGACGGTAGTTTTTGAGATACCGTCGAACAGACAGAATCAACCGCCTATCGCCCTCGGCATAGGCATCAAGAAAGCGGGTCTTATCCGTGTAACTGATTCGCAGACCTTCAGCCTTTAGCTTCTCCGCCGATCGATTCAGACGGAGGATGTTCTTCATTCTCTTTCTTGTCGAGAGGGTTTTCAGAATCTTTGAGCGATCGAAATCAATTATGTAGACCCGTATGCCCCTTGGGGTAGAGATCTGCGCCAAAACGTTTCGCACGTTGAGATCACCATGATAGATCCCCTGGTCGTGCATGAATCTGACGGTGCGGCCTGCCTCGCGGGTGACCTGTCGCTTCAGGGTGATTTCCTCTTCGGAGGGAGGATTACCGAGGTTTTGAAAGATAGAGACGAGGTCATGCGCGTCGGGGATTTCCTTTGATATCAATTCGCCGCGGTAGACTGGTCCCCAGATCCGGTGATGGAGGGCTGCCACGACCTGTGTGGTTGGGATCCCCCGTTTTCTGATCTCGTCGGTGATCAAAATCTCCCGAAAGGGCCTCGACCCCAAGAGGAAGCGGTCCCCTAGAAGGCGGCGAAATAGGCCCCCACGGCCATAACGACGGATAACAAAACGGTGGTCCGCCTTCCTGTCAAGTGAAAAAAGGCCGATACCGTGCCGTCCGCCACGGTCCGGATCGATTCGAATTTTTTCAAACAGCTTCTCCATCTTCTCAAAGCCCATTTCGCGGAGACTATTTAGGAATTGAGGGTCTGCGAGGATTCGCGTCCGTCCTTCTTTGATCAACTGAAAGTGATGCTTTGCGGGCTTTAGAGACATCCTAACCCTTCTCCAGCAACTTCGCCGAAACGCCGCTTTCCTCCAGGGTGGTCCCCAATGATTGGTAGAGTGTAACCAGGGATTTGTTATAGTCGATAAGGGCCCTTGATTCTCTGCTCCGTGCGATGGCCAGATCCACCTGGAAATCCAAAACATCTTTGGTCGTCGAGATCCCCACCTCAAATTTGGCCTGCTCGGCTTCCAACTTTTTTTCGGCCAGTCGCCGAGACGCCCGAGTGGTTTTGATTCTTTTGAAGTCGGTTTCTACTTGTCTGATCGCCTCTCGCACCTCAAGGGCAATATTCTTTTCGATATCGGCCAGTCTCAGCTCGATTTGCTGCCGTTCCAATCTGCGTCGAATCAATTGGCTTTTTGCTGCCCTGTTCCCAAGAGGGTATTCGAAGCGGAGTCCAATGCGAAGGTCATAAAAATCACCGTCGAGCTCTTCCCAATCGTCTTCAATCGAGCCACCGAGACCATTTACCCCCGCACTTGCGACCACGTCTACCCGAGGACGGACCTGATTCTTAGCCAATCTGAGATTCACGATTCGGTTCTCAAGGTCTTTCTTTGTTTGAAGGTAATCGGGTCGGTTCTTGAGGGCGGTTTCCACGCCATCGGGTAGAGAAAAACGGATTTCAGCATCCATGGGCTGATCTACGGGGATGATGCGTGCACCGAGAAGCGAAGACTCTTTGTCCAGATTGAGGAGGCCCCTTAACCGATCTTCGAGATCTTGAATCGTGTCTTCGGCCAGAATGACGGCCTCTTCTCTCGCCGCCACTCCTGCTTCAGCCTCGACCACATCGATTGGAGCGAGTTGGCCCGCTTCGACTTTGGCTCTATTGATCTCGAGGAGGTCTTGGGCCTGCCGCAGTGACTGCTCCGCTACATCGAGGAGCTCGATGGCTAGAACAAGATCCCAGAAGGTCTGCTTCACCGAAGACACAACATCGATAACTCGTTTTTCAAACTGAAAATCGGAGATGCTTTTGTTGTTCTTAGCAATGACAACCCGACCTAAGTTAAACTCGCGGCCAAAATCTTTCAGGAGAGGTTGGATGACAGAAAGGACCAGCTCAGATGACCACGAGGGGTTGAACCGTTGGACGAAAGAGTTAGAGCTGAGCCGGTTGTTTTCGAAACCGAGCTCGGCCGTCGTGCCCGTGCTGAATTTCTTTGCCAGACGCGTATCGATTTCAGTGGAGATTCGGGAGGGTTCGAGCGCCCCCGTGAGAAAGGGGTCAACCTCCGACTGCCGCTTTGTCGAGGCTTCCGCGATGTCTGCCGCCACCGTGGGATCGAAGACCGATTCTTCCACCTCGATGTCCGTTTCAGCGATCTGGGGTTGCAACCGTTCGATCTTGACGTCAATGTTCTGGGACAAAGCCACCAAGACGGCTTCCTGGAGCTTGAGTTTAATGGGTTGTGATTGAGGGTCTTTCTCTTCAGCGTGAGCGGTGACACCAGAACACAGGATCAAGAAAAGCGCTAAACCGATCATTGCATTTCGCATGGCCCATCCTCTCCTTAAATGGAATTCCATCCCAAGGTAATTGACAGGGCAGCCTTTGTCAAGAAAAGGGCGGCGGGAGTTTGTTGAGCTCTGGGGGCTTAGTTGTCCTTGGAGTTTGTTTTGATGCGGAGAACAGTATCGTTTTGAAATAGCCTGGACAGTTTGACAAAAGCTTTGGCTTTCTGTTAATTATTCTTGGGATTGCGACCGGAACATCCCTTACAGAGAGGATCGCAATGGAGTATGAGGCGATTATTGGACTTGAGTTACACGCCCAATTGCTGACAGATTCAAAGATCTTCTGTTCGTGCTCAACAGTATTTGGTGCTGCCCCCAATTCCCATGCTTGTCCGGTGTGTACGGGCCTTCCTGGATCTCTACCCGTGGTGAACCGGAAAGTCGTGGAGTATGCTATTAAGATGGGGCTGGCCAGCCATTGCAGCATTTCCCGGCGAAGTCTTTTCGCGAGAAAGAACTATTTCTATCCGGACCTCCCCAAGGGGTACCAGATATCCCAGTATGAGATGCCCCTCGCTGAGAATGGGTATGTGGAGATCCTGACGGATGGGGAAACGAAGAGAGTCGGTATCATTCGGGTCCACATGGAAGAGGATGCGGGCAAACTTATCCATCAAGATGAATCCATGGAGGCCAGCCAATATAGCTTTGTAGACTTCAACAGGACAGGCGTTCCTCTGATCGAGATCGTCAGCGCCCCTGACATCGGAACGGCTCAGGAGGCGGGCGCCTATCTCCGGACACTGAGCAGCATTCTTCAATACCTCGAGATCTGTGACGGGAAGATGGAAGAGGGGAGCCTCCGGTGCGATGCCAATGTGTCTGTTCGACCCACAGGGGAAGAGGCACTTGGAACTCGGACGGAACTGAAGAATATGAACTCCTACCGCCATGTGGAAAAGGCCCTTGATTATGAGATAAAGCGTCAGATTGAGTTGCTCACAGAAGGGGAACCAATCATTCTGGAGACTCGGCTATGGGATCCTAACCGGTCGATCACGGTTCCCATGAGGGGAAAAGAGGAGGCTCACGACTATCGGTACTTTCCCGATCCAGATCTTGTTCCTCTAGTTATCGAGTCTGATTGGATCGAGAAAATTCAGAAAAGCCTTCCCGAACTGCCTATGGAGAAACGGCGCCGGTTTGTCGAGGAGTATAAAATTCCAGACTATGATGCAGGCGTCCTCACAAGTTCCAGAGCCTTGGCCGACTACTACGAGGCATCTGTCAAAATCTTCCCAGAGGCGAAGATCGTGAGCAACTGGGTCATGGGGGAACTCCTCGGCGCACTCAACAAGGATGGCAGTGAGATTACGGAATCCCCCGTGAGTCCCGCCCTTCTCGCGGGGATGCTACAGTTGGTCAGTGATGGAACCATCAGTGGAAAGATCGCCAAGACGATATTTGAGGAGATGTACAAAACGGGGAAGGACGCCTCCAGCATCGTGAATGAAAGGGGACTTGTCCAAGTGACCGACCGTACCTCTATTGAGGAGGCTATTGCAAAGGTCCTCGAGGCGAATCCAGACCTGGTTGAGAGTTATCGGAAGGGGAAGGAGAAACTCTTTGGTTTTTTCGTAGGACAGGTAATGAAGGAAACCCGGGGCAAGGCTAACCCGAAGCTGGTCAACGAACTTCTCAAGGCAGCATTGGCAGAATAAAAGGAAAACAATAGGAACCCCATCCCATGCCCTTCAAGACGATTGAGTGGAAAGACGATCATGTGGTCCTCTTAGACCAGAGACTCCTGCCACACAGAGAGGTGTACTTAGCGTGTCGGGACTTCGGGTCGGTGGTGGAGGCGATCCGGGACATGGCGATCCGGGGAGCGCCTGCTATTGGTGTCGCAGCAGCCGCGGGCCTGGCGCTGGGAGCTATGAAAATCACAGCACAGGACATGGACGGATTCGTCCAGGAATTCAAGCAACTCTGCGAAAGGATGGCGAAGGCTAGGCCTACAGCGGTAAATCTATTCTGGGCCATCGACCGAATGGATCGAATTTTGCATTCTTCGCGCTTTGAACGGGTGGATGATGCCGTCGAGCGCCTGAAAGCTGAGGCCCGGACCGTACTGAACGAGGACATCGAGATCAACAAACGAATCGGACAGGCGGGACGGGGTGTGATCAGCGACGGGGCCACCGTTTTAACCTACTGCAACGCGGGAAGCTTGGCGACAGCGGGATATGGAACGGCCTTGGGGGTTATCAGGGCCGCCATCGCTCAGGACAAAAGAATCCGTGTTCTTGTGGCGGAGACCCGGCCGCGCCTGCAGGGGGCTCGGCTGACAGCGTGGGAACTGGCGAAAGAGAATATTCCTGTGACCCTTATTGCGGACAATATGGCAGGGTACATCATGAACAAAGGTGAAATTGCCCTCGTTTTGGTCGGAGCTGACCGGATTGCCCGTAATGGCGACGTTGCCAACAAAATAGGTACCTATAGCCTGGCTGCATTGGCGAGAATCCATGGAGTTCCTTTCTATGTCGCGGCACCGGTTTCAACGATCGACTTCACCCTTTCCGAGGGAAGCCAGATCCCCATCGAGGAGCGACCGTCCACGGAAGTTACCGAGGTCTGTCATGAGTGCATCGCTCCAAAGGGTGTAGCGGTGATAAATCCTGCCTTTGATGTGACCCCCAGTCGGTATCTTGCTGGAATTATCACCGAAAAGGGGATCTTGAGGCGGCCTTTCAAAAGAACCATCGGGGCCTTGATGAGCCAAACACCGTGAGTCGCATCATCACACTCCTGAGTGATTTTGGATCCCAAGATGGATATGTGGGAGCCATGAAAGGGGTGATTCTCGGCATCAACCCACGGGCTATGCTGATCGATATCAGCCACGAGATCGAAACCCATGATATTATGGCTGGTGCATTTGTTTTGGCGAGCGCGTGCGATCACTTCCCACAAGGGACCATTCATATTGCCGTGGTCGACCCTGGTGTCGGGAGCAAAAGGCGAGCCATCATAGTTGAGACATCAAAGGGATACTTTGTTGGGCCTGACAACGGGATATTTACTCTCATGTGCGGACGCGAGAAAGTTACGAGAATTGTGACCATTCAGAACCCGAAATTCAGGGTGTCGGCGGTCAGCCAGACATTTCACGGGAGGGACATTTTCGCTCCTGCCGGCGCGTATCTCTCTCTGGGTGTACCAGCTGAACTTTTTGGCCCCCCGGTTGATGCAGTTGAGATGATTTCCCTTCCGAGCCCTCGTGTGACGGGCAGAACGATGGAGGGGCAAGTGATTCACATTGATCGATTTGGAAATCTGATCACCAACATTTCAGCCAGACTGTTTGGATGTTTTGTCGGAACGGGAACGCAGGAGATATGGGCGGAAAACCACAGGGTTTCTGGTCCCTACAGTAGTTATGAAGAAGGACGGGGGCGAGGGGTCTTCGCTATCTTTGGGAGTTCTGATCTCTTGGAGATTTCTACGACGGGTGAGAACGCGCACAAAATGCTTGGACTCGCGAGGGGAGCAGTTGTCCGCGTGCTGAAGCCCACGAAGGGTGCGAGAAAGAAATGACTCGTCAGATCATTGGCCTCGATGTGGGGACTCACTCAATCAAGGCCACGGTCCTGCAGAACAGTTGGAGAGGTTTTGAACTGGCCGGTTTCTTTCGAAAAAGAATCGACCGGGATGAATCTGTCTCCGAGAAGGACCGCATCGCCCAGGCTGTGGAGAGTCTTTTTTCGGAACATAGGCTCGATGGCGATCCGATTGTCGTTTCCATGCCGGGGATGGGAGTATCTATCCGAACATTCACCCTCCCATTTACGGACCGCAAGAAGATCGCCCGAGTCGTGCCGTTCGAGGTTGAAGGGTACATACCCTTTGCGGTTGAAGATGTCGTGATCTCCTATCACATCATCGACCAAGAGGAAGGAAAAACAAGGCTCCTGGCACTGGCTGTCAAAAAAGATGTCATAAGGGAGAGTCTGGAGACTCTTGCCACGGCGCGCGTATCTCCGAGAATAGTGGATATCGACTTTATGGCCCTATTCAACCTCTCCCAAGGCGGGCTGACGGGAGCTGATGGGTGCTACGCTATCATCGACATTGGAGAGACGAGAACATCGATCTGTATCGTCGATGGCCAAAGGTTGGGATTTGGCCGCTCCATTCCTATCGCCGGGCGAGCGATCAGTGAGGCCATTCAGAATGAGTTTGATCTCTCTCCAGAGGACTCGGAAGGGTTCAAGGAGGCCGAGGCCTTCCTTCCATTGAAAGATCAGGTCGATCTGCAGGGGGAGGAAAAGAGAATCTCTGATACAGTCGGATCAGCGATAACACCATTGACCCAGGAGATAGGGCGGACATTTTACGCCTTTGAAGCCGAGGCCCAGAAGAAGGTGGAGAAGGTCTTTCTCTGCGGTGGGTCGACCCAACTCACCAACCTCACGGCTTACCTATCTGAAAAGATGGAAATCCCGGTTGCTCCCCTTGAGCTAGCCATATCAGGAGACGTCAAGTTAGATGCTCAAGACCGGATTCTGATGCCCCATGCCTATGGCCTGGGCATACGGGCAGCGGTTGACGGGCGGTGTTCCCAGGTGAATTTCTTGAAAGACGAATTCGCCTATCGGACTGAAATCAAGGGGATAAGACGCAAGATGATGTATGTGTGCGTTTTTCTCTGTATCATACTCTCCCTCTTTGCTTTCGAAGGGATAAGCCGCTACAGGGAGAAACGGAATCACTACATGGAATTGAAGAGGGAGGTCCGGAGGGTTTTCACGGAGACTTTTCCCGACGTGAAGCAGATTATTGGGGAAAGACAGCAAATGAAAACGAGAATTCTAGAACTTCGAAGAGAATCTCGGGCCCTGGTCTCTCTAGGAGGATNNGGAGGATCGCCAGTGGCTGCCATCGACTTGATTCGTGAGGTGACCGAACGAATGCCACCCGGGGTAGAGGTGGATGTGGATACGTTTTTCTTTGACGCCGAGAAGGTTCGCCTGAGTGGTCGGACGGATTCATTTGAGTCGGTCGACAGAATCTTGAAATCCCTCGAGGGTTTCGATCTGTTCACAGACGTTTCCTTGTCTAATGCCAAGGTCGACGCCAAAGATAACAAGGTAGATTTTAGATTGTCTATATCGCTCAGATCCTTGTAGGAATCATGGCATGATCCGAGTCAATCCGAGAGAGCGAAAAATTCTCATTGCCGGTGGTGGGGTGGTCGCAGGTCTTCTCGTCTACCTCCTGATTGTTTCTCCCTATATGAACGCCATGGAGCTTTTGGACCGGCGGATAACGAGAAAAACCGATGAATTGAAAGAAGTTTTGACGTTGCAAGATGAGTATTTTCGTTTGAAAGAGAAAACCAGGGTTTTAGAGAACGCGATACGGTCGACTCCTGGATTTTCTCTTCTTTCCTTCCTCGAGAATCTCGCCGCCAGAAACAAGATCAAGGGAAAGATAGCTTACATGAAACCGCTGACCACCACTGCGAGTGAGAGATTCCGGGAGTCTTCGGTCGAAATGAGATTGGAGCTTCTCACCCTGACGGAGTTGGTTGACTTCCTGTATCAGGTAGAGCAGTCCGCACAACCCATCCGAATCAAAAGGCTCAATATCGCGAAGAAAAAGGCGAATGCCTTTCTCGACGTTACTCTTCAGGCCTCGACCTTCGAACCCCTGGAGGAGGGCACACGGTCCCAGGAAAAGAAATCTAAACCTTCAAGAAGTACCCCTCAAAGGATTTAGCCCGGCGAATTCCCTGACCCATGGACCACAGGATTCCCCATCCATGGAACGTAACCCCGTCCGAGGCACTCAGCATTCAGAGTGCCCTCAAGAAGAGGCTCTTCTTGAGTCCCATCGATAAGGAGATTCGATTGGTGGGGGGTGGCGACGTCGCCTATTCCAAGAGAGACGATCGGCTGTTTGGGGCCATGGTGGTTCTCTCTCTGCCTGATTTGGCAGTGGTTGATGAGGCATGGCATGTGGGGGTCGTCCGTTTCCCCTACATTCCTGGATTTCTGAGTTTCCGGGAAGGTCCCATCCTCCTGGAGGTCGCAAAGAAGATCTGCCAGTCCCCGGACGTTTGGATTTTCGACGGGCAGGGGATTGCCCACCCAAGGGGGATCGGTCTCGCCTCGCATATGGGGCTTCTCCTTGACTGTCCGTCTATAGGGTGTGCAAAGAAGCGACTCCTAGGAGGCCACAACCGAGTCGGACACAGAAAGGGGGATTTTGAGTTTCTCGTAACTGCACAAGGAGCCATTGGCGCTGCGGTGAGAACCCGGAATGCAACGAAACCCCTCTACGTCTCTCCTGGGTTCCGGATTCACGTCGAGGAATCGGTTGAACTGGTCTTGCGGACTTGTGAGAAATACCGCACGCCAGAACCCCTCCGCCGAAGTCATCTCTTGAGTAACCGGATTCGAAAGGAGATGGCGGGCTAGGTGGCTCAAAGGATGAGGTTGGAGGCGCGTCCCCCCACGCGGGACTCGAGGTTGGAGGCACTTGAACCTTCCCCTCGAAACTCGAGGCAAATAGTCTCGTCACCGCTATCCTTTTCTATCTTCTCAGCCATTTCCATGACGATGAAAGACTGGGTTTCCCTTTCTCTTCTCGACATCATGGCTTGGATACCCCTTTCACAGACCTTCGGCATCCGTGCATGTATCTTCTCACTGACTTGAAAACGTCATGGAGACGGAACATGGCGGGAGGGAGGATGGGACTGATCACGGGTAACTCAGTCTATCTGAGAATTCCGGTAAAACTTCACTGAAAGCTTTTTCCTGAACAGTCAAAAGAAAGGGGGTCTTTTTGGCATTGCCGGTGGGATCGAATCCGTTGAAACCGGAGATTCCAGGAAAATCGCTGACCAGAGTGAGTTCCTTTTGCATCGCCTCTCTGGAGAGAATCGGACTCTTTTCCAGTATGGTGATAAATACTCTTGCTGCGTCGAAAGCCTGGGCAGCAAGAATGGTTGGCTCAGCAGCGAAGGTCGCCCTAAAACGGTTCACAAAATCCCTAACAATCGGCGATTGGCCGCCCGTGAAGAATTCATCGACGAGTAATGCACCTTCAACGAATTCCCCAGCCTTTTCAAGTAGGTTTGGATGGTTCCACGTGTTAGTCCCTAAGAGCGTAATACCGGAGACATTGTAGTAGGCGAGTTGGGAGGCTATTTGAGCGACTCGGTCTGCCTGGTCTGGGATGAAAACACCGTCAAATTCGATAACCGGATTGAAAAGTTTCTGTCCTTTCCTGCCCGGGGTTTCCTCGTCTTCAATCTTGAACATACGTCTGATTTCATTTCCAAAATCCATCTGACTTTCTGCGTAACTTTCAAGACTAACGATCTCTCCTCCCTGGCGGTATACTTCGCTAATAAAGAGGCTGCTCAGTGTCTTACCGTAGCCACCATTGGGATAAAGCACTGCGAAACGGTAATGTTCAAGGTACCGGGTGGCATAGGTCACCAGGAACCGAATCTGAAGAGGATAAGACAGGCCATTTCTGAAAACAAAATCGCCCTCGTGTGTTATGTCTTCCTTCGTTGTCAATGTGATCAGGGGGACCCTCAGTTCCTGGGCTTTCTTCGCGGCCCCTTCTGACGTGGCTCGAAAAAGTGGGCCCACAATACCCAGGACACCTTCCTCGCGAACAAGCTCTTCTACGGCACGGGCAGCCCCTTGCGGGGAAGATCTGGAATCTTTAATAACGAGCCGCACTTTGAGGCCTTCGTATTCTGGTTCAAAAGCGTGAATAGCCAATTTGACTCCGTTGAGCGATGGTTCACCAAATCTCGAGGCGCCCTTTCCACTCAGAGGGAGAATGCATCCAAGGACGTATTCATCGGGAACGAATCCCTCAACCTCTTCCAGGAAGGCTTCAACCTCAGGGTAGAAATACTCGTGACTGTAAAACCGGAGAACCTCCAGGAGCATTTGTCGGCTCTCGTCGGCTTTTTCCGATTCAAGGAGGCGCTGTGCGAGTATGAACTTCGCATAACCTCCCACATGGGTGTCGCGATAGATGTATGCGACCTCCCTGAGTTCGGACTCTGACAGGTCTTCCGATAGCACCTGCCGAATCCTGTCCCTAAACTCCACCTTCAGATCTTCGCGATCGGCTGTGTCGTGGGCCTCGAGAAACCATCGAAGGGTATCGAATGGGCTGTCGAGTTTCAGGTAGCTCTCAGCCAGAAGAGAGAAAATCTTGAGCTGTCTGGGCTTGGGAAGGTCTAATCCGATGAGTTTCTTCAGAGCCTTCACCGTCTCATCAGGCCGATTCAACTGATCAAAGCAGAGGGCGAGCCGATACTGCGCCTCATTTTGCACCGGGCTGTCTGGAAAATCCTTGAGGACCTTCTGGTAGATTTTGGCGGCTTCCTGGAATTTCTCTCGGGCAAATCGATCTTCGGCTAATCTCATTAGAGCCGCCTCGTCCAATCCCTTTGAAGGGGGTTGACGAATCGACGGCGCTCTTCTCGCTTTTGGCCCTGGAGCACAACCCACCACAATAAGGGCCGTCAGACTTAAGAGGAAAACCCACGATAGCGTTCGTCTCGCCCTGTTCCGAGGTCTTAGTAAGGGGCGGATGATCGGTAAAGGTATCATTTCTGAAAAACACATCACTGTCTTTTCTCACACCTTCGCGGGGAATCACAGGTGGCCCCGGAGCCATCAGGGCTTCTCAGTCCTTCGATGGATGGGTTCGATGAAAAACTCATGGACTCAGGGCTTTGTGCTGAGTGACTCAAGGTGTTCATTATACCTATATCAACTCGTCGCAGTATTTGCGAATTGAAAAACTAAGTTTCTAACCTCTTGAGATACCGAATCGTTTCTCTTGCCAGGTCCGTATCATCAATAAGGACCGAGAGTTCGTGGTTGTGATGAAGGGCGCTGTGGGTTAGGTTGTGGCTGCCGATGAATAAGAACCTCTCGTCGATGACGATGACTTTCGTGTGTGTCGTCGTCCGTGGCGAGTCGAACACCACCTTTACGCCATGTCGCTGGAGGCGTCGGGAGGTGGCCAGATTTTCTCGGTTGAGGAAGTTCTCCTTTCTCTCTGTTCTCTCCAGAAGTACCTGCACCGTGATCCCCCTTTTCTGGGCTTCGACAAGGCGCTCTAAGATCATATTGGCGCGGTTCGACGAATCGGGTTCCGCCTTGAAAAGAAACATCGAAACGATGATCTCATGGTCTGCATCGGCAATATGGTCACTCAAAACATGGAAGAACTGGCTGTCCTTCAGAAGCCTGACCATAGAGGCTTTTTGGCCATGGGTGGGAGTTGGAATTGCTGGAAAAAGAAGGAGAATCGTCAGGACGATGGAAAATACAAATCTCAAGGTGTTGCCTCCTCTAAGTAGCAGATATCCGGCAGGCCTCTGTATCCCTCGTCAAAATCAAGGCCATAGCCCACCACAAAGCGGTCCTCAATTTCAAAGCCTACGAAATCCAAGGGAACATCAACTTCTCTTCTAGACGGCTTGTTCAAGAGGGCACAGATCTTTATAGATTTCGGGCGATGGGTCGAGAGCCTTTCCCTCAAGAATGCCAGGGTCAAGCCTGTGTCCACGATATCTTCGACAATGAGAACATCTTTGCCTTCGATGGAAACTTCAATGTCTTTGGTAATCCTTACATTCTGAGAAGAAATCTGCTCAGAACCGTAACTGGCCAAGCGGATAAAATCGATTTTCATTGGGATGGTCAAACAACGAATCAGGTCCGCCAAAAACATAAAGGCGCCCTTGAGGATACAGATGGCAACCAAATTCTCGCCGTCATATGCTCCCGAAATTTTCTTGCCAAGGTCCTGAACAGTCTGAGAGATTCTATTCCGATCGATGAGAACTTTCGGTTGCGACAAGGGCATGAATAAAGATCCCCTTTAGCGTTGATACGTCTAATGAAGACTGGAACTCGCCGCTACTTCGTTGGAATCCTTTGAATGCGTGGGAGATTAACATTTTCCCACGATCCTGTCAAACAGGGGAAGGCTCTGGGTTCGATGGTTTATCGGGATCATCCTGTCCCGCCGGGGATTATGAAGTCACAACGAGGGCGTGGGAAGGGGGGGACGAGACAACCCACTCGTAATTCTCTGATTTCAGAGACCTCTTCGGGGAGGTTGGAAGGAACTCCTTTCTCGTCTGGTAATGAGGGGAATATCGTTGAGTCTAGGGATTGTTCACTTCTGACGGCAATTATTAAATCATGTCAGCTAATTAGATTGTTTTGAGGCTTGAAATCCCCCGGCTTATCTGGCATAGATAAGAGGTAATGGAAATGGAAACTGGCAAAATTCGTCGAATCACGATCGTCCACTCCCTTATGTTCATCCTCGGGTTCTCTTTAGTGTTTGTGAGTCTGGGGGCCACTGCATCCTATTTTGGCAATCTGATGGCCAGCTACCAATCTCACATCATGAAGATAGGGGGAATCATTATTATTGTCCTTGGAGTCCACTTCACGGGGATCATCAGTATTCCCTTTTTACAGATGGAGAAGAGATTCGAACTCGGGGGAAAGCCAGTCGGCTACGTTGGGTCCGTTCTCATAGGTATTGTTTTTGCTGCGGGATGGACTCCGTGCATTGGCCCGATACTGTCGACGATACTCCTTTATGCAGGCACGACGAAACATTTGAAACAAGGGATCGCCCTCTTGGTCATGTACTCGGCAGGGTTAGGCCTTCCTTTTCTCCTGGCTTCTCTGGCCATCAACACATTCCTCTCATACGTCAACTGGCTTAGGAAATACCTCAGAATAGTGACCGTCGCGAGTGGTTGCTTCTTGATTCTCGTTGGGATTCTCTTTGTCACTGACCGGTTCGCGTTGCTAAATATGTACTTGAATATGATTTTCCCATACAGCGGAGAAGAGATCCTGAAGGTCGATACCCAGAGTCTCGGAATGCTAATCGCCTTCGTTGCCGGCTTGCTTTCCTTTGTCAGCCCCTGTGTACTTCCCCTCATCCCCTCCTATCTGTCATACATGACCGGGCTTTCTTTTTCAGATTTGACTCAAAAATAGGCGTCCCCAGTCGACCTGTTACGTGTTGAGTTCATGAGGATAGGTAATCTGAGATGATTTCACACGTGGGCTGATACCAGACATCAGGGAGCCGCCCCTTGAGCTTTATTGGCGAATACTTAGGAGAGCGACTATTCCTGCCCCGCCGAACAAGACGTGAGGGGACCAGGCGGAAAGAAGCGGGGGGAGAATCCCTGAATGACCGAAGGCTCGTGAAACCGAGATAAGAATCCAATAGACCAGGCCAATGGCGAGGCTAATACCGATCCCGGCAGCAAATCCTCCTGTCCGTCCGGTTTTCAGCGCAAAGGGTATGCCGATCAGGACCATGATCAGGTTGACGATGGGCAATGAGATCTTGATCTTTAAATCGACGAGGTACTTTGTCGCATCATACCCAGATCGTTGAAGACGGCGAACGTACCGTTTGAGTTCTCCGTATCCCATTTCCTCAGTGTCTTTTTCGACCTTTCTGAGGGTCTCGGGGGTTATGTTCATGGGGAGAACCATCTGACTGCTTTTTTCCACTGCCATTGGCTCTTTTCCGCGAAAACTTCGGATAGTGACGTCATTTAGGATCCAGCGATCCTCCTCCCACACTGCGTCGTGCGCGTCGACCCGTTGGTGGAGTTGGAAACCCTCACCGAAGAGGTAGACGGTGATCCCGTCCAGGGTGTTACGTTCTGGATCAAAGGCCTGAAAATTGTAAATCGAGGAGTCGTCCCTGTACCAGATATTCAAATTCTTGAAAGATACCCTTTGGTTGCGTTTGAGAACCCTCACGTCCATGATGTGTTGGGATTTTCGAAAAGAGTACGGAGCGAGATATTCGTTTCCGAAAAAAGTGACAAAGGCGATCGCTATGGAGATGAGGATTACTGGCTTTGTAATTCGATAAAGGCTGATTCCGCTGGCCTTCATTGCGGTGATTTCCATGTGACGAGAGAGGATTCCCAGCGTGATAAGGGTCGAAAGCAATACCGCGAGGGGAAGGGTTTGAAAGGTGATCATTGGCATTTTGAGCAGGTAATACGAAAGGACGAGTTCAAGGGGTGCTTTGTGTTCCAGGAGTTTGTCCACTGACTGAAAGAAGTCGATTACCAGATAGATGACATTGAACGCACAGATGGAAAGGAGGAACACAATGATGAATTCCCTCGAAATGTATCTGGAGAGAACAGAGGTCCAAAGATAACGCCTGAACATGAGGCTTTTTTCTCACTCTTATCGGGGGTTGTCAAGTAGGGGGGCATGAACCTTAGACAAGTCGGTCTTTGGCTCAGAGGCTTTTCCTCTGAAGTGAATCGGCTGTTGTCGGGGGTCTGTGGTCAGGCTTCAACCAGATCAATGAGTTCTGGTGCAATCCGTTGAGTTCCCGTCTACGGTATTTCTTGAGAGTTCGACCTCTGTTATGCCCGCGACCGACCACGGACAGGGGACGACGGACACGGTCCGGATTCTGGTGAGTGGGATTCTTGACATAACCTGTTCAATGTGTTTATTTAATTGTGTTGACGCGGGGTGGAGCAGTCCGGTAGCTCGTTGGGCTCATAACCCAAAGGTCGTAGGTTCA
>JABAOH010005249.1_pt1 | contig 21271 bp, 22 predicted proteins | sample 7062181 | NCBI WGS metagenome assembly JABAOH01 (sample SAMN14538630, study PRJNA623070) | marine sediment metagenome | biome: marine biome [ENVO:00000428]; feature: marine pelagic biome [ENVO:01000023]; material: deep marine sediment [ENVO:00002113]; isolation source: pool of 5 deep marine... | reverse complement strand
TTGCGCGGCCGGCGCGTCAGAAGTCAAGGTGCCCCAAGGGCCTATTCGTGGACCCTCCAGAAAGTCGCCCCAGCTGATTGTGTCGCTGATGTCGAGTATGGAGGTATTCCACACCATGTGCACTTGCCAAGAATAAACTTCAGTGTCTTCGCTCATGTTGGCGTCAGCGATGGCGAGGTTAACAGTGAAGTTCGAGCCCGCGGTTAGACTAGTGTCGATGATGCTTGACGGGTCGACAGAAATGGTTGGGATTGGGATTGCAGCGGCGTACGGGGGGACCATGAAGCTTGATGCCGTGCAGGTGAGAATGACCAGCAATACTGCTGTTTTGATTGTTTTTGTCTCCACTCGCCTTTCTCTCCTGCGCCTTCTAACCTAATACATCACGTTCCGACAATTAAGAGTTACAGGAAAAATGTTCTATCGTGTGTGCCACTACGGTATGCTAACCGTTTTAAAGGCTTTGTCCAGTATGGTTTCCAAGATTCTATGATGCTTCTTTTCATCGGTGATGATGTGTTTGAAGAGCAATCTCACGGCGGCGTCAGCTGTTTTTTTCATCTCCTCTGTCACATGCGCGAGCATTCGGGTTTCAGCGGCTATGTGGCTTTTCAACAGCGCTTTTACTTCGAGGGCATCAACGTAGTCACGGGTTTCGATGGTCCAAAACTGTCGTGAGCGTCTTTCCGGCTCCACGTGCTTCATCAGATCCCGCAGCGTCTGCAGGATCTTGGCGTGTTTCTCCGTGTCAAACCTCATCTCGGCCAAGAGTAGCTTTGCAGCCAGGTTGGAGATCGTCGCTTCAAGTTCCTGAATCTTCTTTGCCGTGGTCTTTTCCAGGGTAATTTGAGCTTTGATCATGGCCAGTAAATCCTTTCTCGGCATCGTTTCCACCCGCTATTAACCGTGCGAACCGTTTCTAATAAACGACTCTTCACGTGTTATACTCTAAATGTTATCTCGAAATGTTTCAAGAATAGTATATATAGTTCTGATGCCTAGTGATATGTGAAGGAAGGGTTAGGAAAACATTTTAGGAGTTCCTTTCTCTCTCTTCAGACCTAACCTTTCCTTCCCCCCTGCAGCCTCTGAANNATTAGTTGTTTTGGGGTGAATCTTCGATTCTTCGCAAGGCTCGTCTTGCGCACATACAACGGTTGTCACAATGAGATGTGTTTCCAGAGTTCCTTCTGAACAGTTGGTCTTGAGGTTATATATTGAATATTGCTACACAATACATTTCTATGACAACTCACCTATTCTACCTCGAGGAAATACTATTGGTGAAGTCTGCACACGCAAGAACTCAATCCACAGTTCCAACTCTCGCTCAGAGGATCGATGGTAAATTCTGTCCGCAAATCAATCGCATCTGCTTTCTTGTTCAGATCGAACCTGAGATAAGAACCTGGCTATTTGAGCTTCACGACAAGAAGAGGTTGAACATCGCCCTCAAAGCATTCAAGGCAATGGATCAACAGATGCAGATCGGTGCTAGCGTACGAGAGGTTGTCGGACAAGTTCTTAGGGAGATCAGAGGTGATTTTGGAACGGTCAAAGATGATATGAGTGTTATGGTCAATGACGTGAGAGAGACTATGGACAAGTCTGTGAAGAATTATTTAGGGAGCATAGCGGAGCAGACCAAGATGGCCAAGGAAGAAACGGAAGAATTCGTGAAGCAAACCGTTGCGAATCAAGTATCTCATGTGGTAGAGAAGGTTGAGCTTCTCCTCAAACAAGGCAAGAGTATTGCAGAAATCCAGAAAGAATTGAAGGAAGATACTGAAGCGTTTGTGAAGAGTCTGATAACCGATCAGATGGGAGTGGTTGTTGATAAGATCGAGATTCTCCTAAAACAAGAGAAGAGCCTTGAACAAGTACAGCAAGAGTTGAAGGAAGACACCAAGAAATTCGTGAAGGAAATAGTTGAGGAACAAGTCAACACACTTGTAGAAAAAGTGGAAATCCTCCTCAAACAAGGAAAGACAATGGATGAAATCGAAAAGGAATTGAGAACCGCAGTAGGCGGATTGGCAGGTGCGGTAAGCGGGATAAACGCCATTGCACAAAACCTCAAGATTGCGCCGATCAAAGGAGAGCGAGCTGAACTAGAACTTCTTTCAATGATAAATGAAGCTTTCCTAGCGAACGAGAATGTTTCAATTGAGCCTCTAGGAGGACCTGATGCAACCGACGTGATTGTCAAGTTCAGCCATCAAAACTTGGAAATTGGCCGAGTGCTGATAGAAAGCAAGGCCACCAACACGTGGAGTAACGAGTTCCTGACGCAGACCAAGAAGGATATGAAGCGTTATGGTATTGCCACTGCCATATTATCGGTGCACAGACCACCAAGAGGAGCCAAGGTTAAGGGGTACATGATTGATGACACACTGGGAATCATAATCATTACAACACCTGAAATGGCGGTCTCTACCCTAGCCATGTTCTATGACCTCTATGTGCAGAATTATAGGTTAGGAAAGAAAACAATAGATTTGCAGGCCATAATGGACAACAAAGACATCCTCCATCACATTAATGACAATCTTGAATGTTTGAACGACTGCAAGAAAATCAATGATTGTATTGACAAGTCACAGAGAGATATTCACAGATGTGTTTCCAACATAACGAATAGGCTGAAAGGTAACAATGAGAAGATAGCCCTCATACTAACTAAACAGGGAAAACCGGTCGACAGCTAATTGTCTACACGTGCACTTGAATTGAAGGCGCAGAGAGCTGATGTCGGGTCGCGCGCGGAGATCCTTGGAGGGTTTTGTCAAAGACTAGGGGCCAAGACCCCCGAGAAACCAAAGGTGGACGTTCAAATTTTGGTCCTATGTGCGCAAAGGATCGGAAGATGGTGTATTCTAGAAATCGGTTTGCTGCAGGGCTGTTGGGTTGTTGCCTGCAGGATGGCAAACCGGTTTCAGCGACTGTGATATGTTGGATGTGTAAGCCTTTCAGCTAGGACGCTGAGTTTATAGAAGAGAAAACAGTTCCGGTCAGGTTGCGTTCTTGTTCTTTTTCTGTTGGTACATGTAGAGGCCGAGGCTGGACACTGGAGCAAGGGCGAGGAAGAGTGAGGCGATTTCTGGCACGACAAACACGGTCTGGCCGAGCGCGGTGCACATGTTGAGTTCGCCGGTTGCTTTGTGGTCTAGCGCGGCGCTGTAGCCGACGGCGAGGACCGCGACTTTCAGTTGGGTGGCTTCTGGCGCATCTATGGTCAGGGTCAACGTCGCTGGGCTGGCTTTGCTGATTGAACTGATCGTGGTGGGTTTGAGGGAGCACCAGAGCGGGGTGTCGGTGGTGCCGCCGTAGATGTGTGATTTTAGGGCGCAGAGGTTGTAGTGTTCGATTTTCGGTTCGGGGATGCTTTCAGGGTTGGTGAAGTCTGTTTTTACGATGTCGCTGGTGACTGTTGTCGTTATTTTGGTCAGGTGCGTGTAAGTGTCGTTGTTCAAGACGAGGAGGAGGTGAAGGTTGGTGATGGTACCGTGGCCTGCGGAGCAGCTGCCGATTTCCAGCGTTGCGGGGCTGGTGATTACGTAGGGGCCAGTGCCGCCGTCAACGGGTTTCACGTATAGCGCATGCGAAGGGGTAGCCATAGAGGGGTAGATGAGAACTAGAACGAAGAGAAAGACGCCTGCTAACACTGTGATTTTCTTCATAGTTGTTCAACTTGTAGCTAGCCATTTTATTTTTGACTGAAGGTCTCAGATAAGTGTGTATGGAAAGTTTTCGATGAGTTTTATAGAAGTTTAAAGGTGGATTTTCCATATAGACGATGTGTTGTTATTGCGCTCACAGTCGTTGCGAGTTTGCGCACTGAAGATCGTTGGTTGACCTTGAGTTACGACATGTTTTTCGGAAAATGGGGGCCACTGCTCACGCTTCGATTGCGCTATTAAGAGTCGTGCCGTTTCCCCAACGGCTTTCTTGCTGTTGAACTTTGGTTTCCAACCTAGAGCTTTTAGTTTGGTAACATCTAGCAACATGTTTTTGACATCTCCAATCCAGCCTCTTCCGCCTTGAACCCCTCCTGAGAATTTCAGCTTGACATTTTTCAGATCCATTTCGTCTGCGATGATCTTGGCTATTTCAGTTACGCTAGTCTGGTCTTCTGAACCTACGTTATATATAGTCACGGGCTGATCGGAGGATTCGTGGGCTTTCATTATTGCATCTATGCAATCATCTATGTAAATGTAGGATTTTGCCTGTGTTCCGTCTCCTAAGATTTCAAGCTCGTGTGGATTTGTTTGAAGTTTTTTGATGAAGTCTAGAGTGACACCACGCGTGGCTCGGGGTCCCACAATGTTTGCGAGTCGAACTATTATTCCTTTCTTTTTGAAGCTGTAGCAGTATGAGGATATTAGAGCTTCACAGGCCAGCTTGGTTGCGCCGTAAACGGATATGGGTTTCAATGGGCCGTAAGTCTCAGGAGTGGGTGCTATCGTTGCGTCGCCGTAGACGGTGGAAGAAGATGAAAACACTATTGTTTCCACCGTGCTTTTCTTTATCTTCTGCAATAAGGCGTACGTTGCTTCGAGGTTTTGTTCATAACATCTATTTGGGTCGGCGAGTTCCAGGCGCACTTCAGGACAAGCGGCAAAATGGAAGACTACCTCTGCGCTCTTAAGGAGCTCTTTCATATCATGGTGGTTTCTACAGTCACCTTCGAAAAGCTTAACATGGTGCCCAGAGAGACATTGGCTGAGGTTACTTCTGCTGCCAGTGCTGAGATTGTCCAGACAAAATACACTATGGCCCCTAATTGATAGTGCCTCTGCGAGATGACTCCCGATAAAACCGGCACCACCGGTTACAACCGTGCTCATGATAGCACACTCAAGGTTAAAATTCCTGTGTACGCGCAGGGTTCCTATGCGATGGGAGTGTTGCTTTTCCATATGAGAATCGGCTTGTCGCTTCGGCCCGTGATTTTCCTCTCTATGAGACCTGCCTTTTCGGCATCCTGAAGCTTCTTCAGAAGTCTTTCCGACTCGATTGCTTCTCCCGTGAGCTTCTGGTATGTTGACGCGATAGTGCTGAATGTTGCTTTGCTTTCTTTCTGGACTGCCTTGATTATTGTCTTGTCTTCTACTGATCGAAGCTTGCTGTAGGCTACAAGGTTTCTTCGTTTTTCTTCGCGATTGTTGACTATCGTGACCGCTATGGTGGCGAAGATTAGGCTTGTCGTTAGGGCAATGAGGACTGGGCCGTTTTCCGCAACTATGATTGTGATGGGGGACCATGTTTTGGTTGGCTGCCAGTGGTTGGCGATGGCTTGGCCGATTGGAAGGAGGAGACTCTGGGCTTTAGAGAGTTCTTCCGTGCTGTTCGAGTAGATCACGAGGCTGATCTTGGTGCATTCCCGTTCGAAAGCGGTGCCAGTGTCAAAGAAGGTATATTCATTCCAGTAAAGCACTGTCTGAACCGTGTCTTCTCCAATATATCGGAACGTGAAAAATCTCGCAGGTAGGGGCGGGTTTTGAAGAAGCTGAATGTCTTCCAGGCCTAGTTGTTCAACGTTGACTGGGTTGCCTTGAGTTTGAGGCCATGTCATGAGGCAAACTTCCCAGCCGTGAAGGGAGGATGAGGATTGGGCAATTTCCAGTGCTATTAGGACCATTCTTTCACCTTGGTTTTCGGGAAGATAGGCGTAAACAAGTGATGCATCTTGCCGTGCGATGTCTTCGAATTCAAGATCTCGATAGACAAATCGAAGAGTACGGTCCGGTATTTGAGGAAATACGTTGTTGCCGAATTCCTCTCCGCTGAGAGAGTCAAAATTGACTTTTAGGGGCGTCGCTCGAGACGCGAAAACGGGCATTTGAAAATATGCAATGAGCGAGGCAGATAACAGCAGGGCACCGATTTTGGCGATCTCTCGTTTGGAATGTTTGAGCGGTGTGGTCTTCAGAATCTTTCCGCAGGCTAGGCAGAAGTCACGTTCTCCTCGGTGTTCCGTTGGGTGTTCTGGACACAGGTCTGTTTTTGATGAAACGTGGATTTTGAGGATTTCTTTGGAGAGAAACAGTAGCAGAAGGGTTCCTGTGAAGATCAATGTCCATTCTCCGAAAAGGTGAAACACGTGCGAAGTTGTGTCAATTTCGAACTGGTATTCTAGGCAGACGAGCGTTACAATGCGCAGAACGTTGAAGATGTAAATCAAGGGGAAACCCATCAGTAACATTAACGCTTTTTTCCAGATTGTTCCTTTGACGACGTGGGCTGCAAAAATGGAGAAGATGATGAAGCCGAGTATTGAGTTTATGCCTGAGCAAGCCCGGTTAATTATGAACGTGGATGTGATGCCTCCTTGTCTGCTGATTAGCAAGCCTGGTGTTGAATAGATCGTTGTCGGGGTCACTGGGAGACCTAGAACCTTCAGTATTGAGTATACTGCACTGGCGCTTTGCACTGAAAGCGCTGACGCAGCTAACCCTAGAATCTGTGTTTGAGGCACAAAGAATAGCAGCAGTACGGTTGGGAAAGCTAAGGTCTTCAATGTTTGGACGTTGAAAAGCAGAATAGCGCAACCCGCAAGAAAAATGGGTAGCGATGCCCTGTGATATTCAAACGCGAAGAATGTGAAGGATCCATACCAGTAGAGCAGAAGAGCTGTGAGGCAAACCAGAACGCCGGTAATTTCATTAATGTGTGTAGGTTTTCGGTGAGAGTTAGTTGTTTCAGAGGCACTTGTGGCTCCTAGCATTTTTCTCTTGCGGTAGATGAGATAGGCGAACAGGAACGGTACAACCAAGACATAACTCATTAGATCGCTTCGTATAGCATCGTTTGCGATCAGGATAAGGTCTTGGAAGTAGACGACTATGACTACGCCCAATAGAGCGATGGCTTTGATGGTTGACACTACTGTGCTGTGTGTAAGGTGGAAGTATGGGACTTTCATTCTATAGTGGCTCCTTACGTTCACAAGAAGATTGGGCGTGCGGTGCCGAAGCATCAGCTTCAGAAAATCGCATTGCAGGTAGTGTTATTTATGGTAACGTTACGACATAAATGATAAATCTAGGCGAGGATTTAGAGATAGACGACTAGCAAATTTTGCATCCTGAAAATCAGCGCACGCGTAGTATGTCGCTTTTCCAAAGCACCATTGGTTTATCATGCGCTCTCCTTTCCTAAGGCTCATCTGTGAATATCCAAACTATGTTATCATCATATATTCTATTTAGAGAAGCTTTGTTATTCACTCTGCCAAGATGAGAAAATAGGGGTTCATAGTACTTGTTTTCTAAGGTTTGTATAGGTTTATGCGAGTCTTTATAATCCACGACAATGTAGTTGATTTTCTTCACATCGAATACATCTTCATTCAGAGAATAATCCGGCACTATGAGTTTTTCATAAGTAGCCAAATCATAAAAACAGGGCACGAAATAAGTTTGATAAGAAGCCGCCTTTACCAGATACTTGACACAGGTAGGAAAATCAGTTAGCAATTTCTTCCCTTGAGTCGATTTTTCCAAGAGCCAGCTGGCACTGGACTCTATGTCCGTATAAGTGGTCAGATGCGCGCTTTTTGCCGCGATATATATGGTAGTACTGCTGACAGCTAGAAGCAATATTGTTGAGGTAATTATGACCCTGAGCCAGTTTCTTGCTCGAAGCTGATGTAGGGTAGCCACCGTCAAAACAGGAAAGACAAGACCTACGTATTTCAAGCTTATCCACCCAGCTACTGAATACATTGCCATGTCAGCAAAGGCTGTTATTAAAAGTATAAACCACAAATATCCGTACGCTCTATTCCTGCTCAATCTTGGTTTGCTAGACACGATAACATTTCTTATACTGACAGGTATAACAAATAGAATGGGGAGAAGAATAATGATGAATTGAGAGATACGTAGCCAGTTGAACAAGGGATCGTGTAATGACGTCAAATATTTCTCCGTGGTCCAAGGTCCAGGTTGTAGCTTCGAGGTTAATAGGAGAGACAGAGGCCCACCAAAGTCGAAGTGTTTCAGCTTTGGCAGCCAGATGTCATAAAGAATCTTGTTGAAAGATAGAAATATGACAATAAACGAAAGCATCAGCCAGTAAAACACTTTGATTTTTTCTTGCCTCTTTCGTTTTGAGCTAGTTTTGATCAGTAGAGCTAAGTTGATTGCTATTGAGGCAAGGATCATCCAAATCGGGGCTTCTGGATGTAAATGAAAAGTACCCATGAAGAGCAGATAAAGGCAACACAGAGTATTTGTTTGCTCCTTCTCGAGCATGCGCAAACCTAATAGAATGAACATCAAATAAAGCGGATGTGTCAATGAATAAAATGCAGCATTGTAAATCCCAGCAAGTGAAACATCCCATGCGGCGTACATGGCAAAAAAGCAAAACAGAAGAGAACTGCCAAATATTCTTCTAGATAAAGAGGTGAACATGACTGCAAAAAAAAGAGTGCCAAGTGGCAGAAGCAGTAAGCGTACTGGAGATAATCCAAAAATCTTACACAAAATGATCAGTACCACGGGATACCCAGGGTTGTCTATGGCACTCAAGTCGACATGATCTTTATCTAAATTCTGTTGAACAAATGCAATTTTTTGATAAACATATGGTTCTATATATCCCAACTGCCCCAGTATTAGACCTGGAAGAATACACATTACTGCAACAAAAGCAAAAATTTTGGGCTTACTTATGTTTTTTCTCAGAAAGAACGTTTCGAACACCTGTCATCTTTATGAGTAAAGATATTTTTGCCCGTAGCCCTCAAAGCAGATTTTTTCGTGCAGTTCGTTCCGGACTCAGAATTTTCGCATCAATAGTTGTAAAACGATTCTGTTAAATTGACTATTTCATTCCAATCATATTTCCTTGAGGCTTCAACGCATTTCTCTTTTATCAGGTTGTTTTCTTCCAATGCAGTCAGTATTCTGTGTGCAATTTCTTTCTCAGAGAGATTACACAGAAATCCATTTTCCCCATCGATGATTAGGTCTTGTGCGGCATTTCTTTCGTGTCTTGCTGTGACCACCGGCAGGCCACAAGCATTTGCCTCGAGAGTGACAATGCTGAATCCCTCCCGAGTTGAAGGTAGCACGAAAACCTTGGATGCCTTCATGTGTGCAATAAGGGCATCGTGGTTTTCCAGAAATCCCATCAACTCGATATTGTTCTCTAGATTCAAATCCTTAATCAATTTCATACAATAATTTCTTTCTGGTCCGTCCCCAATGATCTCACAATTTACATATGGAATCTCTTTCTTAATTAGATTCACCGCTCTGATCAATACATCTACATTCTTTTCTTTGACTAGCCTTCCTGCAAAGATGACATCTGACTTCTTTTCAGATGCCTTTGTCCCAACGATTTTTGCGAAATCTATTCCATTGGGAATCACCTCCAACCTCTTTCTCAAACCAACTCTTTCCAAGGCGAATCGAGTCCTCTGAGAAACAGCGATCATCTTGTCTGCCAGCATGGCTGTTACTCTTTCGATGATCTTTCCAATTATCCCCTTCCGCCCGAGATACTCAAGCCAATAGTCACCCCATACTTCATGCCACGTTATGATTAGTAGACTTCTTCTGACTGCCGAGCATAACTTTGCAGAAAAACACGGAAAGTAAGGGAATGCGCTGCAATCAATCACATCACTATTTTCATTTAGTAAATGAGGTAGAACCTTATATGAGAAATATATCGCTTCCTTTACAGACCTCTTTCCATCAACATATAGTTCTTGACGGTCACAAACGCCATGTAGATAGACACTATCTTTTACAAAGACATCATTACTATTCCAATATTTGATACCCAGTACGTGCACTTCGTGTCCCCTCGATGCAAGCCGTGTAGAAAGCTCCCATATTCTCTTTTCTGCACCTCCCTTCACGTAAGGATATACAGCATCGTAGACATACACAATTTTCATCTCAGAAAATACCTTCCTCAGTCATGATATTCGAGCAGTATATCGCCAGTGATTTTCGTAATGCGTGCGCGTAAATAGAAGAGGGAAAATTCGATAGATCTGTAAATTAATTGACTCTAGTATGTACTTCTTGTACGTCTCCATGCAACGTTACTGAAGACCCATCCGGCAAGTCGTGGGTCAATCATACATATCATCTGATTTGCCAGGCTTTTTCTGAACTTATACTCTTTTGATTTCTCCATGAAGGTTCTGACTATTGCGGATAAGCTGTATCGGTAGGGCATCTTGAAGTCAATTTTCCGCAATTTTTCGACTTCTTGTTTTTCTCTGCCGAGATTTGTCAAAATATGTCTGAGCTTTTCCGGGATACTACCGAAAGCCGCTTGATGCAACGCTGTGGTGATACTGCAATGAACTCTTGCTGGACATGTTACTCTACTTTCCTTTGCCATCAGAGTCAATTTGTTGATTTCTGCAAAGCTCATTCTAGCCAGTGTGTAAATTGATGTATAGAAAGTCGAAAGGGTATAGATTTGTTCAGGTATCACAGAATGTGTCATCATTGCCAAAAGTTCAGCTTCGGCAGTCAGAGTTTTAACTTGCTTACCGAGGATCCATTTTTCTATGACATTATTAATGAACTTCGCCTTATCGAGATACACCAGATAGCTTGCAGCTGCATCTTGGTACAGATCAACATCATAGACGTCTTTCATATTAATGTGTATGTGTTTGCGATTTCTGGTGTCATGAAGTGATATTTGTCGTGGACTGCTTCTTATGACTTTGAATCCAGCGTTCGCTAGAATCCTCGTCGCTTTTCGAAACTCAAGACTTTCACCAAAAACTAATATATCTACATCATTTGGAATGGCTGGATAAGGGAAAATGCTTTTAAAAACTGCATATTGAATTCCACCGGAACGAAGCAATCCAGCCGCCCGGGTAATTGTAACAAGAAGTTCATGACGCTTTCTCCGTTCTCGTATGCACGCATTCTCGAATTTACCTAATGTTCCATGTTCCCCTGAGCGTTCTAGGTAAAGGAGACCTACTTTGTTCATGGTAGCATATTCCAAAAGCATACAGGGCTCGATAAGGTCTTGAGAAACATCGTTGTCCTTGGCCCCAAATGGAGAACCTATAGTCTTTAACAATTTCAGTGTTAAATTAGTCAGGTTAATCTCTTCTTGAGCTCAATTATTAATTTCTCCAAGGTCTTGGAACCATCTAAGACAATCATTCCCTCTTTTTTACTTATGGCCAAATAAATTCTCCTTCTTGCCCTCAAATATTCTATTGATGGTACATCTTTTTTCCTATTATAAGCATCTACTTCAGGAAGATCAATAAGAAAAGTGAGAGTGGGCTGAGGCAAAAGCAGAAAAAGCCCTCTAATAACTCTCTCAACTTTTTGCATGGAATAATTCATGTCTATTGCTAGATCAGTAATGACGGTGTCATACACATAGCGATCGCAAATGACATTTCTTCGCAGAGCTAACGGAAATTTGACATTTATTATTGCCTGAAATAAGTAATCAAGAAGCAGAAGGAACTCATATACGCGAGAGAAACAACAGTTCTTAAACAATCCTCTCTTCTTGTAAACATACTCGCTGTAATTCTCGCAGTAATCTCTCTGACCGAGAAGAAAAATCCTTCCTATGAATATCAAAGGTTTTGTAATTATCGGCTGGTACCTGCCGTAGGCATACTGACTTTTGATTCCACAGTTTTTCAAAACGGAAACTGACTCTCTAGCTAAAGTGCTCTTTCCTGAACCATCAATACCTGTGAAGCAAATAAGCATTAATCTTTGGCTCCGCCGACATTCCAGAGCAAGTTCCGATAGATTTGTTGCAATCTTCCAGCAACATTTTTCCAAGAGTATTGCAGGACTTTGTCCCTCGTTTCAACCTTTTTAACGTCCTTGACGGTATCTATCTTGGACTCGAGCTCTTTTTCTTTCGCAAAGATCAGCCCATCGCCCTCGTTAAACATCTCAGGTAATGATCCAAACCTCGTACAAACCACACGCAGATTGCAGGCCATAGCTTCCAAAACAGAGAGAGGCATTTCGATGCTCGCCGATATTGATCTTCCCAGTAATGAGCTCTTTGACCTTGCCGGGTAAACATAGCAGTCTGAAAGGGCATAGATCTCCTCGATTTTTTCAAAATAGTTCGTCCAGATAAAACAACCGAGTCTTTCCAGCTCTTGCACAAGATGAGTGTCTGTTCTACAGGAAGTTGAACCTACGATCACTACCTGGTTTTCTTGATTCTGCAAGCTGGCCAAGAGTTGTACATTTCGCTCTCTTTTTATTGAGCCAACGTGCAATATCACAAATTTGCTTTGCTCTATTCCATATTTTTTCCTTAACTCGAACCTAGATTCTGCGGTAGGTGATCTAAATCGTTCTATGTCAACTCCACAAGGTAGAATATGAGTTTCACAACCCAACCTTCTGAAGACTTCTCTAGAATGACTTGACATGCTCAAGACTAGATTCGGTTTCAGTACTGGAACGAATATCTTAAAGAAAGAATGGAAGCTAGGGCGTGGGGTAGACAAAACTGTTTTGGCTTTTCGGTGCTTCAAGGAGATGGTCTTCAACAGAAGAAAACTTTTCGAAGTAGGTCCGTGGAGATAGTGAATAATCTCTGGTTTGAAGTTATCAATGCTTCTCCAAAAATCTCTCGAAATAGCATCCCTTATGTCCAACGGAAGAGTATGACAAAGCTTTGCCATTTCTTTTGCCATATGAAATGAGACATTCCTCATGCCTTCGTCTAGACGCCCAAAAAACTCCCCCAACAAACAAATCCTCATGGCAGTCCTCCTATCAGAAAAGCGAGCGGAAGGCTAGTTGTTCCTTAGAATCTCCTTGTAGATACTTTCTGTATCATCAGCCACTTTTCTCCAAGAATAGGATCTCACAATTATTCTCGCTGTTTCGGACATTCTATGTCGGAGGTCGTCATCTTTGAGTAGGCAAACTATTGAACGTGCCAATGTCTTCACATCCTTGGGTGGAACTAGTAGACCATTTTGTTGGTCTCTGACGACATCCGGAATTCCACCAATGTTGGATGCGACTATGGGGAGTCCACAAGCCATTGCCTCCAGATTGACAAGCCCAAAGCTTTCTGTTCTCATTGTGGACGGGAGAACAAAGATGTCTGAAGCTCTATAATAGAGTGGTTTCACGTTTTCGCCAACAAATCCGACGAATTTAACACTTTTGCCGAGCCCTAACTGAACCGAAAGTTCTTCAAGTTCATGCCTGATTTTCCCGTCGCCGACTAGTAGCAATCTTGTTTTCTTTGCCTTTTTTACTATCATAGACATGGAATGAAGCAATACGTCGATTCCTTTATATTCAATAAGATTGCCTACGAACAGCATTATTTTCTGATCCAATGGCAAATTGAGTTTCTGTCGGCATTTCTCCTTTGAATAGGATAGTTCAAACTTCGTGACATCCACTCCGTTTGGGATTACTGTGATCTTCTTTGAATGTCGCCCCAAGAATCGCGATTCTCGTGCAAAATTTCTGGAAGGAACTATTATGGCCTTGGCAGCAGAGAGTATTTTCTCTAGCAGGCGATTGTTGTAAAAAGACACCATAGCTCTACGAGCTAATGCACCATAGCTCTGGACTGCGTCTCCGTGATACGTTACGACAAACGGTATCTTTCTAATCTTTGAATCTAGCATGCCCGCAAGGTCTGCCGGAGGAGCTGCTATGTGGGCGTGGACTACATTCACTTCGTATTGAATTGGTCTTATGAAGATTCCCAATGAAAAGTGTCCTCTTCCTAGTCTGAAAGTTGTTCCGAATCGATATACGTTTACATTTTTTTTATTTCTGAATGAATCCCTGGAATCAACCGAGGTTGTGAAAACCGATACTCTGTGTCCTTTCTTGCTCATTTCTACAGATAGTTGATAAGCTGCTATCTCTGCTCCTCCCAGAGCGTAGTGTTTGCAGTAGCTTCTATTATTGGAATAAATGTATGGAAAATGAGAAATGAAATAACCTATCTTCAGGTTCTAGCACTTCCAGTTATGCGCGCGGGGATTTTGTGATAGAGGATATTCATCTGTCCTGGAAAAATATGTCCTATTTCGCTTTTGCTCTAATTTCCTTTTTTAGATCTTTTACCATATCGGCGAGTAGTCCGATCATAAATGTGAAGAATCCCACAACGATTAGCATAGAGGCTAACGAGACTGATGCCAAGTGTGCTATGGAGCCGGTAAGTGCCAATTCAATCACTGTATTGAATCCTATCAATGACCCGAGCAATACAAGGATGAAACCAGACCCTCCGAAGAAGAGCAAAGGCCTATAGTCCCTTATCAAACGCAAAATTGTCCCAAGAATCCGCATTCCATCCTTTATTGGATCTAGCTTTGCATTTCCGATTCGTGGACTATAATCCACAGGTAATTCAAGGACTCTAGCATTAGCTTCTCTTGCTTCAGCAAGCATTTCCGTGGCGAATGGCATCCCATTTGTACTCAAACTAATACGTTTTATCAAATCCGCTCGAAATGCCCTCAAACCACATTGGGTATCATTTATTTTGATGCTTAAGGTCTTTCTAGCAATCCAAGACAGTATTTTATTCCCAATTCTGTTGATGAAAGTCATGGATCCTGGTTTCATCCGCAAGAAACGATTGCCTATGACCAAATCTGCTCGTTTCTCCAGAATAGGTGTCAGCATTTTCGGAACATCTTTGGGGTCATAGGTTCCGTCAGCATCCATCATAACTATAATGTCAGCCCTCAACTTGTCACAAGCGCAACTGAACCCCGTCATCAATGCATCTCCGTAGCCACGTTCTCTTTGAAAGATGATTAATGCCCCTCTATCCTTTGCCCTCTGAACGGTCTTATCCTCCGAGTTGCCGTCCACGACAAGAACTAAGTAGTTACTTCGGTGCATAACTTTGCTGATGCTATCTAGGACGATAGGCACTCCTGCTTCTTCGTTTAGAGTTGGCACAACAAAGACAATTTTCGTTCCTGAACTACTCTTTTCATTCCAAGTTCCGATTTTCGACATGTTTCCACTCGCTTGTGTTTACGAAACAGTGACTGGCAGAAACGATCAATGTGTACGAATATCGCGCATACTTTTCATGCTAGGAAAAATCCACTTGAACACAGATGCCCGCGCTTAAGTAGAAGAAAATGCTTGGTACATTCTAGCAAAAACCAAGACCAAGAAAAGAACGCCGAACAAAATGGTGGTCTTTCTAAGAACGTTCTTTTGAATAGCCAAATTCCTCCGTCCGCGAGAAAAAGACACGAACGATGATGTGACCGAAAAGACAATCGCCGCAACTTCCAGGACAAGGCTAATGTCCCAGAACGAGAGAGGAACCTCCAAGCATCATTCCTCCAAGATGCTATAATTTATATTCACAACTTTTCCATCGTGCAAAGATTCTTTCCCATCCATGACAACAGGCTTGCCAGAAGCCCTTGCCAAGATAAGAGCTATTGAACTGCAAAGTGGACACCCGAAAATCTCACAGATTCCTGAAAGTCTCCCAATTTCTTCGCACAACCCCTTATAGATTGACCCTTCAATTCGAATGTGAACGTTGTTAGCGCTGATCCTCAACTCAAAATTCTCAGCGATTTCCAGAGCCTCAATGAAAACATTTGAAAGGTTCCTCTCTAAATAGGCTAAATCAACCTTGGAGAAGCTGGTTCCAAGCTCCTTCTCAAAGAGATTCACTAAGGTCACACCAGAAGGAACCAAACAAAGACCGTTTGGATTGCCTAAGAAAACCCTGTCTTCAGCTTCCCCCACCTCATCCATCGTTGGTACATACGTTTCTTCGTTGGCAGACACAAAAACCAGACCGCCACTCAAGTCCTTCAAGTAGCGGGGAGGCAGATAGACGCCTTTCCCTTTCAAGCCAAACTCAGCCACTAACCGACGCATGTTTTCGAGGAGAGATATAGAAGCAGAATCCAAAAGCTCAGCTTTTACGAAGCTTGTGGGTTTCAGGAAAAAGAAGAAGACTCCCCAAAAGGTCAGCACCAATCCGACCATAGCCCAAACCGAAAAGAAGAATATCATGGAACACGCTAGAACGACCACACCAACAATGGTCAGTCCGTACCCGGCCAAGCGCGTGGGCAAACGCTTATAGCTCCAAACTTTTCTTCTCAACTCTTCCAATTCGTGAGCCACCTCAGCTCCGACATTCTGGTCAGCAGCACAAGTGACGGAAGACGAGAGCAAAGTGTGGGGAACCAAGGCAGGATTGAGCTCACCCGATCCCCTTTCTTGACCTTCAAGAAGAGCAATTGGTTGTGTGCTCCTGAAGAGCAACATGAAAGAAGCTATCCACGTGACTAGTGTAGCTGCTTGGAGAACCATCGACAACTCCGTGTATATCCAGTACTGCCCAGCCCACTCGTAACTGAACTGCAAGCCGTATCTGTAAAGTTCAGTGTGAACCAGATTGTCGATGCGAGTACACAGAAATGCTGAAACAAAGCTCGTGACCATTCCTGTAAGCAACAGGAATAGAATGATTGGAGAAGCCAACGACGGTCGTATGTTCATACAAATTCCAACGCAAACTCTGCACAGAGGCGATTGCCGAGACGTTGCGGACGTCATTAAGCACGAATGGTTCTTCTTTGTATCTCGTAGTCTCGGACGACAGCCGCCGAGGCAAAGACCACAGTTAATCCCAGCAAGCTTAACGTGACCGGCGTGGTTCGTATGCCCCACGGCGTATAGTTCAGCAGCAACCCAGCTAGAGGAACCAAAGCCAAACTCAACCCTATACTTAACGCAACGCGTTCTACGATATCGAGTTCTCTATCGGTAAACAAGACTTTGACAAGGCTGTAGCCGGGAAGAAACAGCACGAAGAACGAGCCGAAGAGATACCGTGCGTAAACCATTGGAAAAGCAGCTTCAGAGACGGTAAAAACCATAACTGAGGCAACGGTGGCCAAGCCGAACACACCCCAAAACCACAGAGACCATGCAGAAAAAAAGTACTCAGTCAGCGACGATGGAACAGTAGCAGGCGGCTTCTCGAATAATAGCTTCCCTTCACTTTCAAGACGCAAAACCTGTTCTATCACCGCCTTTTCCGTGCTGTCTCGCCTACCATCAGCAAGCTTAACAGCTTCCTCCAACGTTTCAGGATGGGCATTTTCAACAATTCGAAGCAGTGCCTGACTGAACACGTCTGCAGTCGGTGTATCCTTTGGCTTTCGCAACGTGGTGCCTACCCAGTCATGTTAAGCCAGAGTCCAACAAAACGATCATGAAACCGAAAGCGTGACTCCCCGGTATCGTAGAGCCAAAGCTCAAAAAACAGCTGAGAATAGAATCCGCCATTCTCGGGATCCCACGTGGAAGAGCTGTCAACACGAAAAACCTGTCGGTTCACTTCAACGTTTTCCACAACCACCTCATCGCTCTGAGCGGAAACGTTCAGCATTCTAAACGTGATAGGAACCTCGTGAACCTCTTCATCGCCAACCAAAAATTGAAATGTGTGAACACTCGGCAGAGGACTCGGCACGGAACTAGTAGCGTTGGGAAGAGGCTGCGTTTGATTGCGGAACTTCGAACAGACCTGATAGTACGCAGAAGACCCCAGATGATTCCCCACGCCCACGAACACCTGGTATGCTTCGCCCGCGCGAACGTTAAACGGATAGTCTTCCGCCAAGTGATTCGGTCCCAAAAGCCACAGCTCCGAAAAGCGTTCACCACCCCGAGGAAAAGGCGCAAACAAGTTGATTGCTGGAAAAGCCACCAACAAGACCACAACTAAACTGACCACCTGAAACGACGTGCGATAATCCTGGAACTTCATGCTTCCCCGATCCGCGGTTTCATCTTCAACAGCCGCTGGTAATACCACCGCTTGAAAATGCGATACCCAAGGAAACTGACGAGAAAAACCACCGAAACACCTAGAACCGAGCCTCCAGCAATCCACCACACCAGACCAACGCGTGCATCATTCGCCTCAACCTCCAGCGCGTGCGCTTCGTGTTCCACCCCAGATCCCGCTTCAATGGCCAACTCGGCCAAACGAACACTCTCTTCAAAATCACCAGCTTCCAAAGCCAACCGCGCCTTCGACAACAGTTCCACTGCATCATTCAATTCAACCAGCAAACGGGCAACGTTGGCACCAGCGCTCTCAGCACCCACAGCAGCTGCATACGCCCGTGCAAGGGAAAACTCTCCTTCGGACACAGCGGAAATCGCCGCGTCTTGACCACTTCTGCCCGAAGCTGAAAACACCAGACTCCAGAACACGACGGAAAGCAAAGTGACGACAAAAAGAAAACGCAACCTTACGGAGAACAAGACGTTAACACACCTATTCAGCGGTAATGTCACACAATACTTCCTTTCGATTCATCATTTCCTTCGAATTGCAGCCATTGTTGAAACACAGGTTCTCCAACAGCAACCGATCCCTGCGGACGCCTCGGAGTTCCTCACCAATTCTCCGCCGCCGCGCCACATAATTCTCATACAGCTGAACGAATTCCTTTCCTTTCCTCGTGATCGAGTAAAAAGAGTCCCCATCACACTCCACCATACCACTCTCCAAAAGACGATTCAAGTACCTTTCCAAAAGGCGATAACTCAAATTCGCCTGATACATGATCCGAGTCTTCTTAACCTTCACCGAGGCAATCGCGAGCATCTCACGCACGATCTCCAAACTGCGCCGATGCTTCCGCTTGCTACTTCCAGAATCCAGATTCAACACTCTAGACACCTATACCCCTCGCCAAAAGCTAGCATGCGCAAATTGGAAAGCCGAGATTAACCGGGAAAATCGGAACGCGTTACTGGCTCATATGGAAGTGCAGCCAGCCCCGCCCGCCCTTTTTGCGCTGCAAATTCTTCGCACGATTCGAACGACGCGACACGGCGTCTTTCCGCGCGTGATACCGCTGCTGCTTGTTTAAGACAGCGCGAGCGAACTTGCGCCACCCACCGACCGACGGCGGCGGCGAAACAAATCGTTCAACATTCTGAATCGCGTGCGCACCCAGTATTTCGCGAAAATTCAACGGTCGAAAATCTCTCGTCGCCGCGATGACGACGCCCCGGTCAACAAACAACAACGAATAATCACGATTCGCCACGCTCTCTGCACGAACCTTGTCATCGAACCGGTCATGCCAAAGCAGCCGCCACTCGTCTCGAATGTCCTCNNACCCCTTTCTCTCACGCAACCTATAGTAAACCCTGCTGCTCTTTTATAAAATAGTGAGAACGCAAAGTATAGCCCAAAGGTATGGATTATTGAATCAACTTTTCTATATTAAACGTATCAAAAAACACAGAAGTTAACACCTGCAAACACGCTACCACACGTTCTCCTAAACTAAAATACCGCCTCTTCTCAGTAATATACGGTTAGCTTGAGCATAGACCAGTTCTTCGCAGCCATCAGAGAAGGAACTTGGCAAAACATAGACCAGCTAGCCGACCAGCTCGGAATCCAAAGCAGCAAACTCGCCAAGTTCTCCAAGTTCCTCGCCGAACACGGGCTCCTTGAATACGAAGAGGAGAACCACAGCATAAAAATTGAGCCCATCTGGAAGCTGCTTCTGCCGAACTTTCAATCACCCGAACCGAAGACCACCGTGGCAACTCTTGTCATCCCCCCGCAAACCAGCATCGACGTGCAAGCCACGCACCTCAGCAATCTCAGCAACATCGAGCTCGAAGTAAGCCTGCGAATCCACCGTACAATCACGGAGGTGGCCATAAGACTCTAAGACTCGCGTGCGAGAACGAGATCCTGGGCTACCCGAAGAACCTCCAACAACGTTCGACCGCGCTCAGTCGTCTGGTACAGCAAGCGCCCATTCGACCCATTCTGCTCCTCAATGAACCCTTTCCGCACCATGGCTTCAAAGTACCGATTGAATCGGTTAAAATTCAGGTTTGATCGATACATTATTCGCGTCTTGTTAGATGCGGTCAACGTCACTTCTAGGATGTCCACGATGATTGAAGGCCAACTTCGTTTCTCCACTTTCACCTTGACACGCCCACCTGTACCAGAGTTTCGACGAGGAAGGGCACCCTGAACCCGGCGCTGTGAAATACAACGCTGGAAACACGTAGTGCTACGAAGGAGCACCTTCCCCAGGAAGCACGACATCTCTCCCAGAGAGTTCTTCCTACAGGACTATTCAAGTTGAAATCGAAGATTTAACAATTCTGGAACAAAATTCTAGAACGAAATGCTAGCCTTTCAGTTCATGCTGCGCGTCACCAAAAAATAGTCATTTGACAAAAAAACGAGCTGCCTAGAGTTGCCACCTGTCTTGTTTTTTCTCTGAAAAGCTCACTTTTGATTTCTGCCGCGAGGGCAAACGAGAAAAAGTAGCACTGCCCTCGATTCATCAACTTCTGACAGGCGAAGAGACGAGCTTTGAGAACTCCCTTTTTCCCGCTGCTTCTCGAATAGCCGAAAGTAACGATTCCCATTTCTCGAGGCAAATCAAGAACAGATGGGGGTTTCATCGGTATTTGGAGAGAGAAAGGAGATTCGAAAAGTAGTGTTTCATTAACCCCCAATATACTACGATGAAAAAGAGGAATATAATTCTACAGATCAGAACACCATCAGACGCCTTCATCGACACAAGCCAGATTTCCCGGGAAACCCAGTCGAAGCCATAGGAAAAACTGCAATGCAATTCAAAGGGACAACGCTTAATTACCTTAAACTCTCCTAGCTCAACGAACCACGGAACTGAACCCATGATCATCGTTCGCGCGCGCGACGCCGGCGACGTCCTAAAAGTGCTCTCAAAAGTGAACCCCGAACTCGTTCTGAGCGGGCACAGGCATCGACCCTGGTCATGGAAACTCAACGACATCAACTTCTTCTCCGGCGCCGTCTCAACCATACGACTGCGAGGATTCTTCGAAAACTCCTACAACGTCATACAAGTCGAAAACGGAAAAATTAGCCCCAGGCTGAAGATTGTTGGCGGCGACTTCATAGACTTCAACAAGCTGACACGAAATCAGCAGTAGCAATCGCCAACTACGCTTGGCAAACAGCATCAATAGAATTGCTCCCCCCGCAAACCAGAATTCTGCTATTCTCAATCTCAACAAAATGCCCAACCGTCTCCGAAAACAGGGACTACCGACCCAAAGGGACACTACCATACCGATAAACACACCGAGTAGTCGTTGTCAGAAATGGGAAGAGGAGCGACCCACCGGGCGCCCATTCAATACGACTGCGACGGTAGAAAAATGTAGGGTGGAAGCACAGGTTCTCTATG
>JABAOH010010256.1_pt1 | contig 21277 bp, 21 predicted proteins | sample 7062181 | NCBI WGS metagenome assembly JABAOH01 (sample SAMN14538630, study PRJNA623070) | marine sediment metagenome | biome: marine biome [ENVO:00000428]; feature: marine pelagic biome [ENVO:01000023]; material: deep marine sediment [ENVO:00002113]; isolation source: pool of 5 deep marine... | reverse complement strand
CAGAATTGGGACATGACTTGTAGTTTATAAGGATATTCTTCGCGACTCTTATGAGGGAAAGCGAGACTGTACTATATGTTATCAATCGTCTCTTTAAGTTCATTGAACTTAGGTAGTTTAATTCGATATTCTTCGGAGGACCTTGCGAGATCAGTGACAACTCTTGATATCCTGCTATATCTCCTTCGATTGGACAGACAATCCGCGAATCTGTTCAGTTCATCCTGCGTCATCACTTCAAGGTATCTATTGGGAGGAAGCGGAATTCTATACTTCTTACGAAAAGCTTTATCATGTTCACGAAAAACTGAGAAGGCCCTAAAAGAATCCTTATCGCTAAGTAATGATTGTTTACATTCAGTAATTTTATTTTCCAGCGATGCAACCTCGGCGCTGAGGCGCTGAAAAGCCAACTCAGAAGCAGTCCTATCGCTGGCGATTCGGATTTGTTCAATGTTGTCATCTACTGCAAGTAATGTGACTATCCCTCCACCTCTCTTTACCATATGATCAATTCCACAATAAGCACAAGCGAACCTTTCAATATCCTCGGTTATTTCAAGCTTTCCACCACAAGAAGGGCAAGTAAGACTCACGAAATCTGACATCGCTAGCATTCACCTTATTCTCATTTGGATGATCATAATTTTGCGCAATATAGCACATTCCACGAATCCGCAATACTGGCTCGGTAGTTAGTTCGAGTTGTTTGATGCAATTGCATAGTTTTCAACGAAATTGTCAGAGAAGATTTAATGAACCTCATCGACGTGAATGTTGACGATGCAGGTTTGTTTTGTTCCCTTGTGTCCGATTAGAGGGATAATCGGACACAGAGTTGTAAAGCCCTACAGGTGGTTTCAGCCTAATCTGGACAATATAACCGACCTGACAGTAACATGTGCTTGTATTAGTTGGTGGCATGATCTGACTCAGCCTAATACGAATGCAATATTTTGGTGTATTTAAACACTATCTTTATAAGGAATATATCCCCAGCTAACATAACTAGTGTGCAATGTCATTGACAATTGAAATGTGTCTATCCAGTTGTTCTTTTCCGGGGCAGTGGCCGAGAGTCGCAGCTCGAGTCGACCGTTGTTTTCCCGGAGTAGGGAGGTCAAAGGGACACTGGTGGAAACCCTCGTGGAGCTGCGCCTGCAAGAGCTCAATGCATTTGCCAGCCAACTTGACCTCGTTGCTCGCAAGGGTGCTGCGGGACCCGAACTGATGGATCACATTGCCCGAGGGCTGGCGCGGGAGCACCGCATGAGGGCGATGCGGTCGGCCGAGAAGCTTGAGAGCGAGCTGGTGATCCCAGTCTCGTTGTTCTTCTTCTTGCCATTTGTGGCTGCGGTGATGATTCCGTTGTTGATCCCGTTGTTGGGGGCTTTTTGAGACTTCCGCCGGTGCTAGAGTTCTTCCTCGGATTCAGCCTCAAGAACATCCAGGAATTCGCGAACTGTGTGGATTGGAATGCCCTCATATTCTCCCAAATCCAACAAGTGTCGATCTCCACTGACGATGAGGTCAGCTCCAGCTTCGGTGGCACACGCCAGTACGGCTTCATCTGCTGGGTCATCAGGAATAGCGCCAGCAACGGCCTCACGATCTCCAGGTACGATGATTGCGTCGCCCTCGAGTAGGTTTAGGAGTTGGTCGATGTCCTCGTCTGTGATGGCATATTTGCGTCGGATTCTTGGGTAGGTCAATGTGTCCCGGATCTCGGCCATGATCTCTGGAGATGTNNCAGGCGTCCAGCACCTGAGCAGGAATCCCTTCACTGACCAGCAAGCTGCTGACGAAGACGTTGGTATCAAGAACCACTCGGAGCATCGGCGGCCCTTAATGCATCGATCGCTTCGGCGACGTCCTTTTCCACCTCTTCTGGAGTGACGTCAGGTAGCCGGCTGCGGATCTGATCGACGACCTCGAAGCGCGCTTCGCGCTCGGCGACTAGACGTTCGTACATGTCGATGGGAATCACCGCCACCATCGGCTTGCCCGATCGCTCGATGATGATGACCTGACCGCCGTAATGGGAACTGCCTAGCAAATGGGCGAATTTTAAACGGGCTTCTCGGGCCCCCATGTGCGTGACCATAGGACACCTCTGTTGTGATCTGTTTCGATGATAGCGCATCGTGATAACTGTGTCAATAGTGATAATTATGGTCATTGTGTACACAGTATCATTCTGCATGATGGTTTGTGATCCTATACGGTGAACCATCATGACTGGTGAGGGTTTCATTGTTTTGTGGCTGGTGATTTGTGGGGTTTGTGATGCGAGGACGGGGGAGGTGCCTAACTGGTTGACATTCCCGGCATTGATCATCGGCGCGCTGAACGCTGTTGCAGGTGGCCGGGAAACCGTCATTGTCTTTCTGGGAGTGCTCGGTGTCCTGATGCTTACCTATATTAAAGGAAGTGTTGGTGGGGCGGATGTGAAGATCCTGGCTGCGCTGGCGGGATTGTGGCCGGAGAGCCTTGTGTTGGTGACGCTCGGAATATGGATCTGGATGATGGGCCGAAGGTTGCTGGGCTATCGCGGCAGCTTCCGAGCTGTGGTGCCGATGGCGGCATTTGCATGGCTGAAGTGGATGGTGGCGGAGTGGATTTTTAGAAGTGTCGGAGTATGACTCTCCATAGCGGAGGGCAAGGAGGAGTAATAAGGTGTCGAAGCTGTTGTCAGGGAATTCAAGCGCCTGGGCGTACGCCTTCGAATAAAATCACGTCACGACCTTTGGTTCTAGAACAGGCCTTGTCCAACATTTCTAGACTGATGTCCATACCCAACACTGATTCCCTAGCCGGGATGTTAGGGAGATCAATTCCCGTAGCCTATACTGGGGATTAGTAGCCGTTCGCCACCTTTTTATTCTGAGCATCTCAACCACTTGGCTCAGATGCCGTCCATATGTTACGGAAAGAAGGGCGTCATAGACTGGGGCCCAGATCCAATAGCTAGATAAATTTCGTTGATTGTTTGTATTACCTCTCCATGACTTCGATTTGTGTCCCCCAAGCATATCAACTATCACGTCGCCTGAATCGCATGCCACATAGGATTGGGTCCAGCGGAATACACTCTGGGCGTCGTTGGGATTGAGGTCAATACAGTGAAATGCCAATTATTCACATAACATGGAGGAGTATTAGTTTCTTTTATTCTTATGGATCGGGCTATAGGTTTTTTCTTTTTTGACCTTTAGTTATGGAATTTACGACAGGAATTTTACCTAGCAATGAATATTCTGTTGCTAAGCTCCTGGCCTGAAGGTCCCAAGTCGTTCGTCCCGTGAGCGTAGCTACACGGAATTCGAACCGAGCCTCGCTACCTGGAAGTAGAAAATAGCCCAATGGTAGGTATTTTTTCGTCTTTTGTTACCCCCCATTGCCAAGGATTGGACCCGCATCTATGGATCCTTTGTTCGAAACTGTTTAAAGCACGCTGTGACGGAGAGGATGAATACCGGAATGATTTTAAGACGTCTTCAGAATAAAGAATTATGAAGAGATCTGAAAATGCGAGAGATTTTTGTTAGAAATATCCTCCAAAGGATAGATTTTCTTGACATTTGACTGCGAGACTCAAAATAGAAGTGTGTGGACCATCATTAAGAAACGAGTCTGATAGTCCGCAGATTTATGGAAAGGAGATGAAGATGTCGAAGAAGAAAATCATTGACAAACTCAATAAGGGCCTATCCGCTGTGTGGGGGACCATCCTCCGTTACACATATCAAGCAAGTAAAGCTTTAGGCTTGCAGGGGCTTGTGTTCCGCGAATTTTCCAGGGTTGATACCCAGGACAAGCTCGGCCAAGCTGTCTTCGTGAGTGGTTTTGTCGTGGATCTAGGTGGAGAACCCACGATCGTTCCTAAGGAGTTTGAGAAGCTGGAGGACCTAAGAGAGATGCTAAAGCAAGACATCTTCATGGAGTTGGAAGATGTCGTTAATTATAAGAAGCAATCAGTATTAGCTGCGGAACTCGGTGAGGTTGAGTTAAAGCTCGAGCTAGAGCAGATAGCCGCTGACGAAGCTGGCCACGCTCAAGAACTTGGCAGAATCCTTCGCGGGCTATGATGTTTTCGTCGACTGACCTTAAAACCCTCGTGGGCGAACATGAGACTCCATGCATCTCGATATTTATGCCAACCCATCGGTCAGGCCCGGAAGTTCAACAAGATCCTATACGGCTCAAGAACTTGCTCGACGAAGCTCAAGAGCGTCTAATGGCAATCGGCCTTCGATCACCCGAAGCCGAAGAGTTACTTGCACCAATTCAAGTCTTGCAAGAGGATCGATCCTACTGGCAACGACAGCATGAAGGCCTTGCTATTTATCGATCCCCCGACCATTTTGCCGATTTTCGCCTCCCTGTAACCTTTGAGGAGTTGGTTGTCGTCACAGATCGGTTTCACATCAAACCTGTACTTCCGCTGCTCAGCCATGGTCGAAGTTTCTACCTCCTTACGCTGAGTCAAGCGCGAATAAATCTGTATGAAGCGTCGCGCTATGAGCTTGATGATCTGGAGATTGAAAGAGTACCTTCCGGTTTGGATGAAGCGCTAAGGTTTGACAATCCGGAACGGTGTCTGCAATTCCACACGAGTACAGATTCACCCGGAGGAGAACGGGCCGCTCAATTTCATGGGCACGGCGTGGGCACCAATAATGCTAAGGAAAACCTGCTCCGCTACTTTCAAAAGGTGGATCAGGGGTTGGCATATCGATTGGCTGGCGAAACATTGCCTCTGGTCTTGGTAGGTGTGGAGTATCTTTTACCCCTTTATCGTGAAGCGAATAGCTATCCACATCTGATGGAAGGACAAATTGCCCGGAGTCCGGAGGATATTCCGCTTGAGCAACTGAAGGACGATGCGTGGAAACTAATGGAGCCTTATTTCCTCGAAGAACGCAAAATCACCCTAGATCGATATGGGCAATACCTAAGTGAAGAGAAAGCTTCTAACGATCTGCGGGAAGTCGTGCCTGCCTCATACTTCGGTCGGGTGGAGACATTGTTCACATGGATAGGAGAACAACGTTGGGGGACTTTTGATCATGAATCCGGCAAAGCCTTTCCTCATGAGGAACGGAAGCCTGGCGATCAGGACCTCCTGGATTTCGCAGTTGTTCATTCGCTGCTGAACGGCGGCAAGATCTATACAGTGCCTCCTGGGGAGGTTCCTGGTGATGGCGTGATTGCCGCGGTCTTCCGCTACTAGTCAAATCCGACAGATGTGAGCGTATCGACGAGATGCAGCAATGATCCGAGTCGATGATCCTATCTTTCACTATTCCAGATCATTGCATATTGTGGACTGGACGCCTGTTACTCCGTCATAAGTCGGAAGGCTTCTTTCGGTGTATCAACGAGAATCTTAAACGCACATCTTCCCATCCTTCAAATGCCGTTAATTGCCACGTTTGCCATGTTTCCTCCTCACTTCATGATTTGGCTGTGTCGGTCTGATCTCTCTCTTTGATTGGAAAATCAATGTTTGGACATGCGTCCATTCTTATTGTTTATGGCTCTCAATCCGAGTAATACTCGTCTGATTGAGCAGAAGGACCGCCTATTCTTCTGTATAAGAGATCCGTGATCGGACAACACTAATCCGATAGATCAGGTCGCTTCCAAGGTTTTCCTAATTTGTTTCGTATTTCGCGCACTTGGCGCTCAACGGCATCTAGGGCTCCCTTTAATGCACCTTCGCCGGTCTCTTGTTTTTCGCTTGCATAGACGTTCTCAGGACGCATATATACCACGATGCTAGCTTTGTAGAGGAAACCCGTTTCCCCATGGGCCGGCCGGTCGAGTGTCACGGAAGCGCCGATCAGGTCTGTGTGACCTTTGGCTAAAGAATGTAATCGTTCCTCTACTTCCTCTCTCAATTGATCCGTCATATAAGGTGTCTCGATTTCCATTTCAATTGGAAACTTGTTTTGCTTCATCGTTCTCATTCCTCCCACTGTCTAAACTGCATCCACCCCTGCTAATTCGAATGATTGCGGATATATTTTGCCGAGAATCCTATTACCCCCTTCTGTGCCATCTTGTAAACTTTCCCTTCCCAGCTATGACAATTCACCTCCATCAACTCATGCTCACCTATGGTTGTGAGAATTGTCTCGGAAGATGAGGGTACAGGCTCTGGAGCGCCCTTCCAAGCCACCTTATATCGACTATCCAACATTTGGAAGGTGGTCATCATTTCGATTCCAGGATCGATTGCTACTTCACGCACTTCTGGTTTCTCCACGAGGATCGCCTCGCGGTCCAGACCAATCCTTACCGCTGCCACGAGCAAGGCGATCTCAGTAGGATCACCAATCCTCTCCTTCCCGCTCTCAGTTTCTTCTGGTAGAGAAGCGTTGTTACATAACTTCCCGACATCTAATGTAGAGTGAAAAACGGGATCTTTTTTGGGGACCAACTTCTTGCCATCTCTTCGGAAAGTTTGTCAACCTCCAGGTTATTTATCCAGGATTTCAATTTTGCCGTATTTAAGGTCGAGTTCGACAACACTTATTCTATTCTCCGCCAGGATGACGGTCATCGACCCCATCCATATGAGGTCAGTTTGTACCTGGACTTTTAACCATATTTGAAGAGAACTTGGCTGGTATCAATTCGAAGGCATTGATTTCGCCTTTGGTGTGGGTAGAGGAGATTGAAAACGCATTTTGAACTGGCGACGGCATTGAGGGCATGCCTTTTTCCGAGAAACCTCTAAGAGAGAACGGTGGATAGGAAATAATTAACGATTACCTCGATAATTTCTCATAATGTGGTGTAATTGCAAGTCGAATCAAATAATTAAATCCTTACATCCGTCGACAGCAAACTCACGCCTTCGCATGGTTGTCGCATCAGGGCTAAAAATGATTGTGTTACTCGACCTACTGTTGATGTAATCTCCGCAATGTTGCCGTTTAATTTAATTTGACCCCCCGCATCATATTTGTCACCGCCTGCTCTACCCTCTTTTCCCATTATTCGATTCATGACGGAGCCAGCATATTGGCGTTGGTCAGATATTGATAGCGATAAATGAAGTGTATCTGCATAAATCCCGGTACAAAGTACGGCTTTGATGCCTTCAATCCGTATTAATAGTTGACAATTTTCAGCGGGGAAATCTGGCCGATGGATCGGTCCCAAATGGGCCACTACTACCCTGCCATGAATTCTTGCTGAGCTAATCCCTCGTATAAAACCAGGATAATCTGCAATTGGGAGTCGGGCATTAAGCACCCTAGACAATACTTTGGGTTCGATTCTTGATTGAAGTTCAATGTATGCAAAAATATCAGCAGGTGAGGGGCGACGAGAAAGGCCATTTGTTTTATACATGATTGCATAGAATAAACTGGAAGCAACTCGTCGCCCGATTTTGATGCCAGCAGACACGAGGTGTAGATAGACGCTAGTTGACGTTGCTGCAAGTTCTTCACGGATGTCTGCGTAGCGAAGGTCAGGCTTTCCACCGCGGATTTTTCGATGGTGATCAAAAATAATGTGAACAGGAGTCCCAATAGGCAAGCAGTTGTTTCCAGAACCTGGCTGTGTATTAACAAGGGCAATTGCTGAATAGCGATCAAAGTTCTTCGGTGCATCAACCCGGGACCACCCTGGTGTCAATAATTGAAGTACCGCTCTATTGGTGGCAGTATCAATGGTCCCACTATAGATACGGCGACTCGAGATGCCCCATGCTTTATCGAGCAACTTGCCCAATGCTTTACCTGCAGCTAATCCGTCGGGTCCCGGATTATGTCGTGTCATAATCAAAACCGGACCACCACCGGCAGCTTCCTTTAAGCTGAGCAATTCCTCTTTTCCAATTTTCTTTTTCTCGTCAAGTAATAGGTCTAGTTCCATAGCGCCCTCTAATCCAATGGAATTGTGCTTGTCTGAATAGAGAAAATCGATGGTCTTTACTTTTCACATGTGAACATAAGGTTAAAGGAAATGTACTTCCAGAATTTACCATTGACGTAAAGTGTATTAGTTCTACTCAACATGATCTCGCCAAAATTATGAATTTTTCTGAAACCGGTATTATTGAAGAGAATACGCCAACGATGAAACGATGAGATGAAAATGCTGAAATATGCGTCCAGTCAAATAAATTTGTGAGAGCCGTGTGAATCCTCCCAAGCAATCCGGCATTATAAGTGACAGATCCAACGAAAAGACCGTCCTTCTGCAGAGATTGAAGTATTCTACTCACGGCTTTATTAGGATTGGCCAAGTGCTCAAGTACATTGGAGGTAGCTGTTACGTCATATTGATCATTTAAAGGTTGATCGCCTTCAATATCAAAGAATCTAAACTGGTGTTTGATGGATGTATCCTTTCTTTCAAGAGCATATTCAGATATATCTACCCCTGTTGCGTAGAAATATTTTTGTGCCAATTTTAGAAACTTGCCCTTTCCACACCCAATTTCAAGCAGCTTCCCCACGTTCATACAAGAAAGTAGCACATTCAAGCGATTTATGTTCCTTGAAGCTTCATTTAACCCCTGATATAAAGGATTCTCGAAATACTCCTGGTTGTTTTCCTACCGAATGAGACTCATATTTACTCGCGTTCACATGCTGTACTGATTGGAATGTTAGTAGGGGGATAAAATATCTTCAATGCGCCTCCTGCAAATCAATCCATGGTGAAAGGCGCAGGATCTTCTCAATCATTTTTTTTCTGGTGGTGAAATCTCTTGTAGTCGCTAATTTCGATCTTAGTTTGCGTACTTTTCGCCTCCGTCGTTGACGCCGATGTCTTTTTCGGTCCTTTTCCCGTAACGGCATTAATGTCTCCTAATGTTTGATTTGTTTATCAAGAATTCGAATCTATTACATTCCAATAGTTTCTGACCACGATCAACCCTGACGCTGTTTATGTTTAGGATGTCTCTTACATACAACATAAACTTTGCCACGGCGTCGGACAATCTTGCAATCCTTGCAAATTTTCTTTACAGAGCTCTTAACTTTCATCTATTGCTCACCGATCCAGGTATGGAGCCAATTTTCGTATCTTGGCTTTTATGGTTCGGGACTCAACCTCTAACATCCGATCGTAAAGCCGTTTGCTTCTTTTTGACTTCTTACGACGCAAATGCGCTTTCAAACCTTTTGTCCGGAGTATTTTCCCGCTCCCGCTTTTCCGAAACCTCTTCGCAGTTGCTTTATGAGTTTTCAATTTGTATTTCTTCTTCTTCTTTCCTCTTTTTTTCCGTGATTTTCGTGGACTCATGTTTCACGCTCTCTATTCTGTAAGTCACTTACCAAGGTCTGGACACTAATATCGGGAGAGAAGAGGCAAATGCATATTCAACCTCATCATAACTATCTGTGCCAGATGCCAACTTGACACATTGCCCCTGCGCAATGGTAGGAAGCCAAACTAGCAAATTACTCTCAGGGACCAGTAAGTTCTAGCGAAAATCTCTCGAAATTCAACGCCTTTTGACCTTTACAGCTTGAATTGTTAGAATGGAGAGATTGCGGACTTGAGTGAAGGATCAAAGGCTTATGGAGAATGAGAGAGCATCAGGAGATCGAGGGCACCAAGACGAACCGAGGCATCTCCAGGAAGCTGTAGGGAAGTATCAAGAATTATTTGAGCTTATTCCATCGCCAACAGCTGTTTTTGATGTGGACGGGAAATGCCATCTGGTAAATCGTGCGTTCTCCTACCTACTAGGCCACAATCGTAAAGACTTACTAGAACACAGAATTGAATTTAAGGACCTGTTCTTCAACCACTTTCATGCCATTGAATTGATTAGTGAATTGCAGGAAAGGCAGGTCATCCGAAGGCGGGAAGTAAGAATTAAGGATAACGAAGGAAACGAGATCCAAGCTCTCTTCTCCGGAAGAACCCTCGAATACGAAGGACACCCCAGTTTTGATGTCACATTGACGGACATATCCAGGCAAAAAATGCTCGAGCGGACGATTCGCCGTGACCATGGAAGAATGACTTCTCTGATTGAAAGTCTGACTGCAGGCATTTTTCTCGTAAACAATCGAGGTATGATTTCCGAGTTCAATTTAACATTGGCGAATCTACTTGGTTTGGATCAAGGATCTATGATTGGAAAGCCATATCTCGAATTCTTCAATAGATTACTCTCTGGGACCCACGAGCCTGAAGTTGCCCAAAAGGCGTTGTCCCAGGCAGTAAATGCTTTATCAGAGCGTCCAATTGTTGAGGTAATACGTAATGGTGAGCATAGAAAGAATATTGAGGTAGCACTTTTTCCAGTTTGGGACGAAGACGGATCTTCGCTTGGTTGGGGCGGTCTCGTTCAAGATGTTACTGAGGCCAGAAATCGCCTGGCGTGGAAGCTTGAATTATTATCCATATTAGCTCATGACATTCGCACTCCACTGGCTACGCTTAAAGGTCATGTGACTGCGTTATTGGCGAACTACAAAAACTGGGGGGAAGAAATGCTGGTTGAGTTCCTTGAGGCCATTGATAGGGGAACAAATAGTCTGGTGCGTCAAGTTGAACGCAGCTTGGCGCTAACTCGAGTTGAAGCTGGGCGGCTGGGACTGCGACCAGAAGCAGTGGATCCAGAGGAGCTAATTCAACATGCAATTGAACGGGCGTCCGGCTCTTTAAAAAATACACTTGTTGAAGTTCAGTTGCCACCAGAACTACCCAAAGTTCGGGCGGATCCAGCGCGTGTAGAGGAGGTGCTGGTAAATCTCCTCGATAATGCAGCTCGATATTTGCCTCCAAATGAGCCAGTTACCATAAGCGTGCGACAGGAAGGGCCTCGACTTTACATTTCCGTTAAGGACCATGGTCCTGGTGTGCCACGAGAGGACCAACAGAAGATATTTGAGAAATATACTCAGGGCGATAATGGTGATAGTGGTGCAGGATTAGGTCTATTTATATGTCGTAAGATCGTAGAGGCACATGGGGGTCGAATAAACATAAAAAGCCCTCCAGATGGAGAACAGAAGGGTGCTCAATTTACTTTTACGCTACCGCTTATGCCTCAACCAACACATGGGGAACCGAAGTCAACCACTTCGACTCAACCGATCACGATATCACAGAAAGATGAATTACGAGTACTGGTCGTTGAGGACGAGCCTGATTTTCAAACCTTACTTTGGACTGTTTTCAAAGAGGCCGGATTTGAGGTTGAGATTGCACCAAATGGTCCTGCCGCGATTGATATAGTCCAAACCTCGGAGCCAGATATTGTTCTATTGGATTGGATTCTTCCAGGTATGGACGGAATAAATGTCTGTAGGCATATTCGCCGCTGGTCGAGCGTACCAATCCTCATGATCACATCAAAGACATCTCAAGAAGACCTTGTTTCGGCAATGGACGCCGGTGCTGACGACTATGTCACCAAACCTTTTCATACACCTGAACTTCTGGCAAGAACTCGGGCCTTGTTAAGAAGAGGGGAGTTATGGATGGAGGATGAGCCAGATCGTTTCAGTGCTGAAGGTATTCTAATTAATTTCGATTCTCGTGAGATTTGGGTGAGAGGCGAGAAAATTCAATTGACTCCAACTGAGTTTGGTCTACTATCCTATTTAGCAAGACACAAGGGCCAGGTACTGACCTATGATCAGCTTCTGAATCATTTATATGGAATGGGTAAGATCAGGAAACGTCATGATTTATTCGTTCACATTAGTAGATTGAGAAAAAAGATCGAAATGGATCCAAAGCAGCCGCGTTACATTGTTACACGGTGGGGAGTGGGATACGTTTTTATGACCTAGCCCAGGTTGTGTCACTAGTCCTCTTCTTAAAAATATTTACCCGCAAGCTACTCCCAGTTGGTCCAATCCTAATAACTTACCTTGCGTCATTAGTGTGTTGGAAGGAATTATTTGAGTCAACTCCTTTTCGATAGATTTTCGCAAGAAAATCGGCATATATGTAAGTGTTTCTCCACATTTGTTTGCGAAAATATCTTCAAGGGGTAATTGCATTCATTCCGATATTACGAGGAAGGTTGATGATCGACAGTAACCTCCATGTGTGATCCCTAAACTATTCTCGACTCTCGTCAGAAGCGAAAACTTCAAATCATGGTAGGGCAAGAAGTTATGTTGAAAAGAACTGACCTCCAGTACCTTCGGAAGATGATGGAGGACTATCGCGTTGGTCTTTTGGAACGTATAGAGAACGATACAGAATATCTCGAAGGAGATGAAGCAGCAGTTAATTACAGCGGATCGGACCTGGCTAGTGACCTCCCTCTTCGAGAGATTCGTCAGCTGGTGCACGATCAAAGCACGCAGCAGCTCGACCAGATTGAGCGGGCGTTACAGCGTATGGAAGATGGCACCTATGGTAGTTGTGCTCATTGTGGAGAAAGTATCCCCTTACCACGCCTGAGAATAAAACCTTTTGCAATGTTGTGCGTAAACTGTCAATTTAGGCATGAAACCAAATAGCTTTGGAGGAATTATCCAGGCAGTGAAAAGCTCCCAAGATATGCGAAATTCAGATTTGGAGTGGAATTCAATTGTGAAATTGGTCTCCGTTCTAGGCAGTCATGAAAGGAGATGGAGAGTATGTCGGATTCAATTCTTTTAATTGAGAGCGACCCGGACCTGCGCAGAGTCATTTCGCTAAGCCTCCAACAAGAAGGCTTCAAGATTATTGAAGTAGTTGAGGGTGCACAAGCATATGAGATTATGAAGAATGAATATCCTGAGATTCTTGTCCTTGAATTGGACATTCCACATGGTAGGAATGGGGCACTGATCGAAGCGTATCGGAGATGCCATGAAAAAGATCCAAACTATGGAAAAGTCGTGCTGACCACAACCCGTAGACCTGGGGATGCATGGCGAAAGAGATATCAACCCGATGCGGTAATCTATAAACCATTTGATGTACGCCGGCTTTGCGATCTGGTGAAGACTCAAATTCAGGATAATTCCACTCGGATGATGTAGATCGTCCGATTAAAGGAGAAATTTATGGCTACAACAGAGAAGGTATTTTCAAGGGGCGACTGGATTGTTCACTCCTATTACGGAGTCGGGAAGGTAAAGAAGATTGAAAAGAAGAAGATTGATGGGGAAAAGAAAAAATTCTACCGGGTCGAGTCGGATATGACTACGTACTGGATACCGCTTGAAGGGGCAAGTGAAAGTCATATTCGGGCTGCGGCAACGCGCACATCGCTGCGTCGGGCATTGAACTTGCTCACGCAAAAACCAGCGGAAATGGATGCCCATTTCAAGGCAAGACAGAGCCGAATAGAAGAAGTTCTGGCCAATTGTAATCTTCGCGAAATGATCAAATTGGTGCGAGACCTTTGGGCGAGAGGCCAGGTAGAAAAATTGGGTGCATTGGAACTTAGTGCGTTACAACAAGCAATGGACAACTTGGTTGTTGAAATTGCACTTGCAGAGGGTATATGTAACATGGAGGCATCGTCAAAGCTTCTTGGGTTACTTAGTGAACAAACTGAAGAACCTTCAATGGGTAGTTCTGCAGGTGTTGTCCGGAAATTCCTAAGGCGTGATAGGAAATCGAATTAATGCTGGAATACATTCTTATCAGTTTGTTTGCATGGTACTAGTGTGTTTCACCTAGCGAATAGGAGCGCAGACGTAATTTACGATGAATAGATACGACAAACTTGTAGAGAATTACAAATCGAAACGTCCAAGGCGTGGCGATCTACTCGTGGGAGAAATCTTGCATGTAGATGAGGATGCAATCCTTGTAGATGTGGGCTCGAAACGCGATGCAGTTGTTCCGTCTAAAGAATTGAGCAAGCTTAACCAGGATCAATTGGAAGATCTAAATGTCGGGGATGAGATTCCCGTTTTTGTTTTACATACTCCTGCTTTTGGAGAAGAGTTGCAGGTTTCCATTCAAAAGGGAATGCGGCAAAAGGATTGGGTTCGAGCTCAGGAATTACTCAAATCAAGTGAAACAGTTGAGTTAGAAGTCATTGGGCAAAATCACGGTGGGGCGATAGTTTCATTTGGGCAGTTGCGTGGTTTTGTACCCAACACTCATATCCCTGGACTAAGGAAAAATGTCTACGATAGTCTTGGGGACATCAAAATCAATTTGATTGGGACGACGATACCGTTGAAGGTCATTGAAGCTGACGTTTACAGTCGGAAACTTATATTATCCGGCCGTGAAACAGGTAGTGAATTACGTAGACGAAGGCTCCAAAAGCTAGAGATCGGCGAGACTGTTGAGGGCCGAGTCGTGCACATTGTGGATTTCGGCGCATTTATCGATCTTGGAGGTGTGGACGGTCTTTTACATATCTCGGAATTGGATTGGGGAAAGGTTGAACACCCTTCAGATGTCGTCCAAATTGGCGAAAGGATCAAGGTCTATGTCCTAGATGTGGACATGGAGCGGGAGCGTATCAGTTTAAGTCGTAAAGAGTTGCTTGATAGTCCTTGGGATACTATTAGCGAGAAGTATTCAGTCGGGGATCACGTGGAAGGGGAGGTTACCAATGTCACGAACTTTGGAGCATTTGTGTCGCTTCCTGATGGAATCATAGGATTACTTCATGAAAGTGAGATGGGGATTGACGGTCCTTTCTATCCAGAAGATGTAATTAAAACTGGTGAGCGTGTAATCGTAAGAATAGTAGCGATCGAACCAACTAAAGGGAGAATGAGTTTGAGCCTTCGCTTTCTCCAAGGCGAAGAAACTTCTTCCAAAAGTAATGAGGATGGTGATAGTTTAGCGGAAGGGTTGCATCGTTTTATTAATAGATATGGCAATTGGTGATGTGTACGGCTCATTGAATAAAAGACCATCACATTCAGAGTAATGTTTCATCTGATCATACTGATCAAGTTGTTGTCATAGATTGTCGGTATCATATTTTCCAAAGCCATCCATTGAATGAGCCTCCGATACCGATAGATAGTGTTGGATTACAGCACCATTGTAGTTGAACACGCATGATAAGGATTTCGGGCAATGTGAAGGGAATTGTATGAGCGGCATAGTAGGAATTCATTATTCGGATCGGCTGGATCACATACAGCAGATGCTTGAAAAGATCAGCCATCGCGGTACCACGGAGTCGGAGGTATGGCAAGGCCCAAACACAATGTTTGGGTCTGTGGGAATTCACCCCATAGATTTATCGACCATGACCACTGCTACTCCCAGTGGTAATCGGGCCATTGTGTGGGATGGTTGGATCCACAACGATGAAAGTTTACGTAACACATTATCTTTCCATAATCTATCGGGAAATAGTATTGCCGAAACCGTTCTCCACCTTTATGAAGAGCGTGGTACGAATTCTATAAGCTTATTGGACGGTGAGTTTGCATTGGCAATTATCGACGAGGGGACGCTTTTCCTTGCACGCGATCGGCTTGGGATTCGACCACTCTACTTCGGCTTCAATAATGGATCGATATATTTTGGTTCTGAAGCGAAAGCCATTACCGGTTTCGTTGATATCGTACGTGAATTTCCACCGGGCCACTTCTTTATCTCAGATCGAGGCTTATATCCATATCAGCCCTACTTACCTGACCCTATAAACATTGACGGTGCGCAAGAGAGTGCAGAGCGCTTAGGATCTCTACTCGAGGAAGTTGTTGCATCCCATATCCCCAATGATACCAATCTCGGGGTATGGCTAAGCGGAGGGGTTGACTCGAGTGTGGTGGCGTCCTTGGCACATCGACATGTTGATCGTTTATATACTTTTTCAGCAGGCATTGAGGGTGCACCCGATTTGAAATACGCGCTTCTAGTTGCCGAACATCTCGAAACGAAACATCATCAAAGGATCTATGGCCTTGACGATGCCCTCGGTGTTTTAGAACAGGTCATTTATCATCTCGAATCATTCGATGCTCCGTTGGTTCGCAGCGCAATTGGGAACTTTCTCGTTGCTGAACTTGCCTCAAAACACCTCTCTTTTGTCCTTTCAGGGGAAGGTGGTGATGAGCTCTTTGCAGGATATGCCTATCAAAAGGAATGTGGCAGCGAAGCCGAGTTAACTTTAAGTGTACAAGAAGCGATCGAATCGCTACACAACACAGCACTTCAACGCGTGGATAGATCGGCATCAGCTCATAATACTAGAGCAGGGCTGCCCTTCTTGGATCCTCGTGTCGTACGTTACGCACTGGCAATTCCTTCTCGTTGGAAGATCCGAGGACCACAAGATGTTGAGAAATGGCCGCTGCGACAGGCGATGGCGAATTTGCTTCCTGATGAGGTGATCTGGAGGGGAAAAGAGAAATTCTGGGAGGGAGCTGGATCTGCAGATCTGATGCTTGAATACGCCGAGAGGGAGATATCTGATGATGAATTCGCTAGAGAACGGGATATAGGAAATGGAATGCCCATCCGCTCAAAAGAAGAGCTTCTATACTATCGGATTTTTCTTTCCCTATTTGGGTGTAAGATCCCAATCGGCGAAATCGGTCGAACCCGTTATGTCTAGGCGATTACGGCGAGGTTGGAAGTGAGGAGTTCTGTGAGTGAACGAGGAACGGTTGTCGCTGGTGCTCTTGGTGAATGTGTGCATGTCGCGGGTGTATTGAATTTTCTACGTTTAGCCGAACAGGCTGGATGGCGGACGGTTTTTCTTGGACCGGCGGTCTCCGTCAACCAATTTATCCAAGCTATAGAACAAGAAAATGCCAGTCTCGTTGGTGTTTCCTATCGATTAACACCGGATACAGGCGATCAACTTCTAGGAAGCTTTGCAGAAGCAGCGGATGGATTGAGAAATTCAGGAGTCCGATTTGCATTCGGAGGGACTCCCCCAATGGCAGAGCGTGCGGAATCAATCGGTTTCTTCGAGCGTGTCTTTAATGGAGAGCAATCTTTGGAAGCTGTCCTCGGATACTTGAAAGGTGAAAACGGGATTGAAATTGAAGCACCTAGTTATCCTCAAAAAGCCATCGAGCGGATTGGATTCAAGGCACCGATACCGTTATTGCGTCATCACTTTGGCTTACCTTCGATTGAGGCTACAAAGGTTGGTATTGAAGTCATTGCTGATGCGCAAGTGTTGGATGTGATTTCGCTAGGGGTTGATCAAGACGCTCAAGAAAATTTCTTCCATCCCCAACGACAGAAACCATGGGCAAAAGGGGCGGGAGGAGTCCCTGTACGATCCGCTGGAGATTACCTGTCTTTATTCAATGCATCGAGACGAGGAAATTACCCTCTGATGCGCACATATTCTGGCACAAATGATTTCATTCGTTTAGCAGAAATGTACGTGGATACGATCAATAATGCTTGGTGTGCTATCCCGATATTCTGGTTCAATGAGATGGATGGACGAGGCCTTTTGGGCTTGGAAAATTCTATTCGAGAACACCAAAAATTGATGGCTTGGTATGCTCAGCGAGGAATTCCGGTTGAGCTTAATGAACCTCACCACTGGGGTATGAGAGGTGCACATGATGTTGTATTTGTAGTATCAGCCTATTTATCTGCATACAACGCACACGCATTCGGTGTTGAGGACTACATAATGCAAATGATGTTCAACAGTCCACCCCAGACTTCTGATGCGATGGATTTGGCCAAAATGCTCGCTTGTTTGAAGATGGTTGAAACCTTGGAAAGCCCTACTTTCCGGATTTGGCGTCAAACGCGTACAGGATTACTTAGTTATCCATTGGATCTCAATGAAGCTAGAGCTCACCTTGCATCAAGTATCTATCTACAGATGACACTTCAACCACACATTGTCCATGTTGTTGGTCATACAGAGGCTCGTCATGCTGCTACAGCCGAGAATGTGATTGAAGCCTGTGGTCTCGCTCGTCGTAGTATCGCTAATGCACTTCGTGGTGCGCCAAATATGACAGAAGATTCGGAAATTCAAGTTCGGGTCAATGAGCTTATCAACGATGCAGAAATTACTCTTAATGCGATCCGTGCATTGGCAAAATCTGGCGAAGTAGATCCATTTATAAGTCCCNNTAAGTCCCAGGATACTGGCTCAGGCTGTAAAGGTAGGCATATTAGATGCGCCGCAATTGAAAAATAACCCCTATGCTCTCGGAGTTGTTTCTACCGGCGTTGATATGCGAGGGGCAATCGTCAGCCTCCATCCGGAAACTCGGAACCAAATAATTGAGAAAGATCGTATCTCACGATTATGTTATTAACTCGGTCAATGGGGAGTGCACAATCTAAGTAGATCGTTGCTAAATGTAAAGGAGAGAAGGAATGCCAAATTCACTTCAGTATGCTGTTATCGGCGCTGGTAATGGGGGGAAAGCCATGGCCGCACATATGGCTTTGATGGGATTCTCGGTAAAGCTTTATAACCGAACTGCTGCCAAGATTGAGGCAATCAGAGAACTGGGAGGCATTCGATTGGAGAGTTTCGAAGGAGGCCCTCATGGATTTGGGGAATTGGAGTTAGCTACTTCAGATATGGGTGAGGCGGTTCGTGACGTGGATATGATCATGGTCGTTGTTCCATCATCTGCTCATGCTGATATAGCTGCCAAAATGAGCCCTTATTTGAAGGATGGTCAGATAATCATCTTGCATCCGGGTCGGACAGGTGGCGCTCTCGAATTCTCGAAGATTCTTCAGGAGACTCGTTGCACAGCTGATGTTACGCTTGCAGAAACGGAGACCTTTATTTATGCGAGTCGATCTGAGGGCCCGGCTGAGGCTCGTATTTTTAGGATTAAGAATGCCGTTCCATTGGCGGCGTTCCCGGCAAGCTCCACAAATCAGGTTCTTAGTTTAATAAAGAGAATATTTCCAGAATTTGTGGACGGGAAAAACGTTCTTCATACGGGGTTGAATAACATGGGCGCGATTTTCCACCCTGCATTGACTATTCTTAACTCTGGACGAATTGAATCAACTGGGGGAGAGTTCCAATTCTACATTGAGGGAGTGACCCAATCGACGGCGAGGGTTCTTGAGGTACTTGATCGTGAGCGAGTAACAGTGGCTTCTGCTATTGGGGTTAGAGCTCGAACTGCTCTTGATTGGCTTAAGTTAGCCTACAACGTACAAGGTGATACGTTGTATGACACTATTCAGAACCAGGAAGGTTATTACGGGATTAAGGCACCAAAGACCATTCAACATCGGTACATATTTGAGGATGTTCCTATGAGCTTGGTTCCGATCGCTTCTCTAGCAAGGCGTTATGGAGTATCTGTTCGGGGCATCGATAGCATCATAAGGTTAGCGTGTTTCATACACCGCACTGACTACTGGAGACGTGGTCGGACCTTGGATAAATTAGGTATTGAGCATCTGAGTGTCAGCGAACTGAAGAAATATGTGAACCAAGGAGTCAGACCTCGGGATAAGGTAGTTGCCTCATCGAATACGTTTTTAAGAACGGTTTAATACATTCGCTGAAAGACTTCACGTTGTGTCCAAGCCTCGTTATTTGGCTCCTGCTGGTTTGCTTATGCAGATGATTGCCCGTACATTTCAGTGTTGAGCTTGTTTTCAGGTATGAACTCTCCTAGCCAAAATTGATAATCAAATTTTTAGAGGTCTTCGATCTTCCAGTTTGTTACGCGCACATACCTACCTTTTATGCAAACGATTAGCCTATTGGGGCAAGATCTTATTGAAACTTATCGTCGTGAGTACTATGTTGTGGTAGATTTATACGTAATTTCCGGGGGATTTGTTTGACATTACAAGTTTATAGCGTCGATGTGGCGGCGATGTTGCATACTCTAGATAGATGAATTCAAATGTCTGCTGGTCAATGGTTAATGAAAAAAACGAAAATATCACCTTATCTTCGCTCATTAAGAAATCGGATTGACATTAACAATGTGCCTTTCAGTGACCGAGGTTCTAGGTTGCTTGTATATCAAGCACAGAACCAAAATCGCTTGTATATCAAATTAGCTGAACGTTTAACGACACTGCAGCCAGATATTGAAGCGTATCTTCATCGCCCTCCATTCATACGCGAGATTTATCTGGTGGATGAACATGGGAAGTCTTTGGAATTTGACGTGGAAGTTTATCCACACGCGCTGTTTCTTCAAACACGTATCGGTGAGTTTGGCTTGGTTTTCAAGAATGAACGCACCCTTGCTTTCGGATTGCCACCCCGTGTAATTGCCGGATTACAATTTCATGTAGCTCCACAATACTGGGAAAAAACTGAGCAAGGAGGTATCTTCAAATCCATCCGAAATCTCCATTACGACACCAATGATGAAGTCATTCAAAATCGGATCGTACCCGAAGGTGGGGGTTATCGCGTTGAATTTCTCATAAACTCGGGATATGACTGTTCAGTTACACTTACCATTGGAGATGAAGTGCCAATGGATTACTCCGTTTCTGATTTCTCCGTCTTATTAGCAAATGCAGAAGAGCGTTGGCACAAGTGGTTTGCTCGGACCCCTGTTGTCAAGAAATGCTATCAGCCTACCTACACCTATGCATGGTGGATCATGGCAAATAACCTAATAAGCCCAATGGGAAAAGTAGCCTTTGAGGCGATGACACCTTCCAAGATCAACTATATCGGTTTGTGGCTGTGGGATAGCGCGATGCATACGTTGGCATACCGACACATCGACCCCGATTTGGCTCGAAACCAAATCCGCGCCATGCTAAACTGCCAGCTACCGGATGGTATGATCCCCGATGCAGTGTATGACGATGGCGTGGTATCCGAGATTGACCACCCCATCCGTGCTGAGGTTACCAAGCCTCCGATCTTGGCCTGGGCGACTCTCAAGCTTCACGAAGTTGACCCTGATTTGGAGTTTCTTGAAGAAGTGTATGTGCCTTTGGTGCGTTGGAATGCGTGGTGGTTCAGCATGAACGATGATGATGTCGACGGTCTAGCGCAGTACAATCATCCGTATTCATCAGGGCTTGACGACAATCCGATGTGGGATTATGGATTACCTGTTGAGTCGCCTGACTTGAATACCTATCTTTGTGTTCAGATGGGATCACTCGCGGTGATGGCAGAAGAGTTGGGAATGGATGCTGAGGCTACCATGTGGCGTCGTCGCTCTGCTGCGATCGTTGAGCGAATGATCAAAGATTTCTGGGATGAAGAGGCTGGATTGTTCTGGGCGCTCCACAATGAGAAACCAATTCGGGTAGTTACGCCCTTTAATCTCTACCCCATTTGGACAGGGCAATTGCCCGATCACATCACAGAGAAGATCGTTGCACACCTAACCGATCCGGAGTCTTTTTGGGGTGAGTTCCCGGTCCCAAGTGTGGCTCGGAATGATCCGCATTATGATCCCAAAACGAT
>JABAOH010048030.1_pt1 | contig 21281 bp, 15 predicted proteins | sample 7062181 | NCBI WGS metagenome assembly JABAOH01 (sample SAMN14538630, study PRJNA623070) | marine sediment metagenome | biome: marine biome [ENVO:00000428]; feature: marine pelagic biome [ENVO:01000023]; material: deep marine sediment [ENVO:00002113]; isolation source: pool of 5 deep marine... | reverse complement strand
ACCTTCGGGCGTCGTCATCGCGATCATCGAGGGCGAAGGAATGAGCTTTATCGGTGTGGGAGGAGGAATATCCTCGTCTACCGTTGCTAACCCTAACGCCATCACCCGGATTTACTGGCGCGAGGAAATCTAGTAGGCAACTCAATAAGAGGATCAAATCCTCGTCATGCTCTCCGCATCCAAAACGGAGATCCTAATCCCTGTTTGTTTCAGACTCAGACAGCCAGGCGTCTCGTATAGACCCACTTTTACCCTGAGAGCTTTTGTCAGGTCAACCCCTAAGGATTTGAAGACGTCTTGATTCGATTTTTCCTATGAAAAGGAGGCGGGAAATATCCCGCCTCCTTTTTGGGCCATAGGTGATCGATCTGTTTGTCTTCGAACCCTTAGTTCGAACCGGATACTGCGGTTGTGATGAAGCAACCCCCACCGGAGCTGCCGCCTGCAACAGGGGTGCCTGGCGGTGTTCCCTCGCCTGCAATAAACGGAGATAGGTTCGTAACTTCAACGGAGATCGTGTTGTTCTCCGTGTCAAGCGTCCGGTTGGTGTTCTCGAGTCTCCACGCGCCACTGACGTAATGGTAAACGTTCAGAAGATCCGTATCGCTCACCCTTCCTGGGTCGTACTGTATCTGGACGGTTACGGTGCCGTTGAACGTCACCGTGCCACCGTCGACTCCTGAGACACTGATATCGTATTGATCTCCAGCTGCGGTCACCCCGCTCGGAAGTGGAGTCGTCGTGGACGCGGCAAAGACGCCCAACCCTGAGGCGCTGCTCGAGAGCGAGAGGCCTTCAACAACGGGTTCCACGGTCGACTTTTCGATGTTCACGGAGACCTTCTCGCCTCCGGCATCCAGAGAACCGGCAGGGACATACACTTGGCTGCCATCGCCGTTACCGAGTTTGACCTGCCCGGCGGTGTAGGTATTGACCACATCGCCGTTGCTGGCCACGGAATTGACGTTGAAGGAGAGGGTTTCGATCTTGGTCGTCGCACCCCTGCCGTAGTGAACGGCAAGGACCAACTCTACCGTCGTATCGCTCGCGTCCTTGGTATAGGTTGCCGAGATGTTCCTCTTGTCTCCCGAAAGGGTGACACCGCTGAGGCTGCCGCTTCCGGTCTGGATGTAGATTTCGCCAGCTGTGGAGTCAGTTGTGGGCAAAACACCGACAACACTGATGCTTTCGTCAACCAGATAGGTCGTGCTGAAGATACCGATATGGAACATGTCGGTATCTGTCGTGTCCTGGACGGCCTGCATTATCAAGAAGGGCTCTGCGTTTCGTGTGATCGTGGCCGTGTTGTCCGTAATGTCGGCACCGTTCACAGTCACCTGGCCTACCGGGAAGATGTCCGGCATGTCGTCGAGCCCACTATCCTTGTAGAACGCGAGCTCGTAGGTCTGGCCATTCGCAAGCCCTGGAACCTCATAGGCCGAATAGGTCCCGTCGGCTTCTTCGGTCAGCTGGCCAAAGATGAGGGTTTGATCGCTGGCGTTCATGCACACCACACCGCTGATATCTGAGGTGCTTGGGTAGCCTCCGGTGGAAAGGACGACGCTTCCCGACACAGTGTAACCTATGCTGTTCCACGTCACGTCCAATGTGTTGCTCCCGTCTGAGATCTCCACATTATCGAAGACCTGCGTGGGGAGGCCATAGTTCATGAAGAAGATCTTGTACACACCAGGCTCGATGTTCTCGATGAGATACGTTGACGTTGTCGCGTCGCTCGGTTGCGGCGCGGTCATCCCTTCGAACCCGTCGAGCACGTCCTCGTACACGACGCCTTTTCGCTGCATAATGATGTAGGTGGCCGGGAATTCCTCGCCTTCGCCCTTGAAGGGCAGCATGAAGTCAGCTCCTGCTGGGATGGTGACAGTTCCGGTGAGGCTGGCCGTTGCCGGACCGAGCACGAAGTCGACATCAATGCTTCCGGGCGCGACATTGTACTTCCACTTCTCGCCCCATTCGATCTGCTTGCCCCAGTCATCGAACATCTCGGGTCTTTCTGCGGCGATCATGTCCCAGTATTCTATGTCGGGATCGATGCCGTAGACCGTGTAGTAGCCATTGGTATCAGAGATGCCCTCGCCTTCGATGTCGCCGTCGTGGGGGTCAGATGGGAAGGCAAAAACCTCGACGCCCGGGATGGGCGTTACGCCATCCGCTTCGGTGATACGGCCCTGGATCGTGATCCCTTCTTTCAGTTTGATGGTTCCCACATCAATGTCCCCGGTTGCACCCTCAGGGATGTCGATTCCGGCGATCACCGCACCCACGTAGTTCTTGGCCCCTCCGGTCTTGTCTCCACTAGAGTGTGTCTCCACATAGATAACATACTTGTGGCCGGTAGGAAGGGCGGTCAGATGGAACTTGCCGGGGGTCTTGTTCTCGCGCTCGCCCCCTTGTCCGCCGAAATCTTTTCCTTGAAGACCTGAACCGTCCTCAATATAGCTCTGGGACCATCCGTCACCTCGGGTTTCCCGCCAGCTTCCTTCCACCCATGGATAGGCCTCACAGATGACCGTGACCCCGTCTTCGTGGGTGATTGCCTCACCCGTGTCAGCATCGACCAGCTTGCCCACGAGATTGGCGCCTTCCTCGATCGTCAGGTTCACCGAGGCATTGGCGTTGTTGACCGTGACCTTGGCCCCTCCGGGCACATAGCGGTCGCTCCAGAACCGAACTAGGTAGTCGCCATTGGCCACGTGATGGAAGGTGAAGTCGTAGCGGTTGGTGTCGTTGAAGTCTCCCTTGAACACCGGCTGCCAGTGGCCGAGATGACCGCTTTGAGGAGTCTCTAGCTCGAGGTGGCCGATCCACCAGAACTCCTCCCACGGCTCGGTCACCGTCTGAGCCTCGGGCAGGGTGAGATGGCCAGAGAGGGTATAGCCGTTGCCCAGAGTGAAATCGATCCCAACGACATCGCTCTCGGTGACCACAACCATCTGGGGCCTAACGGTCCAGTGGTGGGTCTCCTGGCCGCCTTCGTAGAAATCACCCTGAGGAGCACCAGGACCTTCAAGCACTGCCTCTAAATCTGAAATGCGCTCGGAATAGAAGGGTGGCATGACGAAATACACCCCGGGGGCAAGGCCAACAATGTCAAAGGTCCCGTCGGGGTTGACATTCCCCATGATGGGATCTCCCCCGCCCATGAACATCATTTCCATGGGCATGGCCATGACCGGCTGGTCAGCGACATCTGCGACCATATCTACGGCCTCGCTTTCGTTGGGGTCGACTGCAGGATCAATGTTGTTGAGATCCCTGACCCCGTTCTCGTTGACATCATGCCAGGGAGGATCGGTGTTGCTCAGAGAAATGGTTCCAGATATCTTATAGCCCTGTTCGAAAGTGACGTTGGCTGTTGTGGGGTTTAAGGCATCGTTTTCCACAAACACCCGCTGCATCACTACACCCACTTCTGGACTCGGGATTAGAATGCCATCACCATCGTACCCGGCAAGGGGCTGTTGCACGCCATCCCAGTCTATAAAGCCTTCGTACATCCCGGCCTTGACCACATAGTCTCCCGTTCCAAGGCCAGACACTGAAAAGTTGCCATCTGCGTCGATACCATCACCAAACATGGCGTGTTTTGGTGGCAACCAATCCCATGGCCGCTTGGCCTCGACCACGACCTTGGTCAGATCGAAGCCGGCGACGCTGGAACCGTCGATCGTGCCGGTTATAGTACCTTGATATGGCCTCAATTTGATATCCACATTTTCGGCTCTGTGTGTTACTGGGTCAATGGTTACTAGGACCGGCGCATTGTCCTGTGCATCGACCAGCTCATACTCCCGGCCGAGCCAGGAGTGGATCTCAAAGGTACCGTCGGAGAGCCCGCCAATGGTGTATCCCACGTTCTGATTGACACCTCGCGGCACCTGAACGTTCGTGCCACCCCAACCGGCCGAAGGAGACCAGGCATCGATCCAGATATACATGGGATCTTCGGTGTCGCCCTCCCACCGTTCCAGATTCGTGGTATCTCCCTGGATGGTGAGGGTGCCGCTAATCTTGCTTCCTTCTTCGATCGCCACGGGTTGTGCGAGGGTTTTATCCTCGCCCTGAACGATGACAACGTCTTGGACGGTTGCGGTCTTGTAACCCCACACGCGGATTTCCAGATCGAATGTTCCTGCTGGAACACCGTCGATACGGAAGGTTCCCGTATCAGTGGGTGTAGGTTGCGGCTGGCCCTGGTATGGATCGACATTGCCCCAGCCCCAGTAGCGATCTTGGCCGTCTGTGGTGTTTATCGCTTGAATGTCGATGTTTTTCCACTCCGTGATGGGCGCGGGCAACGAGACTGACCCCGTTAAGACCGAGGCCTTGGTCAAAACGATCGCACCGGCGTCGCCGCCGTTTGTATCGACCGAGACAGTGACGGGGCTTGCGGCATATCCCTCCACGTGAATGTTGAGCTGATATGTCGTCGGACTGCTGGGAGGAGGGATATTAACGGTGAAGCTCTGAGAACTATCCCCTGCAAGGAAGAATGCTTGGCCATTTCCCCATCCAGGTCCTTGTCTGTTCCAGGCGTCGAGCCACACTGGCAGCTCATTCTGTGTCCAGCCCCACTGATTTTCGAAGGGTGTAAATTGATCTTCTGGCTCATCGACGAGGCCATTCGCGTTCACGTCGAGCTTCAGTACACCTGTAATTGAGATGGCGTCATCCATGGTCATAATTCCCGCGTCGGTCGTGGTCGACCCTGTCGGAAGGTCGACATCCTTTTGAGCGGTCACCTTACCAGGTGCTCGCACGCTCACATGATAGGTGGTACCAGCCTCGAGCCCTGAAACAGTGAAGGATCCATCGGTCCTGGTCCGCGCTTTGCCCCAGGCGAGATAGGAGCCTGCCTCCACCTCGGCTCCGGCAATGGGTGTTTCCGCTGAATCCTGCACTGTACCTGTGATGTTGGCTGTCAAAATGGCAATGACCATAAGCTGGTAGGCCTCGGTGGCACTGCCCAGGGCGTTGGGGTCATCAAACGTGCCGTCGTCGCCCTCATCGACCTGGACCAGTACCGAGTAATTTCCGTTGGGAAGCATGTTCCACTCCTGATCACGCCCCTCCCAATAAGTGTTCATCAACTGGCCACGCTCTAACCCCCAAATGTCTGTCTTGTCATAGTCAGCTTCATACCACCACCAAAGGAAGTTGTCCCAGGGGAATGATTCGCCTAAATCGAAGTCGATAACGCCGTCATTGGTGGTCGGGCTTCCCTCTGGGCCGTTATCATATTGAATACCAGGATAGTCGATAGGGTATGACCATTGTCCGCTGGTCATGTTCCACGGATGGGTGGGGTCATCCCAATTGAAGGGATCAAATGACCCGTCACCATTGGAGTCGATGACGATCCGAATCTCCCTCCAGTCTCCTGGTGAGCCTCCGGTCCATATGGCCCCGATCAGGGCCCCTCCGTTGCTTGCGCCGATAGTAAGGGATGGACTCGCTCCATTGTTGGTGAAATAATCCGTGAAATTGGCCGCGCTGACCGAACCAGGATCGAATGGATTCGCCGGATCATCGATCGAACTCCTGGCACCGAGGAGCACATCGTTTACTCCGGCTCGCGCTGCGCTGGGTTGAAAGGTTACGACAATCAGGGCAACCAGGATCGAGATGCCCAAAGACCAGTATGCAAACCGTTTTTTCATTGACATTTTCCTCCTCCTCACCTGTTATTTCTGTTTCATTTCCAGAATCTGGTTTTTCAGTTCCTGGTTTCTCTTGGAAAGATAGACGTCTCTGTTCCGCTCAGCATTCAGTTGCGCCTGTCGAATCGTCACTTCTGCAATGCGCCGCTCTTCTTGCCGTTTGGCCCACTGATATTTCAGGTAAGCCAGGCGCATCTGGTGTGGGCTGGGACGATAATCCGGCCCCTTGGCCTTGTCTTTGCCCTTCAGAACCGGTGTCCCAAACGCGCTTTTTCCCACCTGGAGATCACGTCGGACCAGAGCTTTTCCCTCGGTTCTCTGGTCGGGAACGCTTAATGCACTGAGCGAAGCTGCCGACCTGGGTTTATCCTCTTCGACAGGAGACGATGTATCAAAATCTGGGTCTTCCTTTCCAAGGGGTACGAAGTGGGCGCTATGTTGGGCACCCTGTCGGAATATCCAAATCTCCTGAATTTTCGGTTGGCTTCCCCTGCCCTCTGTGCCAAAGACCATGGCATAGCTGTGGGGGTGAACAATACGCTGGATGGCTTTCTCAGGAGTTAGTTTTTCTTCTATGGTGAAAGAAACCGGTGTCTCGGCAAGCGCTGAGTCGATATAAACGTCACACCCTATCTTTTCGTTCAGTAGCTTCAAGACCTGCCCCATGGGCGCGCCATCTGCGCTGCCTGTGATCGAATCAGAATCAACCTCGATACTCACCGAGCTGGCGATCGTCACCGCGCAGGTGGCAAGGACAAAGAAGAACACGAGTGCTTTCGCTATGATTTTCATTCCGAAACCTCCAATCCTCGAATTTNNGGAACTTGTCTCTTCCGGAGAAACAGATGGTCAGGTACCTCAAATTCACAGCCTCTTACGAGATTTCTGGAGTTTTGACTTTGAGTGTGGTTTGTCGTACGAGATGCGGGTCGGAACTTGGTTGTGTCAAAACTCTTCGGCAAATACCCTCAGGACTTTAGTTTTTTTTTTGCCTGCGTCCAAAAAAGGAAGGACCCGAAATTCGGATCTCAAGGAAAGGAGTCTTCGCGAGAAATGCAAAGGGTTGATTCTTTTCGGCCTGGGGCTTAAATTCATATCAAGGATCGAGGCAGTGGTGCACGGGGGCTATAGCAGGAAAAGAGGTCAGATGATGTCTTTTTCCCCACTCAATCCCCTCGAAGGAACGAGTCTAATCGCAGACCCAATCTATCAGTACAGCCTAATGACGGATAGGTGGGAGGGGAGCGAGGGAGCGACGGAGAGAGATCTCATCGATACTGTCTGGCTCCAGAGACTGAGGCGGATTTACCAGCTTCAGAGTGCCCGATGGGTTTTTCCATCGGCAGAACACAGTCGGTTTCAGCACTCCCTCGGGACGATGTATGTGGCGGGGGAGTTTGCCCAACATCTCTTCCCTTTCTTGAAGGGGATCTTTCCGAATGGAATCCCCTCGAGGTTTTACATCGAAGAACTGTTGCGCCTGGGTGGGCTGCTTCATGATGTAGGTCATGGGCCCTTCTGCCATTTTTTTGACGAACACGTTCTCGGCAAATTCGGTCTCACCCATGAGGCGCTGAGCCAGAAGATCATTCTGGAGAAACTCGGAGGGATGATCAGGTCTATCAGGCGGAGCCCCCACGGCATGCTGACGGATGGGGAAGAACTCGATCCGAATCATGTGGCTTTCTTGATAAAGAAACCAGCCGGTCATCGTGCCGAGGGGTATCCGGTGTGGTTGCAGTATCTTCAACAGCTTTTCCGTGGCATCTTCACTGTGGACAATATCGACTACGTTCTCAGGGATTCCTATATGACCGGGGTAGCTGTGGGGCCGATAGACTGGAAAAGGATGCTCCATTACAGCTTGTGCCACCCCGAGGGACTGGCGCTGGACAGACGAGGTGCCTCGGCCCTCAACATGTTTCTCAATGCCCGCCTCTACCTTTACACGAATGTCTATTATCATCGGACCACAAGATCCATCGACCTGCAGCTCGTCGAGATATTTCCGAGGACAATCGAGAGGCTATTCCCATACAATCCAGAGGAAAATCTGGACCAGTACTGCGATCTGACCGATTGGTCACTCATTGAGGGAGTCCACGGTTGGTTGAAATCGAAAGACGCCGAGAAAAGGGACCTCGCGCGCAAGTGGGAAGACCTTTTGGCGCGCAGGTTGAAGTGGCGGAGTGTCTATGAGACGATTCTGACCATAAAGGATCTCGAAATCGGTCGGGCCGGATTCATCGACAAGGAGGAGGTTGAGCATCAGATCCGGACGAGTCTGCCAAGAGAACTCAGGAATATCGAGTTTCACGTCGACATGGCCCATCACGATCCTCGGCCCCTCAATCCTCTGCATTCGGAGGATTCGCCTCTTGTGATCTACGATCCGGTCTCCAAGAAAGTCTCAAGAGAGCCATTAGAAGAGCTTTTTAAGTATATCCCGGCGAAAGTTGCCATATGTCGTGTTTACGGCTCGCAACCTCAGCACAATGAGATCTTGACTAGGGCCGCAACCAAAACCCTGGGGTCATCAGATTTCCTGGGATCCTATCCAACCAATGTGTGAGTTTCAGAAGGTTTGGGGACCATATGGAAAAGAGAAAAGGAACAGGTCCTGAAAAGCCAAAGGGCGTTCGGAAGGGGCCCCCTTCGCAACGGGGCGTGAAAACAGAGACCGTTGTCATTCTGGTGGTGGCCGCCTTTGCGTCGGGTCTTGTTGTGGGTGCGGTTGTGGCTCTTCTAAGGACCCCTCATTCACAGGAAGGATGGCGCGCGGGGACTTCTATTGGCGGGGGCATAAATTCAGTCGGTCAGCCGGATTTCTCTCAGGAGATCCAAATGCTTCAGCAACTGGTACAAAAGGATCCGGAAAACCCAGATCCGTGGGTCCGTCTTGGTGATCTATTCTATCAGAGCAGGCGTTACGGGAAGGCCATTGAGGTATACATGAAGGCCCTGAACCTCCGTCCAGCAAGGATTGACGTTTGGATAAAACTCGGAAATAGCTATTTCGATACCGGAGCGTACTAAGGGCGATCGAAGCCTATTCAAAAGTGCTGATAACGGATCCGAACAACGCGGATGTCATCACCGATATTGGGACCGCCTACAGAAGAACAGAGAAGCCGGAGGAGGCTGTAGAAGCTTTTCGGAAGGCGACGAGCATAGATCCGAATCATAGTACGAGTCGATACAATCTGGGGGTTGTGCTTTTTCACGATCTAAACGATGCCGCAGGCGCCATCGAAGTTTGGGAGGATTTTCTCCGGATAGCGCCTGTAGGTGAGAAAACGGACCAAGTCAAGCGGATGATTGACGCGTTGAGAAAAATTTCGCCTTCTTGATGAGTCTTGCGGATCGGAGGAAGCCATGGACGAGAAAGTTGAAACGAGAAGAAAAGCGCTCCGAGATGCCATGCAATTCGAAATGGACGGAAGAGCTTTTTTTGTTGAAGCGGCGGGGAAGACCTCAGACTATTTCGGTCGGATCATATTCAATTCACTTGCTGATGATGAGCTCGAGCATATCGAAAAGATCAGGGCCATCGACCGGTCTTTGATGAAAGGTGAAACATGGCCACCCTCGGGAGATCATGTTACAAAAGAGAGAAGAAACATATTCGAAACGGCGCGAACGCAGCTGGACGAAATCGTCAAGGACCGGACAGATGATTTGCAGGCCGTGAAGATCGCGATGGATCTGGAGCAGAAAGGCTTTCGATTCTATTCTGACCTGGCCAGAATGGCGGCCGACAAAAGCGAGAAGGAATTCTATCAACGATTGGCATCCGAGGAAAGAAGACACCTTCAGCTTCTCGAAGACACCTGGAGGACTCTCGTGGACTATAATTCCTCCAGCCTTGAATAGGGGAGGATCTTATGCCTGCCAACTTGCCGCCCGAGTATTTGGCAGCTGAGCAGAGATTCCGCAAGGCCAAGTCGCCTCAGGAGAGGTTACTGGCGCTTCAGACGATGCTGTCCGTGCTCCCGAAGCACAAAGGAACAGATAAACTCAGGGGGCAACTGCGTAGCAGGCTTTCCAAAGTGAGAGAAGAATCGCAGCGGAAGAAATCCGTGGGACGGGGTGCCTACCTCTTCAATGTGAAGAAGGAAGGGGCAGGCCAGATTGTTTTCGTCGGACTCCCCAATGTGGGGAAATCGACTCTGCTCTCCTTATTGACCAATGCATCCCCAGAGGTCGCGGAATACCCATTTACCACGCGTGCCCCGATTGTGGGAATGATGGATTTTGAAGACATTCAGATTCAGCTCGTCGACTCACCGGCTGTTACGTTGGAGCTTGGGGAGGCCTGGTTTACGAATCTGGCGCGAAATACTGATGCCCTCGCCTTGATGATCGATTTGGGACGCGACCCTCAGGAACAGATGGAGATCATTATGCATAAGCTCCAGGAGGCCTGGATCACACCGATCGGAGTGGATTCAACGCCCTCTCCGGACGAGAAGAACGCGATTATTGTCTGCAATAAGGCGGAACTGCCAGTATCTGACAAGCACATGGCGGTCTTACAGAAGGAGTACGCAGGGAGGTTCCCCATCGTGGCTCTGTCGAACGCGGATCGGACCGGCCTGGAGCCGTTGAGGAAGGAATTCTTCGAAGTCCTCCAAATCATCCGTGTATACAGCAAGATTCCGGGGAATGAGCCCGATATGAGTGTGCCCTTTGTACTCCCTGAAGGAAGTTCTGTGGAGGAGCTGGCAGGCCTTGTGCATAAAGACTTCACGAGAAAGCTCGAATTCGCACGCATCTGGGGATCTGGGAAGTTTTCCGGCCAAAGGGTCAAAAGGGGTTTCATTCTCTCTGATCGGGATATTGTGGAACTCCACATGTGAACGGATTGATCGACCGAGGTGACATTTTGGTCAATAAGGCCCAAACGTGAGTTTGGCCTCTCGGGAGGAAGAAGATCGGCTACACAGGGTTGGAAAGAAGGAAACTGACTCGACTGACCACCCCCCTTCCTGTCCGGTTCAGTCTCATTCCGATCGACCGGAGTGAGCCTCGTTCGCAGACAGTAACCGGAAGAACAAGGGATGTATCAGCCGAGGGTCTCTGTCTGGAAACGAACACGGTGATCATTAACGGAATTCACATACTGAGTGAGGCAATGGGTGATGAAAAGCGGCTCCTCCTGTCCATTCAGATACCTGAGGAGGATTCACTGGAGGCCATCGGCAGGGTGATATGGTACGATCTTTCACCAGAAGGTTCGGATTACCGTTTCAGAGCGGGTGTATTGTTTACCGAAATCGGCGGGGAAGTTGAAAAAAGATGGCAGCGTTACCTTTCTGGAACTCGGAAGAGGAGCATTCTCTGAATCGCCGCCGACTGCGCAGTTGGTGTGAGAATTGGCATGCTAATTGCCACAGTTTCCCTAACACAAGTGTTGGAGGAAGACCGATGAAGGTGATCGTTCTTTTCCTAATCCTTCTCACTCTTCCCCTCGCCGCGATCGGTGGGGAGGTCTATCAGTGGGTCGATGAAGAGGGGATTACTCACTTCACCGACGATCCGGCAGCTGTCCCCGAAGACTATCGAGGCGAGGCAAAAACCCGAGAGATGCGAGAAAGCTTCCCAATGGAATCCGTAAGCGATGTCGAACGTGAAGAGGAGGCCATTGTCGGGGAACAGGAGATTCTCGATGAGGAGGGAATCCTCGTCGAAGATGACCTTTTGGAGAAGGACGAGGAATGGTGGCGTCAGCTTGGGGAAAAATGGAGAAATCGGGTCCAAGCGGCCTACGATAATTATGAGGACGTGAGGCTTCGGTACAATGAGATGGCCACGGAGTTCAATTCTTCAAAGGACGAAAAGAAAAGAGACGAACTCAAGATCCAGCTGGATCAAATGCAAATCGAAATGAAGGAATTCATGGCCGACCTTGAAGAGGCCAAAAAGATAAGAGACCAGGTACTTCCGTCTCTTGCCAAGAGGGCCGGCAGACCTCTGGAATGGGTTCGATAGTCCTGGAGTCGTGTCTCAGTAATAGCTCCCACAATTCCCCGCTCCCCTTCGGCTTTGCTCAGGGTAGGCCATTCGGCCTTGCTCAGGGTCGCTCGGGTCCACAGCGTTCACAAGAGATGATTTTGACTCTGGCCTGATTTTTTGAGAGGAAAAATCAGGCCACCCCTTGAACCCCCTCGGGGCCATACAATACAGATTTCACAACGAATCGCGTGGGGCTATCCAATCAATTGAGACACGCGAGGCGTTGACGCTCTTGCCCTGAATCGCCCGCTCAGCGATTCAGGTCGAAACTCAGAGATTTCAGTGTGCTCTGCGAGAGATGGAAATTGACTTCATGCGCTTCCACTTGTTTTGAGACGTGATACAAGGCGGCTCCTTCGCCGAAGTGCTAGAAATCAAACCCCAAGAAAAAGCTCCCTCAAAATGAAGACTTCCCAGCCTTTCTCGCCCGGATTATTCATGAATCCCGATTGAATCCATGAACAACCCGCTCGCCTTGCGCGGGTGTGAAGCACCCTGTCGAAATCCGTAACAGAGATTTCAATTTGTTGCGGGTGTTTATTCACGAATCACAAAGATTCGTGGATCATCCTGGCTCGATGACATCCTTTTCTTCTCCTGCTACACTCGCCCGTTGGCACAAAAAATGCATCCGTCACATACCAGCCCCTTTCGCGACAGGACCGAAATCCCTCTTAACGGAGGATTCCATGTTTCCTTGCGTTGGGCGGTTGGGTGTCCCGCCACCAAAGCATGCGAGTCAGGGTAGGTCGCCAACTTGTCGCTTTTGTGAAAAACCTCTATCCGAACGCAAAAACAATCAACCTAAGGTTGAACGGCGTTGTTCTCTTTGTCATGATCGATTCATGGCATACGAGTCCTGTCCGAAGGACTAGAAGATCGATAAGGCATGGAAAAGCCTGGTAAATCAGAAGCCTGACTGCTTTGCCCTCTGAAGGGAGTGGGGAGGGTTGGCCATGGAGTCTCGTGATCAAGTTAATGGGCAATCAGCGGAGAGGGACGTGAAAATCGTTGAGTGTCCGGTCTGTATAAGAAGATATCGCTTTGATATTTCCCAGATGACCAAAGACAAGACGAAGGTGAAATGTCGGAAGTGTGAGAATATCTTTGTCATCTCGAGAAACATGTTTCCGTCGGCCCCTCCGGAAACCGCTCCCCCACCTCCTCCGATGGAGGAACCCTCGGCTTCACCTGGACAGGGTGTTCACCCTCAGGCCCTCGTCATCAAAAGTATCCCCAATGAGACGGCTCGGCTACGGATTGCGACCAGGCTCATGGCACTCACACGGGAAGGACTCTCCCCGCTCATGAAGAGACTCTCGAAAACGCCGGTCACGTTTTCGGTTGAGGTGAGCCCCGGGGAGGCAGACGGTCTTCTCAAAACGATCGAATCGACCGGAGCAAAGGCGGAGTTCACTTCACTTGATGTCTCTCGAGTCAGTCTGGGACAAGGCGGACAGGGCTTTCCGAGTCGAAGCTGGAAAAAGTGGGTCTTCGCTGCGATTCTCGTTTTTTTCATCGTGATTGGAGGAGGCCTTTCGTATCATATGTACGGAGAGGTGCAAAAGACGACTGCCCTTGAGCAAAGGGATGTCGACTCGATCATCCCAACGGGGGCATTCCTTTATATCCACTTCAAGGACATCAAAGAGAATTGGAAGAGGATTCAGGGGAACGCCGCCGAGAGGGGTCTTGGAGCCCTGTTTGAGAGGTTGAAGTCCACTCGCCCGGTTCAGGATCTTGTTTCCAAGAAAAGAGATCTGGAGAGGAGTATGGGGCTTCCTCTCGTTGGGCCTGATCTGATGGACTTCATTGGGTCTGACCTCCGGCTCGCGTTCTACCCAGGCAAATCCCCAGAGGCCAATCAGTTCGTTTTGACTCTGAAAGGCAATCTTAAGATAAAGTTGATGGAAACACTGGTAAAATGGATTCCTCAATCCTTCAAGGGTTCTTTGCCGCGGCAGATGGACACCAACGGGGCCATTTATGTCTTTCGGCCTCAAGGATTGGGAAGCGAAGTCTATTTCTTCTCTGAAGGACTTGTCTATATCGTCAGCAGCTCACCAGATTTGATCAGGACCAGCATATCCTTGATGGATCAGAGACTTCCCGCGAAGCATTCCGTGAAATCCATTTCTCCATTGTTCAAAAGGGTTAAGAGGACCAATGCCAACCAGGTCGGAACCTTCTATGTTGGTCTTCAAAAACTCATCGGATCTTGGTTACCGAATCGGAGCAGCAATGACGGAGCGTCCTTGCCTGTGCCCTTGGAGGGTCATGGAGACATAGCGGGTGCAATTTCTTATGGAAAAGGCCTCATCATTGAATCTGCGATGGCTGTAAATGCCAAGGGTCTGGATCCGCCCTTCAAGGGGCTCTTCGAGTGCCCCCCGGCTCAGAATAAGACACTCGCCTACGTCCCAGAAAACACGATCCTGTATGCTTCCAATAACTGTCTGGAACTGGGGAGCTACTTCTTCTGGCTCCGAGAGAACCTGAAGACCCAACCCGACGCTTCCCGGGATTTCAACGAAATCATCCAGGGAATCAATGCGCAAACGGGCATGGATGTCGAGAAGGAGATTGTCGCTCTGCTTGGCCGGGGATTCTCATATGCGATTCTCGCTCCGAGTCGAGAGGGAAACCTTCCACTGCCCGGGGTCCAACTCTTTTTCCCATTGAAAGACCCATCGAAAATGGAAGCCTCCCTTCGGCAGCTTTCGGAAAAACCGGTGATTCGCTTGCGGTTGAAGGAGGCTGGTATTGATCTATTAAGTGTGAGCCATGAGGAGGTCCCCATTACCTATCTGCGTTACCAGGAAAATGACCCGAGGCTTTTCTTCCTGTCGGCCTTCACACCCTGTTACGCCTTTGTGGATGATATTCTGGTTATTGGCAGTGAGGTGGAAAGCCTGAAGCGGATGGTGGACCTCTCTCGGGGCCGAGGTGCCTCCATGCTTAAGGACAGCCGATTGGGTGAGATGAGGCGCTTTGTTCGGGAGAAAAACAATGGGATGACTTACGTGGATCTGAGGGCAACGAGTCGACTCATTAACGGTCTAACGAACCAGGGTGCATTGGGAGGGCTTGAGAAAGCAAGAGGTCAGGTCGTAACGGATCTCCGGGATTTTCTCCAGATCCTGGAGGCGCTGAATTACTCATGGAGTGCGGCTCAGTTTGAAAGGGATCATGTGAGGATTACGTTCTATGTGGCTCTATGAGAGATGAGATGTGGATAGTAAAGCAGAGCAAAACACGATTCATGGTGAAGGAGAAGGCCGAAAAATGGTTTCAGTAGGCACGGGTGAAGGAACAAACTTACCCTCGGACTTTGATCGGAGAAAACACCCGAGGTATCTCGTCGAGATTCCCCTCGATTATACGGGTGTCGATGAAGAACGTGTGTCAACGGGTCTTACGGCGAACGCCAGTGAGGGGGGTATCATGACCTTTATTGGCGAACGGGTCGATGTGGGGACCGTTTTGAACCTGACCCTGTTTTTTCGGCTGGGATTCACGTTTACCGCCATGGAAACGAGGTCGGTTATCGTCTGGAGAGATGATCTTTGGAGGGAGTATCTGGACAATTACAAATATGGAATGAGGTTCCTAAAAGTTAAATCTAGAGAACTCGAGAAGCTTCGAGAGTTACTGAGAAACTCAGAACCACAAGAAACCCTCTATATCCCGACGTGAGGTGGAGCCGACCGAGAAGGAGGGGCCATTCTCGGTTTGCGAGAGAATCCACCCGTTCCCGCACGCGGTCCATCGAGGGCCGCTCGAAATCGAAGATTCCCATACAAAAATCGGCCNNAAAATCGGCCAAATTCGTTCACCGGCGATTCCACGTCGAATCGTCAACGTTGGCGACTTATTAGAGAACGCGTCTTACGGTTTGCATTTCATTGGCAGTCTCGTTTTCGGCACGGCAGGATGAACCGCCCACGCTCCCGCCTGCTTGGCGGGATCGTTCGAGACGCAAAGACCGCAGAGAGGAGATTCCTTTTTCCTTTCTGCCGAGCGGGCAGAAGGGAAAAAACAACGCCCTTCGGGAGTATCTGAGTGCATGGCTTCAGCATGACGGTGATCTAATTTTCGGCCTGTCACCAAGTATTAACCTTGAAAATCTATCTTTACCACAGAGCCACAGCGTACACGGAGATGACATTGCTTTTTCGTTTGCCGGTTGAGGACGGCAAACGAAAACCATCCGGCCGATCGGGCAAGGGGTATAGGATTTCTTGGGCCACAGTGAACCATGTTGGACCGATCCTCGCTCCGGATGGCAGTGATTTTTTTGTCCATCGTCGTCTCCCGATGGACAAAAAAGGAAAGCCCCGCTGTGCCCTCCGTGCCTCTGTGGTGAATATGCAATCATTCCTTCGAGGAAGACAGATACATCAATGACGTGATCGGTTTTGTGTACCCCTGAGTAACTCCGGGGGGTACCGGACGAACCGGGACGAGCCGAAATAAGGTCTTGAAAAAACACGGCGGTCTTTGTATGTTTTCAGGCTGTTGTGTCGTCTCTCTCTCGGGCTGAAGAATTTATGGAAGCCATCTTGCACTGTCCAGGCTCAGGGGTGAAAGGGGCCTCTAATTTCGAGTCGGTTTCCAGTTGTATTCTTATTCCTGAGTGATGTATTCTTAGTCGAGGAGGCGAGGGAATGAGTAAAAGTAGCTTTCCGTATCGCGTGTTTGACAGAAAGCCGCATCCAAATATCGTGAGGCAGATTTTGCACGATCAGGAACTGTTGGCCCAAATGAAAGAAATCCTGATCCAGGAAGGACGTCCCTGCCCCTTCTGTCATCGTAAGGTCCAGAGCGGTCTCCGTACCGAATAATCCGCCTAATTGTGCCGATGTGGGCATCCGATTCCTCGCGTGCGCATGGGCGGATACTCTTCAAGACCTCCCGGCCCTCTCATTCTGATCCAGACTCGATATGGCGTTTTCGAGCGTGAACATGGCGTGATGCGCCACCCGCCACTTCCTCACCTTTTCTGAGGTTGACCTTTCGATAGGAGAGTGAAAGAATAGGGAAACATGCCAAGGGTCGCTGTTTTTACAGCACTGAGCGCCGAGATGTATCCTCTCAAGATCTGAGCGGGTGAATCGGACGCCCCTGGTCCATATGGGGTGGATGGAGGGGAGGGAGGTGGTGCTCGTCTGTTCTGGTGTTGGAAGCGAGAGATCCCTTAAGGCTGCAGCTTTCATCTTTTCGCAATACGGTTTGAAAGGGGTGCTGTCTACCGGTTTTTGCGGTGGATTGGTGCCGGAGCTCAGGTCCTCCGATGTGGTTGTTGGTTCATGGGTCCTTTCGGGAATAACCGAATCCTGTGCGGAGACGAAGAAGCTCCTTCTGACGGATCACGCTCGCCTCTTGGAAGAAACCCTCAGTGAAAGCGGCGTGCAGTCGTGGGTCGGTGGATTGGTGACGGTTCCTCGGCCTGTCTCTTCCCAAAAAACGGAGTGTAGTCTGGCTTATAGAACGGGGGGCATAGCGACTGAAATGGAGACCTTTCATCTCGGCGAATTTTTCCACAAACGAAGGATTCCCTTCGCGGGGGTGCGAGTCGTCGTCGATAGCCTGGAGGACTCGGTTCCACGATTGGAACCGATCATGAGCGGGTTAGGACGGCCTGGTCTTTTGAACCTCATCCCTTATCTTCTTTCTGAGAGGGGTTCATTCTTCGAGCATTTGGGATTTTACAGAAACGGGCGAAAAGCCCAGGTTGCTTTGAGGAGGACCGTGCCAGCGGTCGTACGCGTTTGGCCTGGAAATGGGTCCTAGGAGCCGGGGTCTATGCCTCACTCTCTGGTGTTTCACTGTATCGCGGAAGAGGACCTTGGGGGAGACATTCTGAGGGGGGAGGGTCTTCGGCAAATGGTGATCAGCCTCTTCGATCAACTCACTCCCCAAATCGGGCAACAGGTTGCCGCGGCGAGAGAAAGGCCGTTCACCGTTTCGCCTTTCTTCGCGAGACGGCGGTCTCAAGGCACAAAAGGGGGTGTTGGGAGAGATGATCGCCCGCTCCGGGGTGAGCGGATTGAGGCGGGGACACCGTGCCGATTTCGGCTCACCCTTCTTGAGGATAAGCTTTACCAGATCATGACCGGGATTATTGGTCGGCCGGATTTGATTCTTTCAATAAAAGGTCAGTCCCTCAGGGTAAGCGAGGTCCTGTCCTCGAAGCAAAAGGCTGACCCCTGGCCCCGATCTCAAACCTACCAGGAATTGCGGGATCAGGCATCCTCAACGCGAAAGGAATTGCGACTTCAGTTTGTCACCCCGACCACACTTTCTCGCCGTGGAGGGACCTTGCCGCTTCCAGATCCCCAGGTTCTTTTCACTAGATATCTCAAATCCTGGAACTGGTTTGCCTTTCTACCCCTCTCAACCGATCTTGAGAAACTCATTGAGCGACACGTTTTCCTGAAGGATTTCGGAATCTCTGCAGTGAAATATCAGACCGAAGCGGGGATAAGACCGGCCTTTACGGGGTGGAGCCAGTTTGTTCTCCTTGGTCGTCACCATGAGAGACATATCAAGGAATTCAACCTCCTTGCAGACTATAGCTTTTACTGCGGCACCGGTGACTACACGGATATGGGGATGGGTGTGACACAACGTCTATGAATCTCTTGATCAAATAGCGCTCGTGTTTTCAACTCGGGTGACTGAGCCGTGGAACGATTGAAGGGCTCCGTGTTTCAGACAGGGGGAATGCGGTAAATGGTGGCAGAGTATCGGGAGCTGACTCCTCAACCGAAGCGCGAGACCTTGCTCATGTCGGGGGACTGTCTTTCTTCGGTTTTGCAATTGCGGGCAATTGGATTGTGACTTGAGTTCCCTGACCGGCTCGACTGATGAGTTTCACCTCACCCTTATGCCCTCGGATGATGCTATCGACGATACTGAGTCCGAGGCCGAGGTTTTCCGAATGGGTCGTGAAGAAGGGATCAAAAGCTCTATCGATCTCCTCAAGCGTCATTCCCGTTCCGTCGTCGATCACAGCGATGTTCACCCACCTTCGGTCCGTCCGAGTCCGGAGAATGATCTTGCCGCCCTTGGGCATTGCCTCGACACAGTTTCGGATGAGGTGGTCAAAAACCTCCAGGAGTTCTCGGGAATTCCCCCGGATTGAGGGGAGAGTTCTTTGGTCAGGATTGAGTTCGAAATCGATACCTTCCCTTCGAAACACGCTGTTCCATTTTTTTCGGACAAAGTGCATGATGTCTCGAATCAACTGGGCCGATTCCAAGGGCTTGAATTGCTCATCGGTGGGTTCCTCAGAAAAACGGCGAACTTGTCTGAGAACCGCTCGTATCGAGCGAGCCTCAACGAGCATCTGTTCTAGATTCGCTTTGATCTCATGAGGTTCTGAGATGACCTCTTCGAGGCTACCGATCTGAGCCATAACAGATTCCAGCCTGTCTCCCACCTTTCGGCTGAGACTTGAAACTGCTTCTTTCATGGCAGTCAAACGGGAAGAATGAATGAGCCTTATGTTTTCTTCCCCGTCATGAGCTATGTCCCGAACAAAGATCGTCATCCCTTCTGGCTTCTCATCGACCCCCGGGTGGGCCGCTAGGGTGAGCTTGACGGGAAGTCGGCCTCCTCCCCTTACGATTGCGACCGTTTCAAGGTCGAGAACTTCCCTATTTTCAAGCACATTCTGAATGAGTTGTTCCAAATCCACTAAGGGGAGCATGGGTGATAGGCGCTTGCCCTTCATCTTTTCTCTCTCATAGCCGAGAATCTCGCTGGCACCAGCATTCCAGGAATGAATTCTCCCCTTCGAATCGATCGTGATGATTCCGGCAGCAAACAGTGACACCTTCTCGGCAAGCTCTTCTCGATCTCTTTCGAGAAGTCTTTCATGGGTGATTTCCTTGATCACATGGATGGAGCCCGCGAGTCTTCCAAACGTGAGGATCGGAGAAACGAGGATCGAGAAGATGCCATTCCATCGCGGAGGGGCGACTTCCTCATGATAGGTGACGCCCTTCTTGAGCATACTTTCGAGTTTTTCTCTGGACACGGAAAAAGGCTGTCCGTTATAGAAGAGTTCGAAGCACTCCTTACCAAGGGCATCCTCGAGGGGAATCCGGAAGCGCTCAAAGATGGTTTTGTTTGTCTTTAGGATCCGAAAATCGCGGTCACAGATGACGACGAGGTCAGACACGGAGTCAATGGCATCTTCCCATTGTTTTTTGCTCTGACAGACCGTGTCGAAGAGGGTGAAGTTCTGGACAACCACTGTCAAGAATTGTGAGAAAGCCTTGAGGATCGCCAGGTCGCCTTCAGAGAACTCCCTTAGGCTCTTGGACACAACCGTAAGGGTACCGATGACCGTGCCTTCCCATGACAGAGGGAAACCTGCATGGAGCATGCGTCTCTTTTCCTGGGTGACTCTGCCGGATATGTCAGAGATCTCTGTGATATGGGTGGCGATCAGGGGTTCAGCCCTTCTTAGGACCTGGCCGGGGATCTTCTCTCCCTCCCGAATCACTTTGAGGTCGTCTTCGGCGGTTTTCGACAGCCCCAAGCAAGCTTGGAGTTTGAGGACGCGATCTTCTGGGTTGAGGATGTGCAAGTATCCCCCGTCCATGTGCGAGGCTCGGAGAGTGAGTTGAAGTCCTTTGGTCAGGGATTTGGTTATGTTTTGGTTCGTAATGGCAACAGCCGTCAGGTCTTCAATCCAGGAAGTGGCATCTGTTCCCAGCTCCTTGAGCGCGTCCTGGAGCTGAAGGCATCGCTCGATGAGCTCCTCCCGATTCAAATGATCAAGGCCTGAGACCGGTTCCATTGATTTTCCAGATTTCCTGCCTCACACGCGGGGACAGTCATGCGGTCCATTCGGGTGAGAATAGGACTTTTTTTCCGATAAAGGCGCTTCTGGAATCCATTCAACTCCGAAGAACCAGGGATTCTAAGCGTGATTTAGCACGTTTCATGCCAAGGAGAGGCCTCCCCGCATCGATCGTCATATGGCACCGGTGCCTCTCCCGCATTCGATGAGTCGGACGAGTGACGCAGGGGGGGAGCGGTTTCATCCCACGTGCTGGATTTCGATGCCTTAACCGGCCAATTCGATCGTGATGAAGACTCATTTCAAAAGGATACTTTCCATGCTTTCAGATGAATTCGTTACCACTGAAAAATGCCCATTCCGCTCCTTGATCGAAGTTTCTGACCCGTTCCAGGACTACTCCCTATGTTCGACCTCCTAAACTCGGCCTGGTGGCCTGAGACAGTCCTCCATGCGCAATTAAGTCAGTTTCCATCTCTCGCAGAGCACACCGAGATCTCTGAGTTTTGACCTGAATCGCTGAGCGGGCGATTCAGGTCAAGAGCGTCAGCGCTTCGCATGTATTGATTGGGTCCCCCCATGCGATTCGTTGTGAAAGCTATATTGCATGGCCCCGGAGGGGTGGCCTGATTTTTCCTCTCAAAAAAACAGGCCAGAGTCAAGATCATCTCTTGTGAACTCTGCGGGATCGAGCTACCCTGAGCAAAGTCGAAGGGGAGCAGGCGAGAGCGAGTGTTAGGGCATTGTCCTGGAAAGCCAATCTGAAAACA
>JABAOH010022042.1_pt1 | contig 21283 bp, 16 predicted proteins | sample 7062181 | NCBI WGS metagenome assembly JABAOH01 (sample SAMN14538630, study PRJNA623070) | marine sediment metagenome | biome: marine biome [ENVO:00000428]; feature: marine pelagic biome [ENVO:01000023]; material: deep marine sediment [ENVO:00002113]; isolation source: pool of 5 deep marine... | reverse complement strand
TTCAAGATTAAAGCAGCTTTATTAAAAACATGCTTATATGTTTAGCAAAAGCGCGTATTATATGGACAATGAAACGGATGTAGCTTCTTACAAGGAAGCGATGTAATGGTAGCTGGGGTATGATCGATAAGTATTTCGGGGACAGGTTAATAAATACCAGTCATTTTCAAGCAAGGAGAAACAGATATGGGCGATAAGGGGAAAAAAGATAAAGGCAAAAGAGAACAACAGAAAAAGGCCCATCTTAATCCAAAGGAAAAACGAAGATTAAAAAAAGAAAAGAAGAATAAATGAATGTCAAAGTGGCCGATGCTCCAAAATACGGGAAAGGCCTAAAAAAGGTTCCACCTAAGGTGCAGGCGGACACCTTTAATTATCCTCGTAAGAACACAAAAAAGCAGGACGGCTCTTTTTCATCCGTCCTGCTTCGTTGTTGTGATTCTTCCCGAAATTAGCCAGCGTCGTCAAGACCCCAAGTTACCGTGTGGGTTACAGGAGTCATTTCACACACAGGCATCTCAGCGAACTAATTGGAATCCATTTCAACCACTTCGAATTCCGTACTGTCATTTTGAAAACTGGCAAGTTTTGCAGACCAGTTTTCTAAAGAAGCAGTATGAAGCGTGACCTGTTTTTCCCGCAGTTCAGCCAGTTTCCGCTTAGAATCTTCACGGGCGGCCATCGCTTTAGCCAGCGCACTGGTTAAATCGGTTTGCTTTAAAGCAGTCGCACTGTTCTTATCGGCCATGTCGATTACACGTTCGGCCTTGACTTGCTGTATTCGTGCGTTGAACCTGGCCTTTACAGCATCAAGATAGACCTGTGCGGCCTTACGTTTTGCAGAGTTGGCAGCCAGCATAATATTCATGTCAGCTTGCGCGGTCGCATGTTGGGCATCAATGTCGGCATTTTCGCACGTTTTGTTTGTATTTGCGTCTGCCATCATACGGTCACAGACAGCTTCGCCCCGGAGGCTCTGACTTAATGCCAGCTTTCTGTCTCGTTCTATCTCTGACTTCAATATCGCGTTTTCCAATGTAAATTGTGCGTTAGTGCGGCTGATTTCTGCCTCTGTTTTTTGTCGCACAACGGTCGCCTGCGCCAATGCCTGCTGTAAATCGGCCTGTGCGATTCTTTCCGCCGATTGGATTGTATTTTCAATTTTGGCCAGTTCTGCTTTAAGATATCTGTGGGCAGAATCAATCTGCGCATCAATCTGCAGTGCAAGAGCTTCTTGCGAATCAGAAATACTTTCGGCTTCTGCCATGAGTTTTGAATACTGGGCGTCGCCGCGCTGTTGTACGGCCCAAAGCGCAACTTTTAATTCTTTAACATCATTTTGGCCGATCTTAGTAACGGCTTCTGCTTCTGCAAGAAGTTGTTCTGCGCGAGCGTTGACAATCTGCTCCAGAGCGTCCGCTTGACTCTGATAATCCATGACCTCGGCTTCTTTTTCCTTACGGAAGGATTCCGCTTGCACAAGGTGCTGGCGGTATTTTGATTCTACGACATCCATCTCTTTTTCGGTCTTGGTTTCAATTTCGCTGAACCGTGAACGAGCCTGGGCCTCAAGAGCATCCGCGATGCCTAATTTCTCTGATGCAATGGCATCTTCCTGTGTTTTTACAGCCAGAAGATTTGTTTGGGCTTCTGCGAATGTCGCTTCTGCGACCAATTCGTACGCGTCAGCTTTCGCCCTGGTTCTCATAACCTCCGCAAGGCTTGTGCGATAGTCTGCGATGTGGTCCGGTTCTATCCTGGCCGCGACAGCCTTGACTTGCGGAACATCCGGCACCTCGTGCAGTTCTTCCGGCTGCTCCGGTGCGGGAGTTGTGTTATCGTCGATTTCCACTTTATTTGCTGCTTTTTTAGACGCAATTTCTTCCAAGACTTCCTGTTTTATTCTTGCCGCTTCGGCTTCGGCTTCGGCGATAATCTCAAGTTTCTGTGCCTCGGCCACAGCCTCGGCATGAATCGCTGTTTGACGTATGGCCTCGGCACGAGCGGCGGCCTCTGCCTTAACAAATTCGGCACGTGCGAACTGTTCGGCCCTGTCCGAACTAACTCGGAGTTTCTTGACTTCATTGAGTTCATCGTCGAGTTTGGCCTGAATTTCAGCAAGCTGCGATTCGTAGTTGGCTGCTGAGCTGTCCTGATGATGGTTAATCTCCGCCCGAAGACGGGCAATTTCAGCCAAGGCCTTTTCAAGGCGGGTAGGCGCATTGGCGGATTTCTCTTGTGTTTTCGCCAGCGCTTCGGCCTTGACAGACGCGGCTTCTGTCAGTTTTAATTGATACTCTTCATTCGCAAGATTCGCCTCAATGGTAGCGGCTTTGGTACGAAGCTCTTTTACGTGAGCCGCCGCATCCTTAAGGATTGCTTCGCGGGTGGCATTGAGTCTGTCGGCTTCCGATTTTGTCTGAATAGTGGTAGATTTGATTTGCTCATCAAGTTCATCTACACGAGCTGTCGTTTCCAGTTTAACCGCGTGAGCTTTCGCCTTAAGTTCCAATACGGTGGCAGCGGCCCGTTCCCGGGTCGCTTTCGAGGCTTCTGTCATTTCAAGAATTTTAGCATTGCTTTCGACTTCAATCGCGTTGTGAATCTCTTTGAGCTGTTCAATACGAGCCGTTTCGCGTTCGAACTTTTCACGTCCGTTAGCGATAATATCGTTACGTTTGCTGTCGCTTTCTTTGATTAATGACGCCACGATTGCGTCTTTCCGTTCGATGAGAACACCAAGTTCTGCTGCTCTTGCTTCGATTTGCGCCATAGCTTTACTGTATTCCCTGCTGCACTTTTTATGAAGAGCACCGGCTTCAGAAAGGCTTTTGTTGGCTTGTGCTTCCACTTCCATGCGGCGGGCATTGAAATCAGCCAACTTTTTATTCAATTCTGCACGAGCCTGTAAATCACCAGCATCGGCTGTTTCCAGGGCCATTTCGACTTTGGAAACGCCGATTTTACCCTCACTTACATACTTGAGCGGCAGTTCCGAACTATTAGCCAAGAGGGAAAATTCCGAATGAGTTTTCGAAATTTCAAGACGATCATGTACCGGCTTCAAGACCCGACCATACCTGTCGGCACATCCTAAGACGAGCAACATGAGAATTAAAAATGTGCCGACAAAATGCTGAGCAATTTGCTTGTTTTGTATGTTCACCATTACCTTCCTCCCAAATTATGAGTTTCAATGTGCCCCCATTGCCATCCAACGGGCCCGGCATGGAGTTTTTCGTCATAATGAAAGAACCACTTTAAGAGGTAGAGGCAATTTTTTGAGGATTCCTCCGGGAAATGGATATATCTTGGCGAAAAAAACATGCTTTAGAGCATGGAGAACACGTCTACTTAAATTCATAGAAAGCGTTCGTACAAACTTATCGGAACACAGAGCATGAAAACGTAAACTGCTCTAATCGCTGGTTTTCCGATTTCAAAATTATGGGCAGCGGCCTATTAATGGCTGGGCGAGTAGACAGAAAACGGTGACTTGATTCACGCTTCTGTGGGCATGACAACGGCGACAGATGGTGATGAGGCCCCTTCGCTGCGGTCGGGATAATCCCCTTAGAGTGTACAACACCCTAAGCAATGGGGCAAGGGGGAAATAGCTTTTGTTCTTATCCTGCTATTTGTTATAATAGCACTATCTTGCTACGGCGGAATAATTTCCGCTGAGAGCAAAAGTGCATAAGAGCGTAGGAGCATGAGCCAAAATGGCTGATAAATCGTCGCTAACAAAATTACTTGCCGCGAAAAAGTTTGAAAGAATCGAGGGTGTTTTTCGCAAACATTTCCAGCTCGGCCTCGAGACAAGGAACATCCGGGGCAAAGAAATAAAACAGATGTGTAGTGCCGATTGTCAGCCGAGGTTTTGCAAGGTTGTTCAAGGTAAGTCCGTGGGCCTGAGCAGGTGTAATAAGGAACGTCGGCGAAGCCTCCAGATAGCGATAGAGACGGGGCAGTCTTATATTACAATTTGCCATGCGGGTATCGTGCTTGTCTGTGTGCCGGTTATGGACAAGGATAAGGCTTTAGGTGGTATGTTCTTCGGTAAATGTCTTTGGGAGCCTGTGACACAGGTCCTGACAAAGGATATCAAAAGGCGGCTGAAGGATATTCATCTCAACAAAGAAAAACTGACTGCGGCGCTGCGCGAGCTGCCGTTTATACCCGGCCGAAAAATCAACGAGGCGGCGGAATTCTTATTTGACCTGCTTTACGAAGTTGCCGGCTTCGACCCGCGGGTCATCAGATGGCGCCGCGAGCGCTCGATGCAGCAGTCGCAAATAGGTGAGTTCATCCAGGAAAAGAAAAAGCTCGGCACCGAATGGCACTATCCTCTCGAAAGCGAGCGCGAGCTCATGGGCAAGGTCAAAATCGGCGACAGAACAGGCGCCAAGGAGATTCTCAATTCCATACTCGGGACGATATTGTTTAAGACTATCGGGGACATTGGAGTCCTCAAGGCAAGACTGCTGGAGCTGCTGAGTATTCTGAGCCGCTCGGCTGTGGAAGGCGGAGTAAATATCGACGTTATGCTTGAAAAGAACCTGACGTTCGTAAACAAGGTGATGCAAATTAACAACCAGGAGGATTTGTGTGCGTGGATAAGTACGGCGCTGAACGAATTTATCGAGTTGGTCTATTCTTCGCAGGATGCCAAGAAGGTAACGCAAATCAGGCCGGCCATAAATTATATCGACGCCAACTACAACAAATCGATAACCCTTGCCGACGTGGCAAGGGCTTCGCATCTGAGCGTTTCGCGGCTGGCTCATCTATTCAAGGAGCAGATGGGCATCACTATCATAGATTATCTTACAAATGTTCGGATAGAGCGAGCGAAACAACTGCTGCTGGCGACCGACCAGAATTGCACGGAGATTTGCTTCGAGGTCGGGTATAATAATCAAAGCTATTTTACCCGGACTTTTAAGGGCCTTGTCGGGATGACGCCGCGCCAATTCAAGGTCAGAAACCAGCGAAAAGAGAAGATTTCTGCACTTTTATAAACGTATTGCCTGAGCAATAGCAATCTGCTACAGCGCTGGTTGCAATGGTTTTTGAACACGCGAGAACTCTTATCTTGACATTTCAACGCTGCTTACCATACTATCGGTGCTTATCGGCAATTATGTAAGGGGCAATGCTGAGAATGACGAATTGCGGGAATTAAGATATATGGCCAGGCACATTGCTATCTTGGGTTCAACAGGGTCGATTGGTAGAAATGCGCTTCGGGTAATCGATGCGCTTGGGCCGCAGTACGCAATCGTTGCATTGAGTGCTCACAGTAATGCCGAGTCGTTGGCTGCGCAAACAAGACGATATAAGCCTGAATTTGTTGCTATCACAAATGCTGATTATACAGAGCAGCTTGCTGAATTAGTCAGTGATTTGGATGTTGAGATCCTGGCTGGGCCGGATGCTTTGATAGAGATTGCACAGCTCCAAGAGGTTGATATTGTTCTTACCGCGGTTGTTGGTGCGGCGGGTCTGCCTGCGGTCCTTGCCGCTGCCAGGTGCGGCAAACAGCTTGCTATCGCCAACAAGGAGCCGTTTGTTATTGCAGGTGAGCTACTAAGAAAAGAAGCAAAGGAAAACGGCGGTACTATTCTACCGGTGGACAGCGAACATTCAGCCATTTTCCAGGCCATGCAGTCCGGCCGGCGCGAAGAAGTCAATAAAATCATCCTGACGGCTTCCGGCGGGCCTTTTCGACAGGCCTCCGCTGAAGACATCCGAAACGTGACACTGGAGCAGGCCCTTTCGCACCCTGTCTGGGATATGGGGCCGAAAATCACCGTTGACTCGGCCACGATGATGAACAAGGCATTCGAAATTATCGAGGCTCGCTGGCTTTTTGATATACCGGTGGAGAAAATACAGGTTTTGATTCACCCTGAATCAATAGTCCACTCGCTCGTCGAATTTGTGGACGGCTCGGTGATAGCGCAGCTCGGAACTCCGGATATGTGTCTTCCAATTCAATATGCTTTGACGTATCCCGCACGCGTCGCCGGGATTGCTGAGCATCTCCGGCTCGAAGAAATAAGGAAACTTACGTTCGAGAGACCAGATTTGGAAACGTTTCGTGCGCTGTCATTGGGTTATGAGGTTGCGCGAACAGGCGGCACGGCTGCGGCTGTTTTCAACGCCGCGAACGAGGCGGCTGTGCAAGAGTTCTTGGCCGGCAGAATTAAATTTGTTAATATAGTCGAACTTGTCGAACATTGCCTGAGTAAGCATGATGTTAAAACAAATGTGTCGCTCGAGGAGCTGCTCGAGGCCGACGCCTGGGCGAGAAGAGAAGCCAGGGTCGGTGTAAAATGAAATAAGAGAGGCTATTGAATGACTAAACTTAAAGGTTTGCTGGATAAATATTTTGGTAAGAATTCCCGCTCATTGTTGTGGTTTATTGTTTTCGTCGCAGTAGTTTATCTAATTGTCCGAAACATTAGTACTTTCGGTTATTTGCTAGTAGTCGTGATGGGTTTCAGTGCGGTGGTTTTTATCCACGAGTGCGGTCATTTTATTCTTGCCAAACTGTCCGGGATAAAGGTCGAGACGTTTTCGATTTTTTTACCACCGATTTTGTTAGGTGTGAGAAGGACACCAAATGGTCTGCGGTTTCGCATACTGCCTAAGTTCTTCCCAAGAGAAAACGACGAATCGGATGATGGCTCACTGAGCTTTACGGTGGGTAAGAAGGGCAAGGCAGGTGAGACAGAATACCGCATTGGTCTTATCCCAGTGGCGGGATATGTGAAAATGTTAGGACAGGAGGACACCGGTGCAGACAAGATTACGGACGACCCTCGTGCTTTTCCGAACAAACCCATTGGTGTTCGCATGGCGGTAACAGTCGCGGGCGTTGTGTTTAATGTGATTGCTGCTATTGGTATTCTTATGATGGTTTACCTTGTCGGCATAAATCGGTCGCCCGCTGTGGTTGGTGGTGTGGTGCCGAATTCGCCCGCGGAGCGAGCAGGCCTGAAACCAGGTGATGAAATAATGGAGATTGCAGGCAAAAGTGACAATCTGGACTTTGGCAATATCTTAATTGCAGGGGCTTTGTCGGATGTAAACGAAGTAGTTGCGCTGAGAGTAAAACACGAGGACGGCTCTGAAGAAGATTTAGCACTTGTGGCAGAGCAAATGCCAGGGGAGACAATAAGGCGTTTCGGTATTGAGCAAGCATGGAGTCTGACCATCGCAAAGCTTTTTGAAGATGATGCTAACGACTTATATTCTAGGACCGGTTTACTTGCGGGCGACCGCATCAAGTCTGTCAATGGCATAAATGTAAAAAGCTATTGGGAATTGGCTGAAATAGTGCAAAGTGCTCTTGTGCCGGAGGTAACGTTGTCAGCCGAGCGAACCAGGGACTCTGGCGAAATTGAGTCAATTAAATCGCAAATTCGACTGAATTTGAGTCCAGTTAAGAATTATGATATTGAGACTGAATCCGACCTTGGCCATATTTATTCAATTGTTCCACGCCTGTTGATAAGCGCTGTTTCAGTCGAGCAGGTTTTGACTGTCGGTGATACCGGGCCTTCCCTGCAGCGTGGAGATATAATTCTTGCGGCTGGTGATGTTGAGAATCCCACGTTTAAGGAGCTTCGTGACGTTACTGCAGAACATGAGGACAAAGAACTGTCCATCAAGGTATTACGTGTGGACGCCAGTGGCGTTGAAGAGACCCTTACAATTATAGTTAAGCCCAAGCGTCCTCGGGGCAGTGACAGGGCGTTAATCGGTATTGTGCCCGTGCTTGATACTGAGCATCCGGTTGTTGCCAAGACCATCACTGCTGAAGGTGGACCGGCGAAGCTGGCTATTCCCCGCGGTGCCACGATAATGGCTGTTGACGGGGAGGAGGTGTCAAACTTCTATGATGTAATCAGAGAAATTAGTCGGTATCCCGCTGAGCATATCACGATTGATTGGCGAATTGATAAGGAAACGGCTGGAGACGTTGCTTTGAATGTAGGTACCGACGGAGAGTTTATCACCGTCAAATCAACTTTCGCTGAGCTTCTTCCGTTTGAGAATATGAATAGACTTTACAAGGCCAGCGGGCTGGTTGATGCCTTTACGATGAGCTGTAAGAAAAGTGTTTGGTTTATTATTCAAACCTATGTTACCTTAAAGGGGCTTTGGGCCAGAAATATCAGTCCGGAAGCACTAAGCGGGCCAGTAGGTATTGTAGCGATAAGTTATAAAGTTGTTGAGCAATCAGCTCTTAATTTTCTATATCTGCTTGCGTTCATAAGCGCGAATTTAGCAGTTATAAATTTCCTGCCTATCCCGATTGTGGATGGTGGAGTGTTTGTTTTGCTGATTATCGAAAAGATAAAAGGTGGGCCGGTAAGTACCCGCGTCCAGGAGATAATATCTTATGCAGGTCTGATTCTCATTGCTGCAGCTTTTCTGTATTTGACCTATAACGATATTGTTAATCATCTTCTTCGTTAGACGATTATCCGGCACCAATCTCCAGCGCTGCGTGGCTATCAAAGCAACGGGTTCATCTGTAGCCGAGTCAAAGAAAGACCAATAGAGGGGAAAGATATGGAAGAACTTTCATGTTGACTGAAGAAAGGACTTGAAAGTGATGGAAACGCTATTGGAAAAACCATCTTCGCAGAGTTATCACGAAGGTATATTCAGCGCTCTGAAGGAACAAGACAGCCAGATCTATGAGCTGATAACGAAAGAGTACGAAAGGCTGCAAAACAGCCTGCAGCTTATCGCTGCGGCGAATCAGTGCTCAAGAGCGGTGTTAGCGGCTCTTGGCTCGGTCGTTCAGAATAAGACTGCCGAGGGTTTCCCCGGGGCCAGACACCATGGGGGCTGCGAGGTTGTCGACGACGTGGAGAAACTGGCCCTGGACAGAGCCAAAGAAGCCTTCGGCGCCAAGTATGCAAATGTACAACCTCATTCCGGCAGCCAGGCCAACCAAATTGTCCTCGCCGTGCTACTGGAGAGAGGAGATAAAGTATTGAGTCTTGGCGTAGAGCAGGGGGGACATCCATCGCATGGAGGGCCGGGCTCGCTTGCAGAGAAATTCTTCAAAATAGAAAACTATTATGTCGATAAAACAAGTTTTCTTCTGGATTACGATGCTATTAGAGAGCAAGCAGTCAAGGTCAAACCCAAGCTGATTATGTGCGGTGCCAGTGCTTACGCCAGAAAGATAGATTTTAAGAAATTCAGAGAGATTGCGGACAGCGTCGGGGCATATCTTTTGGCCGATATCTCACACATTGCGGGATTGATAATGGCTGGCGCACATCCTTCACCGATAGATTATGCGCATTTTACAACGACAAGCACATATAAGGCGGGTGGGCCCAGGGGCGGCCTGATATTAATGGGCAAAGACTACGACCTGCAAACAAAGGTCTCGGGCAGGGATATGCCGTTATGGAAACATATTCAGGATGCGACATTTCCAGGCGTGCAGGGGACGCCTTATTTTAATCATATAGCGGCAAAAGCGGTTTTCTTCAAAGAAACACTTTCCGATGAATACAAAGCCAGACAATTCAAAATCATAGAAAATGCGAAAAGACTGGCAAGTGATTTGTTAGATTTGCGATATGATGTGCTTACGGGAGGAACAGACAACCATATGATTCTGATAAACACGGAGAATTCNNTGCGGTATAATCGTCGATATGATGAAGCTGCCTTACGATGGGAAGCCAGCTCCGATTACCAGCGGTATCCGGTTAGGCACGCCTATCGTTACAAGAAATGGAATGGGCGATAACGAGATGGACAGCATATCGGTGCTGATAGATAAGGTGTTGAGGGCCGTAGAGATAATAAGCGACACACAGTACAAGATAAGTGAATCGGTCAAGAACGAGACCAGAGACAAAGCCAAAGAACTGTGCAGCAAGTTTCCTATGCGTTAATTAAGAGGTGGATGTAATAGTATTTTTAACCGTTTTGGAAAATTGAATATTATTGACTCCCTCCTTGCCCAATTGGATTTGAGCGTAGATTATTAATTCCAACAAGAAGCTCCGAGCTACTTATCTATTGGCTCAGCCATACCTAATGTGTCCACGACTCCATATTGGTTTATATCTGCATCAAAGTCCTACATTTTGCTCATACTGGCATAATGTGTTCCACCATACGCACCCATGTTGAGGCGACCGCCATTTGGCATGGGTTCAGCAGAGGCGTCAACCGCCGGATCGCCGCCATCAATGCAGGGGCTTGTAACTTCGTCGATTACCCATATATCTTGTTCAGGCCAATATCTCCCATGCTCGGACAACAAATGGTAATCACCATTATCCGGGTCAACCAAAAGCGGGTCGGCATCGATGTTATTTTCACCAGCATGTGCTTCTTTTAAGCAACTATATCGTGCTTGGCACCCATACAGATTGTCGTTAGTGTTATTCCATAAGATACAGTTGCTGATAGCTGGCTGGGAGTCTGCATAGGCATTAATGCCGTATTTGTTGTACAATACTGTTACATTACTTATGGTCGGCGAAGTGTCTGCAATAAAGATACCCATGAAACTGTTTCTTACGACGAAATTCTTCAGCACACTATCAGGGCCTTCCCCATCGTAAAAACATACCGTGAAGTCATCAGGATTCTCCAGCACTGGTACACCAGCTACACTAACGAGGCCCTGCAGTATTATTGCCTTCCCTTTAAATTCGATTTTTTCGGTGTAAATTCCAGGGTAGACCAAGATGGTGAATCCATTTTGTGCAGAATCGATGCCCTTCTGAATAGTGGCGAAAGCTGTTTTGGGACTTAGACCGTTATTTAAGTCGTCACCGTTTAATGCATCAACGTAACGGATTGTGGTCTGGTAACTGTAAGAGACATAAATGTCCGCCGAGATAACCGCACCCTCGAGCTCCCTACAAAAATAGAATTCATTCCCATTGCTGGAGACCGAAGGAAATCTTGAATTTGCTTCTAGTGTGTCAAAAAATGATAAATGCTCAATTGCTCCAAAAGGTTCTTCTAATGATTGACGTGTCGCTTTATAAATCTGAAAATAACCATTGATGTTAGAAGTAAAGTATAGGGATAATCCATCAGGCAATATAAAAGGGTCTGCATCATTGGCAGTAGTATTCAACTCTATCAGGTTCCTAACATCGTCAAATGGAGAGTTCAAATGCGTGCGAGTTGCAATGTATAGGTCATACTCACCCACACCCCCCGGAAGATTATAGCCCATAAAGACTATCGTCAACTCATCCTTAGTCAAAGATGGATCATTAAGATTTCCAAGGATATTTAATTCGATAATGTTATTTCCTACCGGCCACGGTTTATTAGTCGATGCTCTTTCACTGACTTTAAGTCGATGTCCGGAGCCTGGCTCAGTTCTGTGGTAGTACATCCGTAGGTTGTCAACTGAAACCCACGGACAAGGAACATGACCGCCGGAATAATTTAGGCTGCTTATTTCCGTAACTTCTGTGAATAGAGCGGATATATCTTCACGGGTTGCCCGGTAGATGCGATGATAATAGAAATTGGACGTATCAACTCTGGAGAAGTAAAGCGTTTGTCCATCATAAGATAAAAACGGCGTCCTGTCACCATACTCGGTGTTCACCTCCGTAACCGGCACCGACTCGGTCCATTGTGAAAAAACCTGCCCAGACAGAGCAAAAGACCCTAACACCGCCAGAAGAAGTAAGTTGGTTCTCGCTTTCATAACTATCGCTTTCTCTTTAAGCAATACGAACCCATAAAATGGCAACGGATATACCTGGGTGGGAAAAAACAGTAAAGTTGTTGGTCATGGCTGCTCCTCTGAAATAATATTATATTATGTATAAAGGCGGTTTTCAACGAAATTGTTTCGTTTTTTCGAGATTTTACCTTAAGCGATTTATATAATTTGTCGCTCTTGCCGCAAAAAGTCGGTTGAAGGCTGTTTAGTTGATAAACAGAAGTGTAGATTTGGTCTGTCACAAAACCTTTAGCACGGCCGGGTAGTTTTCTTTGTTGTTACAGCCCAGAACAGTTGATATATTGCACCGATGACGGCCATAAATACCACAGCGGAGAATAATATCATTGACATTAGCAGCGCCGGCGATGTCTCCACGCCGTAGAGTGCCAGAAATCCCACCAACGTTACCTCTCTGACGCCAAGGTTAGCCACCGATATCGGAATTCTTCCCAGAATATATATAACTGCACACAGCCAAACGAATACTCCCACTCCCAGAGGCGCTGTTATGTTTGCCCCCCTGGCAGAGAAGAAATATATAGCCGCACCGCCGACCGGATGGGCTATTATGGTAATAGATGCGATAGCCAGATGGAATCTGGCCCCAACCGCCTGAAAGATTGCGATTTGCTCGATTATTTTTTGACCCTTTTGGCGCATGTTTACGGGAAAAGGCCTTAGTAAAAGCCTGAGACCTTTAATAATTTTGCCGCCTGTTCGGCTGTTTAACAACAGTATAGAAATAAGTATTATAGCTGCCAGCAATACCGAGCAGACAGCCGGCAGCAGCCAACGATTTTCTGTGTTAGCTGCAGGATTGGTAACTATCAACGCAACGAGACCGAATGCTATCATAACAAACATTATTGACAACTGGTTGTATAACATACTGCTAAGAACGCTGCTTCCTTTTCCGGTATCTTTTCTGAGAATATACCATTTTATCCCCGTACTAAGTATTCCGGGTATAATCATACTATAAAACAAGGTAACTGCGCTTGCACCAAATAGCGTGGATATACTAACATTGCAGCCTTGTTTTTTGAGAATAAGCTGCATCTTTATTGACCGAATCCAGAAAAGTATTACGGTCAATAACCATACAGCTATCAGGAACTGCCACCTTGTCGTTTTCACAGTTTGCCAGAATTGCTGAAGGTCAATTCGGCTAAAGACCCATACCAGCAATACTGTTGTGATTAGAATTCTGATAAGGAATTTGACTAATTGTTTAGTGCGAGTGGTCATATCCTGTTTTGGATTAGCCAGGCATATCTGCGAGAATCAGCACCTTTCTTGAAAAGGCCAGTTGTATTTTGTAGAGCTTGTAAACAACTTTATTATCTGGAAATAACGCATTTAAGAGTCCAAAAGGTAAGCGGGAAATCAGTGCTGTAACGGGAAAACAAATAAATCCGGTCAGCGGGCCGCTCAAATAGCAACTCTTTATATTTTTGAACCCGGCATTAACCAAAAGCTGGTTGAGCCTGCGCCTGGTAGTCACATAGTTGTGGGAAAAATCACAGTTAAAGAAATTAAGCCGCCAGTTCAAATAATCCGGCGAGCATATTACAAGCTTGCCCTTGGGCTTTAGAACTCCCTTTATCTGCCGGGCTATCTGCAACGCATCCTGCATACTGCTCATATGCTCCATTACATTTATCATCACCACAACATCAAATTCTTTGTCCACTACGGGCAGAGGTGGAACCATTGCACAAATGACCGCCGCTCCTTTTTTCTCAAGTGATGCCGCCATCTGCCGGTTAGGTTCTACAGCAACATATTCAATACCTTTTTCAAGACAAATATCGGCAAAGACACCTCTACCGGGGCCTATTTCTAAAATACTACTGCTGGAAGCTGCCCCGGTATATCTGAAGATTTTACGGGACAACGCTTTGACCAGCCACATACCCATTTTTGTAGGTTTTTCTTCTTGGCTGAAGTGGTCGAAAAAATCATCCGCTACCTTGTTTTGGTTCGCCATATCGCAATTCCTCGAGCCCTGTAAGGGAAACTATGTCAGGTCCTTTAGAAAAATAATCACTGTTTTCTCGCTATCAGCACCCTCTCATCAGCACACTTATTCTTATATTCGTTATATACATCGAGGTTGTAACAACTTTTGTAAAGCAAATAATCCTGCTTTAAGATTATTTCGAAACCTTCCGAAATCAAAAGCCGCTCAATCTTGTCCCATTCTATGTGGTCATCCGGCCATACGTGAATATCGCCTTCTCTTTTATATCGGGGATTCATTATCCGCCTGAATATGTGTTTATAACCTTTCACATCAAGTAAAAGCCGAAGACAACGTTTTAGATCTATTATTGGCCGGGCTTTTCGTAAAAACTCGACATATTCATTCTGTCTTTCGTAATATGACCCAATAACTTCATGGTCGATATAAATCACGCCGTCCGGCTTTAATACTCTGCACATTTCCTTTACTATTTGCAGATAATCAGGTACATGATGCAACACCGAATAAGTTGTCACCAAATCGAACTGCCCGGTTTGCACATTGGACAAATCGCTTCCGTTAACCTTCAAGACAGTCGAAAGCCGCGTTTGAGAAAACTTGCGTTCGATAAGGCTCAAGAACCCTTCTGAAACATCCGCTGAGACTGTGTTAATACCCAACTCTATCAAGTGCCTGGTAAGGTTGCCGGAGCCGCATCCATAATCAAGGGCGGTAATAGGCGCCGAATTCGTCCTAACCGCCTCAATTGCCACGCCCAGAGCGTTTCGCAGCCGTTTTTGCTCAACGGGATTAAATATTTCACCGTGCGAACGCTCATATTCTCTGCCAACTGTATCGTTAACCTTCTCATTGAATTGTATTTGCTCTTGAATACACATAACCAATTTTGAGCTATGAGCATAATTTCTCGTATATATCTGCTATTTGCTTCAATTGCTCCTGGCCCTCGAACTTAAGAGAAAATAAATCAGCTTTATTTATCAGGCTTTCCCGCAAAGAGCTATCGTGTACGAGCCGTTCAACCGCCTGAGCAATATTCTCTGCATTCAGCTCATCCAACAAAATTCCTGTTTGCTCATGCTGGACCAATTCCACTAAACCTCCAACCGCCGAGGCAACCACGGGTATCTTCATTCGCATAAATTCGATAGCGGCGATGCCAAAGCCCTCGCGTCTGCTTGGAATGACAGCAATGTTAAAAGCCCTTATGACCTCCGCCGGGTTCTCACGCAATCCGGTAAAGACGATTTTTTCTTTCAACCCTAACTGCAGAGCCAAACCTTCAAGCTTTTTTCTTTCCGGCCCATCGCCGACAATAACAAAACGGTATCGCTCGTCTTTCTTGCATAGAATTGCCGCGGCGCTGGCCAGCAAATCGGCCCCCTTGCAGCGATCGAGCCTGCCCACAAAACCAACGACTATTTTGTCTCCTGTAATTCCAAGCGTATCTCTGGCTTTGCCCCGGTCATAAAGCGTGTAGTCAAACCGGGCAAAGTCGATGAAATTACTAACTACGGGAATTGATTCTTCCGCCAATCCGGTTATCCGATTCAAAGCCGCTTTTATCGCCTGTGAATTGGCAATCGCTACCGCCGCTCTCGAACCCAACGCTTTTAGAAGCGACCGGTAGACGAAACCGGTGCCGTGGCGAAAAACCGGGCCGTGCTCGTGAATAACAACTTTGCTGTTACAGAAGAAACTGGTTAACAGGCTGCTAATTATAGATTTTTGCAGATGGGCATGAATAATATCTATCTTGTATTCTCTACACAGCTTTGCTATCGCTAAGATTGTATAAGGGTTGTACTTGCGATACGTTAAGTTAATCAGCTTGGCTTCGACCGGTATGGCAAGAGGATTTATTCTCAGGGCACAAACGAAAGTCTCGATGCGCTCATCGCTTATCTTCTCGGCAATATTCTTGACCAACACCTGCGCCCCACCAGGGCCCAGATGGTCAATTACATGTAAAACCCTTATTTTCATGTTATGTTTTTGTACAATTTCAAATATTCTTCAGCCGTCGAACCCCAACTGAACCGCTCGGCGCGCTTTCTCGCTGCAATGGACATAAGTTCATATTCCTGCTGATTATCGGCCAATTCTTTTACGGCCTCAGCAATTACCTCGGCGCGTGGGTCTTCGACCACAATTCCGTTGTCCTCAATCAGCTCCTCGACCCCTTCGCAGCGAGTGGTGATAATCGGCAGGCCCGAGGCCATTGCCTCGAGCATGGCATTACTCATACCTTCGTGGGCGCTGCTCATAATAAAAATATGATTGTCGCGATAAAGCTGCGGCATCCGCTCAGCAGGAACTGCCCCCATAAAAGCAACGCTGTCAGCGATGCTCAATTGGCCCGCTAATCTTTGTAGCGGTTCCATAAGGTCTCCGTGACCTGCAATATTGAGCCGGACATCAAGGCCAAGCTCTTTTGCGCGGGCAACGGCCCTGATAAGCAAATCTATTCTTTTTCTTCTGATAAGTCTGCAAACCGTAAGTGCCTGTATCGGTTTTGTAAGAGTTTGTTTTTGCGAGGGGTGAAATTTTTCCGTGTCAACACCGTTGGGTATTACTCTGATATCGAGGTCAGGCATGAACTCCAGCGCGAGCTTTCGCAAGCCGTTACTATTGGCCACTACCAGCGCAGCACCGGACCAAATCCTGCGGAAAAGACCCGCCATAAGCCTATAATCCAGGCCTAAACGAATATTATAGCCGGGAACATCCGAGCCCCGCAGCGAGATAATATAGGGCAATTTTTCTGCGCTTCGATAGCACAGCCACCCTGTCGGAAAGCCAAAAAATGCGTGAACTAAATCATAATCATTTTCTCGCAGCAGTCTGCGGTAATGGAATCGGGCTTTGAAGAGCCATTCGAGCACCTCAGCCTTGCGCCAGAAATGCAGGTTCTTCTTATGAATACCGACTTTGTAAATAGTGATATTTTCGGAAAACTTTTCCTTTGAAAAACCCGGCTTTGGTGCTGAAGTCAGTACATCGGCACTCAACTCGCTGTTGTCGGCGTATTGCCTCAGGAGAGATAGATGTGCGTTAGCCGCTCCGCCGCCGATGGGTGGAAATTCGTAGTTGAGCATAAGCAGGTTTAGTTTCGACACAACTATTGCCTAATCCGATGTGGAACTCTTCAATTCAAACAAAACGTTCTGGCCGAACGCCTGAACGACTCGATAGTTTTTCATAACAAATTCTCTGAAAGGTCTCATTGCCCTGAAACGCCCAGCCTCATCAGAGTCAACGTTTTTGGTAAGCCATTCGGCGTAGGCTTCATCCGGTTCAGTAGTTTGAATACTCTGGTTTTTCAAGATCTGGTACTGCATAATGGGCCAGAGTTCCAGAGGCGGCCTGCCATCATATGGAAAATGTATGTTATGGGTATCGACAACAAATTTCGGCGGTTCGCGCTCGAATTCGGCCAGCAATCCGGCAACCATCTCTGCCAACTCGTCCGGCGGTGTTATGTGCATCGTGCTGGTGAAAGCACGAGTTGCAGGTGATAGTCGCTGGGCTTTAACATATATGCCGGGCACCCATCCCCAAACGTAAATCTTATCTGTTGGCTGCGAATGTGTGCGGATATATTCGCCTACCACTTCCCAGTGACCCTTGAGGTTTTTCCTTCGACGCTGAGAAATTTCGTCGAGTTTTTGACGGTAACCTCTTCGTCTTCCGCCGTAGCTTATGCCGCTATGCGGGCTTTTTTCTATGCCGAAAAATATATGCCATGACATAATTATCATACAAACAAAACCCGCCGTGCCAATCAGCGCCCATCTGCCCTTATATACACTTTTTGAAAACTTATCGCAGTAAACCGCTATCAAATATCCGCCCAGCATCGCAGCCGAGGCGTTTAACGGCAGATAATACTGCTCATAAGAATGCGGGCTTATCCAGACAAATGCCATATCCAGCAGCCACCAGGTCGCAAACAGCAGCACGANNGCGAGTGCACCGGTCGCCAGAGCAATAGGCAGTATGAGTGAGCCGTAGTATCGTAATACGATTGGAAATTGCTGTGAAAAGGATACGAGTTTTCGGCTTCCGGAAATATAATCGGTTGCCGCTTTTGCCGGCTCGCTATCTGCGCCGGCCGGCAGTAACTTGCCCAGCGTCTGCCACAGAAACGAATAAGGCAAACTCATTTGCACATCCCAGCCAACTATCCACACATACAAAGGCGCAATCGCCGCTGCTGCACCGGCCAACAGTAACAGGATGTCCAGGCCCGTTTGCTTCAGTGTTCTGTTTTTCAACAATGGCTGGAGCACAACAAACAAGCCGATTGCTCCAATCGCCGAGACCCCCGTTTGCTTAAACAGCGGCGCCCAACAGACAAAGGCCCCGGCCAGGAACGCAAGCCACCATCTGCCGCCGAGCTGATACAAAACAAAACAGCTCATCCCCATCACCATAAAGGCTATCATATACTGCTCTTTGACGTTGCCGAATTTGGCGATTAACGGGGCCGAGAGATAAACCGAAGCGACAATGACGCACACAGCGGCGGGCAGTGTGCCGAAGAGCTTCCGCGCCGCAATAAACATAAGCAGCAGTGCGGCCGCCTGGAGGATTGTCTGGGCCAGTTTCGGCCCGGTCTCATTGAAGCCGCACCACCATACGCCCAACATATTTACCAGAAGCGTCCCTAACTGGGCGCTGGGCTTTTCCTCCACGCCGATTTCGGCACCGTCGAGTATGTGTTTTGCTGAATAGACGTATGCCCCGCTGTCATAAGGGCCTGGAGAGTTGAACTCAAAATACTTGCCCATAGAAAACGGGATTGCCGCTAGAATGGCAATTATAACCAGAGGCCAGACTCCAGAGGCCAGACCCGGGCTTTGAGTCTTGTGTCTTGGTGGCCGCCTTTTTCCCCGGGTCGCTCTGCTCATTTCCGGTCTCCGCCTTTGCCGGTAGATTCAAAGGGTTCCCCCAAACGCCCTCTTTCACGTTTGGGGACCCCGAGGACCTCTTTGATGACGTAAGTTGGGCGATTTTGTGATTCGTGATATGTTCTAACTAAAAGCTCAGCGAGCAGGCCCATCAGAATGAATTGAATGCTAATAACCAAAAGCAGGATTGTTAAATACAACAAGGGATTACCGGTCATATCTTGATTTTTCATAATTTTCATCAGTATTACCGCAAGACCCGAAGCACTGCCAAAAATTAATGATAAAACCCCCAAACCACCAAACAACTGAATTGGTTTAGTAGAAAAACTAAGAAGAAACTTAACGGTAATAAGGTCTAATATCACTTTCCATGTGCGTGCAAGGCCGTATTTGGCTGCGCCGGCGGTTCTGGGTCGGTGGTTGACTACCATCTCGGCGATTTTAGCTCCGCTCCAGCTTGCCAGGGCCGGGATAAAGCGGTGCATTTCACCATACAATTTTGTTTCGGCCAGGACCTCTCTACGATACGCTTTAAGCGTGCAGCCGTAATCGTGAAGCTTGACGCCCGTGATTTTGCCAATTAGCCAGTTACCAATTTTAGAGGGCAATACCCGGCTGATAACGTTATCGCGTCTTTTTTTTCTCCAGCCGCTTACAACATCAAAACCTTCATCGAGTTTGGCAACCATTTTAGGTATATCTGCAGGGTCGTTTTGTAAGTCCGCGTCAATCGCAACAATAATTTTTCCTTGTGCGTGAATGAAGCCAGCGCTAAGTGCCGCGGTCTGGCCGAAGTTCCTACGAAAGCAAATGACCCGAACTCTACGATCAGCCTTTTGCAAACGAGTTAACACGGCCAAGCTATTATCACTGCTGCCGTCATCGACGAATATTATTTCGTAGTCATATTTGTCTGTTAAAGTCTGCGTGATTTGCTCATAAAGTGGGCCGATGTTATCGGCCTCATTGAAGCACGGCGCAACTATCGAAACTTCGAGGATTTGTTCGTTCATAATTTGCTTCCCATACTATTTATCACTATAATAATAGTTAAGATATCGGCTGTAAAGCCGAAGGTGAGTAGTTAAAAGGGCCCCCATTTTGCAACTTATGACAAAATAGCCAGGTAAGACGTCCCGAAGGGAGAGCCAAATCGGACTTCGGCGAGCTCAGTCGAGCCGGCGCCGTTGGCCCATTTTGCCCCGCACCTATTTAGCGGAAAAATCCTTGCTTACCTTTTTAGAAATTGCTATAATAGTTGAACAACAGGCTTTCAGTGGTGATTTGGGTTCCCGCCCGTCTTGGCTCAGCCAAGACGAGACAGGCAAGGTGGGTTTCCTCAAACGGGGCTTTAAGAATGACCTTTTTGTTAGAATGCGTGTTAGTACGAGAATCGATCGAGAATTGATAGGGCTGTGAACCACGTGAGGTTCACAGCCATAAACTCGCGTGGTTTAGGGTTCCCAAACGCAAGAAAAAGCGTTTGAGGGCCCAGATTGGAGATGGAAATATGAAACGAAATTACCCGGTTTTAGTTTTTCTTACTATCAACTGTGTCTTGTTTTTGCAGATTGGCTGTCAAGAGCAGGCCAGTGTTGCAGAATGGCCTGAGACTGTGCCGCCAACGCCCAAACCGGCAGTTGTTCAACCAGAGAAAGCTGAAACTGCGCCCCAGATTGATGAGGGAACCCCAAGAATTGTGATTGACAAAGTAATTCACGATTTTGGCAAAGTCGGTCCGGGCACAAAGAGCGTCGGTGAGTTTAAGATTACGAACACCGGAGACGGAGTGTTGGAAATCACGAAAGTTGGTCAATGCTGCGGCGTCGTTACGAAGCTAAGCAAGAATAAATATGCGCCAGGCGAAAGCGGAGTATTGACAGCAGAGTATCGTGCGACCCGGCTGCCCACCGTGATCAGACGACAACTGGTCGTGCACAGCAACGATAAGACAAGGCCTGAGTATACACTGACACTAAGGGCCGAAATTATAGCCAAAGTCGCCTGTGAGCCGAAGAGATTGAAGCTTTTTCTTAATGAGGAAAATGCCGGTTGTCCAGATATCACGCTCGGCAGTCTTGATGAACAGCCATTTTCAATAACGACCTTCAAATCGACCGGCGACTGCATAACTGTTGATATAGACCCTGCAGTGAAAGCGACGAAATTTGTTCTTGCAACCAAGGTAGATATGGAAAAACTGGAGAAAAACCCGAAGGGGCGTATCCATATTAGCCTGACTCATCCACATTGCGATATGCTTACCATCCTCTATGATGTGCTGCCAAAATTTACGGTTACCCCGCCGTTGATTATCGCCTTCAATGCTGAACCACAAAAGCCGATACTAAGGAAAGTCTGTGTGCTTAACAACTATAGCGGAGATTTCGAGATTGAATCGGTGTCATCGAAAGATGATACTATTAAAGTTCGCAATCAGGAGAAGATTCGCAACGGTTATCAGTTTGAGGTGGAAATAACGCCGCCGGCTGCCGAGGGTGCAACGCAATTCACGGACGTGTTGTTTATAAATATTAAAGGCGATGAGAAGCTGGAAATTCCCTGTCGCGGATTTTATTCAACAAGGACTCTCAAAACACAATAAAAGGCATTTGGGGGACCAAGGAGATT